>Ga0187782_10001863_pt1 | contig 15537 bp, 20 predicted proteins | sample 0715_SJ02_MP15_2_FD_132454 | JGI IMG/M metagenome (GOLD analysis project Ga0187782, IMG submission 132454) | Tropical peat soil microbial communities from peatlands in Department of Meta, Colombia - 0715_SJ02_MP15_20_MG | ecosystem: Environmental > Terrestrial > Soil > Wetlands > Peat | place...
AAGTACTTGCGCTCCCCGGAGGTGAAGCAATGACCACAGAAGCCAAGGTCGGAATCTTCGTTCTCGCTTCCCTGGCGCTCATGGCGTACACGCTTATCCATTTGGTGAACGCGGAGTTCCGAGGCGGGGGCGTGCGCTATCGCACGTACTTGCGCTATGCCGGGGGACTTGAAGCCGGTAACGATGTGCTGTTCGCAGGCATCACGGCGGGCAAAGTCACGGCGGTGAGGCCCTGGGCGACGGATCCGACCCGTATCGAGATTCTTTTGCAACTCAAGAAGGGAATACCCGTAAACGAGAAGTCGGTGGCGAAGCTCGGCTCGATAAGCCTCATGAGCGACCCGGCCCTGATGATCACCACCAGTAGCAATACTGCGCCCCCGCTCGCGCCAGGCGCTACCATCCCCTCCGAGGAGGCGCCCAGCATGGATGAAATCGAAGCCGAGGTTGCCGGGCTGGCGAAAAACGCAGACAGCCTGGTGGTGCAGGCGAAGGGAGAAGTTGGCGATATCAGCACCGACACGCGAAAGCTCCTCGCCAATCTAAACTCCATCACTGACCGGCCTAACCAGGAACGGATCGAAACTATATTGAAGCAAACCGACGGGCTCTTGACCGACGAGCGCCCCAAGATCGACCACATTGCTGACCAATTGTTGGCGCTGACGCAGCACGCGGACGCGGTGATGGCGAAGATTGGCCCGGTGGTCGATCATGCCGATGGCGCCATTCAGAATGCGAACGGCACCGTGGGTGATCTGCACGAGCCCATGCGCAACGATCTTGCCGAACTTCAGAGTACGCTGAGCGAGGCCAGGAGCCTGTTGTCAAGTTTGCAGGTTATCGTTCGGGCCAACGATTCTAAACTCGACGACACAATTGAGAATTTGCGCACCGCCACGGACAACCTGGACCAGTTGACGGATTCGCTCAAGCAGCGCCCGTGGAGCCTGATTCGTATGAAACAGGACAAGGACCGCAAAGTGCCGCAATAGGAGAAGCGAAATATGACTAGACGCCTGACCGCAACTCTTGCCACGCTCACAATTTCGGCCTGCCTGATTGGCTGCGTCAATAGGGCCAGGTTTCCCGCCTACTACACCTTGCAGGTGCCTCCGGCCGTTGACGTGCCAATCGCAGGAGGAACCCGCTCATCCCTTGCGGTACGTGAATTCCGTTCGCCGGCGTACCTCCACCAAGGCGCCATTGTCTACCGCACGTCCCCGGAGCAGATTGGGTTTTATCAGTATCACCGTTGGGCAGTTGACCCGCGCGAGTTTGTCACCAATGCGATCGCGGACCGTCTTCGTTCCACCGGGAGATTCGCCGAGGTGAAGATCTACGACGGGCGTTCGGACGTGGATTTCGTCCTCAGCGGACGCCTGGAAAGGCTCGAGGAGGTGGACTATGAAGGCGGCGTCAGGGTAGAGGTTGCGCTTTCCGCGCAGATAACGGACCTTCGCTCTGGCAAAACGGTCTGGGCCAACGCCGCCTCAGAGAGAGCGCGGGTAGAAAAGCGAAACGTACCCGCAGTGGTAGCCGAGATGAGTCAGGCGATGGACGGCGCGATCCAGAAGCTCCTGGCATCGCTTACAGTTTCCACTACATCTAGCCTTAATCCTTCCCTTCAGAAATAACCCTCCACCCCGGCCCGCTTCCTGATGACGTGCATCGGGACAGCGGGCCCCTCCCTCCCCTCTCCGCGGCAAGCGCTAAAACCAGGGGTGATCGTCCCCCCAGCCTTGCCCCTTGAATTCCAATCGCCGCATCCCACCCGTTGGGCGGCAGGCTTTCACGAACTTCGCGAATTCGCGAAGAGATTGTGACTGTGGGATTCGCAATCCCCTGTATTTTGAAGGACTTAACAATTGGCGCCTGCATTGCACTGATAAGGTCTGACAGCAAGTGGAATGAGACCGCAAAACAAAAGGAGCAAAACCATGGATAGAATGCTGGTGGTTGTCTTTGACTCGGAAAACAAGGCGTACGAAGGGAAGAAGGCGCTTTCTCAACTGGAAAACGAGGGCAGCATTGTCGTCTACGCTTACGCGGTGATTGGCAAGAACCCAGATGGCACCACGGCGTTGAAGCAAACCGATGACCAAGGACCGCTGGGGACTCTGGTCGGCACCTCACTGGGAAGCCTGATAGGACTGCTTGGCGGGCCAGTCGGCCTCGCGATTGGTGCTGGAGCGGGTTTACTTGCCGGCAGCACCGTGGACCTGGACAACGCCAGGGTTGGTGAAGACTTTGTTGATGACGTGACACAGGCACTGCAACCAAACAAATTCGCAGTCGTGGCGGACATTCAGGAAGACTGGACGACTCCGGTGGATAGCCGCATGGAAGCGATCGGCGGGAAGGTATTTCGGCGGGCGCTGTCAGAAGTAAAGCAAACGCTTCACGATGAGCACGTCGCCGCAATGCAAGCCGAACTCGCGCAAATGAAGGCGGAGCAGGCCAAGGCGCACGCCGACCGGAAAGCAAAGCTGCAGGAGAAGATCAACCAACTTGACTCCAAGATACAAGCCCGGCTGGAGAAAGCCAAGCAGCAACGCCAAGCAGCGGAGCGGCAGGCGAAGGCCAAGGTCGACATTCTGAAAGCGAAGGCAGCAGCCCTGAAGGCCAAGGCAGTGGAGAAACACGTTTAGCACCTGATGTCGTGTAACGTGGGCGTCCCGTCCGCTGTTCTTCGCTTCCCGCGGGGCACCTGCAACACGCCCGCGCTACTGCGGACCTCGAATGAGAGACATGCAGAAGGCCGAGCAGAATCTGCCATCCGCAGAGGTGGCGTATGGAGTTGAGAGGCAACTACCAGAAAACCATCGGAGGACGTGGGAGTTTTCCTCAACGCAAAGCTCTTGAAGTGGACGAGCGCCCCGATGGCCTTGAATATTATGCCGCCATGCTCGAAGCGTATGGGTATCAAGTGCGGCGCTGCGGCGCTTACAGCGAGGGTGTCCGCTGCCTGGGTAACGAAACCTTTGACTTTGTGATCGTGAGTCAAGGGACCCCCAAGTTCGAAGGGAGCTGCGTGCTGAAGCGAGCGGTCGAGATTGATCGCAGCCTGCCCGTTTTTGTCGTGGCGCGATGCCTGGACATGGGCTCCTACATAGAAGCCATGCAGTTGGGAGCTACGGATTATATGGTCGAGCCCTTGACGGCCTGGGAGGTAGCCCGGCTGCTGCCTCCCCAGGCGGGCCTGAGGGCCGCGGCCTGAATCAGCAGAGCGATGCTTGATTGGAGGTGTATTCGAACATGAATGTGTCTGATCCGGTTCGAAGAGTGCTTTTATATGCCTGCGCGGCGGCGTTGTGTCTCGTGGGGCTTCAGAGCGCAGCGATCCCGTTGTGGGCTCAGGAGAGTGACCAGGACGTGGAAGTCCAGATAGGCCAGGAGGTTTTCGACGCTCTGAAGGCCAAAGGCGAAATCGTCGAATCCTCTCCTCTCTACGACCCGTTGAAACCTGTAGCCGAGGCTATTACCCGAGCAGCGCAGCCGCGATACAATCATCCCTTCAAGTTTTACTTGGTTCATGAACCTCAACCGAACGCCTTCGCGGCTCCGGGTGGCAATGTCTACGTGGTCGATTCGCTCCTCTATTTCGTGAAGAACAATGACGAGCTCGTCGGAACGCTATGTCACGAGGTTTCCCACACCATCCATCACGATACCGTGGAGTTGATGGAGAAACAGGAGAAAATCTTGGCACGGGAAATCGGAGCTGCGATCCTGCTGGGCCCCGATCGTCTGGGAATCTTGGCGATCGCCCTGCTGGGGAAGCTCCATTCCCTCAGCTACTCGCGGGATGTGGAGTCCCGGGCGGACCTGACCGGGTCGGACGTTTGCGCCTCAGCGGGGTATAATCCATGGGGATTGGTGTGGCTCTTCCAGGATTTTGAGAATGCGGGCCAGGGCGATGTTCCACAGCTTTTGTCGGACCATCCCAACAATCAGAATCGTGTGAACGCACTCGAGCGGCATTTCCGCGAGAATCCGTCGGTTTTCGATAAATTCAGTTCCGATCCAAAGTCGGCGAAACCAGTCGCGGTTCCCAAGAATGCCAGTGAGACGTTCCTGCGCTGAGGGCGCAGGAATTGCCACATGGCTTGATCGGATCGCAGCGGCAAGATACGCAAGAAAACATTCAGTACGCAAAGGAGGCAAGGCAATGTCGAAAATCTCAGATGTGTTCGCGGCTGGAATAGCCGAAGTTAGAAAATCCTGGGGCTGGTTCCTCACGCTAGGAATCCTGCTGGCGGCTCTGGGCGGTCTGTGCATCGTCAAGGCACAGACCGCAACAGCTTTTTCCATCCTGGCGTTGGGCTGGGTGCTGATTATTAGCGCCGTGTTTTGGTTTGTAAATGCGTTTCTCACCTTCAACTGGTCCCTATTCTTCCTGTGCCTGCTGAACGCGCTTATTCGGGGAGGCGTTGGATACCTTTTGATTCGTCATCCCGACGCAGGCGCGGAAGGCGTGACCATGGTGCTCGCGGTACTGTTCATCGTGGGAGGGCTATTCCGCACCATCGGGGCAAGCGCTATTAGGTTCCCCCAGTGGGGGTGGATGGTCGTTGCCGGATTAGTATCCGTGGGTCTCGGCATCTTCGTCATAATCAATTGGGGCGCAGCCAGTACCTTCTTCGTTGGTATCGTAATTGGCGTCGACCTCATTTTTGACGGCGCGGCCCTGTCGGCTTTCGCCGCCGCCATTCGCAGCCTGCCAAGAGCATAATCGCTTGCGCAGGTCGCGTCATCATTTGGAGCAGTGAGCCGGAGTCTTCTTGTGTTGTTGGGAGCACGCGGCTAAGGAGCCAAGATGATATCTGTAACTCTTATCGCTCTGGACAGAGTTCGGTCCATCGTGCAGATCAGTGAAGAGACAACCGTGCGCGATGTTGCAACATCAAAGTGCCATTTGTTCCGGCGGACCACAAAATGCAACGGCATAACCGTTGACCCTTCTACCACCGAGGTTGCAAACGGCGACAAGGTGACTATCGAAAGTGAGTGATTTAAGAAAACTAGATCGCAGTACAAGGAGGAGCTATGGCAGACAGAACGAACAAACCGGTTTTTGTTTACGTCGCGACTTATGCAAGCCTGGACGATGCGAAGGCTGACTACGGAGCGGTCAAGAAGCTTTATTTTGACGGCGTGATTGGCGCGTTCGACGCTGCAGTGGTCAGCAAAGACGCCACCGGCCAGGTGAAGATCCACAAGACCGAGATGCCGACGCAGTACGGGGCATGGGGCGGCCTGGCCGTGGGAGCATTATTGGGTATCTTCTTCCCACCCTACCTGATTTTGGAACTTGTGGGCGGCGCAGCCCTGGGAACTCTCATCGGACACCTCTGGGCGGGAATGTCGCGTTCGGATCTGAAAGAGATTGGCGAAACTCTTCATGCGAGCACGGCAACCCTGATCGTGGTCGGCCGGTCGAGGCTGCAAGAGGCCCTGCAAAAAGTAACTAAGGGTGCCGTGAAGCAGTTTGAGAAGCAATTGAGCACCGATGTGCAGGCCTTTGACAAAGCCCTGGCCGATGCTGTCAACGAGGCGCTGAAGGCGGGTTAATGAAGGGCTGCTGATTTGCCACGTGCTACGCTCCGCTCTGCCTAAGCTGTCCAAGGGGGGGTATCGCCCGCAGTTTCACCTGCCAGCGCTTTGCCGGCGGGGGCGGGGCTGGCGAAGGGTATTTGTGGATTAAGGCCGGACGGCCCGGGAGCTGTAACTGACGCCAAAAGCTTCTGGGATCGCGCGGTCGACGGCCTCACCTGATGCAGCCAGGCAACGCCACGTGGTGCCTGAGAAGGAGAGGAGCGATCATGGAGCGAATGCTGGTAGTGGTGTTCGATAACGAGAGCAAGGCCAACGAAGGCACGAAGGTGCTTCGGCAGTTGGATCTCGACGGTAGCATTACTGTCTACGCCCACGCGGTGGTGGTGAAAAATCCGGATGGTGCCGTAATAGCGAGAGAACGTGACGACCAAGGACCGTTCGGCCTCCTGGTCGGAACCGCACTGGGAGCCCTCCTCGGCGTGCTAGGCGGGCTCGCGGGCATTGGGATAGGCGGCACGGTCGGGTTAGTCGCGGGCGGTGCGTTGGACCTGCATAATGCCAGGGTCGGGGAGGACTTCATCGATGACGTGACCAAGGGTCTGTCACCGGGCCGGGCGGCAGTCATTGCGGAGATTGAAGAAGACGCGACTGGTCCTGTGGACGCTCAGATGGGGGCAATAGGGGGCACCGTATTTCGCCGCGCTCTCTCGGAGGTAAAACACACGGTTCATGAGGAGCACCTTGCCGCCATGAAAGCTGACTTGGCGCAAATGAAGGCAGAGCACGCCCAGGCTCGCGCAGAGCGAAAGGCAAAGCTCCAGGAAAAAATCAACCAGCTCGACTCGAGGCTACAGGCGCTGTTACAAAAGGCCAAAGAGAGACGCGAGGCAGCGCAACGTGAGGCCCGGGCTAAAGTCGAATTACTCCAGGCAAGGGCGGCGGCCGCCAAAGCGAAGGCGGCGGAGACACACATTCAGTCATAACGGCGTAGGGGCAATCCTTGTAGTTGTCCCCAACGGGGGCCAACAAGGGCCAGCCCCACAAGAGGAGGTTCGCCGATGAAATCTAATATTAAGCTGGGAAAAATCGCGGGAATCGAGATCGGGCTTCACTACAGTTGGTTCATTATTGCTGCCATGATCGCGTTCTCTCTCGGCGAACGGTTTCGTCAGGTCAACCCCAGTTGGGGCACAGGCCGAATCTGGATCGCTGCGCTGCTCACCGCCGTACTGTTCTTCGTCACCTTACTGTTGCACGAACTCTCCCATTCGCTGGTCGCCCAGGCACGCGGATTGAAGGTGAAGTCGATCACCCTTTTCGCGCTCGGCGGTGTTTCCCAAATCGAGGGAGATGCCCCCGACGCGAAAACGGAATTTTGGGTGGCGATCGCCGGACCCCTCGCCAGCCTGGTTATTGGATTGGGCTGCATCGCCCTCGCGGCCGCACTTGGATGGCATCCTGCGACCGAGCCGCACGCGGCGGTGACCGCGGTCCTCGTCTGGCTGGGATATATAAACCTAGGACTCGGGATCTTCAATTTGATTCCCGGGTTTCCGCTCGATGGTGGGCGGGTATTCCGCGCCATCGTGTGGGCGATCACCAAGAACGCCGACCGCTCCACCCGCATCGCCGCGCGCGTTGGCCAAGTCGTGGCCTTTCTTTTTATTCTCTATGGGTTATGGAGCTTTTTTGGCGGCGCCGGCTTTAACGGGCTGTGGATCGCGTTCATCGGCTGGTTTCTGATGGACGCGGCCCAAAGCAGCTACGCTCAGGTGGAGATGGCGACCGCCTTCCGCGGCATGCGCGCCTCCGACGTGATGTCACGCGACTGCGCCATTGTCAACCGCGGTATGAGTTTGCAAGAGTTCGTGGACACCTACGTTTTGAGGAGCGGCCAGCGCTGTTTCGCGGTGGAGGACCGTGGTCAGTTGGTGGGCCTGATTACTCTACGGGACGTGGCCGCCATCCCCCGCGACCGGTGGGAAAGCACTACGGTGCGCGAAGCCATGCGACCACTCGAGGAGCTGCACACCATCACTCCCGACACGCAGGTTATGGACGCGCTGAAGATCATGGCCAGCAACGATATCAACCAGCTCCCAGTCGTCGCGAATGGCGTTTTGCAAGGGATCGTCTCCCGTTCTCATCTTATGCAGTTGTTGCAGGCTCGTTCTGAGTTGCAATCCCCGGCTGCACATTATCCTCCACTCCACCGGATGAAACAGAGAGGTGTGACACCGTGAGTCGCGTATGCGTATTCTCGCACAACTCATAATTCCCGACTCGGTGGGGACGTGGATACAGGGGCTGGGGAGACTTGGACTGATCCGACTTGGAGTGGTCCTGCTTGGCCTGGTGGTAGTTCCCGACTCGGTGTGGACGTGGATGCACGGCTTGGGGGGACTTGGATTGATCCTGGTTGGCCTGGCTGACAACACCCCTTTCGTCTCTGCCCCGCCAGGAAGCGAGGACGTATTCCTCATTTTGCTTTCGGCACATCACTCCCAGTGGTGGGTCTATTACGCCTTCATGGCTACAGTGGGGGAGGTGCTTGGCGGATATTTAGGCTACCGGCTGGCCGCAAAAGGCGGCCAGAAGACCTTCGAAAAGAAGGTGGGGAAACCGCGCGCGGAAAAAATCTACAAGTACTTTGAGAAACGCGGGTTCCTGACGGTGCTCACCGGCGCCATCCTGCCGCCGCCCTTTCCTTTCAGTCCCGTTGTGATGGCAGCGGGAGTGATGCAGTATCCGCGCAAGAAGTTCTTGTCCGCGCTTTTCACTGGACGTGCTGCGCGTTTTCTTACCGAAGCCTTTCTAGGCAGGGTCTACGGGCAGCAAATGATCAGCTTCTTCTCGCGTCACTACCGGGCCCTCTTATATGTCCTGATCTCAGTGTTAGTGGCCGCCGGCATAGGAGCCCTGGTCTATTTCGTATGGTACAGACCGAACCAACGACGAAGAAGCGGAGGACGCCTTGCCGGTAGGAAGGAAAAGACCGTCTCCGGCACCCAAGGTATATAATGAAACCCTCACAGTGAGTTGTAGAGATGAAACCACCAGACCTAACGAGCCAAGTTGCCCCGAAGAAAATCTTGTTCGCGACGGACTTCTCCTCCGCATCAAAGGCGGTGCTGCCGTACGCCGTCTCTTTGGCAGCCCACTACGGGTCCAACCTCTATTTCGCTCACGTTATCGCCCTCAAGTACCCGGATTTCCCTCCACCAGAGGAGAGAGTGACGAAGCTCGAGCAGGCCCGCGAATTCACGGAACAAGAACTGGAGCGTTTGCTCGAGGCCGCACTTCAAAAGGGCATTTCGTGTCAGCCTTTGGTCGGAGAGGGGGCGGTCTGGGACGTTCTCTCTGATATGATTCACGAAAACAGCATCGATCTCGTCATCGTGGGGACCCATGGACGTCGAGGCCTGAAGAAGCTACTGCTAGGCTCCGTCGCGGAGGAGGTGTTTCGAATGGCGCCTTGTCCGGTGCTCACGGTTGGTCCGAAGATCTCGGAAACGTCCTCGATGGACGTCCAACTAGTTCACATCCTTTACCCCGTGGAGTTCGCGCCTGATACTAACTGTGCCGCAGCTTACGCTATTTCGCTAGCTGAGGAATACGGGGCCAAGCTCACGTTCATGAAGGTTCTTGAGGAGACAGTTGCGTCCCCTGAGCTGAAAGCCCAGATCCAGGAACCTGTAACGCACTGGATGGACGATCACGTCCCGTCAGGATCGGTTTTACGCGAGCGCACCAGCTTTGAGCTCGGGTTCGGCCGGGCGCCCGAAGCCATTGTCGCGTTCGCTCGTGACCGCGGCGTTGACCTGATCGTGATGGGCATGCGACATCTGGACCCGGTCCTCGCTGGTCACCTTCCCGAAACGGACACGGCCTACGAGGTGGTCCGCACCGCGCCCTGCCCGGTGCTCACAGTCCGCTGACGCTTGCCCGCCCCCGTCCGCAAGTTCTCCGTGCCCTCAGAGAAACGAAGCTCTTCAGTAATCGGCGGATTCAGTCTTTGCGAGTTCACAGAGAAAGCCGAGAAAAAACTTCACGACACAAATAATTCCCCACCAGCGGAGGTGCCGTTCCAACTCTCGTCACCTACCGCTGCTTTTTACGAACTTCGCGAATTCGTGAAGAGTCCGCGACCCCAGGACGCGCGAACTTAGGTGTTTTGAAGAGATTAGGAATGGCACTTGTCTTGCACGAAGGAACGTCGGGAAAGGAGATGCCCTATGGAAAAACAGTCAACATTAGCACGGCCGGAAAAGGAAGCCGTTCCTGTCAAATCGCCCCCTGGTAGTGATCTGTTTGCGCGCGTCCGGGAATTGTCCAATGCCATTGCACGCCGCGCCTTCGAGCTGTTTGATGGCCGCGGGCGCGCCGATGGGCACGACCTGGAAGATTGGTTCCGAGCGGAGTCAGAGTTTCTCCATCCACTTCACCTCGACTTCGCCGAATCGGGCGATGCGTTCACGGTTCACGCCGAGGTGCCGGGCTTCAGTGCCAAAGAACTCGGGGTTGGCGTGGACCCGCACCATCTTACGATTAGCGGCAAGCGTGAAACCGCCGAAGCGCATACAAGCAAGAAGACGATCTACAAGGAACAATGCTCAAACCAAATCTACCGGGCGATTGACCTGCCGGCTGAGGTTGACACGTCGAAGGTCACGGCCACACTCAAGCATGGAGTGCTGGAGCTTTCGCTGCCAAAGGCCGCGAAGGCGAAAAAAGTGCCGGTCGCAGAAAAGGCCGCACCCAGTTCTTGAGCGCGCCCTTGAAGGGTCTAGACGGTCCAACACGCGCCAAATCAAAGGAGATGAACCATGAAGACTGACAGGGAAATTCAGTTAGATGTTCTCGATGAACTCAGGTGGGAGCCGAGCGTAAACGCGACAGACATCGGGGTGACGGTGAAGGATGGCGTAGTCACACTCGAAGGTACGGTGGATAGCTACGCTGAAAAGTGGGCTGCCGAGAAGGCTGTAAAACGGTTGCCCAACGTTAAGGGCCTTGCCGTCGAGCTCGACGTCAAGCTGCCCGGCTCCAGTGAGCGGACCGACGCGGATATCGCCAAGGCCGCTGAGAACGCTTTGCAGTGGGATATCCTGGTGCCCCGCAATCGGATCACGGTGATGGTGGACGGAGGTTTCCTGACACTGGAAGGGGAAGTTGACCGGGAATTTCAGCGGTCGGCTGCCAAGCGAGCGGTGCATCATCTGACAGGGGTTAAGGGAGTAAGCAACCAGATCACGATTAAGCCGAAGGTAGCGCTGGCCGACGTGAAGGGAAAAATCGAAGCGGCACTCAAGCGCAACGCGATGCTGGATGCGCAGGAGATTAACGTGAAGACCGAGGGGAGCAAAGTCACCCTGACCGGCAGTGTGCGCTCCTGGGCCGAGCTGGATGAGGCCGCGAGCGCTGCCTGGGCCGCGCCTGGGGTCACTGAAGTTAACAACCTCCTTACAGTGTCGTACTGATCGTGGGCCCGTAGAGCGGAGATCTGATACGTCGGAAGATCGGCGGTGCTCGAGAAATCCGCTTCCACTGAATACGCACGGATGCCGCCGATCCTCCGGAGACGCCAGTCCGATGCACCTCGGATTGGTTGATAAACAGAATTGAGAGAGGTGATTTATGTACGTCATTTCCGAATGCGTAACGTGTGTGGTCCTGGCATTCACACTGAGCGCCTTCCTGTTCGCGTTCTGTGTCGTGCTCCTCACGATCAAACAGGGAATAGAGAGTCGGAGCGGTACGTCACGCGCACTCGAAAAGGCCGGCGTGCTTCTGGGGATTCGGCCGGCCGCTGTTGTGGCACGGCACAAGACATTTGGCCGTTAGGGAGCCACTGAGTGCCTGGTGCTGGGAAAAGGGAGCCGCCAGCTTTTTTGAGATGAGCGAGATATAGCAGAGGAGTTGACACGCCATGCCCTCAATTGAACGTATCCTTTGCCCCATTGATTTCTCAGAATCTTCGGTGTTGGCTTATGACTACGCAGAATCGATCGCCTGGCATTACAAGGCTACTCTGTTGTTACAACACGTGATTTTTTCGCTGACTCCCTACTATCCTTACCATGCTTTTCCGGACGCGTACGACGACATCTGCCGAAGACTTCGCGCCGATGCCGGCCAGCAGCTTCAGGAGTTTGCCAAAACACATAATTGCCGCGGCGTACAAACTCAATGCACCGTGCAGGACGGCGATGTAACCGACATGATTCTCGAGCTTGCCGGACACAGAGGAGTGAACTTGATCGTGATGGGAACCCACGGTTGGCGAGGGATTGACCACCTGACACTGGGATCAGTAACGGAAAAAGTGTTGCGAAAGGCCCGCTGCCCGGTGCTGGCTGTGTGCAAGCCGGCCCACCGTTTTGCTGCCCAGGCAGGAGCGCCCGAGCTGGTTGAGTTACAGCGAATACTCTACTGCACAGATTTTTCCGAACATTCAGAGCAAGCTTTGGACCACGCGGTCTCCTTGGCGGCGGAGTACCACGCCGAACTCACCCTGCTCCACGTGCTGGAAGAGATGCCGAGCTCATCCGATATCGAAGACGAAACAGCGAAAGCGGTAGAGCGACTGGAGGAACAAATTTCCCCTTGGGCGCACAAGAACCTCGTGACAAAGCCCGTAGTCCGTATCGGCAAGGCGTATCAGCAGATCATTCAGCTTGCCTTGGAGTCGCAAACGGACTTGGTCATCATGGGTGTGCGTGGACGGCATGCTTTGGATCTCGCAGTATTCGGTTCGACAACCTACAGGGTGGTGCAGTCAGGCCCTTGCCCGGTGCTGGTGGTTCACATTGCGAAAGACTGTGAAGGGAACATCGGCAAGGCCTAGATGGTGGAGGGGCGGAGCTTTAGCCCCGCTGTGAGACACGAGGGAGCGGAAAACACGCTCCAGGGTCTAGAGCCTCCAAATACTCTGTGAAGCGGGGCTAAAGCCCCGCCCTTCCGTCAGAAAGCGGAGATTATGTTACAGATTGAGCGCATTCTTTGCCCGGTTGATTTTTCGGTATTTTCCGCAAGGGCGTACGACTACGCGCAGTCGCTGGCACGGCATTACCAGGCCAAGCTGTTCCTCCAGCACGTGGTCGATTTCAACCTTCCAGCGTACGCTTATTACGTTCCGGCCAACTTGCTCGTCGAGCATATGGAGCAGGTCCGTAATGACGCTATGTTGCAACTGCAGGAATTCGCCAAGCGCCCTTCCGATTACGGCGCACCACCCGAACGCATCCTGCACGAGGGTGCCCCGGTGAACACCATCCTCAGCTTTGCGGGGGTGCAAAAGGTGAATCTCATCGTAATGGGGAGCCATGGGCTCCAGGGCGCAGACCATATTGCGCTGGGATCGGTGACGGAAAAGGTGTTGCGCAAGGCTTCTTGTTCAGTACTCGTGGTCCGGAATCCGGAGCACGATTTTATCAGTCCTGGAAGTGCGCAGGATCCGATCCAGTTGCACAAGCTTCTCCTCTGTACGGATTTTTCTGAATATTCAAAGACAGCCCTGGAGCACGCAATCTCCATAGCAGCCGAGTATAATGCCGAGCTCAGCGTATTACATGTCTTGGAGGACATGCCCGCTTCGAAGGATCTGCAGAGCGTCATTCAGCCATTACTGGGGCGGCTCGAGCAAACGATCCCCGCGGAAGCATGCGGGCGTTGCATCATCAAGCCCTTGGTGCGCATCGGCAAGCCCTACCTGGAGATCATCCAACAGGCCGCGGAAGAGAAAACGGACGCGGTGATTATGGGAGTGCGTGGCCGGAATGCCTTAGACCTTGCCATATTTGGCTCGACTACTCATCGCGTGATCCAGTTAGGCCCTTGTCCGGTCTTGGCCGTTCACGTTTGATGCCACATACGGTTTTGTTATGGAGGAAGGGAACCTTGGGATTGACGGCTCCTCCGCGAGTAGAGAGCGACCAGCGCCCGCTTGGAAGATGTCGACGAGCTGACTGGGATGGGCTTTACGCTCGTCATGCACCTGGCCTCTATCGTCGCGTTCTCGGGATTGTGCGAAACCCGGAGGATGCGGAGGACGCCCTTCAGGAAGGTTTGCTGCTGGCGTTCAGAAACCTCCCTCGCTTCGAAGGGCGGTCGGGGATCTCGAGCTGGCTTACGCGGATTGTGATTAACGCTGCACTGATGCGGCTGCGGAGCCGGCGAACGCACGAAGCGGCCTCATTGGATGAGCCGCTCAAAGGTACAGCGGTACCTGCGGCCGACTGGATTGTGGACTCTAATCCCAACCCTGAGCAGCTCTGCTGGATGACGGAACTCCGCCGAGTTCTGGATCAGAGCATCGGTGGACTTAACTCTGACATGCAAACCGCTGTGAGCCTGCGGTATATGCAGGGCTTGTCTACTCGGCAGGCCGCGCGAAGCTGTGGAATCAGCGAGAATACGCTGAAAAGCCGCCTGCGGCGCGCCCGTCTGCGACTCGCACGCTCAAAGTCGCTCCTTGCATTGCTTTGATGGAGCCCGGTGAGGGGAGTCAGGGTCGGACCGGTCCGGTCCACGCTCGTGCGGTTCAGAGCGATCGAGGAAAGAGTCTTCAACTCGACTTTGCTCGGGAGGTGGCGGCTTGACTGTACAGAACGAAAAAGGATCGGCAATCTTGACGAAGGCTGAACCATCCGCGGGATCACCAGTGAACGAGCAAGGTCCTGAAGCCGCGCCAGCACTGGATCCGCAGGCTCCGTCAGTCCTATCACCCGGTGCAAACGTTAGTGAGCTCACAGCCACGATTCAGCAGCTTCAGGCTGAAAACCTGAAGCTTTACGATCGCCTGCTACGCACGCAGGCCGAGCTCGACAACTCGCGCAAGCGCATGCAGCGCGAAAAGGAAGAATTCCTCAAGCAGGCTAACGCTGATCTGGTCCGTGCGCTCTTGCCTTCTCTTGATGCGTTTGAGCGCGCGTTAAAAGACCGCGACCAGAGGGTCCCGGATGGATTCTACAAGGGGATGGAACTGATTTACGGCGGCCTATTGCGGGTCCTCGAGCGGGCAGGCCTTGCCCGGATCGAGGCGCTGGGTCATACGTTCGATCCGCACTTACATCAAGCAGTCGAAACCGTCAAAGACGAGCTCCGGCGCGACCAGGAAATCGTGGAGGAGTTGCTGCCAGGATACACGTTTAGGCAGCAGCTCCTGCGCCCCTCCATGGTCAAGGTCGCAGTGGCGAAGAGACGGAACGATCCGTACTTAGGCAGCATGGACCTGCGAGGGAGTAGCTAACGAGCCGCTGAAGGTGGGCAGGAAGAGTTCCGGGTTAAACAGACCTTGCGTGAGGCTAGTCATGGCATCAAGGATTCACAACCGAGGATTGGTAGGCAACCCTCTTCGCGGAGAGGGGGCCAGAGTTCTTCTGGTGAACAAGAACCCTGAAGATCTGTCCTACTACGGAGCGATCCTCCAAAAAATGCAGTGCCAGGTGCGAACCAGTTCGTCGTTTGCTATGGGAGCGCAGTGCCTGAAGCGCGAGCAGTATGACTTAATTGTTTTGGACCAAGGCAGCAGCAGGTTTGAGGGGCGGCAAGTGCTGATGACGGCTGTGGAAGTCGATACGGAGGTCCCCGTGCTCGTGCTGGCGCGCTGTTACGACAGGGGTTGCTATGAGCAAGCCATGCAGTCGGGAGCGTTGGATTACGTCGAGGGGCGTTTAAGCGAGGCAGAGGTTGTCACCCTCCTGGAAACGTATGCGCCGCGTCCAACCAGATTCTCTTTCTCCGCGGCCAATCGCTCCAACAGTTCAATACCAGGCAGGAAAAATGACATGCCTTCCCTGCAACCTGCTATTCACGAAATTCGCGAATTTGCGAGGGAATCGTGAGCTTCTGATTCCCTAACTCACACGTTTTCAAGAGCTTAGCTCTGGGCTTCACATTGCTGTATGATAGGCTGCGCTCAGAGCACGATCGCGCAAGAGAGCAATGGAGAGAGGAAAGGAGAAGCGAGAATGCCTG
>Ga0187782_10001864_pt1 | contig 15532 bp, 14 predicted proteins | sample 0715_SJ02_MP15_2_FD_132454 | JGI IMG/M metagenome (GOLD analysis project Ga0187782, IMG submission 132454) | Tropical peat soil microbial communities from peatlands in Department of Meta, Colombia - 0715_SJ02_MP15_20_MG | ecosystem: Environmental > Terrestrial > Soil > Wetlands > Peat | place...
AATGGACATTTGTTATCCGTAGTATCGTACAGATCTACCCGAACATGGTCCGGGCCGCCCGCCAGGCATCCAAGCACACTCCTTGCGCCATGTCGATAACCCGCACGGGCGCTCTTGCGCACACTGCTGGCACCCGTTGTAGAGCTCCAGCTTGATCGAGGTGTTGACCCTTGGGCAGCTTCGCAAAGCAGCTTTTGGTATGGTACATCGACCAGATTCCGTCCATGCACATGCCGCAGGACATGCACTGGTTGGCCTCGTCGAACGCATCCTGCTCACTACGATACTGCGAAGTTCATTTGAGACGCCCGGAGTCTATCGACACCCCGGGCGTCTTCGCTCCGTCTCGCCGCGGGTTAGGACTTTCGAGTCGGAGCGGACCCTCCCCTGGACAAATGCTCGGCGACCTTCTTGTGGAACGCTTCGATGTCCGCACGAGATGTCATTTGTGGAACGTCAAATTCGATTTTGTGGATATGCTGCCCTGGGCCGGCGACAATGCCTCCAACGATTCCACTTTGAGGCTCTCTCACGTCTCCATGTCCTATCTGCGTCGCTACAATCTCGCCCTTGCTGTCGGTGATGACCGTCAGTTTTTGCTTCATTGGAAGTTACCTATGTTCACGGTGATCATGACTGGCCAGCTGCTGTCATTCCGCATCTGCGACGAGTAAGAAATCCCCGTTGGCCAATAGTAACCGTACTGGTCGGTGTAGAACGCGTTAACGCTCGTTTGCACGGTCGTGACCGTTCCGTAGTTGTCTTGCGCGCCAACGAAATACGCGGACACGTAGTTCGGTCCGGTATCCACCGCACCATTGTAGGTCCAATTGGTGTAAACGGTTGCGCCCGGTGCGACAGTGACTTGGTTGAATTGGTTCATGTATAGCGCCATTAACACCCTCCTTTCCACCTCTCCAGAGGAGCATTCTGTGCCAATGCGATGCGTGCCAAGAATGGGCTATAGGAGTGTGCCTCCTTCCGACGATGGCTTAGACGGGTTCATGCCCAGGTACCCTGGATCCTAGCCTCCGAAGAAGCTCAGCCGCCCTCCCGCCTATCGTCTTCATGAAGGCACCTGTTGGCAGTGAAGTTTCCAATGGCCCAGGTACCGAACCCAACTGCGAAGAAGGGCGATTCCTGAAGCCGAATCGTGTCTGACTCGTGGGAGGGATGATGATGGCTTACCGGCGCGATGTCCTGTGGCCGCTTGTCCTTGTAATCGTTGGGGCGCTCCTGCTGCTCCGCAACCTCGGCTACCTTACGCCCTCGCTCGACCAATGGTGGCCGGTGATCTTGATCCTGATTGGTCTGTGGGTTCTGTTCCCCTGGCCAACTCCCGACGAGGGACGATCTCCGACTGCCTCCACAGGCCACGCGGCACGGCGGCCCACGGGTGGCCTGATCTTGATCGCCCTCGGGCTGGCACTCCTCGCTGGCAACTATCTCGGGGGACGAAATACCGGTGCGCTTATCTTGATTGGTCTCGGGCTCGCGTTCCTACTCAGCCGTATCTGGTAGGTGGAGGATGGCGGTCTCAATCTGGATGCGCGGGAAAGGCGACGATAGGACGAAAGCATGACGTTGCCCTCTGCATAGCTGCAGTCGTTGTCATGGCTGTTCGGGAGTCTCTATTTCGCATGGCGAAACCGGGATTTTCGCGAATTCTTGGCCGGCGCGTTCTTCGTGTCGTCGGGTACCTTGTTCTCTCTCTCTCTCTCTCCCCCTCTCTCTCTCGCGCGCGCGCGCGCGCGCGCTCGCTCGCTGATGTTTCGGTGTCTCTGTTGGGGACGGGTTTTGTCGAAACATCCCAGATCAGCGGTGGCCGCTCGTTGTCCACTTCATCCTGTTCTCACTCTGTTGCTATTTTGGCTTCATCAGGTACGCCAAAAGACTTGAAACGGACATCAATGTTTCGCGGGACGTCGTCGGAGTGCTCGCAGTGCGATACAACTGGTCGTAGGAAAGTCGTTCAGGAGACGGTGGCGTCGTTTCTTGAAGGCGCGGCACCACGCGCGGCTCATGTTCCTTCTTGCCGGGAATCGCCTTCTGGCGCCGCCGTCAGCCTGGTCACTTCTCGCGGCGATGGCTCTCCGCGGGCCAGTCACGCCTGCCGCTTCAACCACGTCATAGTGCGTTCCTTGGCATTTCCCTTGCCTGGAGCCGCGCCAGCAACCAAGGTGAGGAAATCCTCGACCTTCATGTAGCCGCCCTCGGCTGTACGGAGAAAGCCGGAGAAGTCGGTGGGTGCGCGTTCTTGCTCGTCACGCCGGACGCCTCTAAGGTTCTCCCGAGTCTACATCCAAGCCACGCTCGCGCAGTATGTGCGTCACCTCGCGCCGAGCGTGCTCTCGTCCGCATTCCGTGTCGCAGATCGCACCGCGCTGGACGGAACAATAGGTCTTCAGAGCATTCACGGCCTCATCGGCCAGCCCTCGGGCCTGGGCCCGCGCGGAACGTTTCACGCCCAACTGGCTCCACATGTAGAGCCGAGCAATTGCGTCCGGCCGCGGTCGCGCAGGATGACATGGGCACAGTCGGATTGCCGCAGCGAGGACACCGCACAGCATTCGCTTACCGTGTTCGGTATCGGGCTCCTGCCGAACAGCGCAAGACTGTAACGGCCCAAACTGCCCCATAAGCAACTCTTTCATCATGTCTCCGAACCGAGGCCGGCAGGGCATCTATCTGGCAAAGGGGGTCTAGAAAATGCTCAGGGCGGCTGTCGGTTCGGCGGCGGGCATTGTCTTCAGGTTTGGCGCAAGATGGCTGATTGTGATTGCGCTTCTGATTCTGTGTGTAGACGCGCAAGCCGCGCAGGCACCAACGCTTCAAGTCCCGACGTGGAAGATCGGAGATACGTGGACCTATCAAACACCGAGCGGGACACGGATTGTCTACACAGTGCTCGGCGTGGGCGCGAGTGGCTATACGGTGCGAGCACGTCTCGGCAACACGCCAACGGGTACGCTTCTGGTCCATTCGAACCTTTCCAGCGATAAGGGGTACTTCATCTACATGGAATGGCCTCTCGCACTGGGAGAATCATGGGATGGAGATGAAGCAGAACAAGCGAACGACGATACCGGTACGATGAAATGGCATACGACGTGGCTGGTCGAGTCGTGGGAGCCCGTCACGGTTCTTGCAGGCACCTTTGACGCCTATCGCATTGACGGCACGCAGTGCGCGGAGATTGCGGCGCAACCGTGCGGGCACTTCTCGTTTTGGTATGCTCCAGCCATCAAATCGTTTGTGAAAGAGTCATGGGCATCGGAGCGTTACTGGGGCGGGCTGGCGGGCCGCATGGAACAGCTCGTATCCTACACACTGCACACTCCCTAGAGCCCTTCCTCGGGGGAGGCTGAGAGCCATCAAAGCGCGCCCGACGGGACGGTGGTGCAGGCTCAACATTGCCGTGCCACAAGTGCCTAAGCTGCAAACGAGCCGAATCCGTGCGCGAGTGTGGAGAGTGGGGAACCCGCCCGAGCCGCACCTCAAAGAGCGGCGCGGGTCCCGATAGAATGGTTTCTCGTTATCCACAGGTTCGTATCCACACTGTCAACATTTCTGCCGAACGAAAATTCCCAATTGCGCGGCCGCTGCGATAGTGGTAGTAAAGAACACGGAGGCGCGAGTCAACTGGCGAAGTAGCCGAGTCAAACGTTCGCGCACGTGGACGCCGAGAGCTGGTCGGACGTACTTCGGGGGTAACTCCGGAGAACAGTGGCAGGCGGTAGGCACCGGCGGCGGGGACTGAAGACGGTGGAAAGCCAGCAGGCGAGCGCCTCCCGACTTCCTTACAATTGATCGGCGAGCGCCGTCGCATGGCGAGAGAGAGGTAGCTCCTCGGAGCCAACCCGGCTTGACTTGTGGCGGCCTCGCCGTTTGCGCAGTGATCCCTGCGGGGGGCTGTCATCCCCCCGATCCCACACGCGATCCAACGTGGTATCTCACGGCGTGAAGGTCGTCCCGATTTGGGGGCATACCCGTGCCGCGTTGTAGGCGAGACCCGAGCCGACGAGGGGTCCGGCTGTCCCGCAGGGAATGGGGGTAGCGCGGATCTGCCGAGGGCATGGGGATTTGCCGCGTCCGTGATCTCAGCCGAAGCGAGAGGCGAGGTATCCGGAGGCCGGCGGCCATGGCCCGGTGTCGGCGGGCGTGCTGTGGTGTGCCCGTCTGATCTCCCGAGGGCTGCATCTGGCCGGCTGCCTTTCATTCCCGGGGGGGGTGGAATGATGTGGCTGACTGTGGGTGACGAGCGCACACTGATCAACCTTGACCATGTCCGCCAAGTTGCGGTCGAAGGGAGTGCGCTCACCATCACGTTCTCAACTGGGGAGAAGGTGACGGTTCGAGCATTCGCCAGCGAGTCGGACGCCAAGGCGACCCTGAAGCACGTGTGCAACGAGCTCATGACGACCGACCTGCGAGCGGTGCGCTGAGCAATGCCGCCGATGTCCCGGGTGGGACGGCGAAGGTCGCTCTCATAACCGCAGTGCGCCGATAGGTGTCCTACTTCCGGCCTGCCTCCGCCAGCGCCGCGGTCATCCCGAGTCCGATGTACACAGCTCCGGTGACGTATCGTCGCGTCTGCCGGAAGTGTGTGCTCCGTTTGAGCCAGTGGCCGAGCGTGCCGGCGAGTAGCGCGTAGAGGCCATCCGTGCACGAGGCCAGGGTGACAAACACCGCGCCGAGGAAGAAGATCTGACTCGCCACCGCACCCTTGGTCGGGTCGGTGAATTGGGGGAGGAACGCGAAGAAGAACAGCGTGGTCTTCGGATTCAGCAAATTGACGAGGTACCCCTGAGCAAACACCTGCGAGAGCCTTCGTGGCGCAGGGGACAGTGTTCTATCCTGTTCGGCCCGCGTGAGCAACGTCCGGACGCCGAGCAGGACAAGGTAAGCCGCTCCCATGTATTTCACCGCGCTGAACGCCAGCGCCGACGCCATCAAGAGCGCCGAGAGCCCGAGAGTCGCCGCCACCACGTGCGTCAGGCCCGCAAGTTCAACCCCCGCGACCGAGGCCAACCCGGCGCGTCTTCCCTGAGCGATGCTGCGAGTGGTGATGTAGAGAACGGCCGGGCCGGGAATGACAAGCATTACCAGCGCGGCCAGCAGGAAGAGCATGACGGTCGATGGGCTGGGCATGCATCCTCCCCGGTTTGTTGCACTTGCACCACAGTATATCGCAGTTCGATGGACCCGGGGACGGCTACGCTACGCACCCGGGAGCCGCTGACGGCACACCTGCCGGCACCCGTTGCTGCATCGGGGCGTGGTCTCGTACTCCCAAGAGATGGGCACGCTACTAGCGGGCAAATCTTGGTCGCTGGGGAGTTCCCGATGTCGAGGCTGTCTCGGATGCGGACGAGGGACACGGCCCGAACCGGCCCTGCCAAGCCGGACCGGGCGCTGCTGTTTCTTGCGCGTCTTGCGAACGACATTGCCGCGGTTCACTCGCTGCCGGAGCTGCTCGAACGCATCATGCTCGCACTCGACGAGGAAACCGGACTCAACTCGTGCACCGTGGCGCTGCTCGACGAGCGCGCCCCGGACATTCTAACCATCCGGGCGGCGTCCGGACTCTGGACGAAAGCCCGGGGCGCGACACTGCCCCGAGACAAGGGCCTTCACGGCACGGTCATGGACCGAAAGCTCCCGCTGGTCATCCCGAACCTGTCTGCGGACACCGGAGTCATGTCCCGAGCGTCCAAAGTAAGGTCTGGAATCTACGCGCCGCTCGTCGTGAATGACCGCGCTATCGGCGTGATCGGCGCCTACGCCTCCCGCTCAAACGCCTTCACGGAGTCGGACTTGAGCCTGCTGACTGTGGTGGGGCGTTACCTGGCCGGGGCCGTCGAGGTGGCGCGCCTCAACGAGCAAGTGAGGCAGCTGGCCGCAACCGACGCCCTGACAGGATTGGCCAACCGTCAGAACTTCCTTGATCGCCTCACCTCGGAGATCGCGCGAAACCGGCGTACGGGACGGCAGTTGAGCGTGGTGCTGCTCGACATCGACGGGTTCGAGATCATCAACAGCGTGCATGGCCACGCCGCGGGCGATGAGCTGCTCGTTCATGTCGCCGACTTGCTGGTTCGATACGTGCGCGGGTCCGACGTCGTGGCACGCTGGGGCGGCGACGAATTCGGCCTTCTGTTGCCCGAGACGACCGCCGCCCAGGCCGAGCGACTCGTCACGCGCGTGCGCCCGTTGCGGGTCACCGTTCCGCACATGCGGGGCGCCGGCGCCTACGCGACTCTTGCCTCGGGATCGGCCACATGGCCCAAGGACGGGCAGACAGCGGAGGGCCTGGTGCGTGAGGCCCACGCCCGGCTGTGCAAGACGAAGCGTCTCCTCGCCCGGGAACGCACCCGGCGCACCGGACGGCGTCCGTAGCCTGTCCCGCGTCCGTGGAGTGGGGTGGCACGCGCAGATCGAGGGACTGCGAGTGCCTCGGCCCGGGCCGTCCCGTCCGGAGCAGGGAGCGCCCAGGCCTCGGCGCACACTCGTCTACCGCAGGATCAGGTGACCGGTCGCCCACATGGCCACACCGACGAGCAGCAACAGCGCAACCAGCATGGTAACGTCACCTCCTCTCGGGCGTGGTGCTCACACCGGTGTTTTGCCCGGGCCGGAGGTGGCTCGCGCGAAGAACCTGTACGGATGTCGTGAAGACTCGGTGAATCGGCCGATCTGAACTACCGGGGCAGCATGTCTTGAATCTGGCGCAGCGCCCCCTCGAACGCATCTGTCGTGCGCGCGATCTCGTCCGCCCCGTGGGCGATACTAACGAACCCGCCCATGGCAAACACGTGGGCTCCGCGCATGAGCACCGCGACCGTGAACGGTGCAAAGAGTTGCAGACCCCGCTGCTTCTTGAGAAGGTCCGGGGGAAGCGCGAGGGCGCTGTCCGGGTCACCGGGCGTGATCTCCGGGTCGAACACCAGGTGAAACTCCGAGGACGTCCCGTACACCGCGCCGTGAGCCCCGAGCCGGGCCAGCACAGCGTTGAGATTGGCCCTGAGCGAGGCCGCCGTACGATCGCAGCCGGCCTGAGCGCGTCCGTCGCGAAGCAGGTCGAGGCAAGCGATGCCGGCGGCAGCGGACAGCGGGTTGGCATTGTACGTGCCGGGGTGCTGAACTTTCTTCCGGTTGCTTCCTGGGAGACCGATCGGCGCGAGGAGATCGCGCCGTCCGACCACGGCGCCACCAGGCAGCCCGCCGGCCAGGATCTTTGCCAACGTGACGAGGTCAGCCGTGACGCCGGAAGTCTGCTGCACACCGCCCGGAGCCACCCGGAACCCGGTGATAACCTCGTCGAAGATGAGGGGGACGCGATACTTGGTGGTGAGCCGCCGGAGATCCTGCAGGAACCCTGGGGCAAGGGGGACCGTTCCCCACGACGCGCCGCCCGGTTCGATTATGACCGCGGCGACATCCGGGTCGCCCTCGAGCGTGGCCTCGACCGCGGCCGCGCTTGGCTCCAGTACGATCGTCTCGCGCGCGATCGACGCGGGAACTCCCTGGGGTAGCTCGTCCCACGGCGGCACTTGTCCGGGCATCACCGCATCGTGCCAGCCGTGGAAGTGCCCTCGGAACTTGACAAGCTTCGACCGTCCCGTGACCGCGCGCGCGACGCGCAGGGCGAGCAGCGTCGCTTCGGTTCCGGAGCTCGTGAACCGCACGAGCTCCGCGCCCGGCACCATGTCGCGGATGCGCTCGGCCCACTCGATCTCGAGCACGTGGTTCGCCCCGTGGTGCGTCCCCAGGCCGATCTGGCGCCGCACCGCCTCGACGATGGCGGGGTGCGCATGCCCGAGGATCAGCGCACCGTGTCCCATCGCGTAGTCGACGTATTCGTGCCCGTCGAGGTCCCACTTCCGCGCGCCCTGCGCACGCTCGATGTATGGGAGGAACGGAACGAGCGCCCGGGTGTCGTGTGTCAACCCGCCCGGAAGGACCTCGGTCGCGCGCAGAAATGCTTTGCGCGATCGAGGGTGTGTCTCGACGTATGCTTGCATCAGTTCGGTTTCGGGTGTCTGGATCTCGGGCACGGTGGTTGCGCTCCTTGTGATCGGCTGCATCGGCACGGCGCCGGTGTGCGGTACGCGTAGGAAGTATTTGCCGTGCTCGCCACGAAACTCCTGTACGCCGGCTACTGAACGGGGCGCACGATGCCGGAAGTCTCGGGCCTGCCGGCGGAGGTGCTCCCCATCCCCGCGCTCGAAAGACGAGCAAAGGGGAGGAGTCCCTGACGCGGCGGGGAAGCCCGAAGATAGTGGAGTGCTCCCGGGGACGTTGCTGATGGAACTTGCCGATGCCCGTATCGCCGTTCCCTCGTGCACGGCCGTGGCACGCGAGCTGGCCAGCGTGGTCGGCGGCGCGTACGTGTTTGCACGCGCCGGTGACGTACTCGCGTACGAATATGATGCGTCGAACATCACCGCCACGCCGGATCTAGTCGTGCTGCCGGGGAACGTTTCCGAGATCTGCGAGGTGCTTCGGATCGCCGCGCGCCACGGGCTGCCTGTCGTCCCGCGCGGCGCAGGCACCGGGATTGCGGCCGGCGCCCTCCCGATCATCGGCGGCATCGTCGTCGGCCTCAACCGCATGAACCGGATCCTGGAGATCGATCTCGACAGCCGCGTGGCCGTCGTCGAACCGGGCGTCACCAACATCGAGATCACCCGAGCGGTGGAGGATCGAGGCTACGTCTACGCGCCCGATCCCTCCAGCCAGTACGCGAGCAGCATCGGCGGCAACGTCGGCCACAACGCCGGAGGGCCGCACACGATCGCCTACGGTGTAACGAAGAACCACGTGCTCGGTCTCGAGTTGGCGCTCGCCGACGGCAGCCTCGTCCGGGTCGGCGCGGATGGTCCCGACGCGCCCGGTCTGGACCTGACCGGACTCGTCGTCGGCGCCGAGGGCACGTTCGGGATCGTCACGCGGGTGTGGGTGCGACTGGTGCGGCGGCGCGAGGACGTCGTCACGCTGCTGGCAATCTTCGACGACCTGGGGACGGCGGGGGAGGCCGTGACCGAGATCATCGGGCGCGGGGTCGGCCCCGTAGCGCTCGAGATGATAGATCGCAACGCCATCCGGGCCATCGAGCCGTTCGTGCACGCAGGCTATCCGCTCGACGCCGAGGCGGTGCTGTTGATCGACGTGGAGGGGGTGCGCGAGGTGCTGCCGCGGGCGCGGGCGATGGTAGACGAGATCTGCCGGGCCCACGGCGCGCGCGAGGTCCGTGTGGCCCACACGGAGGAGGAGCGGCAGGCCCTGTGGCTCGGCCGGAAGGCGGCCTTGGGAACGATGGGGCGGATCGCGGTCAACTACTATCTGCACGATGCGGTGGTTCCGCGCTCGCGGCTGCCCGAAGTGCTGCGGAGTGTTCAGCGGATCGCTGCGCGCGAGGGGTTGACACTCGCGAACATGTTCCATGCGGGGGACGGGAACCTGCACCCGCTCATTGTGTTCGACGCCCGGGTGCCTGGCGAGAGCGAGCGCGTCATCCGGGTGGGGGAAGAGATCCTGCGCCTGTGCGTGGATGCCGGCGGCACGATCACCGGGGAGCACGGGGTGGGGTTCGAGAAGAACAACTACATGCGGTGGATCTACAGCGAAGCGGACCTACAGGCGATGCGGCGGCTCAAAGAGGCCTTCGACCCTCAGGGCCGCATGAACCCCTGGAAGATATTCCCGACGCCGGTCTCGTACTCGCAGATGCTGTCGCCCCGGCCGTTCCCGAGGGACGCCGAGCCATGCAAGTAGCACGATCACGGCGAACGGCCGCGTCGGTGTGCCCCGGCGTGTCCGGCGTCTCCCGGCACGTGCGGTTCGTCGGGAACCGGGGAGCGCACCGTATCGGGCGGACGCCGGCGCTCCGCCGCCCCCACCCGGGAAGCAGGGGAGAGGCATGAACTCTCGCCGGACCGAGATCGAGCGTGAGCTGCCGCGCGCCCTCGCGGACTTGCGCACGTTGGTGCGGATTCCAACGGTTGCCGCGCAGCGGCAGGGCATTCCCGAGACCGTTCGGGCAGTATCCGAGCTGTTCCGCGGAGCAGGGGGACGTGTCACCGTGCTCGAGCCCGCAGATGGGAATCCGGCCGTCGTGGCGGAATTCGAGGGGCGCTCCCCGCGGACGCTTCTTTTCTACAATCACTACGATGTCCAGCCCGCAGAGCCTCTCGGCGAGTGGACGGTGCCGCCGTTCGACCTGACCGAGCGCGACGGGTTCCTGCTCGGACGGGGTGTCGCGGACAACAAGGGCGATCTCGTGACGCGGGTCGCCGCGCTACGGGCGCTCCGAGCCGCGACCGGCGGGCTGCCGTGCCGGGTGAAGTTCCTCGTAGAAGGGGAGGAGGAGATTTCGAGTATTCATCTTGGCGCGCTGACCAGGGCGAATCGCGAGTTGTTGCGAGCGGACGCCTGCATCTGGGAAGCCGGTGGGCGCGACGATGAGGAACGCCTGCGGATCTCGTGCGGTGCCAAGGGCATCTGTTACGTGCAACTCGAAGCCGCCACGGCGGCGGTGGATCTGCATTCGCAGTACGGCGCGATCATCGAAGGGGCGCCGTTCCGCCTGGCGCGTGCCATCAGCACCCTCAAAGACTCCGACGGCCGCGTGCAACTGCCGGGGCACTACGACCGGGTCAGGCCGCTCACCGCCCCGGAGGAAGCGGCGATTGGAGAGCTTCCCGCCGACCTCGTGGAAGGCGTCCAGCGCCAGGCCGGGGTCGAGCATCTGCTCGGCGGGGTGACGGGCTCGGCGGCGGTTCGCCAATGGATGCTCACGCCGACGTGCACGGTCTGCGGCATCTGGGGAGGGTACACGGGGGCCGGCTCGAAGACCGTGCTCCCTCGCGTTGCATCGGCGAAGGTGGATTTCCGCCTGGTACCAGATCAGGATCCACACGAGGTTGCGACCAACCTTCGCCGGCATCTCGATGCCCGCGGGTTCCAGGATGTCGCGATCACGGTACTCGGCGCCGAGTTCCCCTGGCGGTCCGATCTGTCTCATCCGTTCATCGACTTGGTCAGACGCGCGGGACGCGAGGTGACCGGGCGCGAGGTCCTCACCTTGCCCACCAGTGCCGGTACCGGGCCCATGTACGACGTTGGCCCCGTGCTGGGTGTGCCGATCGTCGGTACGGGCAGCGGCTACTGGAACACGCGCGTCCACGCGCCCGATGAGAACGTGCGGCTGGCCGACTTCAAGGAGACGGTCCTGCTCATGAGCCACATCGTCGAACGCTTCGCGGAGAGCTGGTAGGACGGCGGGAGTCCCAGTTTTGCGAACTCGCGATCCTGACTGTAGGCCGGGTCCGGGATCCAGCGTGACGCGGGTGACCCGGATGATTGACGGTCCGTGACCGGTGGGTACGATCTTCGGGGGGAGCGTTGCACCACTGTTCCTCCCCCGGACTGAAGCGGGGAACGTCCCAACGGTTAAGGTGGTGACGCTGATGCAGTGGATCACAAGGACGCTCCGGCCGGCGCGGGCGCGCACGTGGCTCGCGGCGTTTGCCGCCGCCACGGCAGCCGCGGCGCTGTCGGCGCTCGCGACGATTGCCGCACCGGCGCAGACGGTGCACGACGCCGGCAACCAGTTCGCGGTGGACTTGCCGTCGGCGTGGACGGTCCGGACGCCGAGCGGTAACGCGACGCTCGTGGCGACGGCACCGGCGACGGGTCAGGGATTGCCGGACAGTCTGGATGTCGTGGTCCACGTCGTCCCCCCTGGGATGTCGCCGCAGTCATGCGTGAGCGAGGCGGAGTGGGTGGCGCAGCATTTCGCGCACATCGATTTCACGACGATCAGCGAAGGGCCCGCGACCGTGGCGGGGCTTCCCGCATTCACGCACGTGTACACGTGGACAACGAGCACCGGTGAGTCGCGCTGGAGCCAGCAAGTCTGCCTCGTAGAGCAGGGCAAGGCGTTCCTGCTGACCGGTACGACTGCCAACGAGCCCTCGGTGCTGCCCGGTCACATGCGGTTGTTGAAGCGAATCATGAATTCGCTGCGCATCCTGGGACCGCTGGAGGGCGGGGCCCCGGTGATGCAGCCGCCTACATCGCGGTAGTCAAAGCGCAGCACGCCGTCGCCAATGCTCGGCAACGGCGAGGACGTCCGGATCCGCCAGCCCCGCGCCGACGGCGCGGACGGGAGCGCAGCGCGACAGGACATCTGCGATCAACACCCTTCCGCCACGAGGACACTCCCTCCGATTGGAGGCTCGTACATACGCGCATGAAGGCACAGGCATGACGCAGCGAGCGAGCATGGACGGGGATTCAGATGCGATCCCTGGATTTCCCAGGACCAGCGGCGTCGTCGCCCGCGGCATCGCCGACAGACTGCACCTGGGCGTTCAGCTCTACGTCGCCATTGACGGGGCCACGCTGGCGGACGTCGGGGTCGGCCAGGCGCAGCCGGGCACAGCGCTCACGGCGGACACGATCATGCCGTGGCTGTCGGCAGGCAAGCCGGCGGGGGCGATTGCGATCGCCCGGCTGTGGGAACGTGGCGCGCTCGAACTGGACGATCCGGCCACCCGCTTCATTCCGGAGTTCGGGACACACGGGAAGGCCGGCGTTACGATCCGGCATCTGCTTACGCACACCGGCGGGTTTCGCGGGGGCATCCGGGCGCGGCCGGATGCCCCCTGGGACGAGGTCATCGCGAGGATCTGCGACATGCGACTGGAGCCCCGCTGGATCCCGGGCCAGCGGGCGGGTTACCACTCTTGGACGAGCTGGTTCATCCTCGCCGAGATCGTGCACCGTGCAGGCGGCCGCGAATACAGTCGCGTTGTGCGTGAGGAGATCTTCGAGCCGGCCGGCATGTCCAGCTCGTGGATCGGGATACCGCCCGAGGCACGCGCAGCCTACGGCGACCGCTTTGGCATCCTTTACGACACGAGCCGGAAAGAAGCACACCAGAGCGAGGCGGACGCGGAGGCGCTCGGCCGGCCGTACCGGCCGGGCGGGAGCGGGCGCGGACCGATGCGGGAGCTCGGCCGATTCTACGAGATGCTTCGTGCGCGCGGGCGGCTGGGAGATACGCGTCTTCTCTTGCCCCAGACGGTCGAGGCGCTGACGGCGCGCCACCGGGCGGGTATGTTCGATCAGACCTTCCGGTGCGTCATGGATTGGGGGTTGGGGTTTGTCCTCGACTCCAAGATGTACGGACCTGGCATTCCGTACGGCTACGGGCGGCATGCGTCTTCCCGCACGTTCGGGCACAGCGGGAGGGAGTCTTCGTGCGCCTTTTGCGACCCGGAGCGCGGCCTTGTCGTTGCGTGGGCGGCGAACGGCATGCCCGGAGATCCCCGCCACCAGGCACGGGCAGCCGCCCTCAACGAGGCGATCTACGAAGACCTGGGCCTGGCGCAGACGGTGGAGAGCCGTCGAAGTCGGGGCTCGTCGCGGAGCGGCTAACGGGACGGACTGTATGGCACCACAAACACGACGCCTTGCGACGAGGCCGGTGTGCCCGGGGGCTCGGGGTGAGCGGCGACGGCCGGGGATACCGGCATCGCGTTGCTGAATACGAGGAGCGCGTTGCCCACCGGACGCTCGTGCCCGTCCGACGGGGAATTGACGACCGTCGGGAACGGTCGACCCGGGAATCTTGTGACCATGGTTACTGAGCCGCCGCTGTCGAACGCCATCGCCTGATAGGCGCCGAGCCATCGCATGTACGCGGCAAGTTCCGGCTGAGTGAGCCCTACGCTCAGCCGCGGTTGTCGCCCGTCGACGGCCACGAGGAGCAGCGTCGTGCCGTCCTTTGGAATTCCCGCCGCGAGCACCGGATTGCGGCGGTCGCGTTCATTGGGAACAGGTGACCTGGGGTCGTCCACGAGTTGGCCGTTTCCCACGAGGATCGGCCCGCCCCCGATTGCCAGGCGCAGATCGTGCCAATCCGGACTCGTCGCGAGATGCAGTTCGACGACCATGCCGGGTATCAAATGCTGCGCGAGCCAGTCGGCCGCGTCCCCGCGTCCGACGAGCAGCATCACCCCTTTGGGAAACGGCGCATAGTACGCTTGCTGCGGCCATACCTGACGGACGGTGTACTGGATGCCGTCGGCGGGTGGGACCGTCGCCCGCGGAGCGAACGCGATGGCTGGCGTCCGGTCAGATTCCACCGGCTCGAGATCCACCACGGTCTGGCGGATGCCCGCCTGAGGAACCGGGGCCCCGTACCCGCGGATGTTGGAGAGCGCGACGATGCCATCCGGCACGATCCCCGTGTTGAACCCTGCGAGCCAGTACTTGACGTTCGTGCCGGGAAGGACGACCGAGCCGTCCCACTGAAAGTGGGCGATCCTGGTCGTTCCGTCTTTGCCGATGGCCAGCCCGGCCCATCCGCTGGGGCTGCGCAGAAGCTCGCCGTCCCGGACCACGATATTGAGAGGCATGCCCGAGTCCCCGATGTCGAAGAAGTCGCCGTTGATGCCCGCGACCGCCCCGGTTCGTCCGACCATCGACGAGACGGTTTCGTCTCCGCTGATCAACTGGTCATGGGCGAGTCCTATGTCAAGACGTACCGACGGGGTGTTCAGCTCGATGCGGAGATGATGAACGCTCAGCGGGCCGCTCGCGGTCACCAACTGGTAGTGGCTGTAGAAGACGCCCGGGGCGACTCGAGTCGTAGCCCCTCGGGAGGACTTGACTACGGGCCACAGCGCAGGAGCGGCGGCCAGGCACGTGCCCATCGCGAGCAGCAGGACCACCACGGTCCAGAGCCCGATGCCAAGGTAGCTGCGGCGACGGCGGTGACAACCCATCAACGACTGTGTGCCACGATTCCTGACTGGTCAGACCTCTGATTCGCTAGTCCGGTGCTAGCCGTCATGTGACCGCTTTCATTTGGGCGCCGTCATTCGACGATCGGTGGACGAATCCTGTCGCGTGCGTTGCTTCCGGTTCATTTGTCGCTCCGGTCGTCATCGGCGAGTCCGCCGATCTTCGGTCGAGGCTCCGGAAGTCATCGGGATCGCTCTCTGGTCACAATCGAATCGCGGGCACGGTTCAGCCCAATCTTGAGCGTACCATCGGCCGCACGACACCTCGTTAAGGACGTACGATGGCTTTCAGCGACATCGGTTAAGAATCTCGACCGCCAAGTGGGTACGTTCGGACAAGGCCGGCTGTGGCGCGAGTCGTCCGAGCCGAAGTACCGCGTCGGCTACGGCGCCACATCCATTGTCCGATGGAGCAGCAGGGTGGAGGAGGGGCTACGCTCCAGGTTCTGTTGATGTCCCCGACTATGGGTGGCCACAGCCCGCTGACCCGTCACGCAGGACTGCGGGCGGATGCAGACTTCGAGATCAAAAAGAAGGCCGAGCAGAAAGCTGAGGCGATCCTTATTCAGCTAGAATATCGGCAGCCGCCATCGAGTATCTGAGAGGGCTTGTCCTCGGGTCCGCAAGGGGCCGTCCTGATGGCACCCGAACCGCCGCCGGGACGGCATCCTCGGCCGTGTGCGCGGGGGGCTGGAGATGGCCGGATTCCCTGCCCC
>Ga0187782_10001866_pt1 | contig 15531 bp, 11 predicted proteins | sample 0715_SJ02_MP15_2_FD_132454 | JGI IMG/M metagenome (GOLD analysis project Ga0187782, IMG submission 132454) | Tropical peat soil microbial communities from peatlands in Department of Meta, Colombia - 0715_SJ02_MP15_20_MG | ecosystem: Environmental > Terrestrial > Soil > Wetlands > Peat | place...
GGCGCAGCGTCAGATGCTCGACGCGGCCGGTTTCGCCATTCAGCTGAATCAGATCGCCGACAACGAATTGGTCCTCGAAGACGATGAAGAATCCGTTGATCAGGTCTTTCACTAGGGTCTGCGCGCCGAAACCGAACGCAATGCTGGCGACGGCCGCCGCGGCGGCCACCGGTGTGACGTTGAAACCGAACTCGGGAAGCGCCGTCAGGATTGCAACGGCGATGATCAGCGTGCTTCCTACACTGTAGAGTAGCCCGGCCATCGTGCGCGTCTGCCGCTCGCGCATCTGCGCGCCGCGGGCCTGCCCTTTCGCGATCTGTACGAGGCGGGTGGTGAGGGCCTTCAGAATCCGCGTCAGAATAAACGCGATAACGACGATTGCGAAGATGCGCACGCCGCGCGTCCCCGCCGTCTCTATCCAGTGTGCGAGCGAACCGGTCATCGAGTATGAGGAGCGCGATTATACCATTCGCGCGATGTTTCGCCGGTCGACAGACCGGAATGGTGGCGCGTGTGTCCACAGCGAGGCGTGGGGATTGCTTTGCCGTGCTTGCCCACGCGGGGTAAAATTAACTTATTTGCTGAATACGCGCCCGTAGCTCAGTTGGATAGAGCGTGTGCCTCCGAAGCACAAGGTCAGAGGTTCGAATCCTCCCGGGCGCGCCACCACTTCTTACCTCTCAGCTCAATCGCTTGCAGGACAAAGAATCACAGGCTCGATTCATGGGCGTTGAATCAGCTCAAGGCGGTTACCGGCGGGATCGATCGCGATGCCGATGACGATGCCGGTGTTTCCGAACGGGCGAGGATCACCGGCCATCGAGCCGCCGGCCGCCTTAATGCCGGCGACCGTCGCCGTCATGTCCTTCACGTTGAGGATTACGTGCGCAATCGGATCCTTCAGATCGTCGGAATCGCGATGCGTAATCACGATTGGCTCGCTCTTGTTGGCCTTTGCGGCGTCGGCCGTCGCACCGAAATTCACGAAGATCTCCGCTCCTCCGGGCACGTTAATACGATTGACCTCGAACATACCGAAGGCAGCCTCATAGAACTTCGCCAACGCGGCGGTGTCTTGTGCGCCGACTCGCACCGAGTTGAGGGTCACCTGCGCGTGCGCAGCGCTCGCGAGCAGCAGCACCGTCGCCACGGCCGCCATGATCGTGCAGATTTTCTTCATCGAAGTCTCCAGTGGCGCGCTTCATTCACGATGGAACGCGCCGGGATAAATTGTTCACCTGTCCGTCGCCGAAACGCTAATCAGCCGTGGAATCGTATCCGCCAAAGCAATTAGGTTCAATAGATTTCGATGGCAACGGCACAGTGCTTTTCACTCGAGCGTGCTACTTTCGATAGCCCCGTCCTGCCCTGTGAATCGCAGACCCGTAGCTAAACCCACGCGGTACCGGACCACACGGGTCGACGTTGTGTGATCCCTGTCACCGAGCCGCAGCACGCACTCCGACTACAAATGATTTTTGTAGGTGTCCGAAATCGTTGCCACAACGAAGCATCGTCGTTGGATCGTACCCGAATTCGCGGCTGCGCGACTGCCTGCCGGCGATGAAGCCCAGCGCGATCTTGTGTTGTAATTGTTCTTGCTAGCCCGGCTTGTGACCGGTTGGAAATGGGCCTCAGGAGCTTCGGCGAGACTGCTTTGGAAATGCACCACGAACAATCGCGCGTATCGCCGCACCAAAGAGCGGGCTGGGAACACTTTTCGCATGGCTCGGATATCGGCGTGCGAGGGTTCGGAGCGTCGGTCGAAGAGGCATTCGTCCAAGCCGCGATTGCCCTGACGGCCGTCGTGGCAGACGTTGCGACTGTGGCGCAAGTGGAAAGCATCGAAGTCCACTGCGAGGCGCCGGACCTGGAGTTGCTGCTCGTAAGCTGGCTCAATGCAGTCATCTACGAGATGGCCGTGCGTGGCATGCTCTTTAGCGGATTTCGCATTGCGGTGTCCGGTACTTCATTAACGGGCACTCTGGATGGCGAAAAGGCCGACCCGGAACACCATCACGCCGCAGTCGAGGCGAAGGGCGCCACGGTGACAGCGCTCAGAGTCGCGCGCCAACCGGATGGCCGATGGGTCGCGCAGTGCGTTGTAGACGTCTGAGATTTCTTTGGAGGATGCGTGAACCGGCAGTCGCTAACTCGTCGTTCCGATTGCGAGTGGTGGATCGAGCGCACTGGGCAGATGCGTGTGCCCGCCATCATTTACGCTGGGGAGCAACTGATCGACGAGATGGACGAAAAGGTCCGCGAGCAGATCACGAATGTGGCCACTCTGCCCGGCATCCAGCGCGCGGCGTATGCAATGCCGGACGCTCACTGGGGCTACGGCTTTCCGATCGGCGGAGTCGCCGCGTTCGATCCAAAGGAGGGTGGCGTCATCTCCGCCGGCGGCGTGGGTTTCGACATTTCATGCGGCGTGCGCGCACTGCATACCGGGCTTGCGGCGAATCAAGTCGAGCCAGTCAAGGCCGAGCTCGCCGAGACATTGTTCGCCAGCGTTCCTGCGGGAGTCGGCAGCCGAGGCGCGATCCACCTCAGCGAAAAGGAGATGGACGAGATGCTGCGCGGCGGCGCGGAATGGGCGATCGGCCGCGGATACGGACGTCCCGGGGACCTTGAGCGTATTGAAGAGAACGGATGCGCCTCGGGAGCAAGGCCCGAATGCGTGTCGCACGAAGCAAAGAAGCGCCAAGCGCAAGAGATGGGAACGCTGGGCTCCGGCAACCACTATTTGGAGGTTCAGCGCATTGCTGAAATCTTTGATCCAGCGAGCGCCGCCGCTTTTGGCTTGCACGTCGACGACATCGTGTTGAGCATTCATTGCGGATCAAGAGGCCTCGGCCATCAGGTCGGTACGGACTATCTGAAGACGATGGTGATCGACGGATACCGGCCCATTCCAGACCGCGAGCTTGCGTGCGCGCCGATATGGTCTGAACTGGGACAGAAGTATCTCGGCGCCATGCGTGCGGCCACCAACTGCGCTCTGGCGAACCGGCAGATCATCACGCATCTCGTGCGTGAGGCTTTTGCGCAAGTGATGCCCGAAGCGAGGCTCACGCTGCTGTACGACGTCTCACACAACACTTGCAAGATCGAGCAGCACTCGGTCGATGGTGCCAGCCGGGAACTGTTCGTACACCGCAAGGGCGCGACTCGCGCCTTCGGGCCGGGTCACCCCGATTTGCCGCCCGCGTTGCGGGACGCCGGGCAGCCCGTATTGATCGGCGGAACGATGGGAACAGAATCGTACGTCCTGGTTGGTACCGGCCAGAATGAACGGCTGGCGTTTTCGTCTGCCTGCCATGGCGCCGGCCGGGCCATGAGCCGCACACAGGCGACGAAGCGTTGGCACGGGCGCGAACTGATCGACGCATTGCGCGGCAAAGGCGTGCTGATCCGGACTCGATCCTATCGCGGCGTGGCCGAAGAGGCGCCGGGCGCCTACAAGGACGTGAACGCAGTGGCGGAAGCTGCCGAGCACGCAAATTTGGCGCGCCGAGTTGCGCGGCTCGTTCCGGTGGTCTGCGTCAAGGGGTGATGTGGCCCTTTCGCAATAGTTCGGTGAGCAGCCGCTGGGCGAGAACCGCCTTCGTAGTGTCCTCGATGGCCATTGCTTGCCTGGCCCGTCCCGCGCGCGCGTCGGAGCTGAAATCGGAGACGGCTGCCGCATTCGATCACTACGCTCAGGTGACCGAAGCGCGGATGAACGACGACTTGGAGAAGGACCATTTCTTGGCCATCGATCGGCTGCCGGACCCGCGCCGGCAGGCCGCGTACGACCGCATTCAACGCGGTGAGATCTACGTCGAGCCGCTTCGTACGCTCGACGAGGGGCACCCGATCCGCGTTCCGAGCGGCATGATCCACCACTGGGTGGGCGTGATCTTCATACCGGGGGCCACGCTCGCCGATGTGCTTGCCGTGCTCCGCGACTATGACAACCATAAAAACATCTATAAACCCGACATTCGCGAATCGAAATTGCTGGAGCATGACGGGAATGAGTTCAAGGTGTATCTCCAGTTCTACAACAAGTCGGTTGTGACTGTCGTAATGAATGTGAATTTTGACGTTGCCTACACGGAATTTGGGAGTACCCGCTCGCAGAGCGCGTCTCGCTCCACTCGCATCGCTGAAGTCCAAAATGTCGGCCAACCGAATGAGCACAAGCGCCCCGTCGGAAACGATCACGGATATTTGTGGCGCTTGAACAGTTACTGGCGGGTAGAGGAAAAGGACGGCGGCGTGTACGTCCAAAATGAATCGGTCGCATTGACCCGCACGATTCCCGTGTTGCTCGCCTGGCTGATCAATCCGCTTGTGAAGAGCATACCTCGCGGAGTTATTTCCAACCTGCTCCTAAGGACCCGCGAGGCTGTGCTGAAAGCCAAAGGTGCTGGCGCAGCGTGCTTGCCGGACGGTGCCAGTGGCGCGCCCTGGGCAACCGAGCAGTGGATTGACCAAGAAGCGCCATGAGCGGCGCGCGGAATTGGAGTTGCCTGCTCCTGCCGGTTTCGTTTGGCCTGCTCGCCGGACCCTTGCTGCTCAGTGACCGGAGCAGTTCCGCGTCTCCTTCCGCAACAACAGCCACGGCAAATGACCAGCGCCTTAGTCCTCAGAGTCTCGCTGAACTTCGCACTATTGTGGACGCGGGCGAGCTGTCGGATCTCACCTGGCCCGATTTCGCTCACTATCGTCAGCAAGTCGCTGAGTTCTACGATTCATTTGGCGGCACGTTGGCGTGGGTCAAGGGCAATAGACCGACTCCGCGAGCACTCGCGATGATTAAGTTTCTCGAAGATGCCGAAAGCAAAGGCCTCCGTCCCGAAGACTACAACGGCTCCCGTTGGGAGAGCCGCTTGGCAAGCCTTGGAAAGGCCGGGACTCCGCCGGAATCTGATCTTATTCACTTTGACGTCGCTTTGACCGTCTCGACGATGCGCTACATTTCGGACCTGCACCTCGGGCGCGTAAATCCCGAGCTTCTTCACATCCAGTTCGACGTCGGTCCCGGACCAATCGAGCTGTCGGAATTTCTCCGGCGGCGGGTTATCGGCGCCGAAGACCTGGACGCGGTCATGAATTCAGTCGATCCGCCGTTCCCTACCTATCGGCGTACGCTGGATGCGCTGAACACATACCGCAATCTCGCTCGCAAGGATGGCGGCGAGCCCCTCCCGATTCCCCGAAAAACGGTTGAGCCCGGCGATCCGTATGCGGGCCTGCCGCGACTGGCTCGTCTTCTGACGCTTCTCGGGGACCTGAGAGGAACAGATAATGCGCCGCCATCAGAGACAACTTATGAAGGTGCGCTTGTCGCCGCTGTCGAACGCTTTCAGGAGCGCCACGGTTTGCAAGCCGACGGCCGGCTCGGTGTTCGGACGCTGAGGGCGCTGAATGTTCCGCTGAGCCGGCGTGTCGCCCAGATCGAACTGACGCTGGAGAGATGGCGGTGGATGCCTCATTCGTTCCAAGCGCCGCCGGTCATCGTCAACATTCCCGAATTTCGACTGCGCGCGGTGGACGATCAGTATCGCTGGGTACTCTCGATGAAGGTGGTCGTTGGCAAAGCGTATCGGCACAAAACGCCTGTCTTTGCGAGCACCATGCATTCGGTCACCTTTAGGCCCTATTGGAACGTGCCTTTTGACATCCAGAAAGACGAACTTGTGCCGGTCTTCGAAAAGGATCCAAGCTATTTGGCGCAGCACTCGTACGAAGTAGTGGACGCACACGAGAGCGTGGTCGCTGACAATTTCGTGGATGCCGAATTGCTGGACCAGCTTCGAGCGGGCATACTCTTTGTCCGCCAGAGGCCCGGGCCGGACAATGCTCTAGGGCTGGTGCGGTTCGATTTCCCCAATCCCTACGATGTCTATATGCACGGTACGCCTGCGACCGAACTGTTTGCTAGATCCCGTCGCGATTTCAGTCATGGCTGTATTCGCGTGGAAGATCCCGTCGCGCTGGCGCAATGGGTGCTTCGTAGCATGCCGCACTGGGATTCAGAGCACATCCGCGCTGCCATGGACGGCAGTGAGACGCTTCGCGTCGAAATCAACCAGCCGATTCCTGTTCTGATCGTTTACGGCACAGTGGTTGTCACGGAAAATGGCGACGTTGACTTCCTCGACGATATCTATGGATATGATGCCGAGCTTGAGCGAGCTCTGGTTCAGCACCATCCGGGCTAGGCGCTGCCGGGGCTGACGCGGCGCCTACCACCAGCGAACGCGTCCAACGTCCACATGGACGAATTGCGATCGCGGATAGTATCCGACGCCGCCACGATGCAGCGCGAGAGCCGCATTGCGAAGAGTCTCCGTCGGCACACCAGGGATCCGAATGTCGATGGCCTCGCCTTCCATGTGGAGGCTGTGCTGAGCAACTCCGGCGGTTGTGCGACGCAGGAATTCATTGCTCCAGGGCGTGCGATACCCGCAGACGATATCGATCTCCGTGTCGGGGCGGCCGAGCGCCGAAGTCAGGTCGTGCAGCAAGTCGAAAAGCCGCGGGTCGAGCCGGTGGACAGCTCCGGTGCGATGATCGCGCAGAAAGTCGTCGAGGCTCTCGACCGCGTCCGGCAGATACGTATCGCCAACTCGATAGACGATGTCGATTCGCTCGTTCGTGTGCGTGTGGTAAAGGTTCAAGCGGTACTGCCGTTGCGCTTGCTCGGCCGCTCTTGAGGTCTCGCGCGGGCAGACCGCAATCGCCAAGAGTATCGCTATTGCGCCAGCCGCGCGCGCGCTGATCCTCCGTGTGCACATGAGGCGACCCTGATCTCAGTACATGCTGGTAAGTGTACTGAAGCAAGGTCCTTAGTCTCTCATGCGGTGGTTTCGCGCGGAACAAGTTTCGTTTCGCAGGTTACGAACCAGTTGACGCACCGGGTCGCCAGCGCACCGGTCTGAGTTCAGAATGAAGCCGGGCGCGAGCGCCGTGATCCAGCAAGACGCTATTGCTTCAATCGAAAGGTCGAATTGGACCCGCCCGCTTGCGATTGCTAACGTTCCGAGATGCATGTACTCGTTCCTTTGGACAAAGGCTGCAGCGTGCTGCACCCCGTAGCGGGTTCCGCCTCGGTGGGTTCTGCGGATGAACGGCTCAGGCATGCAGCGGACTTCGTCGCCGCGCTTATGAAGAGCGGTACTTGCAAGGTCTACGAACTCGACGGCGACCAGTGGGTGCTGGAGGTTCGGCTTCCGGTTGCCTCGTGCGCGCAGCAGTGGAAGCATTGATTCCCTTCCCAGACCGATATTCTGCCAGGGTCTTCACTGTTTTCCGTGAGTCCAAAGGAACCGCTGGTTAGATCATGAGAATGCGCGGGCCGGGTGCCGCCGCATAGAGCTCTTCGACGAGCGCGGTGCGCCGCTCAAGCACCGCTCGCTGATTGAACGAGCCTTTGTCGGTGATTTCGCCGGCGTCGAGCGACGGCGGCTCCTCTGCGATAACGGCGCGCACAATGCGGTTCGAGCTGCCGGTCGACTGCTGCGCGAAGCTCTTCAGCAGCGCGTGGAATCGCGCTCGCACGGCTGGATGCTTGGCGATATATGCAAGAGGTGCATGCTCCGCCAGATCAGGCGCGAGCGAGCGGCATGTATCCGGATCGGCGAACAGGACCGCCGCGATGTAGTCGCGGTCGAGGCCTGCGATCACGGCGTCGCGAACGAAAGGCGCGAAATGCCCCATGATTTTCGCTCGCAGTGGTCCGACGCTGACCCACGTGCCGTTCGCGAGCTTGAAATCTTCATTGAGGCGCCCGTCGAAGAGCAGCCCCTTGTTCACATCGTTCGCATCGATCAGCCGTACCGCGTCGCCGAACGAATAGAAGCCGTCTTCGTCAAAAGCTCTCTTCGTCAACTCCGGCTCGCGCCAGTAGCCCGGCGTCACGTTGGGCCCGCGGACGCGGACTTCGAGCTTGTCGCCCCGTGGGACAAGCTTCACCTCCACGCCGGGCACCGGGATGCCGATCGTGCCCGCGCGATCCGTCTCCCAGGTGGTTTGGATCGACATCGGCGCGGTTTCCGTTGAGCCGAGTCCCGTGGCCATGATGATTCGCTCGCCGCACGTCTCAAGCGCCAGCTCGCGATACGCGTCCCAGACGGGCTGCGAAAGCCCGGCGCCTGCATAAAACATCAGCCCGAGCCGGCGGAAAAATGTCTCGCGCAACTGCCGGTCGGCGCGCAAGAACGGGAGCAGATCTTCGTAGCCTTTCGGAACGTTGAAAAAAACGGTCGTCGAAATCTCGCGCAAGTTGCGGACGCTCTTCTCGATCCAGCCGGGCCCGGGCTTGCCGTCGTCGATGTAAAACGTGCCGCCGTTGTACAGCGCGAGCCCCACGTCGTGATTTCCCCCAAACGTGTGATTCCAGGGAAGCCAGTCGACAATTACGGGAGGCTCGTCTTCAAGGAAGCCGAAGATCTGCGCGATCATTTGCTGGTTGCTGCAAAGCATCCGGTGCGTGTTGACGACGGCCTTTGGCACGCCCGTCGAGCCAGACGTAAAGAGGAATTTTGCCACGCCGTCTGGATCGATGCGGTCGTGCGCGGCTTCCACGGCGGTCGTCGGATTCGTTTCCAACAACTCTGCGAAGAGGCTGGACTTGCGGCGGTCGGGAGGCGCGGTCGTCGCAACCACTTCGATGTGTTCGCCGACGGTGGTTTCGATGGCCGAAGCGTAGCGAGTTCCGTCGGAAATAAAAACCAGCCCCGGCGTGATCATCTTCAGCGTATGGCGTAACTTGCCGAAATCCCTCGATACAAGAGAGTATGGCGGCGAGATCGGCGCCGCAGGAATGCCGACATGCTGTCCAGCCAGCGTGAGGAGAAAGTGCTCGAGGTCGTTTTCCGAAAGAAGCGCCACAGGTCTCTCGACTGAGAGCCCGCGATCGAGCAGAGCCTGTCCAATACTCCGCACGGATTCCCAGACCTGCGAATACGTCAGGCAGCGCCATTGATCGTCCGCGCCGCGCTTTGCGATGCACACCTTTTGCGGAGAAACCTCGGCCCAGTGCATCAGGCGGTCGGTCAGAACCTTCGGGTATGACCGAAGCGCCTCGTCCGGCGTGATCAACAACACACCTTCGGGCAGTGCCCGCATCGACGCGCCCGAGGTGCGCATTCGCACTTTGCGCACGCCCGAGCTTGCGGCTTGAGCCTGCACTCGGCCTTCTCTAGTCATGGGTGTCCGATATTCTCCCACAGTTGGTCGATGTCAACAGTCGGGACGCGCGCCTCACGAGCGCGCGGCATGCAGGGAAGCCTGCAGATCGCGCGATTGGATTGTCCAGCCGAAGAAGGACTCCACGTTGAACAAAGTCGCCTCATACATCTTCTCGCCGCCTGCGGCCATGGTGCCGTCCGCCAGCAGGATCGGCCAGTAGTCGAGAAAATAGGCGTCCCGCAGCGTCGATTCCACGCAGACGTTGGCCGCGATCCCGGCGAAGAAGAGATACTGAATACCGCGCACGCGCAATTGCGAATCGAGCGTCGTCCCTGCGAAGCCGCTGTAGCGCGTCTTCGTGATCACGATCTCGCCCGGTTGCGGCTTCAATTCATCCACCAGCGCGAAGTCCCAGCCTCCCTCGGTCAGCAGTTTGCCCTTCAATTCAGGCCTCGTGCACATCAGATGCATCGCGGTCTCTTTGTAGTAGTTCGGCGACCGAGGTCCGCCCGCGTCGCTGAGATCCGGCTTGTAGCCGACCTGCAGGTGTACCACTGTCATTGCGACCGGCCGCGCCGCGTCCAGCACCGACCGAATCGTGCGCACCACACGCGGCGCACCGGAAAGATCAGCGCCGGCGAGATCGAGTGTGCCTCCTTTGCTCGCAAACGCATTCTGCATATCGACCACGACGAGCGCCGATTTCTTGAAATCCACCTCGATCGGTTCGGGTTTAGTGTTGAGCTTTGTCATTGTGTTCGGACGGCCTGAGATCTCGGTAGCGCGGGTCTCAATCGCGCCCGGCCTCCCAAATCTTTTCCGCCAGACCCGATGGGTTCGTGTAGATCACCTCGTGGCTTCCGGGCATTTGCACCAGCCGGTACAGTCCCAACCGGCTCGACATCTTCGGATGCCAGCCCCATTCGCCGGGTGGCAGAGCGATATCCTCCGTGCAGTTGATGTAGCTCTTCGGTATCGGCAGCGAGTAGAACTTCTTCAAATCGAGCTTGTCCCTGGATGGTTGGTACGGCTCTGGAGAAAGCTGTGAATAGGTCCACTTCGCGGTCTCGATGTCCGCATCGTTGACAAACGACTCTCTCCAAATTGGAAACGGGATCATCACTGTGTCGTCGGCGGATTCTTTGGAAAGCTTCTCGAAGAGCTCCACGTAGCGCGGCGGCGACTCGTCCATCAGGCTGTTCCCATCCTCCAGCACAAATGCATTGAAGAAAACCAGCCGCTTGATTCTCTCGGGGATTGCCTCCGCCACTTTGCAGATGACGGTGCCGCCGAAACTGTGTCCGACGAGGATGATGTCGCGAAGTCCGCGATCTACGATCGCGCGCACGATCGATTCCGTGCACTGTGCGTGGTTGACGTTCCTCGGCGCCGACTTGCCGTGACCCGCCATCGTCGGCGCAAAGGCTTTGTGCCCTTTGCTTTCCAGATGCCGAACCGTCGGGTCCCAGGCGGACCCGTCGTGCCACGCGCCATGCACTAGGACGAAACTTTCCAACGATGAGTCTCCAGAGCGTCTCTCGGAATCGCGAGTGCAGTCGCTTCCATTGGCAGCGACCTATTCGCGTATGTCAGACGCGGAAGGATATTACCAGACCATCTGCCAAACAATGCGGCGCAACGCGACGCGCCCTGTCATTCCGACCGGAGGGACGGCGCTTCTTGCCGTCCCGGAGTAGAGGAATCTGCAGGTGCTTCTCTCTCCTGGCTACAGGATTTGTGTAGGTGCTCTAGGCGTCAAAAAAAAGGCCGGGCGGAAGCCCGGCCTTCTTCGAGATTGCTTCTTACGTCAGACCTAAAACGAGAACTTCGCCGCGAACTGGAACTGCCGCGGGTTCAGCATCGTCCTCGGCAGACCAAAGTTCGTATTCGGGTTAAACGGTATGAAAAGGTCGTCCCCCGGAATGGGCGTAGTAGCGTCACTTCCGAGAAAGGCCGGGATGCCGCTAACGGCAGGCGGCACGTTGCCCACGGGACAAGCCTGTGACGCTGATGCCGTCTGGATCGCTCGGCTAATAGAGTCCCGGTAATGGCGCGGGATCGCATTTCCGCAGAAGACCGGCGATCCGTAAACGGAGGTGACTTCGTCGACGTTCGACCGGTTCAAGAAGTTGAAGGCATCGACGCTGAGATCCATCTTCATGCGCTCGGTGAGCTGGAAGTAGCGCCCGAGATGGAAGTCCCAGGAGTACAGCGGGTCGCCGATGTAGGTGTTCCTTGGAATCATCGTGGCGCAGTTCGCCGTAGTGGTACACACGTCCTCGTGCGCTGAGCCGCAGTCTTTAACGCAGACGTCGAGCGGAGCGCCGCCCACGCGATCCGTTGCGCCTCCCGCCACGTCGTTCAGCGTATTGCTTCCGTAGAAGAGCGTGAAAGGACGGCCGGATTGCAGAGTGACAATGCTGCTCAGCGTGAAATGCCGGACCCAGGTATCCTCGGGCCCAAGCGCGGTGAAGTTCGCTACGAAGCGGTGCCGAACGTCCTGGTTCGAATTGGCACGCTCCGAGGAATAGTCGAACTGGTTTGGAGGCAGGTTAATGAACGTCGTGAAGTTCCCATTGTCGATGCCGTGTGAGTAGGTGTAATTGGCGGTCAAGTTGAAGTTCTTGAGTCTCTCAATAGCCGTTACCGTCGCGCCGTGATAGACGGCATTGGAAACATTGTTGTTGTAGTCCTCAAGCCCCGAGCTCATCGTCTGCAAGCCGGCAAAAGGCCCGGCACCGGAGAACCAAGGTCCGAGGCCCGCGAGCGCCCCACTTCCGAGCGTCGGATGGCCTGACGGGTCGGTGATGTTGGGACACGTGGAGAATGTGCCATTCGCGTTGACCTTCCCCGGGACCCAATCAGGAAATATTGCCGGGAACGGGATGGGCGCGGGTCGCCAGAAACCGGGATCCGTGGGGTTGGCCGCCTGGGCGTCATCGGTTGTCCCTACCGGGCAAGGCACGTTTATGTTGTTTCCGCGAACCAGCTTATGCCCAGCGACGAAGAGATAGCCAATGTTGGCAGCGAAGCCTCTTCCGAACTGGTGATCCAGTTCAAAGCTGGCCTGCTCCGCGTAGGGGGTTCTGGAACTGTGGTCCATGCCGCCCATGCCGATGCCACATGCGAATGTCGTGTCGCAGGCGCCCGACATCGCGATAGCGGGAAACGCTGTGTTGTAGGCGCCCGTTCCGATAATGCTCGCCGCATTGAACGCGGCACCCGCCGCTGCCGGGAATCCGAAAATCTGGTAGCCCTGTTTAGACTGTCCGTTGTTCGACTGGAGATTGGGAAACTTTTGCGGCAGCACGACCGATCCGGCCGGTGCTCCATACGGATTAACACACGCGAGGGCCGCGAATCCTGCCGGCGCATTGTTGTCGCACTGGTAGCCAGCGATGACCTTTTGAGTGTTCGGGACAAAGAAGAACGTCAGGTTTTGGCGGTCAAAGAAGATCCCGAATCCGGCGCGAACCACGGTCTTGCCGTCCGGGGAATACGCGAAGCCTACACGCGGCTGCCACTCATTGAAGTCCTTGTTTACATAGCTCGCTAGGCCTGATTCGTAATCCCACCGGAGGCCGAAATTGAGCGTCAGCTTCGGAGTGACCCGCCACTGGTCCTGCGCAAAGGGTCCCCAGTAACCGTGATCGATTTGTCGGCTGTAGTTGTTAAAGAATTGTGGCGGATATGCGTTCGCCCAGGTTGTTGTGTTAAGCGGATTGGCTGTGGTGACAGTCGGAGCACAAGGAGCTACGCCGGAACACGCCGTGGGATTCGTTGGGAGCGGCACGCCAGCGTACGTGAACACATCGCCATTGTCGCCTGGTACGGGACACGTCGCGGCTGCTGCAGCGACATCGGCCGGCTCCGCTACGTTCTTACCGAATCCGCTGGTCTTGTTGAAATACTCGGCGAAGACCGCGAGGCATGCCGCCGCATTCGCCCCAGTTGGCACTAGTAACCGCGTGGGGTCGAACCCGGGAAAGTTTTCAAGGCTCCAGAGATAGTCACCGTCAAATCCGAATTTGGCAACGTGATTCCCCTTGACCCAAGAAATGGAATCACCGGCCTCCAGGCGAGACTCATACAGCCTGTCATTCGTTCCAAAGTTGTGGCCGACCTCCAAGTCATTGAGGATGCTGAAGTCGGGTTGGCCGGTCATGCCGGGGAAGTTGTAGTGGCGACGTGCGTATTGCACGAGGGCCGTATTGATGAGATTGGGGGTGAGGGACGAATCTAGCGTTCCGACCAGCGACTGGTCGCGAATGAAAAGATCGCGCCCTCCGCTCGGTACGCCAATGCCCCCGCCGTCGAGTGTCTGGCCGACAAGCTCGCCGCTGTCGCGCGCGTCTTCTGCGTTATAGCGGATCGCCACTCGGTTGTTGGCGTTGATCTGATGATCGAGCCTTGCAAACCCGTAATCGTTGTTCGAGGTCTTAAGGAAGTCCTTCAGAAACGCGAACGCTTGGGCCTGGCTGATAGTTGAACCCGGCGCGCCGCCGCACGCTGCGAGTCCCGCCAGTGTGCAGCCCTCCGGGGCAAGTCCCATCAGCGCTTTTGCGTCGTCGATGACTTGGAGACTGTCGACGAGGTCCGGTGGATAGAGAGGAGACTCCGCGCGCCGCTTGCCCTCATAATTCATGAAGAAAAATGTCTTGTCTTTCGTGATTGGTCCGCCAAGTGTGCCGCCGAACTGATTCTGCTGCAGTGTGTCGGGCAGCTGTACAGACTGGAGTCTCGTCGGAACTACGCCACTGGGTTCCGGCTTCTGCAGGAGATTCCGCGAATCCAGCGCGTCGTTCTGAAAATATTCGTAAACTGAACCGTGTAGGTCATTCGTGCCGCCCTTGGTCACGATGTTGACGATCCCGCCGATTGCTCGGCCGTACTCCGCTGCGAAGCTGTTGTTGACTACGCGGAATTCCTGAACCGATTCCTGCGGTGGCGTCGAACGCTGAATGCCGCTGGCCGTATTGACGAAATCCGCCCCGTCCACCGTGATCTCGTTGCTGAACGAGCGCATACCGCCAAACGAAATCTGCGTCGCCTCGTACTCCGTGAACGTTGTTCCCAAGCTGGTGCGGCTGGTCGCCACGCCCGGCGTCAGGAGGGCGAAGTCTGTGAACAGGCGGTTGCTGATGGGCAGCGACTGAATCTGTTGCGTCTCGACCACCTGGCTGATTTCCGTCTTGGTTGGCTCGATCACTGGCGCCACTTCGGTCACAACAACCTTGGTGCCTGCCGAGGCGACCTGCAGGCCCACGTTGATGGTCGCCACCTGGCCGACCTCCAGCACGATGCCGGTCTGTTTGTAGTTGGCGAATCCCGTGAAGGATGCATTCAGTTCGTAGTTGCCGGGCGGCAGGTTGGCGATGGCGTAGAACCCCCTGTCGTTGGAGGTTGCCGTGTACGCAATGTTGCTGCTCACGTTGCGCACGCTGATCGACGCGCCCGCCACAGCGCCTCCGCTCTGGTCCGTGACCGTTCCGTTCAGCTGCGCGTTTGCCACGCCTTGAGCAGACGCCGCGTTGACGCAGCCGAACAACATCGCTACCCCAAGGAGAACTACCAGTAGGGAACGTAGCTTCATTTCACCCCTCCGAAGATTGCCGTTCGCACGAGCCCCTTGACGCCCCACAGCGTCCCGAGTGCAGGCTAGAAGTTGCTGAATGTGTAACGCCCATGCCGCGGTTTGTCAAGCGTTGAGTTCGTTCGGTCGCGCGCTGCGCCCGAGCCCACCCTTAGGCGCGTGCATCATACTCAAAACGCTCCGCCGCTGTCCAGCTATTTGAGGGAACGATAAGGTTCTAAGGCCCCAGAGGAACCCTAGGACCAAAACGGAGCCTTTCTGCGCGGCGGCATGTGTGTGTTCAGCGAGAGCAGCCGCACACGGCTCGGTGCACAACAGGCAGGAACGTCCGCTGGCTCGTGGCCTCAGCTAGCGGCTTTCGTCTTGCCGTCCAGATAACCCAACTCTCTGCGGACGATCTTAGCCCCTTCAACCATCGCGCGGAGTTTGGCGAAAGCGATATCCCGCGGCAGGTGAAACAACCCACAGTCCGGCAGCACGACGATCTTTTCCGCCGGAACGAACTGCATGACCTTCCGTATTCGCTCCGCCACGATATCCGAGGTTTCCACGGCTTGGTCCTTGACGTCGATCACGCCTGCACCCAGCTCGAACGGCGGCGAAAATTCGCGGAATAGATCCAAATCCTCGCCGCCGCGCCTTGCGAATTCCATGCTGAGCTGCTGAATCTTTGCGTCCAGAATTTTCGGAAAGAGGTATCGATAGCTTCCTTCCCATGAAGGCTTTCCGTAGCGGTTCCCGTAGCAAATGTGAAC
>Ga0187782_10001867_pt1 | contig 15529 bp, 14 predicted proteins | sample 0715_SJ02_MP15_2_FD_132454 | JGI IMG/M metagenome (GOLD analysis project Ga0187782, IMG submission 132454) | Tropical peat soil microbial communities from peatlands in Department of Meta, Colombia - 0715_SJ02_MP15_20_MG | ecosystem: Environmental > Terrestrial > Soil > Wetlands > Peat | place...
GTAATCTTCAACGGGCTGCCCAGTGAATATGTCACAGATTTCTCGATCTGAATCTGGAATTCTGTATCAGGCAGAGGCTTCGCCGCCGATAATCACACCTACTTCCACACCTCGGTTGGCCTCTAGTATCTTGGCTGCAGAGCCCCGGTTGGTGCAGATTTCAATGAACCCGGAACTCCCCACGATGGCGAAAAGCTCCCCAGCCCTCCCCATCGAGTAAGCTAAATTGAGGCGTGTAATTTCCCGATGGTTGATGATTATCCTGAAGGGTGGGGGATTCTCCGAAAATAATTCCGGGACGTCTTCCGGGCTGACGTTGGTGATGATGTTTCCAAATGAGTCTACTTTTAAGGTCATGCCCTTGATCAAGTTCTCGCCCACCCGTTTCGGTTTCGGAGAAGTGAACTTGGCGTAATCCGTGATTAGGTCGCCGAATTTTTCCGCTTCCACGCCCTTGCTTAACCACCCGGCCACGGGGGCAAAGACATCGCGGCCCTGGAATGTGTGACTGACGGGATTCAGGAAATAGTGATCGGCGGTGATGTGCCAGACCCTAACATTCTGCTCCCGACCGAAAAGCAGTGAGAGGACCCCATTGTCAGGCGCTACGAATTTGTAATGTCCGGCACTCGCCAAGATGGGCCGTCGCGCTGTTCCCACTCCGGGGTCCACGACCACCAGGTGGATGGTGTGGGGGGGGAAGAATCTGTAGCTTTGGACCAGTGCGTAGGCGGCCTCAAAAATATCGTAGGGGGCGATTTGGTGACAGATGTCGACGATCTGAACGTCGGGGTTGATGTTCAGAATAACTCCCTTCATCGTCCCAGCATAATGGTCCGTCGTCCCAAAGTCTGTGATCAGAGTGATGCAAGGTTTGCGAGGCAAGGGGTCCTCCTACGTTGCGAAACTACATTGACGTTCATGTCCCCTGCAAAATGGCGCGAAATTGTTCGAGCGTAATGGGTGCCGCCAAGGCTGTCGCGAGATTCTCTTGCACGTGTTCGGGATGGCTCATGCCCACCAGAGCGCAGGTGATTCCCGGCGTGGAGCGCACAAACTGGATGGCCCGTTGCGCGTCAGTTTGCATGCTCGGAAACCAGCTTCGAAACTTCGGCGGCAATCCCCGGGTAAGTTGGCCTTGGAGGAGGCTGGCGCTCGCGAACACCATGAGCCCGTGTGCCTTTGCAACCTGTAAGAGGGTGCCCAGCCTCCGGCCCCCCCGCTGGGTGCTCGCCACGGCGGCTTCCGGCATAGCAAGGTTGAAAGGCAACTGGAGGGCACGGAAGCGATGGTCCTTGCCGCCTACTTCTTCTGCCACGCGCAAGACGTCGATTAATGAAAGAGCCTCGGCCGAGGTTGGACTGGCTCGATAGGCGTTCCAGGTGGCCGTCCCGTACATTCGTATTTTGCCTTCCGCTACCGCCTTCTCGAGCGCCGCAAAGGCCGCCTTTAAGCGCCGGAAGAACTCCTCGCGGCCCACTTGGTTCAGTTGCGTCTCCGGATTATGAACGTAATAAATATCCAAGGTCTCGAGGCCAAGGTTCCGGCGGCTGGTGTCAATCTGGTTTTCCAGGTACTTGGGGGAGATGACGTGACACCCGGCTACAACTTCCTCCATACGGATTATGCCGGGATCCAACAGTCTCTCCTGAAAGTAGGCAGAAGGGTCCGGCGGTTCTTCCCCATCGAAAGTCAGGAACCCACCCTTGCTGGCCAGAACGAGTTCGTCGCGCTGGATCTCGCCGGAGGAAATCAATGCTGCTAGCGCTTGGCCGATGGCACGCTCGCTGCGTTGATGCCTGTAATTGATCGCCGAGTCAATGACGTTGACACCCAACGACACCGCTCGCTGGATGGCCTCTCGGTAGCGTGCGTCTTGCTCGGCCGTGGGCTCCCCCAGGTACGTGCCCATGCCGATGGAGGATATCCAGAGCCCTTGCGCCTCACGAATGTGCCCCGGCAGCCGCGCCGCAAATCGGTTGCGAAAGCGCGCCGTTCCTTCTGCCGTGGCGAAACCTGGAATCAGCATTCAGCCCTCTCACTGTCCAAGCGGCTACTGTCATTCCGAACGCAGCGAGGAATCTCGCTCTGGATCTTTTTAGCGCAGAAGGAGATTCCTCGCTGCGCTCGGAATGACAGACTGGGAATTCGCTCATTCCGGCCTGGCTTTAACGAGGAAAATCGGGATCTCACTTTGGTGGCGCACCTTTGTGATCGTAGTTCCGTGGATCAGGTCCGCCATCAACTTGTGTCCGTGGGCCGCCATGGCGATGAGATCGCAGTGTTCTGCACGCGCGGTCTTCAAAATCGCCTGCGCCGGCTCGCCCCTTTCGTGCCGCGCCGTCACCCTGAGGCCTTCGTCTCGCAGCTTCTGGGCCACGCTTTCCAAATACTCACGGTCCTCCTTGATCTCCTGCGAGTCGGAGAGATTCAAGTTGTCTTGCCATTGCGCTGCCCAGCCGGTTGAGACATGGAGGAGCAAAATCTCACCCTGAGTGAGTGTCGCCAATTCCCTCACCCGTGGCAACAGAACATTGTCGGCCTTACTGTGATCGAGAGCCACGAGAATTTTCTTGAACATGAGGATCCCTGCCTAGCTGGCCAAGCCTTTGACGCTCAGGACCAGAAGATAAACGTTCAAGGCAGCAATAATCCCCGCCGCCAGCCAGGCGAGGACCTTGAGCCAGAGCGGGTTAACGAATTCGCCCATTCGAGCTCGGTTGCTGGTAAACTGAACCAAGGGAACAACCGCGAAAGAGAGTTGCAGACTCAAGATGACCTGGCTGAAGATCAAGAGCTTGGCCGTCCCGGTTTGTCCGAAGAACGCCACTGCAATAATAGCAGGAATAATAGCCAGGAGCCGCGTGATCAGCCGCCGCAGCCAGGGCGCCAGGCGGATATTCAAGAATCCCTCCATTACGATTTGTCCGGCCAAGGTGCCGGTCAGCGTGGAGTTCTGCCCCGAACACAGCAAGGCGATCGCAAAGAGTACGGCGGCCAATTGCGTCCCGAGCAGCGGCGTCAAAGTGTAGTAAGCATCCTGGATTTCCGCCACTTGGTTCAACCCGTGGCGATAGAACGTGCCGGCTGCCATGATGAGAATCGCCGCGTTAATGAAGAAAGCAAAATTGAGCGCCACAACGTAATCCAGCAGGTTAAATCGTAGCGCGGTTCGTATTCCCTCTTTGCTCCGTGCAATCGCCCGCGTCTGGACCAGCGAGGAATGGAGGTAAAGGTTATGGGGCATCACCGTTGCGCCCAGCATGCCGATAGCAATGTAGAGCATTTCATGGTTAGTCAAAAGTTCTGGAGTTGGAACAAAACCTTTCCCGATTTGGATCAAATCAGGTTTGACCAGGAGTATCTCCACCAGGTAGCAGGCCCCGATCGTCCCGATGAGGCCCACCACCAGCGCTTCGAGGTACCGAAACCCCTTGTGCTGAAGGTAGAGGATGGCGAGCACGTCCAGCGCCGTCAAACAGACACCGATCAGGAGCGGAATATGGAAAAGCAGCTTGAGAGCGATGGCCGATCCAATCACCTCGGCCAGATCGCAGGCGGCAATAGCAATTTCACACAACACCCACAGGAACAGGCTGGTCCGGCGCGAATAATAGCGGCGGCAAGCCTGCGCCAGATCGAGCTGCGTGACGATGCCCAGGCGCGCGGCAAGCGCCTGGACCAGGATCGCCATCAGGTTGGACATGAAGAGGACAAAGATGAGTTGGTAGGCAAAGCGTGACCCCCCGGCTATATCCGTGGCCCAGTTTCCGGGGTCCATGTACCCCACCGCCACCAGAAAGCCCGGCCCGGAAAAGGCCAGCGCCTTTTTCCAGAAGGACACACCGGCGGGAATGCCCACCGTCCTGTGGACCTCAGGGAGAGAGGGCATTGGGAGTGAATCGTGATCTGAGGTGTGATGCGGTTCGTTCATCGGTCTGGAAAGTCGAGGAGTCGAGAAGTCAAGGAGTCGGAAGGTAGGGAGGTTGAAGAGTTAAAAAGTCGAAGAATTGAACAGTGCTCCCGCGTTTTCGGCCATTTACCTTTCCACCATTCTCAACTCTTCAGCGCTTCAACTTCTCAACTTCTTGACTCCTTGACTCCTCGACTCTAAGTATAGTTGAGTTCCCTTAGATTGCGAAAAAGCCGCGGACCCCAAAACCGGGGCTCTGCGCTACCCTGATGCTCGTCACTTGTCACTCGTCATTGCTTTGAAAATGCGCTGTCATCCTGAGCGCAGCGAAGGATCTTGCTCTGGTCCGTGATGAAGCGAGAACGAAAAGATCAGAGCGAGATTCTTCGCTTCGCTCAGAATGACAGGGTTTTCATGGTTTCTGGGTGCCCGTCGGCGGACGGGCATGAGCGACTGCCTTCTCAAGCCGTCGCTCCACTTGGTCCAGAAACTCCTGGTCTTTGATCGAAGGCAAGTTGGCGCGGACGTTCTCAATCGCGGCGCGTTGGGCCGTGCCGGCCAAGTCGAGCGCGACCGCAAGGTCCGGGCCAGCCAGCGGGATCGTGATGTCGCGCAACCCGGAAATGATCTTTGCAACTTCCGCACTCAGTTCTGCCGTTTCCAGGGGCACCGAAGTGGCCACCTTGCTGGCCTCTTCGATCGCCCGCGCGCGCTCGGCTTTTTCGCTCTCTGCGGACTTTGGGAGCTTAAAGGCCGCCATCACCGCTTGGTAGCTCTGCGCGTCGCGGTCAATGTTCTCGAGTAGGCGCTGCCGCAGGAAAGCAACCCGGCCCCGTGACTCTTTCAATTCCGGGAAATGGGCCTCCAGCGATTGACGCTTGAGCGACAGCCCACAGACCATCTCACCGAGCGCGGCGGCCAGCGCCCCGGCGAGTGCGGCGATACTTCCGCCTGCGGGCGTTGGCGTCGGCGCCGCCACAGCCGTTGCGAATGCTTCAATCATGGAGCGCAGTGTCCGAGTCTTTTCTGCACTGGATTCCGTCTGCTCCTGGATGATTTGTTCGAGGCGGTTTTCGAACACCAATTGGGGATGATAATTCTCTACCTTGAGGTATTGGACTGCAGTGCCCTCCAGCGCGCGGCGAGGGACCAGCCCAACAATCTCACTGCCTAAAACCTCCACGCCCTGCGCGAAGGCTTGTCGCGTGACGGCGTCGAAAACCGTGGCGATCGAGGTGGTCTCAAAATCCGTCAAGTTCATGGAGACTTGGCCCAGGTGGCGGGATTTCAGTTCCACACCCATCGCCTTCACACAGGGAAAACCCCCGCTCGAAGCGCGGATTTTTTGGGCGATCGCCTTCGCCAGAGCCACCTCAGGCGTATTCAAGTTGATGTTATAAGCAATCAGAAATTTCCGGGCGCCCACCACGGTTGCGCCGGCGGTCGGATGAAGCGCCGCCTCGCCGAAGTCGGGAAGCCGCTTGGGGTTGGTGCGCACCTCCTCACGCAGGCCCTCGAATTGGCCGCGCCGGACATTTTCCAGGTTGCGGCGTTCCGGCCGGCGCGCCGCCGCTTCATACAGATAGGTAGGGATTTTGAAGCGGCGCCAGGTCTGCTCGGCTACCCATTCGGCGATGCGCACGCAGTCCTTGAGGGTGGCGCCGGAGATGGGTACGAAGGGCACAACATCGGTGGCGCCGAGCCGAGGGTGGGCGCCCCGGTGATGGTTGAGGTCAATCAATTCCGCCGCCTTGCCAATGCCGCGCAGGGCTGCTTCCCCGATGGTCTCACGCGTGCCCACCAGGGTGATGACGCAGCGGTTATGGTCGGCGTCCATTTCCCAGTCGAGCACATAGACTTCCGGCCCATCGCGCAACGCCTGAACAATAGCCTCTACCTTCCGGGGATCGCGTCCTTCGCTGAAGTTAGGAACGCATTCGATGATGGTCTGCATGCAGAGAATTTAGCACGAATCATGTCCGTAGTCAGTTGTCCGTGGTCCGTTGTCCGTGTCCGTGGTCGAGGAGGACGGCAGGGCATAAGGCCTTTCCCCTCTTTGGGGAGAGGGTGGGCCAGAGCTTAAGCGACTCCGTGAAATGTTGCGCGCATGACGGTATGCCGCGTTGGCAACCACCGACTGATAGGGTAGATTCGAACGAGCATCTTGGGCGGCGCACGTTCCATTACGGATTCGCGGCTGGCATCCTCCAGGACAGTACCTTGGTGCCATTGAATGCTCGTACTGCTCTGGATAGATTATACGAGGGGCCGTCCACGAAGTCGCAAGGCTCGGAGTGTCGGTGCCACCACCGTAAAGAGAGGGGAAGATGGTCTGGCTAAATTGCGTAGTCATTCCGTCGATTCTCTTGCTGGCAGCAGTCGTCATCGGAGCGAGGCGCCAACGGGGTCGTGATGAGCGACTGTTGGAAGTTTATCCGGCGGTGGCGGCAAGAATGAGGAGCCATGCGGCCGGTGGCGAGAAGATATTTGGATGATGCCGAACGACCAGTCTCAGACGGCGGAGGGGAGTAACCTGATGAAAGGCCTTTTTGTGATGCTGTGGCGGGAAGAGGGCCAAGACCTGACGGAATACGCTCTGCTTTTGGTTTTGATTGCCCTAGCCGCTACTGCTGCAGTGAGCTCCGTGGGGAGCGCGGTCAGCACTGTGTTCTCAAACACGTCCAGTAGCTTGAGCTAGGGGGTGCTTGCCCCCCGCGGTTCGGCGATGCGGGGAGAGGTGAGCCTTGAAGGTTGCCGAAAAGCACATTAACTCCCTGTACTATAAGCCATAAAACGATTTCAGCTAACATCCCACCCAGAGAACGAAGCGCTCCTGACAAACCAGCCACGAGGAAACATGCATAGTCCGGTCTGGAATCTCGCCTGGACCCTTGCCTTCGCAAGCTTGGCTCTTTGGCTGAGATGATCGATTACACATTGCCCTAGGCTCTGACCAGGACGTGGCCTCATAGCTATGATTCAGTTGACGCCGCGACCCGGCGTGAGTATAGTGCACCAAAGCAGTTTGTTTGTCTTCCCCAGTTGGGTAGTCGGACGCTGAACTGCGACATCCCAACGATATGGGACGTGGAAGAAGACGGTGCCGCAAACAGAACTCAAAACAGAAGCCGTTGGAGCTTTGCTGAAGGAATCAACGCGACTTCCTTCCCTGCCGGCAATAGCCGTTCGGATACTCGAGATCGTTAAGAAAGATAAATTCTCCCTGAGTGAGCTCGCGGACGTCATCAAAGCCGATCCGGCACTCGCAGCAAGCGTACTGAGAGTGGCCAACTCCGCATTCTATTGCTTGCGGAGTGAAGTCAGCAGTATTGAAAAGGCGCTGCTCGTTGTGGGTTCGGACGCGGTTAAGAATGTCGCGCTTTCCTTCATTATATCGAAGGATCTGAAAGGACAGGGGGAGGGTTGCTTTGACTTCGACTTCTTTTGGAAAAGATCCATAACTGCCGCCGTGGCCGCAGAACTGATAGCTTCGCTGGTAAAGTCTCGAGACGACAGCACTTTCATTTCAGCTCTACTTCAAGACATCGGCATTATCGCGATGTACTATTGCAAAACTAATGATTACCTCAGAGTGTTGGACGAGAGGCGCCTTACGGGCATGGCTGTGGATGTTGTGGAAAACCAGGTATTTGGCTTTGATCATCAGGAACTTGGCTACGAGATACTGAACCGCTGGGGGCTTCCGGAAAAAATCGCTATGCCGATTCGCTTCCACCATCGTCCCGAGCAAGTTCCGGATAAGTATTCACTTCAGGCAAACATTCTCCACCTTTCCGACCGCATATCGTCGATTTATAACAGCAGCATGACCGCTGGGAAGCTTAGAGAAATCACCGATATCCTCAGCCAACGGTTCGCGATCCAGCACGCGGATGTCGTTTCGCTGATCGATAATGTAGCCGAGGAAAGTCTCGAGATATTTGCAGAGTTTGAAGTAGATCCCGGAAACATGAGACCGCTTTCACAGATCCTGCAGGAGGCCAATGAGGAGCTGAGTTCATTGAATCTCTCCTACGAGATGTTGGTCGTGGAACTGAAGCAGGCGAAGGAAAAGGCGGAAAAGTTTGCCCGGGAACTGAGATCTGCCAACGAAGCGCTCAGGCGCCTCGCATTCCGGGACGGCCTCACCGGGCTGTACAATCACCGCTCATTCCAGGAAATGTTGGAAAAAGAGCTTTCCCGGGCACAAAGATATAAAAGACAACTGTCTTTGGTGATGCTGGATATTGACCATTTCAAGAAGATCAATGACATCTATGGGCACCTACAGGGGGATTTGGTGTTGAAGGTGATCGCCTCCAAACTGGAGAGTTCATTAAGAAAGTCGAGTTTTATTGCCCGTTATGGCGGCGAGGAATTCGCATTGATTTTGCCAGAAGCAGACGGTGGTTCTGCAATGGTCGTGGCGGAAAGATGTCGGCGAGCGGTTGAACAGATGACTATACAGGCGGGAAACCACACTATTAGAGCCACGATCAGCCTTGGGGCCACGACATATTCGCCTGGGATTCAGGTCAAGGACAAGACTGAGTTGATACAGGCGGCAGATAGAGCGCTCTACAACTCGAAGAAGACGGGCCGAAACAAAACCAGTTTCACAGCGTTGACCGAATCGCCAGGAAGTCCCACTGGGGAGCCAGCGTAACTGGGGATGGCGCCACGCTCGCTACGTTGCAACAACGGGCCGTCTTCAACATCTGTCTCACTCTGAAAGGCGACTGGGACCATCCGCGGGAGATAGAAACACCCCACAAGAAGAGTGTGGCGACGGCAGGTTGAAAACGGCCAGACTACTATCTCGCCTTGAATTGGTTGTTTTCATTCGTCTACAGTCATAGTGTCGCTCACTATGACGTGAGGAAGGGCCGCGTCGATGCGAGGCGCTGGTTTTTTTTGATAAAATGCCGATTAACTCCTTGTGGAGCCTCACAACACATCGGCCAGCTTGCCTTCCGTCGGTCACGGACCGGCTCGTTTCATTGCTCGGCAAGCGATTTTTGATCGCAAGGAACAGGTGTACGGTTACGAACTCCTTTTCCGGTCCGGGCTGGAGAATCGCTTCACTGGAGATGACCCAGACGCTGCGGCCCTTGACGTGGTTGACAATTTCCTCAACGCCAGCACCAGGACACTTACAGCGGGCCGAAAGGCCTTTATTAACTGCACCCGTCAATTTCTGGTAAAAGAGTATGCTACCCTGTTACCCAAAGAGCAGGCAGTCATCGAAATTCTCGAGACCGTTGAGCCGGATGCGGAAGTCCTGGCGGCTTGCCGAAGACTGAAGGATTTGGGTTACGCAATCGCCTTGGACGACTTCGTGTTTGCCGAGAAATTCCAGCCTTTCATCGATCTGGCCAACATCATCAAGATCGACTTCCAGCTCTCAGCGGCGAGTGAGAGGCAGCAGGCAGTGGCAAATTTCGCGCGCCCGGACCTCCAACTGCTGGCGGAAAAGGTCGAAACCCGCGCCGAATTCGCCGAAGCTCACAGCACTGGATACGACTACTTCCAGGGATATTTCTTCTGCAAACCGCAGATCGTCTCCACCCCGCACATTCCGGCCTTTAAGGCTCACTACTTGCGGCTCCTTCACGCTATCAGCGAACCCGAATTGAATCGGGACGAGGTCGTGGCCCTGATCGACCGCGAAGTTTCCCTCTGCTACAAGCTTCTGCGATTCATGAATTCGCCCCTTTTTGGCTTTCTTAGCGACATAACGTCCACGCGGCACGCGCTGGCTTTGCTCGGTGATAATGACCTGAGGAAATGGGCGTCGGTCGCCGCAGTGCTGGGTATAGCAGGCAATAAGCGCGACGAACTGGTCCTCACCTCACTCACTCGTGGACGTTGTTGCGAATTGCTGACCGCGAACCGGGGCGCGTACAGAGACGGACAGACCATGTTTCTCTTGGGGATTTTCTCGCTTATGGACGCTATCTTGGGCCGGCCTATGTCGGAAATTGTCTCCGAGATTGCTCTGCCTGATGTGGTTCGAACCGTGCTCCTTGGGAGGCCCAACCGCCCGGGGAAGATCCTCGAACTAGTGAAGGCCTTCGAAGCGGGCAGGTGGGAGGAGGTCAGCAAACTCTCTGTGGCCCTTGGACAGGATGAGGTGCAACTCTCCACCGCCTATCTGGAAGCAGTGGACTGGGCGCAGAAAGTGTTCGAAGCCTGAACTGTCACGGTGTTGCCGCAGACTGCCGTACCCTGCTGCGAAACCCGTTTTTGAGCTGGGCACACCAGCGGCTGGAAAACTCCGTAGCCGTTGTTTCCCAACAACTATCAGGTCTTGCCCCCGACGTCAGTGCTTAGTCCGCGGGGTTTCACCCTAATACGCACTCCATTTTCGTAAGCATGAGCATCACAGACCGGATGGCCCGACAGGTCTACCACGACGCGCACCACCTTAGGGTTCTCCTGGCGGAACTGGCCCACCCTGACGTCTTTGACCACCAGGGAGCCTACGTGAATCGATTTTCGGGAGAACCGATTCGCCTCCCCTTCCACGTCCACTACAAAACGGTCAGGGCGGTCAAAACGTGAGGCTTTGAATGGCGAAGGTTTTGTCAAAGCTACTTCGATAGTGATTTCCCCGACCGACCCTGGTTTTACCGAGATGGCTGAAACTGTCGTAGGCACCTCGGGTTGGTTGACGGGAGGGGGTTGGTTGACGCGAGAGGGTTGGTTGACGGGAGAGGGTGCCGTCGGCTTCGCAGGCGATGTGGCATTGCTGGGGGATGGCACGTCCGGGCTAAACAGATAGCGCAGAAAGTCGTCCAGGACGGGCACGGCTTGAGGATTCTCTGCCCCGGGCTTGTCCGTTTTTCCCGACCCGGGAGTGGCCCCGGGGTTCGAGCCACGGGAAAGGCGGTTTGTTGCCGGCTCCCTGGGCACTTTGACGCGGGCTGAGTCTGAGCGCTCTCCAGCCGGGACCGCCTGTTGAATCGGATGGGCTTCGTCCTGTCTTTTGCCGGTTTCCAGTTTTGGCGCTGGCGCTGTTGCAACTGCTCCTGAGCCTGCCGTTGAACGGGGCTTCACTTCAATGCGCAGTCCCCCCGTGAACGCTCGAGCCTCAACTAATGGATTGCCAGATAGATCCACCACCAGGCGCACCACCGCGGGATCCTTGCCTCGAAACTGCCGTACCCGCACGTCCTTCGCTACGGGGGAGGGGACAACAATCGAGTTCTGGTGGAGCGCATTTCTCGCGCCTTGCAAGTCCACAACGAAACGATCGGGGTGGTCAAATCGGAGGGATTGAAACGGCGCGGACTTCGTCGTGGCAACCTCAATCGTCACGCCCCCTTCAGATTCGGGTGTGACCGATACGTCCGAAACTAACAACGCCGCCTTTGTGTTCTCGCCGGGGACCATCGCACCTCGGGCACCCGGGGTAGGATTGCTGGGGGACGCTTGCCCATCCGGCGCGAACTGAAGACGCAGACCGGAGGCTTCCTGCTTGGCCATGAGCGGTTGCTGACTCAGGGTTGGAATTTCGATCCGCACGACGGGTTGGCCGCTTGCGTCCGTGTACTGGATCATGTGATAACCCGTTAGCTGTCTGGTGCCAAGCTTGGCGCCTTGCACATCAATGTAGACTTTGCCCTCCGGAGTCTGGATGGTTCTGAACGTGTAATGACCATCTATTCGCAGCAGGATTTCCTTGCCGACGGATGAGTCAGCGACTTCGATAGCTTTCACTGTGGCTTGCGCCGGAATTGCCGCCGGGTGGGCCGCACGTGACTGCGCTACGCCCACCACTGTCCACGTCATCGCTAGCCAAAAGCTGGATAAACGCCTCATCGCTCTTCACCAGAACCCGACTTTGTCATCACAGAGGTTCAGTTACTCGACCACTAAAGTCGACCCTGTTCTCCTTGCCAGTGTTCTGAATTCTAAATTTTCTCCTCCTGCTGGTTCCATAGACCAGCACCTCCAACGGGAGGGACCACCGACAGTCTATTGTTACGGATACGCTTGGGTTTGGGGGCCTGTCAAGGGGATTTTGTGATGTAGGGTTTGGTGGGAGATTCTCTGTGCCATTCAGAGGGGGTGGACGGGCTTGTAAATCATGTTGCGCGATTGTAGAAGAAGACCCAATGCGAACAACTAAGCGGCAATGCTCACAGCGCCAGAAGTCGTCGGCGAGGGCGTGCCCGCGCGCCAGCCAGACAGCTCGAGGTCTTGCTGGAGCGTCGAATAGGCAGCCTGGGCGGTGGCGAGATTCCCCGCTTGAAGAGCCGATCCTAAGCTACTGAACTGTTGCAACAATGTGCTCTCTGTGCTGGACGTTCTACCCTGCCAACTAACCCCCGCGTGGTGGTGATAGTAGGGCGCTGACGGCGGGGCGCTTAATGCCGGGGACAGAGAGTTGTTGCTTTTGAGAGAGCCCGAAATGGTCTGACTCAACGCGCTGAAATCCGATCGGGCTCGATTAAGGTTTCCCGACTGAAGATCTTGCCCCAATTGTTGAAACTCAGTCTGAGCTTCTTGAGCTTGAGTATGCCAGTTCTGCCAAATTTGGCTCAGGGTACCGCTTGACGAAATGCCAGATACGGACATCCTACACCTCTCGAGCCTACCTAGGTCCCGTGGATTTAAGTGCTCGGGTGGCGGCTCTTTCCCGCTTTCCCCTTAGTGCAAGAGCAGGCAGCGTTCCAATCGCGAGTTTTGCGCCATTGCTTGCAAGTTAGTGTAATTAAGACGGTTGGCGGTCCCCCGTTGGGCGAGGGAATTTATCTCGGTGTAAGGTAGGAAATCTTTGCCCATCGTGCCGCCCGCAAGGCCGGAAAGTTTTGCCCGGTTCGGGGCCCTTTCCTATGAGCGGGTCATGCAAGCAGATACCATGCTTGAGGAAACTTAGTTAATTACAGGAGCATACAGTTCCGGTGGGCCCTCCGAAAGCTCCTGGATGAGATGTTTTTCCGGACTCCGAGGTGATGGTAACAACCTGAGATGCTCGGCTAATATGACTTGCGTATCGTGAGCCAATATGAATGCCCGCTCGATGGTATGCTGGAGTTCACGGACATTTCCGCGCCACTGGTTTCCCTCCAGGACTGTCAATGCCTCTTTGGAAAGAGCTTTCTTCGGTTCACCCGACTCCTCCGCCAGGGCGGCAAGGAAGAACTCGCAAAGCGGGCCAATGTCCTCAGGCCGGCGCCGTAAGGGATCGATTTCAATGGGGAAGACCGTCAACCGGTAGAAGAGGTCCTCCCTTAATTGTCGTCTGCTGACTAATGCGAGCAGATCCGAGTTCGTGGCGGCAATCACGCGCACATCCACCCGGAAGACATCGTGGCTGCCCAGGCGCTGGACCTCCCCTTCCTGAAGAAAACGCAGCAACTTGGCCTGCATCGAAAGTGGCAAGTCTCCGACTTCGTCCAGGAAGAGCGTGCCCTCATGCGCCGCATGGATTCTACCCAGCCGCGACTCCACAGCTCCGGTAAAGGCGCCACGATTGTATCCAAACAGCTCTGCCTCGAACAAAGCTTCGGGGATGGCAGCGCAATTCACAACTACGAAGGGGTGACTGGATCGTGGGCCCGTACTATGGATCGCTCTGGCCACGAGTTCCTTGCCTGTCCCCGATTCTCCGGTCAGGAGAATGGTATTCGACCGGGGGGCAACCAGTTTCACGAGCTCAGCCGTCTGTCTCATTGCAGAACTTCGGCCCACCATTCCCGGCAGCAATTCTTCCCCTTCGTCATGGGGAGCAGTTTCCAAGGCTGGCTTTTGCGAAGCATGGGTTGCTTGCATATACTTACTCAGGGTTTCGAGGAGGCGGGTCTGTGCTTCTGACAGGCGCTCACGCGGGGTTGCCCTCCTGAAATCAAGCCGTCCATTTTCTGAATCAAATACCGAAACCTGAATGGCCGGACATAGAGACGCGGCCACGCTTATCGTTTCATCAACGTCGAGATCCCGAAGCTGGCGATCAAGGAGGAGGCCGTGGTATCGCCTCTGTTGTAACATGAAGAGCGCCTCGGCCCCGCCCGTCGCAAATTCAAGTTCCCACTCTCGCCGGACAGCATTCTGCCGGATGTGCCTCTGCAAATCTTCACTCGGGCTCGCAATCAATAGGGCTTCTGCGCCATTTGTGCTGCCCTTTTCAAGAGTCTTCATGCCCGGATTCTTCTCCTTTTAGAACGTCGTGCTGTCTACGGAAGGAACTGTCACCGGAGATACAGAAAGGAATTGCTTGTCACGTTTTCGCGTCCCTCATCTTTCATGGTAGTTATAGCCCCAAATCAAAACATGTTGTAAGAGTACGGGAGTACTAGGGGTTAACGTCTTGATTTCCGGCTTGGGAGGACGGTCATGGCCGCGTGTGTGTAGATCAAGCTGATTTGGCGCCCCGGCAAATATCTAGGCGCGGGTAGGGCCGGCGAACCCCGAGGAGGAGGGTACTGAACGGGCATTACGGAAGTACTGGATAAATAGGTGGGAGCCTGGCGTGAGAAGAATCGCCAACGAGAGTTTAGGTCCGGTCGGCCAGGGATTTTGGGTCTTCAGGCACTTGCGTTTCGACATCCTGCCATGCTCGACGCAGGGTGGAAAAATGGGAGGCCAAATCCGTCAGCTTCTCTTGCGAGTTTGTCATGCTCACCTCTAGAATCCTCGCTCGCGCATAGGTATAGAACTGCGAGAGTGTTCTGGCCACTTCGCCGCCTTGTTCCAGGTCGAGGGTCCCCTGGAGATGCGCGACAATACGGAGGGCATGGTTTAGATGTTGGGTTCGCCGCTCGATATCATTTGCCTCTATGGCCCTTCTAGCCTGGTGTAAGGACTTCAGGGCGTTATCGTAGAGGAGCACAACTAAGCCAATGGGACCGGTGCCCTCGACAGAGAGCTGAGTGTAAGCTCTGGCGGCGTGGGTCATGACGACGATTTCAGGCCCGAAAGCTGCGAATTGATCGAGTCAAGCAGGCTCGGAAGTTCTTGCAAGGTGGCATTGATGTTGCTGTAATAGGTTGTCAGAGTTTGCTGCTCAGTCGCAAGGTTTGCCTGGAAATCGGAGATCTCCGACTGCAGCGAGCTGACGGACGAGTTGATACCGTTGAGGTCAACGGCGATCGCGCCCTTTGTCGGATCGGTGAGGTTGGTCAAGTCCGATGAGAACTGCTGGGCGAAACCTGTAGTGGCGGTTTGAAAAAAGTTCTGCACAGCCTGGGAATTGCTTGCCAGTGCGTTGGTTAATTGCGAGCTGTCCACCGTCAGGGTGCCATCATTATTCATGGTGATCCCCAGGGAGGCCAAGCTCGAGATAGCCCCATTCCCTGTAACGCTTGCCGCGACGTCGCTCAATAACGTGCTTTGAACAAGCTCCGCCGCCGAGTCACCCAAAAGCGCGCCCGCGGTTCCCGTGGTGGTGTTATACGTGAATTGCGAGTTGATGGAAGAGATTACCGTGTTGTAGTCCGAGACAAAGTTGTTGATCGCAGTGGCGGCCTGCGAAGTGTCTGGGCTCACCTCGAGAGTCACCGGTGAAGAGGCGAGGCCTAGCAGATTCAGGGTGACTCCAGGTATGGCGCTCGTTACAGTATTTGAGGAGCTGTCAATGGGAATGCCATCCACAGTGAGACTTGCGTCTAC
>Ga0187782_10001868_pt1 | contig 15527 bp, 16 predicted proteins | sample 0715_SJ02_MP15_2_FD_132454 | JGI IMG/M metagenome (GOLD analysis project Ga0187782, IMG submission 132454) | Tropical peat soil microbial communities from peatlands in Department of Meta, Colombia - 0715_SJ02_MP15_20_MG | ecosystem: Environmental > Terrestrial > Soil > Wetlands > Peat | place...
GGAAGAATCGAAATCGACAATCCGCCCCTGATCATCCCGATCAGCGCGCGCCGCTCCTCCGGCGTCACTTCGCCGGCTCGAGCCGACGAGGCGGATTGACCTTCCTTCTGGTTCGCCCTCAAAAGCCGCACTAGGTTCAGGGTCTGCGCGGTTTGAAACAGCACCGAATCGCTCTCGATGATGTGCACTTCGGTCTGAAGCGAGTTCGAATCCTGATCCTCGGCTACGAACAGGCTCATGAGGTCGTTGCCTGTGAACTCGTTCGGTTTGATCTCGACGCGAGCCACGCTTTCATACACCGGCGGGGTCCGAAATGCGTACCAAGCCGCCGCGGCAAAGGCGAAAATCGTCACCGTCAAGATGGTGAAGCGCTGCTTGGTGAGCACACGCCACACATCCATCAGAGTTCGTCGCTCGCTTAAAGAAACAACGTTGGCCCGGCTCTCAACCGGCTGGCCTGGTTGCGGCTCCGCCTGAAGTTCAAGGGACATCGAGACTCCTATCGCGATCCGAAAGATCGTCCATCTACTAACATGGCGCTTAAGCCCGCGCCACTATCGTCGCGTGCCGGCCTTGTGCGAAACCCATTGGGATTGGTGTCTCACCCTCCGTTGCTAAACAGCCGCCGCGAGAAGCATATTCGTTTGGGGTGCGGCCAGGCGACTCTACCTTGCATCTCATGCTGCTTGAATCGTCATTGGCGCCCAACCGGCTCACCGTCCGCAACTTCAGCCTTCGCTAAACCAAAAACCCGGTTGATCGCCAGCGCAGCTTCCCTCATCGAAAACCGCGCGGCGAAACAGGGCCTTGCTCGATTGACTATTGCGTCTCGTTCTGCCGGAAGCAGGCTAAACCAGCGGCGCAACAGTCGCGTAACGCCCTCGAGAGTATCGTTATCGGCAAGACCTGCGCCGTCCCCCTCGACCTCCTGCCAAATGTTTACCTGCTTGCTGATCAGCACCGGCCTTCCCACGGCGAGCGCTTCCACAATCGAAATCCCAAGGTTCTCTTGGTGCGACGGCAATGCCAGAGCCTCACATGCCCTTAATGCGCCCCATTTCACGTCCCCTCCAATAAGCCCCGGCCAATGTACTCTGCCCGCAATGCCAAGTTGTTTCGCCAGGCGCTCCAGGCTGGCCTGCATTCCTGTTTGGTCTGGACCCGCGATCACGAGGTCTACATCTCGCGCCGCGTCCCCAAGCTGAGCAAACGCTTTCAGCAGTAGATCGCAGCCCTTCTTTTTGTGAATGCGCGCTAAGAACAACAGGAACCGCCGGCCGCGAAGCGCGGGCAATTTGCCGTAAAACTCTTCGATCTGCGCCTCGGCAAGTCCCCGTGATTCCCTTGGCGGCATGATTCCGTACGGAACCACTACGCTGTTCCACCGGCTCGGCCGGAAACTGGTCTTTGCCAGGTCCCGTTCCGTCTTCGTGGTGAAGAACACAGCCCGTGCACGGCGCAGAACTGCGTGCTCCACAGGCCAATAAAGCATCTTCTTGATGCGTTTCAGCGGATAGCGCCGGTTAAACCAAGGATCCAGCGCCCCATGAACAAATACTCCATACGGCTTCTTTGCGCGACGAGCCGCCAAATACAGCGCAACGCCCGGAAACGTCCAGATTCCGTTCATCACCACACCGTCGAAGCGGCCCACATTCGCGTTCAGCCATCGCCAAAGACGCGGCGAGAATGCGTACCTGCCAAGCAATGACTGATTCAGAGCGTGTACCGGGCATTCAAAATCGCGAAGAAACTCCTGGCGCGGATCGTCTAGACAAACCGCCTCGATGCTCGTGCCGATCTCCCGGTGCGCCCTGATCAATTGGCGTGCGCCCTCCGGCGGTCCTCCGTCTTCGGGCGAAAACGAGGCGATCATGTGCAGGATCGACATGGCAAATATTCGCTTCCCGTTCCTCCTGCACCACCGTCCACGTGAATCGCGCTCGGCGCCTCGCCCGGAAACTCTAGTCCGCCGCAGTTCATTGAGATTGCGATGCCGACAGCTCGGAATAGGCTCGGAACATGGCATCGAGGCCCGAGCCGTCGTCGGAAAAAAGCCGATCGAGCGAGCGGTGGCTCAATATGATTGCAATCAGTGAAAGTACGAGCGCTTTGGCGCTCGCGCACCGCAACTCGCCCCGATCGATCCACGGCTCCAGATACCGGGCAATCACCTCGACCAACTGGCCGAGATGCCGGCGCAAAAGCGGATCGATATCGTGACCCAATTCAAGGGCGCTGAACTGGACCAGCCGCAGCAGTTCCGGCCGCTGCGTCATCGTCGCCGCGATCAGTTCGAAGGTGCGCTGAACCGCCGTTCTTGCGTCGCCCGCCTCGGCAATTCCGGCCAGCAGATCGCCGCGCAATTTCACTTGCTGTAGTTCCGCATCCAGCACCGCGACGTAAAGGTCCCGTTTACGCGGATAGTGGCGGTAAATAGTAACTTCGTTCACTCCGGCGCTGCTCGCAATATCCCGCGTACTCACGCCGTTATACCCGAAGTTCGCGAACATCTCCGCCGCGCTGGCCAGAATGCGCGATTCGGCATCCCGTTTCCCTAAGTTTGAAATTCTCGCCATTTAAGTCTCTGCTGCGCTAAGGCCAACCGGCAGCGCTCGCACCAATGCCCTCGGCGAAGCCTCCGCGATTGCTTCAAGCAGCTTTTAGAATTTGCGTGGGGTGGGCATCTGCAGCCGGGCCGTGTCTCCGTACTCAACGAGAATTTCGGGACTCGTCGTTCGAAGTCGGCGAACGCCGCGCCTGAGCAGGTTTTGAACGACTCCTCTTGCCTGGTCTTTTCGCCACACTCCCCGCTCGGGTATCCGGCTAGCGCAAGCCGGCAAGGCTGGGTCCAGCTTTCGAAATTCTCGCGCCTGCCGGCGCTCTCGGCGTCACCGGTTCCAGGTCATCCAGTCCCACTTCTACTGCATAGCTTTGCTGAATGTGTTCGAGTGTCATCACCACGCGAAGGCCGTTCTTGCTCCTCACCACCACGCCTTCCAAACCCGCCAAAGCACCCGACCGGATGCGCACTCGCTCGCCCGAGGTCACCAGCGGGTGCGGCTGTGCCGGCCGAAGTCCCAGCCCGGTCCTGAGTGCGTCAATTGTGCCGTCCGGCACCGCAGCAGGCTCGCCTCCCGTGCCCCCCACCACCGCCAGAGCGCCCGGAACCGCCAGCACACGTCTACGTTCACTTCGCGGAATATGAATAAACAGGTATCCCGGAAATAGCGGAAGCTCCAGCGTCACCCTCGACCCATCGCTCCATCTCCGTTGCGAACGGTACAGGGGAAGGTAACACTCAATTTGCCTTTGCTTCAAATGCTGGGCCACTCGCTTTTCGTGGCGCGAAGTCGTATACAGCGCAAACCAACGCGGCGGCTGCATCCCCGGCGCATAATCGGAAGTTGAGCGCCGCTCGCCATTTCCCAATGGATGTCCAATTCCGCGCATGGCTTCGCCATCCTCACTTGGATGAGCCTTTTTCCACAGCCATTGCCATCAGGACAATACAACTCGCCGCATCCGCAGCGAACCTGACATCGAAAGCAAGCAACCTTGTCCGATAAGGATCGAGCTATCGAAAATGATAGGAACCGCTTTCATCGATCTTTGACGGTCTTTCACGTACCGATCCTGGTCAAGATAAAGGTGTTCCTTCACTATACCAGCAGCATTTAGGGGTGAATGGAGAAATCGCGCGATTAAAGCGAATGCATACTTACTTAAGTTTGTAGATGCCGCCCCTGGGAGGTCAGGTTGCCCCAATGGCCGACAACGAGCCTCCAAGAGTGTCCCCTATTAGCCACCAGCCGCCAAAGCCCTGCGAGTCAGAAATCGCGGGTTCGATGCGCAATCGGCCTACTCCATCACCGGCGTCCGGACTCGGCTCTTACAATTCGGCGGTTCCACTTTTTCTATCGATTTTCGATTCAGAGGCGTCGCAAATATATGTCGAATTCGGCGTGAACCGTTCCGCGCCCCTCGACGTCGAGTTGTTTAGGCCGCGTGGCTCGAAATGCGGGTATACTTCTCCCATCCCATCAATGATCCGTCCACGCTTTACTCCCTTCGTCCCTACCGTTTCTCGCGTGCGCGGATTTTTTGTTGTGCAACCGCTCGCTTTGGCCGGCTCGCTGATTGCATTTGAAGCCTCCGCGCAAACCGGGCGCGCTCTCCTCGTTGGCATCGACACTTATCAGCCGCCTCCAGCAGGCGCGCTCGGCAGCTCCCAAAAGAGCAATTCCAGCATGAAAAAGTAAGAGAGGATTCTCGCCGTCAAACTTCGCAGAATTCATTCCTCACGACTATCCCAGCAGCTTCTTCGCCACTTTGATGTACAACTCCACCGATTCGCGCAGCTCTTTCTTCGCCAGCCTCTCCTCGGGTGTGTGCGCCACGTGAATGCTCCCCGGCCCGAGCAGCAATGGCTGGCCCCAGTTGCTCAACTGCGGAATGTCCGTCGTGAATTTCGCCACCATCGTCGGCAGCCCCTCCACGGCGCGCAGCCGCACAAACGGAATCTCCAGCGTAAACTCCACCTCCGCCAATCCCGCCGCAGCTTCCAAAATCGCCGCCCGTACCGGCGCCGAATCGCCCACCAACCTCACCAGCACCTGCGCCTCGGCCTTATCCGCAATCACGTTCGGCGCGTGTCCGCCGTTGATTTGTCCAATGTTCAGCGTGCTCTCGCCCACGTCCTCCGTCACTGGCAGCTTGAGCTTCAGTAGCTTCGCCAAAACCTCTACCAGCTTGTGCACCGCGCTCTCGCCCAGCTCGGGATAAGCGGAGTGCGCCATCTTCCCCTGCGCGCGCAGCGTTACCCGCAGCGCTCCCTTCGAGGCCAGCGCCAAGCGATTGTCCGTTGGCTCGCCGTCGATTAGGTAGCGGCTGCCCTTGGGCTTCAAGTTTGCCGCCTTCGCTCCCGCCGAATCCCGCTCCTCGCCGCTCACAAACAGTAATCCAATCCGGTATCCCTCCGCGCGCAGCGCCTCAGCCGCGGTCACCTGCGCCGCAATAATTCCCTTCGCGTCGGAAACGCCGCGCCCATACATGAACTCCGCATCTTCTCTGAACGGAATGTACGGCGGCACCGTATCCATGTGCGTTGAGAACACGAGGTCGGGCTCTTGTCCCTCCGCTCCGCCGTAAACGTTCCACCGCGCCCCGGCGCTCGCGCTCTCCGCCGGCTGCGCCACCGGCGTCTTCTCCACGTCCCAACCGCGCCCCCCCAGATAGCTGGCCAGAAAATCTCCCACTGCTCCCTCGTGATATGTCGTCGATTCGATCTCACATAAGCGGCGCGTCAACTCGACTGGGGCGATAGGGTCAAGCTCCGAGCGATCTTTCATGATGCAGCCAGAATACCCTAGAGCGCGCTTCCCTTTTTTCCCGCGTACTATCTTCCCTTCCAAGCTTGAGCTTCCCAGCCGAATCTCTGCGACGCCGCCAGAGTAAATCCGGGCGTAAAATAGAGAATGGTATGAGCCCCGCTGCCGTACCCCTCCAGCCCGAAACCCGTGTAAACGGCCAAGTCCTCTTTGCCGCCGGCTGGCTGGCGGAGGCAACGGCATGACTCCCGTTAGCGACGCCGCCCTCGACGTCCTTCACACCACAGCCACCGGTATCTTCACCGGCGCGATCAAAGCCTGCAACATATCTTCCGCCTTCGACCGCCGCCTTCGATTTGAAGGCAACACGCTTCACCGCCTAATGCCCGACGGCTCCGGTCCAGCGACAATCGATCTCGCCGCTTACAGGCGCATCTTTGTCGTCGCACTCGGCAAGGCTGCCGGCTCCATGCTCGAAACTCTGCTCGATCGCTTGAAGCGCCGCCAGGGCCTGCGCGGTATTTGCTGCTCCAACCAGTTGCCGCTCGACCGCAATTGGCGATTCCGTTATTTTGAAAGCGGCCATCCTCTGCCCAACGAAGACTCTCTCGCCGCCGCTCGTGCCGCGCTCGGGCTTCTCCGCAAAGCCCGCAAAGACACCCTCGTCTTCTTTCTTATCTCCGGGGGCGGGTCGGCCATGTTCGATCTCCCTCTCGATCCGCAAATCACACTGGAAGAAACTATCGCTTTCCACCGCTTGCTGCTCGCCTCGGGCGCGCCCATTAACGAGATCAACACTCTGCGCAAACACTTTTCCGCGGTCAAGGGAGGTCGTCTCTCCATCGCCGCTCCTGAGGCGGCTAAGATTAGTATTCTTCTCCCGGACGTTCCCCTCCGCACGCTCGACGCACTCTCTTCCGGCCCCACCTCGCCCGATCACTCCACCGTCACTGAAGTTCGAGATCTCCTATCCAAATACAACCTCCCGCCCAAACTCCCCGCCACTATTCGCGCATTTTTCGAGCGCAGAGATCTCCCCGAGTCGCCCGGCAATAAAGGCTGGCATCCCTCGTTCCTGCCCAAGTTGCCCTGGGCCGACGCGCGCCGCGTCACCTCGGCGGCCAGCATGAGCGGCGAGGAGGACGCCTTTCGCAATTCGGTCTTTGAAATCCTCCTCTCCAGCCACGACCTTGTCGAAAACGCGCGCGTCCGCGCGCGCGACGCCGGTTACCACGTAGTCGTCGACAACAGTTGCGATGACTGGAACTACGCCGACGCGGCGCGATACCTGCTTGAGCGCTTTCATGCCCTCCGCTCCCGGCACGACCGCCTCTGCCTCATCTCCGTAGGCGAGGTCACGGTCTCGCTCGACCGCACCCCCGGCGCCGGCGGACGCAATCAGCAATTTGCGCTCGCCTGCGCAATCGACCTTGCCAATTACCCCGGCGCGCGCATCACCGTGCTCAGCGCCGGCTCCGACGGCATCGACGGCAATACCCAATCCGCTGGCGCCATCGCCGACCCCACCACCGTCGCTCGCGCCCGCACCTTTGGCTTCGACCCCCAACAATCCCTCGCCGCCTTCAATGCCTGTCCCCTGTTCACCGCTCTCGGCGACGCGGTGGTCACCGGGCCCACCGGCCATAACCTGCGCGACCTGCGTCTCCTCATCTCAGAAAACCCTTAGTCCCTCGCTCTTCCCTCCCCTTCGCCTCACTCGATCCCTGATACGGTCTGCCTGTGGGAAAAACCTTGCAACTTTTCCGCTTCCGCACCGCCTCCCCGCATTACGATTGCTGAGTGCCTCGAAAGGTAAACCGCGGGAAAGCCGGCAGGCTGCCCGATATTCGCGCCGTCGCCGCAATGGCAAAGGTGTCTATCGCCACCGTCTCCAGAACTATCAATGGCTCTCCACTGGTTAGCGAACGCCTCGGCAAGCGCGTCTGGCGCGCAATCCAGCAGCTGAATTACCTTCCCAATTCCCACGCTCGAACGCTGGTTTCCGGCCGCAGTCGCCTCTTCGGCATCATCGTTGAGAACATCGCCAATCCCTTCTTCCCCGATCTGATCCAAAGCTTCGAAGAGATCGCCGTCTCCCGCGGCTACGAGATTCTCGTCAGCTCCACGAACAACCGTCCTCAAATGCTCGCCGCTTGTGCGCGCCGCATGCTTGAGCGCAAAGTCGATGGCGTCGCCGTGATGACCTTCGGAGAAGAAAAACCGGCGCTCGACCAGCTCGTAAACCGCGGGGTTCCCATTGTTCTGGCCGAGCTCAAACTCCACTACCCCAACGTAAGCACCATCCTTCTCGACTATTCCACCGGCATTCACCAGGCCATCCGCCATCTCGCCGAGCTCGGCCATCGCGATATCGCCTTTCTCGCCGGTCCCCTCAGCCTGCACTCCGCTGCTTCGCGCGAAAACGGCTTTTGCGCCGCCATGCAGTCAGCCGGCCTGCCCATCCAAAAAAAATGGATCGTCGAGTGCGACCTCAGGCTTAGGGGCGGCGTCGCCGGATTTCAAAGGCTGCAAAGCCTTGCCTCCCGCCCAACTGCCGTCGTCTGCTCTAACGATATGACCGCCATCGGCGTCCTCCACGCTGCCTATACGAAGGGCTTGCGCGTGCCCCACGATTTCTCCGTCGTTGGTCTCGAAGACATCGATTTCGCCGAGTTCTCCCTGCCGCCCCTCACAACCATTCGACTTTCCCGCGCCGAGCTCGCACACGCCGCCTTCGAGGCGCTTCGCGCTCAAGCCGAAGAGCCTGCAAATCAGGAATTGCCGCACGAATTCCTTGTCTCTACCAGTCTCGTCGTTCGGCAATCGACTGCCCCGCCTCCGCAATCCTCCTGACCCGCTTCGCATCGCGGCGATCTAACGGACTCGCTTTCCGTTCGCCCAACGACGGCCGTCTCCTTTGCATCCAACCTTCAGTGCTTTCGCCGTTTCCGAATTCCGCCCCCAACCGCCTTTCCGTCCAATCGAAAATTGCAATTCAATTACATATCCTTTGCCCGCGAACGTCGGTCCGCACGATAAGCTGTCCAAAGAAGAACGTGGGCCCCAGCGCCATCTCGGAGACACGATCTTGACGACTGCCCACCTCAACCGCATCGCCACTGCAACGCCTCCGCACGACATGCACCGTGCCTTCATCGCCTTCGCCGAGACCCTCTTGCCCGACGGCACTCCCCGAAACCTCTTCCGCCGCATGGTGCGCCAATCGGCCATCGACCATCGCTATTCCTTCCTCAACCCCATCGTCACTCCCGATGGAGAAGTGCGCGACCCTGACGCCTTTTTTGTCCCCGGCAAATTCCCCTCCACCGCCTGCCGCATGAAGGCCTTCGAACAATTCGCCCCGCAGCTCGCCCATTGCGCCCTCGGCAAGCTTGCACTCGCTGCCGGCGAGCGCCAAGCCATCACTCACGTCATTGTCACCTCCTGCACTGGTCTCTACGCCCCTGGGCTCGACTATGACATCGTCGAGCACTTGGGCCTCAATCCCTCCGTCGAGCGCACCTTCATCGGATTCATGGGCTGCTACGCCGCTGTCAACGCGCTCAAAGCCGCCCGTCATATCGTTCGCTCTGAACCGCACGCCAAAGTCCTGCTGCTCAGCCTCGAGCTCTGCTCGCTGCACCTTCAGCACACCCAGAATCTCGAACAGTTGCTCGCCTTCCTCGTCTTCGCCGATGGTTGCGCCGCCTATCTCGTTAGCGCCGAGCCTGTCGGCTTCGCCATTGACAGCTTTCTCGCCGTGAACCTCTCCGGCACAAGTCAACTCATCACCTGGCGCATCGGCGAGCAAGGCTTCGACATGCACCTCTCCGGCCAGGTCCCAGGCGAACTTCGGCGCGGGCTCACCGCCGCAGCCGGCCGCATCGCGCACGGGGTCGTTCCTTCCGCTATCGATCTCTGGGCCGTTCATCCCGGTGGCCGCACCATTCTCGACGCGGTAGAGCAAGGATTAGAGCTCTCTCCAGCCATGCTCTGTGACTCGCGCAACATTCTCCTCAATTACGGGAATATGTCTTCGGCCACGGTGGTCTTCGTCCTCGAGCAGTTGATGCGGCATGCCCGCTCGGGCCAACTCGGTTGCGCCATGTCCTTCGGCCCGGGAGTCACTGCCGAGACCATGCTCTTCCATGCCGTCTAGCATCGCCGATTTCAGCCGCCGAGCCCGGCTCACCGAAAAAATGGACGGGCCTTGCTCGCGCGATCAGTTGCGCGCTTGCCTGCGCGATATCGCTTGGGTCAATCGCACGCTTTTCGCTTACCGCCCGCTCCTCGCCTGGCTCAAAGCTGTCTTCCCCGCCTCGCCCCGCCCGTCCATCCACATCCTAGACGTCGGCTCGGGCTACGGCGACACTTTGCGGCGCATCGAACGCTGGTCCCACGCACGCCGCCTTTCCGTCGAACTAACCGGGCTCGACATCAATCCCCATGCCGTCGCCGTCGCCGCCAACGCTACTCCGCCCGCCAGCCGCATCCAATGGGTCGCCTCCGATGTATTCGCTTACACCCCGTCCAGGCCCGTCCACTTCATCGTCAGCTCCATCTTCACCCATCATCTCGCTGACAACGACGTGATTCGCTTCCTCGCCTGGATGGAACAGCACGCCCTGCTTGGATGGTTCATCAACGATCTCTCCCGCGCCCCCGTTCCTTACCACCTCTTCCGTGCTTTCGCTCGCCTCATGCGCCTCCATCCCTTCGTTCAGCACGACGGCCCCGTCTCCATCGCCCGCTCCTTTGTGCCCGGGGATTGGAAAAAACTCTGCGCTGCGGCAAACTTGACTGAGCGCGATGTCTCCATTCGCGCTTTCAAGCCGGGCCGGCTCTGCGTTGCCAGGACAAAGCCGCAATGACCATCGCTCCTTCAGCCGATCACCTCGTCATCGGTGGCGGACCCGCCGGTTCCACAGCAGCTTTGCGCCTCGCCGCTGCCGGCCGTCGCGTCCTCCTGCTGGAAAAAGAGCGCCAAGCGCATGACAAAGTCTGCGGCGAGTTCCTCAGCCGCGAAGCCGTCGAATACCTCCGCAATCTCGGCCTCGCGCCGCGTCAACTGGGTGCCCTCCCCATCCGCTATCTCTCCATCTCAGCGGGCAACAGAACCGCTGAATCTTCCCTCCCTTTTCAGGCGCTTTCCCTTTCGCGTCGCGTCCTCGACCAAGCCCTGCTTGCCCGCGCCGCCGATGCGGGATGCGAAATCGTTCGCGGCGTCGCTGTTCAAACTATCTTCGCTGAAGGCAGCGGCTGGATCGCCACGCTCGGCAACGGTCAAACCGTGTGCGCGCAAGTTGTTTTTCTTGCCACCGGAAAGCACGATATTCGCGGCTTCGTCCGCGCGCCCGCCAAACAACCTGACCTCGTCGGATTCAAGCTCCACTGGCGTCTCGCGCCCGCCCAAATCCACGTGCTTCGCGAACGCATGGAGCTCTTCCTTTTCCCCGGCGGATACGGTGGTCTCTCGCTCGTCGAATGCGGCCTCGCCAACCTCTGCCTCGTCGTTCGCCGCTCCATATTGCGCCGTCACGGCGATTGGCCCCATCTCCTGGCCTCGATCCTCACCGCCAATCCGCATCTGCGCCGATTCGTCCAAGGCGCCGAACCCCTCTGGCCGCGTCCTCTCGCCATCTCCTCCATCCCCTACGGCTATCTCGCCTCCGGCGAAACCGCCCTGTGGCGCATCGGCGATCAAGCCGCCGTCATCCCGTCCTTTACTGGAGACGGCATGTCCATCGCCTTCCACAGCGCTGCTCTCGCCGCGCAGATGTTTTTGGCCGGCAATAGTGCCTCCGAATACTCACGCACATTGCGCTCTCAATTAGATCGGCCCATGCGGCTCGCCACCCGGCTCTCACGCGCAGCCGTCACTGGCGCCGGCCGCCACGCTGCGCTCCTTGCGCTCTCGCTCTTTCCCGGCGCCATGCCGCGCATCGCCGCCGCCACGCGTATCCCGCAATCGTTGCTTGTGCTTGGGGAGCATCCGCGCGCTGGCCCTGGCAGCCCCGCCGAGCAACGCGCCTGATCGTCTCAACTTCATCGACCGCCAAATCACCGGCCCAATCGGCCGGCCATCTCATCTATTGCCGCCCGGCCTGCCAGGCCCCCCGGCGTCGCTACTGCGCCACCAACTCGCCCGCGGTCGCCTCTCGCCACGCCGTGATCTCCGCGTGCGTCATATCGGCGGCCACGCGCCGATGGGGATAAACTTGTGGCCCGCCGAACTTGAGCTGCGCCGAAAATCCCTCGACGCCCAGCACCTTCCACAAATGCGTCGTGAACGATTCGTCCCCGTACCAGCAAAGCTCCCGCTCCTCCACATCGCCATCAATCGCGTACCGGATCGCCGCCGCCGTAATCGGCGCACCGGCCGTCGTCGCCGGATCGATCAGCCGCGAATGAAACCGCAGAACCTGCGCTCCATCCGTGCTCGTTCCTTCGGGAAAAAGAAGCACCGGCACCGGCAGGCTCAGTCGCTCCCCGATCTGCTCCGCCACCGTCATCGCGCTGGCCATACTCGACCGGTCGAGAAAAATTGTCCCGCCCGTCCGTGCCGCTTTTCCAAAAAACGGCCAGCTATCGATCTCCATCTTGGCAACAAAAAAGCACGGCATAGCCGCGCTGATGATGATGATGTCCAAATAGCTTAGGTGATTGGCCACAACCAGCCCGCACACCGGTGGTTCCCCCTCCACCTCCAAACCGATGTCCAATGCTCGCAGAATCGACCGCGCCGAAGCCTGCAGCCAATGCGCCCGCCGTTCCAGCGTCATCGGCCCGCCCACTCGCCACAACCAGTAACGTAGAATGCACAGCGCCAGAACCCATGCCAGCGCCACAGCGCGCCGGACGCGGCGCAGCTTCATTGTGTCAGCGGGGCCAGAAAGCGGTTGCGCGCCGCGGCCGACAGCAACTTCAGATCGAGCAGTGTCAGAAAATCGATCGTGCGAAATTCGCGGTCCCACGCCGGCGGCGCTGCTATGCGCGCACCAATCGCCAAGTAGGTCTTCAGCAGCTTGGGAACCTTCACTTGCGTTGCCGAACTCGTCGCGCTCGGACCATCCGGCGGCAGTCGATCGCTTCTGCAGGACCACGGCTGTGCCTTTGGCTCCTGCTGCTCCCTGGGACACGCGTATGCCGCGGTCGGCGTCGTTTCGAACTCGGGCGGTACCCTGAAATTCTCCAGTTGGCTGTACATCTGCCAACCTTCCCCCGGATCGTTCGAGTTCAAAGAAGAGCAGCCGAGCAAATAGCGAAGCCCCATGTTTGTAGCATACTGCGCAATCCCTCTCCACAACAACATCAGCACCTCGGGAGTGCGGTGCTCGCGGTCGATCGACGCCCGGCCCAACTCCAGAATTCCCGGCCGCAGCGGTTCATAAGGCGACAGCTTGAACTCTTGCCCAGAGTAGTAGCCCAAATGTCTCGCTGCCGTCTCGCCAGACTGCATACGGTACGTGCCTACAACCTTCTGGCTTGCCTTTTCTTCAACCAGCAAGTGCTCGCACACCGTGTCGAACCGGTCGATGTCGAGCCCCGTTTCATAGGAGCTATCCAGCCCCTCGCCCAGCTCAATATTAAAAACCTTGAATCGCAGCCGGCACGCTGCTTCGCGATCCCCTGCATTTTCCGCCAGTCTCAATCGGTAACGGCCTACTTCTGCGTGAAGGCGCGGCGTCCCTTCCGCCAGTTGCGCCGGCAGTACTGCGGCTGGCGCAACCTCCATCCAATAGTGGGAGCCGATAGTTAGTTTGATCGATGCGCGTTTCTCGTTTGGCGGGATCACCTAAGCAGTATCCCGGCATTCCCGTGAAAGGACGGTCAACTCGCTGCAAAAACGGTGCAAAAATCTTGTTCACTCTTTAACTTGGCAGTCACAAACTGCGCCGCCTTAGCGCACCCTCGCGCCGCCCGCAAACCCGCCCCGCGCCGCGTAGCCGCCCCCTGCGTAACCGCGCATTGCGTAGCTTCCTGCCACCGCCCCGCGCCCGCCGTATCCATAACTGTACGCGCGCACTCCCACGCTGGGCGCATAGGCCCCGGGAGCGTAGCCGTACGCTCGCACCGCCGGCCCTCCCACATACGCTCGCGGCCCGTATCCAACCACCGCTCGCCCTGGTCCAACCACCACACCGCCCCACGCCACCACTGGCGGCGGCACAACCACCGGCGCCGGAATCACCGGGGCCGGATACGGCACAAACGCCGGATACGGCGCCGGAACCGCATAAGCCATGGGCGGAGGCGCTGCCTGTTGCTCCGGAACGTACGCATTCTCCTGGCTCTGATACGGCTCTTGCGCAGGCGGCTCAGGCTGCGGCGCATAAGCATTCGGCGTTCGCTCGATCAGCCCGTTCGGATCGCGCTGTGGCTCCGGAATCACCGGAACCTCTATATCCTCCATCACCCGCAGCGTTACCGCCGTCTCCGTCTTCAGCACCGGCCTCGGTCCCCGCATCGGCAGCATCAGTAAATCCACCGGCCACAGCACCGGAATCGACCACAGCGCGATGTCACGCGCCTCATGCCCCTTGCCCAAGATCCGTCCTTGCGAATCGATCTTGTATCCCGGCACATCCACAACTTTCGCGTTGATCCCCACCACCTCATCGCCCACATACAGCCGGTCGAAGTCCAGTTGCATCCACCCCTTGCCCACAAAATGCCCCGGATCCTTGAACTCCGCGAATTCTCCGCCCAGGTAGCTTCCGTAAGGAAGCATGAAATCCCCCCGCCGGTGCTCCACTTTGCACAGCACAGGATCGCCGATCGCCGTTGTCTTCGATGAGATCCTCGCGTCCCCGGTCGTGCACGATACCAGCGATCCGGCCGGAATGAGCCGCTGGCCGGCGTCCGCAAAAACCTGCGTCGTCAGCAGAGCAAACAGACATACGATCCCTGTGCGCTTCATAACTGTCCTCCAAAGCAAAACTTCGAATGAAATCCTGCGTTAACCCTCGATTCCAATTCCTGGAATCGCATCCGTTAGTCCCGAAAGCCCCAAAAACCCTTCGTCGCCACGTTGCTCCGGCATCGCCCCCCTCGCACACAACTCCTCGCCCTCCCGCCGGTCGAGGCCTACGAGAACACCGGGATGCGGACACCTGCGCGGACTCCGCCCACGCCCGGCAGTACTTCAAGCTGCTGCCGTGCGTCTCGCGAGATCGACCTTTCGCAAGCCGAATTGAATTGATGATTCCCCGACTTAGCGGAATGAACCCGCGCTGGCTTCGATAGTTTCTCGAAACCGCCAGATTATTTTTTTCTTCAACGATCCCCGAAGAGCCAGTTTTCGAGAGCACATCTTCGGAAATATCCCCCGCGCTGCACTGTCCTCGCGATGAAATCCGCGCCCTGCCAGTTCCTTCCGCACTACTTCTTTTGTCCGCTCCTCCCATCGCACCGTAAGATCATCTCAATGCCGAAGCCCGCTCCGCCCGCCAGCCCCCTAACCCAGGCACAGGCTACCTTGCAAAGCCATTTGCCCTCCTTGGACGGCATGCGCGCAGTCTCCATCCTCCTCGTCATCGGCTTTCATTCCAGTACCACATTTCACCAGCTCACCGCTTATCGCGTTTACATCGGCCGTCTCGGGGTATCTATCTTCTTCGTCATCAGCGGCCTGCTCATCACCTGGCTCATGATCCGTGAGCGCGATTCGACCGGCGCTTTCTCCTTGCGCGATTTCTATGTCCGTCGTTTTCTTCGTATCGTCCCCGTCTTTTCGCTTCTTGTCTTCACGGTGACTGCGCTCAAAGCAGCTAGTGTCCTTTCATTAAGCTGGTGGGACATTCTCCGCGCCTTCACTTTCACGCACAATTACCCGTTCTCGCTCCACCCTCCCCAGGACTATTCCTGGTGGCTCAAGCACACCTGGTCCCTCAGCCTGGAAGAGCAGTTCTACCTGGTCTGGCCAAGCATTTTCGCTTTCACGCCGCGCAAGTACGCCGCCCGTCTCGCAGTCATTCTTATCTTTGCCGGTCCTCTGTTGCGCCTATCGAACTACTTCTGCCTTCCTTCTCTTCGCGGCTTTGAAGGAGACATGTTTCAAACCCGCATCGATATCCTCATGGCTGGATGCGCGTCTGCCTTCCTTCTCGAATCTCCCGCTTGGCGCGAGCGCATTCGCAAAATTCCCGTGTGGCCCGCGCTCACCGCCGCAGCTATTTTCCTTTTCATCCTCGATCC
>Ga0187782_10001871_pt1 | contig 15511 bp, 12 predicted proteins | sample 0715_SJ02_MP15_2_FD_132454 | JGI IMG/M metagenome (GOLD analysis project Ga0187782, IMG submission 132454) | Tropical peat soil microbial communities from peatlands in Department of Meta, Colombia - 0715_SJ02_MP15_20_MG | ecosystem: Environmental > Terrestrial > Soil > Wetlands > Peat | place...
AGACAAAGATGACGTCGCCCGGATTTTTGAGAAAATGAGGCAGGCCGATCTCATCATTTTCGCGACGCCGGTCTATATCTTCACTATGTCAGGCTTGCTCAAGGTCCTCTTGGATCGAATCCATGGAACGGGGGATTCAGACAGACTGCAACTCTCCAGGAGCGGCCTCTTCTTCCATCACATAGATCGCGAGCTCTGTTCCAAACCGTTTGCCCTGCTGATCTGCTGCGACAACGTGGAAGACGAAACTTCAAGCAATATTATTTCCTACTTCAGAACGTATGCCCGGTTCATGGATGCGCCCATGGTGGGGACCCTGGTCAGAAAAGCGGGCAAGCTTGTCGGCCACGGCAAATCGCCTGAGAAAGAGAAGCAGCACCCGAAGATCTATAGCGTCTACGAGGCCTTTGAGCAGGCAGGTAGAGAGCTCGCGACCCTCGGCAAGATTCGTCCGCGGACACAAAGCAGGGCTAATCAGCAGATTATAAGCGGGCCGCCTTTCCTTAGCCTGTTGATGAAGTTCCGCCCTTTCAAAAAACTGGCAATCGAAAAGTTTAAGATAAAGAATCGGAGATGATCATAGAGTGCATTCAATCCCTTGCGATCGCAAGGTTGATTGGACTTGCGGCTATTCCAGATTACCGAAAGACAGCCTGTCTCCTTTGCTCCTCTTCAGCGTGAAGGAGCCGAGCATGGAGCGCGAAATGCCCTTGAGGGCGTAATCTGCGCGTTTGGCCCGATAGAGGCGGCGGAGGCCTCCTTCCTCCTAAGTCTCATGAGACAACCACTCTTGAAATGGCGCGAATGCGCGTGCTAATCAATATCCGGACAGAAGGATGACAAGGAGCTGCGGCCGTTGATGTCCCTAAAGATTTTGTTTTCGGAGGGCTCAAGCCTGACTGCCCGCGAGTTCCTCGGCGTGCTGGGGCCTCACGGCCACCACGTCGAGATTGCTGACCCAAACGGGGCGTGCATTTGCCGATTCAGCCGCTGGACGAGGCGGGTGCACCGTGTTCCGGCGCCCGGACTCGATCCTGCCGGATACATCGAGGCGATCAACAACTTGCTCTCGCAAAGGATATTCGATGTTCTCCTGCCTACTCATGAGCAGGCATGGCTATTTGCAGCGGCGAGGAGACTGCTGGCCGCCCGCGCTCCCGTGGCCGTTGCGTCCGCTGAAGCCTTTGCGCGGGTTGAAAGCAAGATTGAGTTCGCCCGTCTTCTGGATGAAGTCGGCCTGCCCCAGCCCGGATGGGGACTGGCTCACTCTGAGAACGAGCTGAAGGGATGGAAAGCTCCGTTTTATCTCAAGGCGCCGTTCAGCACGGCCGGAAGAGGCGTGCGCCGAGTGTCTAATGCTCAAGATGGGCGCGATGCTTTTGCATCACTCCGGGCCACGGAAGATCAAGGTCCGTTTATGATTCAGGCCGCCGGGAAAGGCGAGTATGCTCAGGTTCAGGCGCTTTTCGATCACGGCCGCCTCATCGCCGCTCACACGAGCGCTCAAACGGCAATTGGGATCGGTCCGAGTGCGGCCGGACGAGTGAGCGTCAACCATCCGTTCGCCCGGCGCGACATCGAGACGTTGGGTGGAGGCCTCAACTGGCACGGCGGTCTGACGCTCGACTATCTGTTCCAGGGAAGCGACTACGCGTATATCGAATGCAACCCCCGCACTGTTGAACCGGCAAATGCGGCGGCGAGCGGCGTTGACTTACCGGGATTGCAGCTTCGGCTCTCGATGGGGGAACATCCAGACCCGGTTCCTCCTGGACAAGAGGGCATAAGGACTCATGGCTCTCTCGCTATTCTCCTCGGCACCGCCGCATACAGGCGTTCCCGCAGCGCGGTTCTTGCGGAAGTCCTTCGTCTTGCCCTCCATCGCGCGCCCTACAAAGGGAGCCGGGAATCTCTTACCATGGTCCTCTCCGACTTCCCGAGCTTGATTCCCCTCGCGATGGTACTCTTTCGCGCCTTGCTCTCACCGGGCTCTGTCGAACAGTTTGCCGCTTCGGCAGTGAAGGCGTATTCGGTAACGCCCGGCGCAATCGATCGGATCGGCGAAGTCGTCTCCGCCGGAAAGGGCTTCTGAGGGGAATGCAGACTCCACGGCTATGCGGTGAGGTCCGCCCTGTCGACCGGAAGCCTTCGGATCCTTTTGCCCGTGGCCCGAAAGAGCGCGTTTGTCACCGCAGGAGCGATCGGTGGCACCCCTACCTCTCCGACGCTTCTCGGCGGAGCCGCACTCTTCACGAGGTGAACCTCCACCCGCGGCACCTCGTCCATACGCAGGACCGGAAAATCGTTGAAATTACTCTGCTGCACCCGACCGTCACGGAGACGAAGGGAGCTTTTCACCGCGGTAAGGCCGAAAAAGAGCGCCCCCACTAGTTGGGACGTCACCGTTCTGGGATTGACGGCTGTGCCGCAATCAACGGCGCAGACGACACGGTGCACCCGAAAAGCGCCGCCCTTTTCGACGGACACCTCCGCTACCATTGCCACAGGGGTGCCGTGATAGGTGTGGAGCGCCACGCCCTGCGCGATTCCGCCGGCTGAACTCCCGCCCCATCCCGCCTTTGTCGCGGCCATTTCGAGGACGTTGCTCTCCTTCTTTGCGTGTCCCAACAGCTTCATCCGCAAATCCACGGGGTCCCTGCGTGAGGCAACTGCGATCTCGTCCATGAAAGATTCCTTCACGAAGGCGTTCCTTCCGTCGCCAACGGACCTCCACGGCCCCACAGGCACGGGGGTCTCCACTTTAACGTATTCAACCCTGACATGTTCTATGGCGTAGGCCATGTCGGCAGAACCAGACACGGCCGCCTCGGGGCCCATGAATCTCTTCGCAAAGGGGACGATCAAGGCCGCGACGCCGTGCCTGACTGACGAGGGCAGCCATTCGGGAAGAATCGAGGCCCCTGCCATTTCTACCAGGATGTCCATTTCGTTCTGACCCACGGCCTTATGAATCCAGGCGACGGGATAGCCGTCCTTGTCGAGGCCTGCCTCCACCACATTGTAGGTAGAGGGACGAAAGAAGTCGTTCCTGATGTCTTCCTCCCGTGACCAGATCACTTTTACCGGTGCCTTCACGGCCCTCGAGACCATAATCGCTTCGCCGATGACATCGAGCATACCCCGCCGGCCGAACCCTCCGCCCACAAAAGGCGTATGAACGTGCACTGCCCTTAAGGGAAGTCCGGTGATGCGGGCAGCCAGGTCCCTCGCAGGCTCCTGGGACTGGGTAGGGGCCCACACATCGCACGCCCTGGGGGTGACGCGGGCCGCGCAGTTCATGGGTTCCGGACACGCATGGGCCTGATAGGGCAGCTCGTACACGGCTCTGATTTGTCGCTCTGCCTTTCTCATCGCCTCTTCGACATTTCCGTCGTTGCGCAATCGGACGCCCCTTTTCCCGCTCTCCTCTTCAAAGAGCCTAAAGACGCTCTCGTTGCTCAGAGTTGGTGTGCCTCCTTTCCATTCCACTTTGAGGGAATCTGCAGCTTTCCGAGCTTGCCAGTAAGTGTCGCCCACGACGGCCACAGCCGATTCGAGGGTGACTACGGCCCGAACACCCGCCATTGTTCTTGCCGTGCCGTCGTCGACGGATGCGGGCCTACCACCCAGCATGGGTGCGTGGACCACGGCAGCCGTGAGAAGACCCGGCATGGTAAAGTCCATTCCGTAGCGTATCCTGCCCCGGGCCTTGTCTTCACCATCCAGACGCGGCAAAGGCTGGCCCACAATCTTGAAGTCCGCCGCCTTCTTCAGTCGGGGCGCCCGTGGTGGCCTGACGGCTGCAGCCCTTTCGAGAAGCTCTCCGTATCGAAGTCGCATGCCGTCTGCCTCGTGAATGACAGTGCCATTCTCCGCCCGGCAGCTTGAAGGAGGGACGGCCCAGGCTTCTGCGGCAGCGGCAACAAGCATCTCTCTTGTCGCCGCTGCCGCCCTGCGAAGGGGGTCCCAGGAGGTTTTCACCCCCGTGCTTCCCCCGGTGGCCTGGACTCCGATGTCCGGATTCTTATATACCTTTGCAACCGGAGCGAACTCAAAGCGCATTCTCGACCAGTCGGCCTCCAACTCCTCGGCAACGATCATACAGAGGCCCGTGGAGGTTCCCTGACCCAGCTCGGTGTGTTTGATCATCACGGTCACCGTGTCGTCGGGAGCGATCCTGATCCAGGCATTGGGGATCAACCCCCCTCCCGCTCCTTTCCGGAATTCGACGGCATCTGCCCTTCCCGGCGCGGGGGCGTAGGATGTCACCACCAGTCCTGCTCCCGCAATCAGACTGACTTTGATAAATTGCCTTCTATCCAGTTCTATCGACGTCTCGCTCATGGCTCCAGCTCCCTTGCTGCCCGGAAGACGGCCTCCCGGATGTCCTGATAGGTTCCGCAGCGGCAGAGGACGGCGGACATGGCTCGATCCACCTCTTCTTTGCTCGGCGCAAGGTTCGCCGAGAGGAGGGCCGCGGCGTGCATGATCTGGCCGGGCTGGCAATAGCCGCACTGGGCCACGCTCCCTTGAGCCCAGGCCTTGAAGAGCGCCTCTGCCACCCGGCCTTCGAGACCCTCGATGGTCACGACCTTCTTGCCCTCTGCGGCGCTCGCCGGGATACTGCATGAGGGCAGGGGTTCTCCGTCAATGTGGACGGTGCAGGCGCCGCATTCCCCTATACCGCAGCTGTACTTGGCCCCGGTCAGACCCAGATGCTCTCTCAGCACCCACAAAAGAGGCGTCTCGGGCTCGACGTCCAGAGCATGGTCTTTTCCATTCACATTCAATCTGATCATTGCTTTTCCCCTCCCTGCGGATGACAACAGTCAAAGGATTCTCAGGAACGAACGTTTATTCTCAACTAGGACGGAAGAAGGAGTCATTCCCATCGCCGTATGGCCTCCCGGCAGAGTTGCTTACCGCCATGATTAGACGGATATCGGGCGTGCGTGCCGACTGCGTGGCGATCTCCAATCCAAGACCGGACGTAGCTCCGGTAACCATAATCGTCTTCATCCCTGCTCTCCTGGCCATCAACGATAGCACTTGCACTAATCAGACGTTGACGGTGTCAACATCAAGAATAGTACAAAGTGTTGACAGTGTCAACAAATTGTTGTAATTTCTTTGCGCCATTTTGTTTTGACGAATTCATCACTTCAACAAGCAGTATTTTCGAGATGACTTAAGGTGAGGCTAAGGACGGGTTCTGATACGAAGCGCAATCTTCTTAAGATTACCCGCGATCTGATCGACCGCAAGGGTATCGATGAAATATCGATGAGAACCGTGGGTAAAGCCGCACGGTTGTCACGGTGTGCTCTCTACAGGCATTTTGATGGCAAAGAATCATTGCTCGCCGCCATAGCGATTGAGAATTTCGAAATCCTCACCGCACGATTCGACGAACTTGAAAGAAATATCAAAGACCCCCGGCAGCTTCTATTTGAGTTGGGTATCGCATACTATGATTTTGGCATTCACAATGCTGGTCACTATCGGCTGATGTTCACCACAAAATGGGACGAAGGAAAATATCCGGATGTCAAAGAGGCGGCAGTGGGCGTTTTTGATAAGGTTGCTTTATGTGTTTCTCGGGCCTTGAAAACAAAAAGAGTGAATTCGAAGATTGTATTGGAGAAGACCGCGATTCTTTACGCGTTCATACACGGGCTTGTTGAACTGCACCTGGCGGGACATGACGAGGCTGAAAAAGGTCTCGCCGATATTACCTCTCTGACACATAGCGCACTTGAATCAATTTTGGCGGGATGAGTATCGCCTTTTTGTGGTAATGCGTGATTCACGGGGTTCGGCTTGACGGTCACGGGTCCGCGTAATGGCTCACCGTCTACCCCTTTTGTTCTCCCTTTCATCGCCATCATATCCCCTTCGTCGCCAATCCGTTCCCATGTCACCAATTCATTGGTATACTCTGCCTGTTCCAAGGATGAGGGACGAATACAAAAAAGAGATGTCTGGAAGAATAGGGGATGGCGGAACAAGACGCAATGGGGTAAGCGTAAGGGGGAAAAGCGGACCGGCCTTCGTGGATCCGCCGGCGAGGTGAACGATGGAAGCCTTTCTTCTCGGCTTGAGCAACGGCGGTGTCTGCCTGGCATACTGCGCACCGGTGCTTGTGCCCTGCCTCCTTGCGGGAAGCGGGGGTGGTATCCCTAAAGCAGTAGGCATCACCGCGGGATTCCTCGGAGGAAGGCTCCTCGGCTACCTCGTCTTCGCCGTTGCGGCCTGGATCATCGGGCGAGCCCTCCTCGGCAATGCAGGCGCGCGTGAATCGATCATCGGCCTCGCTTACATGATGCTCTCGGTCATGCTCGTGGTCTACGCCTTTACCGCCGGGAGAAGCCATTCGTGTGCGGCAACGGGCATGGGCGCCCTCATGCTCAAGCTCTCGGAGCATCAGGGCCTATCCCCCCTTTTGCCCGTGGCAGCCGGGGTGGCAACGGGCCTCAATTTTTGCCCTCCTTTTCTCCTCGCCATGGCCGCATCCGCGGAGAAGGGGAGCCTCTCCTACAGCATCTTCTTTTTCTTCATGTTCTTCCTCGGCACCTCTCTTTTCTTCGTCCCCGCCCCTTTTTTCGGTCTGCTCCGGTCGCATGCGGCCGTCAGGACGGTTGGGCGGCTATGCGCCGGCCTCGTGGGCGCATACTACTTTTTTTCCGGCCTTATCATGCTGACAGGAGGGATAAAAAGCCTATGAAAAGGGATACGACTAACGATACACCCGCACCCAAACGACGAAGCTTTCCCAAAGCCTTCCTCCTCAGCCTACCTATGATGCTCTTGACTTTCGCCATGTTGACCGGCGGCAAGCCCATCTCCGGCCCATCCCAGATTGTCGCGTTTCTCCTCACCTACTGTTTTCTCAACCTCTTCTTCTTCCTCATGATCTACACGGGAAAGACGGACCGATGGCGCGCCCCGGTCTTCTCAGCTTATTCGGTGGCCTTCGTCATCTCCTTCGTCACCCATCTTTTGGAGGCCAGGGGAAGCATGGCGTTATCCGAGGCAAACATCCTTCGCGCCCAGGCGCCCTTCTGTCACATGGTCATACCAATGACGCTCATCCCAGGCGCCCTCACGAAGACGATCATCTTCCCCGGGACCATCGTCGGCAGCTTCGCCTCGATCTCCAGCATGTTCATCCTGTGGATCGGCGCTTCCCTTTCCCTCGGCCGGGGCTTCTGCGGCTGGACCTGCTTCTTCGGGGGTCTCGAGGACGGTTTCTCGCGCCTCATCAAAAGACCGATCATCAAGCGAATCAACCCCGTGTTCACGTATCTCCCCTGGGCGTTGCTTCTCTTCATCGTCCTTACCTCGGCTGCCGCCCTGTCCCCTGTCTACTGCACCTGGTTGTGCCCCTTCAAGGCTGTTACCGAGTACGTTCAGGTCATTTCTGTGAAAACCCTCGTGCAAATGGTTATTTTCGTCACCCTCTTCGCCGGCCTTGTCGTCACCCTTCCGATCCTCACGAAGAAAAGGATCCAGTGCGGCCTCTTCTGTCCCTTCGGTGCTTTTCAGTCTTTGACCAACAAGGTGACCGGGTTTGCCATTCGGATAGATCCGGACAAGTGTGTAAAGTGCGGCCGATGCGTACGCTCCTGCCCCACCTTTTCTCTCGATGACGAGAGCGTCGCTTCAGGCGGGAGCCGTATAAGCTGCATGAAGTGCGGAAGGTGCGTCGATCTCTGCCCAAAAGGGGCCATTCACTATCACGTGAAAGGGACAGAACCCCGATCATCGGGCACTCTTCAGAGGCTCCTCTTTCTCTATCCGGCTTTTCTCTTTCTTGCGACCATGGGAGGGGGATTCTTCAAAGACGCTATCGTGAGGATCATCAAGCTCGCGGCGACCGGGCATATGATATAGGGAGGATGACCGTGAACAGACTGAGATCCGTGATGGGTTACACGTGGGCCGGGCTCGCGGTCCTCATCATACTTGTCACATTCATAGGAAACGGCTACCTGAGTAGACGATTGGCTGCGGCGACGGGGGTGACCGTTTCTCCGTGGATAACGGGCGGGGAAGTCGCCAAGACGAGCGACTACGGCACGTACCGTACGGTCGTTCACCGTCCTGTCTTCGACGGGCTCGTCGGTGAACGGTCCGAGGGGTTTGTCCAGGTTGACTATGAGCCGGGGAGCGGGCCGCCTGCCGTCGTGGAAGAGAGGGTGGATTTCAAACGAGATAAGGGGATCGATTTTCTTGTGCGCCTCGATACCCGCGCGGGCACGGCCACGGTAAAGGACCTCGCCGGGACGGTCGTGGCAATCGACCACGTCTACCGGGTAGGTAAAGGCTGGGCAGTAAGGATAGCCCTGCGAAGGAGGATGTGACGAGGATTATCGTTCGCCCCTCTCCAAGGTAGAGGTGCAGGATGCCGGCCGGGATTGTTCGCCCCGTTCAGGGCGGCCGAGATCATAGACTCGAGGCGAACTGGCAAAGGATGAAACCTTGCCAGGCATCAACATTTCGTGCCGGCGGTCTTCTTCCTGGAATAGTGATAACGTTCGCATCCCCGGAAGATTCACTTTTCGTTCGATAATCCAGTGATTCATAGTCTACCCAACGCAACCCCCAACGAAAATTCACTGTACTCCGGAAGCGCTTCCGCTTTATATTGGTAGGATCAGCAAATTCACCCGTGGCAGATAGTATACGGCGTCTGACCGGAAGACTGTCTTCTCGTCGAGGACGAAGCAACTGCTTCTAAGCCAACAAAAAGAAAAAGGTGGAAACATGATCGAAAACAAGGCATTTCCCCATGTATTTCAGCCACTTCGAGTCGGAAACTTGACTCTAAAAAACCGTCTGGCGTTTGCGCCGATGGTTTGTAATCAATCCAGCCTGGACGGCGAGGTGAACGATGCCATGGTGGACTTCATCCGTCGTCAGGCAGAGACCGGAGTGGCTTATGTCACCATTGGCGACACTCAGGTAGATCCTGAGCGAGGGGGCTGTTTTCTTGCTGAGCTGAATATTACAACAGAACGCTGTCTGCCGGGTATGACTAAGCTGGCTGAGGCGGCCACCTACAGTGGAGCAATATTATCAGTGGAAATTTCCCATTCAGGCCGGGGGGCCAAAGACTATTTGACAACAAAGCAGCCCATCGCCCCATCTGCTATTCCCTTTTCCGGCTGTTCCACCAATCTTAAGGAAATGGACACGAAAGATCTGGAAGATGTCAAAGCCCGTTTTGCGGATTGCGCCGATAGGTGTAAACGGGCGGGATTTGGTATGGTAATGCTTCACTGCGCCCATAACAACCTATTAGGGCAGTTTCTTTCCCCCTTAAGTAACAAACGGACTGATGAATATGGCGGTAATCCGGAAAACAGGATGCGCTATCCTCTAGAGGTTCTGCGAGCCGTAAGACAACAAGTTGGTCCGGATTTGGTCATCGAAGTTCGTGTTTCAGCCTGCGAGGAGGCGGAAGGCGGGTTGGAATTTGAAGAATCTCTTGCCTTTATGAAAGCCGCCCAGCAACAGGCCGACATTATTCATGTATCCCGGGGTATCGTCTATAACCGTTCGGCAGTCTACACTCTTCCGACTTACATGAAACCCAATATGCTCAACATTAAATACGCAGCATTGGCAAAAAGAGAACTGCATGTCCCGGTGGCTGTGGTGGGCAATATTACGTCTTTGGAAGAGGCCGAAGAGATTATTGCCTCCGGAAGAGCCGACATTGTTGCCATGGCACGGACTCATCTTGCAGATTTTGAGGCCGTAAAGAAATCCGCCAGGGGGGAAAGTTCCAAAGTCCGCCCTTGTCTGCGCTGTCACCGCGGTTGTGTCGACAACTCCGCTCTTGGGCAAAGCATTCATTGCACCGTCAACCCTGAACTTGGTTTTGAAAACATGGTGCGAGCCATTCCCTCTCCGGCTACCCTAAAGCGCGTCATGGTGGTAGGGGGAGGGCCTGCAGGTATGATGGCCGCACAAACTCTTTCCCAGATGGGTCATTCGGTCACCCTATACGAACGGACTGACCGGTTGGGTGGCCTACTCATTGATGCGGCTGCACCTGTATTCAAAACTTATTTGCAAAAATACCTGGCGTGGAATGTCCGGACCACCATGGAAAGTGGTGCAAAGATAATCTTCAATACGGAAGTGACCCCGGATATGGTGGAAAAAGAGAATCCCGATGCCGTCATCGTAGCTACCGGTTCAGAGTATTTCTTCCCCAATATTCCGGGGATCGAAGGTCCCAACATAAAAATGCTTTCGAGCGTGGAACGTGGGCAGGCAACTGTCGGCCAAGAAGTCATTATTTGCGGTGGAGGAGTGGGCGGGATAGAATGCGGGCTTTCCCTTGCCATGCAGGGCAAGAAAGTCACTGTCGTAGATTTGCTGCGGACTAATCGTCTTTGCCGGGATATGCCGTTCTTGCCGCGTATCGACCTCCTGGCTCATCTTGCGGAACATAAGGTTGCCTTGCTGGGAGAGCGGAAAATAATCGGCTTCAATGAAAAAGGCGTACTGGTAGAAGGGCCGGGTGAAGAAGAGATCTCTTTGGCAGGTGACACCGTCATCATCGCGCTCGGTGTCAAACCATGTACCTCACTTGCTACGCAGCTTTCAGCGAGGTATTCTCAGGGAGTCCTAGTGGCGGGAGACTGCGCCGGAGGAAAAAATCTGTATGATGCCAATCATATGGCGTTTTTTGCCGCAAAAAGACTATAAAGAGGATGTTCCCGTTTCTGACTATCTCGTGAAGTACGACTCTAATCGGTAATCGCGAGTGGCATAATCCAATCAAGTTGAGAAGGATAGCTGAAGACTCACGCACCAGAATCTTCATCGCGCTATTGATGTTTGGAGTCGAGGACTTGGCGGCTCCGTAAATTGTGACGCCGCAAGGCCTGTGTGCCTGGGGTATAATCTTCAATCGGTTGCCAACGGCCGGCAGCGAGGTGAACTTCCTGAAGTCCGTGATCCGCTCGGTTTTCTCGTTGTAGCAGGCTTGACCTGGTAATCGTGACAGTGACGTCTAAGGCAGAAAACCTTCTTCACGGCTCCGACAGCACGTCCATAACTTACCCCATTGATCCAGTAAAGCAGAGTCCATCCGTGGCTATTCCTTGCCTCGGAGAATCCGCTCCGTACGCTGGACGCGGTGTCCGACCTCACGAAGAAAAAACCGGGGGGTCTTTCGACTCCCCCGGCTCGGACTGCAGACGGTCCATTTAGCGCTGCTTGAATAGGGTGAATTCTTCATTGCAGACCCATGCCGCTTCAGGCTTCGGTTCAATAGGCGCGGGGCAAGTGTACATGGGAGGCATAAATGTGTGTGGCGTGCCCGTATCGAACATCGTGACGACGTTTCCATCCGGAGAGACATGCCCTACGTTGCTGAAGCCTTTCAGCACGAACGACAGCCCTTTCATGGCCCCGGACACCACCTCCGACTTGAAGGCGCCTGGGACATCCTTCAGAGTGAACGTGCCGTCCGATTCGACCGTGTAGGTGACTTGGTACGTAGTTTTCATTTCGCCGGTGCTGGGCCAGGGAATCGTACGAGTCGTGTTGTTGAGAACAACGTTGTACATATCTTCTGAAACTGTTCCGGTGCCGTCCGGCTTTAGCTCCATAACCACTGAATGATTGTTGTTCGACAGCGACCACGCCCCTGAGCCCCACCCTCCGGTAGGCCCGACAGGGGCCTGGGGCACGTTGTAATCGCCGAATCCGCAAACGGCGAATAGGCATGTGCCCGTGCCAGCGCCGACGTATTTTCCCTCCAAGGAGCGAGGCGCCTGGCCGGTGCTTGCGCATGCAGCCAACATAATCGCCGATAGGACCATGACCATAAACGATGCGAGCTTCCCGTTCATTATTAACCTCCTTTTGAATTACTCACTAACCATGAGCGACATGGCGTGTGAGATGAATAATTTGAAGTCCCCGCCCGGGAACTCGTTGCGATTCCCAAGCCCATCGCCAGCCGCTCTCTAAAAGGCCCTGCCCCGCGGTTGGGCTACGGGAGTGTCGTCTATTGCCTGATCAAAACAAGAGACGTGGAGCAGGACAACTGGGCGCCTGACGGCTTGCCCTGTTCGTCAACGTCGTTGAGAATCACCGGAGCTCCGCAGCTGACATCGATGATCTTGCCGTCCGCAGAGACAACGCCGTCTCGCGGGACCTTGTCGCCATACTTGGTTTGACCGGCATTAGGGCCGCCGACAAATTGTATCTTGTAAGTCTTGGGGACCAGCGTGAAAGTGATGTTGCCTTCATCCGCTACCGCATAGGTGAAAGACCATGAAAGGTTCGCAGATCCCGTGCTGGGGGGCAGCGGCACGGCAGGGCCGGGCAATTCATTCACATGATAAACTCCCGCCGCCGTACCGGTTCCATCAGCGTTGAACGTAAACACCAACCCAAAAGAGCCCGTATCCGCCAACCATAGGCCGGGCGGTCCGCCGGGGGTGAGATTATCCTTGAACCCGGCCGGAGCGATGAGACATTGGCTATTGCCTGTTGCTGCAAAGCGACCCTGTATGACCTGAGGATTCGGCGGGCCCGCCCACGCCGAAGCCACCACTACAAAAACTGCAAGCAAAGCGGCGATTACGGATACAACAACCTGGTTCTTGACATATCTATTCATTGGATTCCTCCTTTTGATTCTTAATGGAGCTGCCTCAATAGGTTTCTGTTGCCCGGACCCCGGAAACAACTGCTGCTCCTCCAAATGCTACGGACCCATAAAATCGCCTCCTTTCGGACCGGCGACAGGCCGGTTTTGACTTTCCTTCTTCGCTTGATGGCATTGTACGGTTGTGATATCCTTTGTGACAGTACGTACCGTCACATTTTTTTCGTTGTTTGCGCTGTCCCATTTTTTTGGAAGAGGCTGAGAAGATGGGCCAAATGAGCGCTCCTCTCCGGATCACGATCGACCTCAATCAGTTCAAACTTCACGTTGAAGCCCAAAACAACGTTGAACTCACGCTTCAGTTCAACTCGCCGTCCCGAAAGTTCTATCTGGGCGTAATCGCTTTCGTCGTAATCGAAATGAAGAAAGCCGGGAAGATTAGGTCGGTCCCCCTTGGGGAGCATCACCGCCTTCTGGCGCTGCTGAACGAAACCATCGGGGGTTCCGCCGGATCGTCGGAAACAGTGACGTTGCTGTCGAGGATTTATAGAAAGTGGCAACATGCCCTGCCCAACCTGGAGGAGGCGCCGCTCTTCACGGTGCTGGGAAGAAGGAAGGGATACGAGGAGGGGCCGGGCAAGTCCTACCGCGTGACGGAAACCGAGAGAGATATATGGGCCAATCTCTTCGAATACAGCGGAAGCCATGAGAACGTCAGGCTGAAGATTGCAATAGACAGGGTCGGAGCCACATTGGATGATATTGTTCTTATCTACGAAGATCGCGTGGACGAAGACGCGTGGAACAAGTTCACCTCAAGTCTTGTACCGGAGAAGGCTGAATCCGAAAAGACCATTTCGACGGACTCTGCCACGGCGGGACCTCTGCCGGGCAGAGAACGGTCAAGCAGCTTGCGCAACTACCGCTGGTTGATCGCGATCGCCGCTGCCGTAGTCGTTCTCATAACGAGCGGCTTGGCTGTGAGAAAGATCTATCCAAGGTTCGAGGTCGCCTCCGTCAAGAACATGGCGTTTCCTTTGCCGGAAAAGCCGTCCATTGCCGTGCTGCCCTTTGCGGACATTAGCGCGGACCCAAAGCAGGAGTTTCTGAGCGATGCGGTGACTGAGGGCGTCGTCACGACGCTGTCCAAGATCCCCGAGCTGTTCGTTATTGCTCAGTATTCTTCATATGCTTACAAAGGAAGGGCGGCGAAGACCAAACAGGTCGCCGAAGAGCTAGGCGTACGGTATGTGTTGAAGGGGAGCGTTCAGAAGTCCGCTGACCAGGCTCGGATCAACGTACAATTGATTGACTCGACTACCGGACGCTATATCTGGTCTGAAAAGTACGATCGGGACATGAGAAATCTTTTCCTGCTCACCGATAAGGTCGCCCGCGATATCGCCATCGCCCTGCAGGTCAAGCTTACAGAAGGCGAGCAGGCCAGGGCTCTGTACATGGACACGAACGACCCGGAGACGTGGGCGCTTGCGACGCAAGCTTGGCACTTGGTGCAGCAAGGGCTTACCAGAGAGATCAACGCGAGGGTTCGAGAGCTGTCCGAACGAGCGGTGAAGCTGGACCCCAGGTGCGGATTCGCATGGTCCCTTCTGGCTTATGCCAACTTCAACGCAGCAAGGATGGGATGGTGCGAATCCGCAACAGCATGCCTCGACACGGCGGTTGAGCTTAACAGGAGGGCTTTGTCGCTCAACAAGAACCTCTTCTGCGCGACGGGCATGTTGGGGCAGATTCAGCTGGCGCGCGGGGAATACGAACTGGCCGTCGAAACGGGGAGGAGGTCAATAGAACTGGGCCCCAGCCAATCGGTCTGCTACCTTATTCTCGGCACGATCTTGCGCTATGCGGGCAATTTCGGGGAATCGATTGCTATGTGCGAAAAGGCTGTCCGCCTTCACCCTCTTTGTCCTTATTTCTATTTCCAGGAGTTGGCGTTGTCGTACCGCATGGCTGGCCGCTACGAAGAGGCGATGGTCTCGTGCAGGCAGGCGTTGAACCGCGCCCGGAAGGACGGGGTGGACCTTTTGGCGCTCCATGTAGGGCTCGCGGACATTTACTCGGAAATGGGCCGAATTGAGGAAGCGCACGCCGAGGTCTCGGAAATCCGCCGGGCCGACCCGGCCTTTTCATTAAGCGGCATTGTAGGTGTTCCGGCCCTTTGCGCGCAAAAGCTGGGAGAGGTCGGAGTCTACAAAGATCGCTCGTATCTTGAAAAGCGTCTTATTTCCCTTCGTCGAGCAGGGCTGGCGTAGGGGATAAGAACCGCTGCAAATCAGTCTGATCTCTGATCAAGGTTGTGTTTTTTGGTCTTTGATGTTATCCGGGTGCTTTTGCGCCCGATCTGTCCGAGGTAAGAGCCTACGGATGCCAACAACGCTTTACTTTTCTTGGGAGTGTCTCGGCCACACAGACCTTCTTAATTAAGGACACAGTGCCGGAGCGCTCGATAGGGCGCTCGCCGGCCTTGCTACGAAGAAGGGTGATTTATGGATTAACGTAAACCTGTGGATTAACACGAACGTCAGACCTTACGGTGGGACTATAGGGGAGGACCCGAAATCCATTTTGAGCACAGTCACGTTTATTGGCGGTAATGCGTTATTCACGGTTTTGGGCCTGATACTCTCCTCGCACGTGGAGACGATGGTACAGCGCATCGGCTGTTATTGAGGATTGCGCGGGAGCGAGCCAGCCTACAGGCCGTGCATCGTTGCCAGGAGAAGAAGGCACTTCATATTTGCAAAATGACACATAACTTTTCATAGGGGGAATTAGTTTGAAACTAATAGAAGACTGTCTATGGGTGCTGAACAATGGAACTCCAGTTTTTCCTATTCGGCAAAGAATAGGGTA
>Ga0187782_10001872_pt1 | contig 15511 bp, 12 predicted proteins | sample 0715_SJ02_MP15_2_FD_132454 | JGI IMG/M metagenome (GOLD analysis project Ga0187782, IMG submission 132454) | Tropical peat soil microbial communities from peatlands in Department of Meta, Colombia - 0715_SJ02_MP15_20_MG | ecosystem: Environmental > Terrestrial > Soil > Wetlands > Peat | place...
CCGCCTCCGCTCGGGGGTGTGTACCTTCCTTACTGCACGCCTGCGGTTCCGTTGGTGATCCAGAACTCGATCAACCGGGTGATACCGGACACGGCCAGCAACCCTGCCGCTGCGGCGAGCCAGCGGCCGACACCGCGGCCGTGCAGCCAGGAAACGACTGCACCGACCACAGCGCCGCCAGCTCCCACAGGAGCGATGACGTTGCCGATCCAGTTGATGAAGTTCAGGAAGGCGCCTTCCGGCTGAGCCGCCGTCTGCCCTTGAACGGCCACATTCGCTGCCGGGTGGGTTCCGAGGTTTTGCGCCCAGAGCAACTGGCCACCCAAGATGAAACAGATAGCGGACACGGCCAAGGCTCGTCTCCATGCCTCGTCTACCCTTACCTTCATAGAGTTCACTCTCCTTTCTGTGTCGTCCCTTCTGCCCGGTGAATGCGCCGTCGAAGAGCGAGTCGAGTGCGCGAAACCCTACGACCAGTTCATTTGTTTGTCAAAAAAGTGAGAGGCGAGAGAACGGGTGGCGCCGCGTGCGAGAACGAGATGTAGTCGTCACCAAAAGAAGGAAGAGCGTTTTTCCTGGGATATTCGCGAATGCCAGTTTTAGGAGAAGCTGCGTGGAGGTTCTAGCCGGTTTTCTTAGGAGGAAAAAAACGATGCCTTAATTTATGGTCCAGTCCTGCGGTTCGATTTCGATCCGCTCTTCCAAAATCCCGGCTTTCTGCAATGCCTGCCGCTTTGCCTCGATATAGGTTGCGTCGTAGGCACTTTCCAATGTCTCCCCCAGTTCAGCGACAGCCGCTTCGATTCGGGCAAGTTCGATGGCAAAGTCGGTCTCTTGGAAGCGCCACTTTTCCCGGCACAGGTAGCACCGGCCTTGGTCGTCCAGATTCAAATAGATCCGGGCGATGCCGTGCTTGTACAGGTTGATCCCGTTCATCCTCCCCATGAACATAAACCCGACGCAGCGCTTCTCGCCGAGTTTATCGATCAACGGTTTCCAGTTCGGATCCATTCCTTGATCCGCCTCACTGCTGCGGCACCGGCTCTGCCGCGCTTTGCGCGTTTCCCGTTTGCTGATACATCGCAGTCAACTCTTGGCGAAGCTGCAGCAGTTGTCGCAGATCGTCCATCGACAGGGCAGGTGCATTATTCGCCTGCTGCGTTGCGGCTGGTTGCGTTGGCGCTTGGGGTCGCGGCACGCCGCTTTCCATGACGATGTAGAACCGCGTGTTGCCGGGGACGGTGACCACGATGCTTTGGTTGAAGGTCAGGTTGTTCAATTCCTGATCGCCCGCAATCCCGATGTTGGTCGCGATCCGGTCCCTCAAGAACGCGCTCTCGGAAAGCGGCGCGTTTAAGCCGCCCGAGCCAACCAGATAAGTCGCCGCTTGCCCCATCCCCGTGAACGCGCGCACCAGGAAATTCGTTCCCGTTTTCTTTCCGCTCACTGCGCCTTTCAGAGGCCCGTAGGTCAAACTCATTGCCGTGGCGTCAATCTTTTCTGTGCTCCCATCCGGCATCTGAATCGAATTGAAGCGAATTTCCACATTTCCTGAGCGATCGGCTTGCTGGAGACTGCCCAGCGCTTTCGCCCCTGCGGGCACGACAATTTCGCCGTCTCTCTCGTAGTTGTATTCGATGGCCGCCACGACGGGCTCCTTGACGGCGCTCGTCACCACCGATTCCAGGCGGGCGATCAATTTTGTTCCGACGGGCAAGGCCAGCGTCGGAGCTTCCTCTGGTTCCGCCGAAATCGCTCTCATCCCGCTGTTGGCGGGAGCATTTTGCGCGTTTCGTACGAATACCAGAGAGGGCTTCCGCAAATCGTCCGACTCGGATTTCGCGGACGAGTTCGATTCCGGTCCTGGCTCGCGTGGCGGCGCGTTTGAGAAATTAATTTGGCCCAAAGCATACGGTGCTGTTTTCCCTGGAACAGCGATGGCAGCAGGCCTTGGCTGACCGCTCGAAGACGGTTGAACCGGCCGGGCTGTCTTATCGACATCTTCGGCGGTGACGCCGCTGCTTCCTTCGGCGTCTGCGTGTCCTGTCTGGGCGCTCAGCATAGGTGTAGGGGATCCCGCCTGCCCCGCCGCTTGCTGTCCCGGAGTTGCCCGCTGACCCAGGTTCGGTGTTCCAAGTGGTCTTGTGCTTGATTTCCGAGCGCGGTTGGGAGAGGAGAAGACACCTAGAAACAACAACAGGACGGCGATGGCGGCTCCCGCAAGGAGAAACAACGAGCGGCTGTGATCGCGACCCAGCCCGCTTCGATTTGTAGGCCGGTTCTCACGGCGTGCTTTGTCGAATGCCTGCCGAAAGATGTCCCGCCAGCCAGGATGAGCTTGGTCCCCAACAGGCGGCAGTTGTTCCGTTGCCCCCTCTTCGAGAGGTTCACTGCCTTTTTTCTCATTTTCCTGTGGCATTCCGCTCCTCCGACGATGTACTTACCCCGAAGCCGATCGGGGCCAAGGCGGGACGGTCCACCGCCCCTGATTCCGCCACCTGCAGCAAGAGTGTCTCGTTCGACTGCTTGTACGGTGGACGCACGAACACTACAACGCCGTCCGCGCGCTCACCAAGGCCCAGGCGGCGCCGATTGAGGCGAAAATCCTCGATCGGCAACTGTTCTGCGGTCGACCACTTCTGCCGGTGCGCGACCTTTCCCGACTTGGTTCTTCCGCCGAGCTGCACCTGCGGCGGCATCAGCAGGATGGCGTGCTTGGTCGGATTGAGGACTGAGAACAGGACGATGACTTGCTCCCCTCCGTCGATCACGCGGCTCACGCCTGCCCGCACTCGGTCGCCGGAAGTCGAGTCTTCGCCGAAATGCTCGCCGTACAAAGTTGGCAACGGAGCTTTCTCCTCCTGTTCAAGAAGTTCGTCCAGGCCGAATCCACGAGTGTCACTTGGCGACGAATCGTTCAAAGCAGGCGACGAATTTCCCGGAGCGGCCAACACCGCGCTCGCGCGAGCCGTAGCGTTCGAAATCGTTCGCGTTCCATCCGCTGCAATTCCTCGGTTCTGCGCCAGAGGAACGGTTCCGCCGACCAGAGCGAATGGAAAGCCGGACGGACCCACGAAAAACCCATTGGAAGCCTCGTATTTCACGAGAAAATCGACGATTCCCGGATCCGGCGAGACGTCACCGCGATTGACGAGCAACAGGCTTACCTCATGTCCTGTCACTGTGGAGATTAGGAGATTTGTTTCGCTGGGTTTTTTCGAGAGAGCCTTGACAAAGACAAGTTTGGGTTCTCGATCGGAATGCTCGACTTGAAACTCGGATGGATCGCCGACCACCACGGAGTTGACTGCATCGGGCAAACGGATCGCGGTGACGAATCGCGCCGCGACTTCGACCATCGCGACTTTCCCTTCCACTTCGGTCTTGGTCAGTACTCGCGGCTCGACTTGAGGAACTTGCGCCAACGCAACGCGCGACCCGAATAAGAAACAGAACACACAAAGCCGACGAGCTATCTTCATCGTTGGCCTCCCGCTGCGGTCGAGACGGCCAACGTCGCGGGATTCGGTCCAGTCTGGATGCGCAAGGCTTGATAGACCTGGGCTACTCGGGTCACGTAGGTAAAAACCTCTGGAGAGGAATATGCCAGGCCCCGCAAAAGGATCGGGGACACACCCGCGTTATAGGCCGCCACAACTAAGCGCAGGTCCCCGCGGAACAGGCGTATCAGCCACGCTAGGTAGGCGACTCCGCCGCGAATGTTGTCTTCGATGTCGAACCGGTTCCGCACGCCGAAGCGGGCGGCGGTAGCAGGCATGAGTTGCATCAGTCCCGCCGCCCCCTTATTCGAAACCGCGTAGGGATTCCAAGCGGATTCGACCTGGATGACGGCATCCACAAGTTCCACGGGTACGCCGAACGCCGAGGCGTAATACGCGGCGCATCTCACGGGAAATTGGTCGACGTCTCGCGGCCCAGCTGCCTGCGCGGCTGGGGCCACGAGAACAACGAGGAAAAAGATCGCCTTTACAAGAACTTTCACTGGTCCATCTCCTCAAGCGGCCGCCGAAGCCGTCGCGGCCGTGCATTTCAGCTTGTCCCGGTACATCTTCGAATCCACGACCAGACCCTCGAAGCCCTCCCGCAAAAGCAGCCGCCCCCGGTCTCCTTCTGTCTTGGCCAGCAGTGGCAGGAGAACGTCTCTTTGCTCGGGCAGGATTTCCTTTACTCCCAGAATCTCGAGAGCCTGCGCGAGAACGAGCATTTCCGCGATCGACGGCGGTTTCTCCATGTTCCAGCCGCGCAGAGCGTGAGCCAAACCCGCCATCTGGCCGAGCAACTCGTTGTCCTGGTTTGCGGCCCGCGCCTGGAGAATCTCAACTTCCCGCTCGACCGTGGGATATTCGAACCGCAGATACAGGCATCTCCTTCGCAACGGGTCTCCAAGACGCCTCTCTTCATTCGAGCTCAGTACAACGAAGGGAATTGCGGCATCGTCCGCCTTGATCGTGCCCAGTTTCGGCACGGTGATCTGCCATGCGCTCAAGATCTCAAGAAGCAGCGCTTCGAAGGCGTGGTCCACTTTGTCGAGTTCGTCGATCAGCAAAACGCAGGGCATCGACTTGTAACGCAGTGCTCGCACGAGAGGACCTTCCGCGAAAAACTCGATGGTGTGGAGCCGGCGTACGATCCCGTCCCAGTCCTGCCCTAGCAGCTCTCTGTGCATATCGAGGAAAATCCCCTGTAGGGACTCATCGAATTTCCCGATGGCCTTTTCTTCGGTGATCCCCTCGTAACATTGCAGGCGCTCTACAGTGGCGCCCGCAGCGGCAGCGACCGCATAGGCCAGTTCCGTCTTTCCGCAGCCAGGCGGTCCCTCGATGAGCAGCGGCTTTTGAAGCTTCGCCGCTAGATACACGACTTCGAGAGTGACAGGGTCGACGACGTACTGCGCATCGCGCAGCCCCTCGGCGAGTTTGTCGACAGAGCCGAACACGGTTTTACCTCCGTAGGGTGGTCGGACCATAACGCACAAATCCTGGGGGCGCACTCGACCGAAAGGATTCGTTTCGACTGGTGATGCAGAAATGGGATGCTTTCGAGTGCGTGCTGCGCTTCGCGATCCGCTTGCCTGGAAACCGAAGTCTTTTGAAACTGAAGGCGATAGCGCTCAGCCACAGTGCGCGGAGGGATTTTTTCGCATCGGGCGCACTTTAATTCAGAGGCAGCTTGGTTAATTGAATCATTCATGGCTACTTTCCACGCGAGGTGCCTCATCATCAGCGCGGAAATTGCTAGAGCGATGTACGCGTCATGAGTCTCCCGGCCGGTTCGGCGGCTGCACGCGATGGTCACAAGGTATTCTGCCAGTCGAGTCTTTCATCGCTAGTTCCGCCATGAGTCGGCGAACCAGCCCCTTGCGAACATCACGCGCTCCGGGACTCTGCGTGGAAGCCATCAATAGGTGAAACCGGAAATAGAGGCGAAAGAATCTTTGCCAATCGAATCTTTCATGGCTAGCGCCGCCGTCGATCGCTGCAGTCCCGAGGGATCGATGCCATGTGCAGTGTCCACGCAACGAACGGCAGGGCAGCTCAACCGCCACGCTGTGACCTGCTTGCAGCAGCTTACGGCGTACCTCAGCTCGAAGCAGGCGAATTCGCGTGTTCGATTCCTACGTGTGCTGACCACATGTTGTTCGCTTTCGTTTTGATATTGCTTTCCCATAGGGCGTATGGGATACTTCCTGAGACATATTGGTACGCAATAGGAGGCGTGAATGGGCAAGGCTGACGTCTGGCAAGGAACGTTGGCGCTGATGGTGTTGAAGACGCTCGAGGTTCTGGGACCAATGCACGGCTACGGCATCGCCAGGCGCATTGAGCAGACCAGCGGCGACTTGCTTTCCGTAAATTACGGGACGTTGTATCCCGCTCTCCTGAAACTGGAACAGGAGGGATACATCTCGTCCGAATGGGGCGTCTCGGACAATAACCGCAAGGCTAAGTTCTACAAATTGACACGCGCGGGACGGAAGCAGGTTGAGAAGGAAACGCGCGAATGGGAACAAACGACTGCAATCGTCGCGCGATTCTTGACGCCCAGCGAGGAATCGCGATGAGCGCGCTGCGAGCGTGGGTCTGCCGGCTGGGCGGTCTATTCGGCATGGAACGGCAGGACCACGAGCTGGCGGCGGAACTCGAAGCGCACGTGCAGATGCACGTGGAGGATAACCTGCGCGCGGGGATGACGCAGGAAGAAGCACGGCGCCAGGCGCTGATCCAACTGGGCGGCGTCGAGCAAACGAAAGAGAGCTATCGCGACCGCCGCGGCATTCCATGGCTCGAGACGTGGCTGCAGGACGTGCGCTTCGGCTTGCGCATGGTGCGCAGGAATCCCGGATTTACCGCTGTCACGATGCTGACGCTAGCGCTCGGTATCGGCGCGAATACCGCGATCTTCAGCGTCGTTTACGCGGTGCTTCTCAATCCGATTCCCTATCCGCAACCGGACAGGATTGTGAGTGTTTTTGTCACGTGGCCTTCCTATTCCCACGGTCCATTCACCTATCCCAACTTCTTAGACGTGCAGCGAGAGACCCGAAGCCTAAGCGGTCTGGCAGCGTGGAGAGTGGATTCATTCACCCTCACCGGCGCAGGCGAGCCTGAAGAGCTTCACGGCAAAATGACCACCGGCAATTATTTCTCCCTGCTGGGCATCCAGCCCGTTCTCGGCCGAACGTTTCGGCCCGAGGACGACCGGCTCGGCGCGGGGCCTGTCGTCATCCTGAGCGAAGGCTTGTGGAAGCGTCGCTTTGCCTCAGACCGGCAAATCGTGGGAAAGAGCGTCACCCTTAGCGGCAAGGACTATACAGTCATTGGAGTTGTTTCCTCGGATGTCCATTTTTTGCGTTTCCAGGACAGCTTTTACGACGACCTGTTCCTTCCGGTTGGTCAGTGGGACAACAGCCTGCTTCGTGACCGGAGATTCAGCCTTGGGCTGCGAGCTGTTGGCCGACTCCGCGCCAGCGTGGAACTCAGCCAAGCCCAAGCCGAAATGAACGAGTTCGCGAAGAATCTCGATGCCGCATACCCGAAGGAAAATAGCGGAATGGGGCTCGGCATCATTCCGTTCAAGGACGAACTGATCTACCCGACTGAGCCGGCATTGCTGTTGTTGTGGGGAGCGGTCGGACTGGTCTTGCTGATCGCCTGTGCGAACGTTGGGAATCTTCTGCTTGTGCATTCTGCGGTGCGGAGGCAGGAATTCGCGGTTCGAGCGGCGCTGGGCGCAAGCCGCGCGCGATTGATCCGACAACTGCTGATACAAAGCATTGTCCTCGCAATCATCGGTGGGGCTGCGGGAGTCGCATTGGCCGGGTGGGGCACTAGCGCACTGCTGCACGTATTTCCTCTATCGCTTCCGGCGGTGGCTCGCGTTGAGATGAACTCGCGCGTTCTTATCTTTGCCGTCGTACTGTGCGTGGCGACCGGCGTTCTTTTCGGCACCCTACCCGCGGTAAAGCTGTCGAAGGCAAGGCTGCACGACGAGCTGAAGGAAGGAGGCCGCGGCACATCCGGTTCGCACCACCGCACCCAGGACGCATTCATCGCGACGCAGATCGGATTGGCACTCGTTCTACTCGTTGGGGCCGGTCTCTTGGTGCGCAGCTTAACAAAAGTGTGGGCAGTCAATCCCGGGTTCAATCCGCAGCACCTACTGGCCTTCAATGTAGCGTTCTCGCCCGGGAACTTCGCGGACGCCGATAAAGCGCATACAGTCCTTCGTGAGTTGAACGAGCGGCTGGCGTTGATTCCAGGAGTCGAAGCAGTGGGGTTGAACCTGGGCGATTTGCCGCTGGAAGGCGATAGCGAGGTGCCTTTCTGGCCCGAAGGTAAACCGAAGCCCGCGCAGCTACGCGACTGGCCGTCGGCGCTGAGCTACGAGGTCACCCCGGATTATTTCAAGGCGATGGGAATTCCACTCGTTCGTGGGCGCCTGTTCATGGACCAAGACGCCACTGCCGGACCCGCTACCCTTGTGATTGACGAGGACCTGGCAAACGACATTTTCGCCGGACAAGATCCGATCGGAAAACGCGTCGATTTTGGCGTCGGCAACCAGCCATCCGAAATCATAGGGGTTGTCGGACACGTGAAGCACTGGGGTCTCGATGCCGAGGCTTACGCGCCCGTGCACTACCAAGTATATGGACCCTGCCTTCGGTTGTCCGGCCCCATCCTGCCGATCATGGCGAGCTCGACCTGGATAGTCGTTCGTTCTGTGTTGCCGCCCTCGGTGCTCTTGCGAGCTTTACGAAAAGAGATCGGCGCACTCGATAGGGGCGCAGCCGTGTACAACGTCCAGACCATGCATGCAATCGTTGAGGAATCACTGGCCGGGCGCACGTTCTTAATGGTGCTGCTGACTATCTTCGCGGCGATTGCTCTAATGCTCGCCGTGATCGGCGTTTATGGCGTGGTTTCGTATTCCACGGCGCAGCGCACGCACGAGATTGGAATTCGAATGGCGTTGGGCGCCCAGCCGGCGTCTGTTGTCAGGATGGTTCTGGGGCAAGGAGGAATTGTGGCGCTGATCGGCGTTGCCATGGGGCTTGTAGCGTCATTTCCGCTGACCAGGCTGATGAAATCGATGCTCTTTGGCGTTACTGCCAGCGACCCAGTCACGTTCGCGAGCGTCGCCGTAATTCTGTTGGCTGCCGCACTCGCGGCATGCTGGATTCCGGCGTGGCGCGCCTCGCGCGTTGACCCGATGGTGGCGCTGCGCTACGAGTGAACGGAGAATCGCGATGAAACGACTGCGGGCGTGGGTGGCGAGACTGGGCGGGTCATTCGGCAAGGAGCGCGGGAATCGCGAGCTCGATGCCGAGCTGGTGAGTCATCTGGAGATGCACATCGAGGACAACGTGCGCGCCGGAATGACGCCGGAAGAAGCGCGACGTCAGGCGCTGATCAGTCTCGGCGGGATCGAGCAGACCAAGGAGATCTGCCGCGAGCGCCGCGGGCTGCCGTGGATCGAGACGAGCCTGCAGGACATTCGCTTCGGCCTGCGCATCCTACGGAAATCCCCCGGGTTGATGCTCGCTCTAATTTTGTCGCTGGCGCTTGGAATCGGAGTGAACGCAGCGGTATTCAGCGTGGTGAACGGCTTTCTGATTCGCCCCTTGCCCGTGTCGCATCCCGAACAGATCGTGGTGCTCGCGAGTCACCAGCAGGGAGACACGGTGGGCATCACGTCGTTTTCCTACCCGGATCTCGTGGATTTCCGCAATCAAAGCACGAGCGTGTTTTCGGATGCTTTTGCGTGGAAGCTGTGGATCGCGGGACTCAGCGCGGACGGCCGGGCGGACCAGGTCTACGCTTCCTGCGTCACTGGAAACTATTTTTCGGCGCTCGGCTTGAAACCTGCACTGGGGCGATTTCTTGTTCCGGGCGAGGGCGAACAACTCGGTGCCGACACAAACGTCGTGCTCGGCTATGCCTACTGGCAGAGGCGATTCGGCGGCAATCCGGACGTGATCGGCAAGACCGTGCGTCTCAACGGTGAGTCCGCGACGATCATCGGTGTGGCACCCAAGGGATTTCAGGGAACTTTTTCGCTGTTGACGATGGATTTGTATTTCCCGATGAGTATGGTCGCCAAAGAGGAAGAGAACGCGGGTCTGTTTACGGACCGAGGAGTCAGGCAAATTAGCGCGATGGCGAGGCTTAAGCCGGGTGTCGGTCTCACCGCCGCGCAAGCCTCCGTAAATGTGATCGCCGATCGCTTAGCCGCGCAGTATGCGGATGCGGACAAGGGAAACTCCGTACGCGTGCTGCCGGAAACGCAGGCTCGGCCCACGCCGGAGATCGGCAGCATGATGCCGATGGTTGCGGGATTGTTTCTGATTCTCGCCGCGATGGTCCTGCTTATCGTGTGCATGAATGTCGTCGGGATCCTGATGGCGCGCGCAACGGTAAGACGGCGCGAGATGGCGGTGCGCTCTGCGCTCGGGGCCGGTCGGAGCCGCTTAGTGCGGCAAATGATGACGGAAGCAATCCTACTTTCTGTGTTCGGCGGCGCGGGAGGCGTAATTCTCGGCGCGTGGGCCAGCGGTTCGCTGATTTCGCTTCTACCTCGCAGCAACGTGCCGGTGAGGCTCGACTTTCACTTCGATTGGCGCGTGGCTGGATACTCTCTGGCCGTCGTGCTTTTCTCTGGGATCGTGGTTGGTCTATGGCCCGCATTGCGGTCTGCGCGCGCCAATCTAAGCGAAGTATTGCACGAAGGCGGGCGCAGCGATTCGGCGGGAGCGACGCGTCATCGCGCACGCAGCGTTTTGGTCGCCTTGCAGGTGGCTGGTTCCCTCGTGCTTTTGATTGTTGCCGCCCTTTTCGTGCGGAGCCTGAAGCGGGCCGAAAGTATGTACCTCGGCTTCGATCCCAGTCACGTGGCATATGTCACGACAGACGCGTACGAGGCCGGTTACGATCAGGCCCAGACGCGGCAACTGGATCGCGAACTGAAGGACTGGGCAGCCGCCCTGCCGGGTGTGGAATCGGTGAGCCTGTCCTACAACGTGCCGATGGCCCTGTTCACGGACGGAGCACGAGTGTATCTCGAGGGGCACCCGCTTTTTCCAGGACAGCAGCCTCCACTGATCATGTTTAATTTGGCCGAACCGGCCTATTTCGACACGATGCGTGTGCCTCTCGTGCGAGGGCGCGCGTTCAGCGAATCGGATAGCGGAACGTCGACGCCGGTTGCCATCGTGAATCAGACGATGGCCGAGCAGCTGTGGCCCGACGAGGATCCCATCGGCAAACGGTTCAGCATCGATACGGGGCCGACGAGATTCCTCCAGATCGTCGGGGTATCCGCCACGGGCGCTTATAACACGATGGGAGAAAGATCCCAGCCGTTCTTCTACCTTCCTCTCGCACAGTCGTGGAATCCCGTCCACACGATTGAGGTTCGCTCTTCGGCGCCGCTCGAGCCGCTTTTGGTCCAGATGCAGCAGAAAGTACGCAGCATGGCACCGGACGTGCCAATTTTGGACGCGGAAACAATGGAGCAGTGCCTTGGCGGGCTCAACGGCTTCTTTGTCTTTCGTCTGGGAGCGATCCTGGCCGGCGTGATGGGATTCATTGCACTGGCACTCGCGGTGGTAGGCGTCTATGGCGTCATCGCGTTTTCGACGGCTCAGCGTACTAACGAGATCGGCATCCGCATGGCGCTAGGTGCGAGCCGCGGCGATATCTTGAAGCTCGTTCTGCGCCAAGGCATCTTCATCGTATCTGCGGGAATCGCTGTCGGGCTGATTGGGGGCTGGGCGCTAGCGCGGGCGATGGGACGCTTCGCTGCGGGTCCGAGCAATCCGGGCCCGATCATCCTGGGAGGCGCCGCGTTGTCGCTCGCGTTGGTGGCGCTGGCGGCTTGCTGGATACCGGCGCGGAGGGCGATACAGGTCGATCCGATGGTGGCACTCCGGCATGAATAAACAAAGAGGAGGCGGCTCAATGATCAGGCTTGTCAATGTGGAGAAATCCTACGAATCCGGTGCCAGCAGGACCTGGGTACTTCGGCGTATCAATGTGGAAATCCGCGAGGGCGAGTTCGTGACGATCATGGGGCCCTCCGGAGCGGGCAAATCCACGCTGATGGGCATCATCGGAATGCTCGACGGCGATTGGCGCGGCGAATATCACCTATTCGAGCATGCCGTGCACAGACTGGACAATCGTCGCCGCGTCCAACTGCACAAACAATATATCGGCTTCGTCTTCCAGCAGTATCACCTGCTCGACGACCTAACCGTGGCCGAGAATCTCGACCTGCCGCTCTCGTATCGCGACATCAAAAAGTCCGAACGGCAGGCGTTGGTCGCGGACACCCTCGACCGATTTCAGATCGTCGCCAAGAAGGCGCTCTATCCCAATCAGCTTTCAGGCGGACAGCAACAGCTGGTGGCCGTGGCACGCGCCGTGATCGGAAGGCCAAAGCTGATTCTCGCCGACGAGCCCACCGGGAGCCTCCATTCCAGCCAAGGGAAAATGATCATGGACCTGCTGAAGAAGCTCAACGAAGAAGGCACCACGATCATACAGGTAACCCACAACGACGCGTGGGCTGCGTACGGCAGCCGCATCATTCAGCTTGCCGACGGATGGATCGTCGACGGCCAATCGACGGTGACGGCCGCATGAGTTGCCAACGACGGAGTAAGGACAAGCCGCGATGAGAAGACTGCGCGCCCAGCTTCTGCGCTTCGCCGAGCTGTTCAGCAAACCGCGCCGCGACCGCGAACTCGCGGCCGAGCTGGAATGTCATCTGGAAATGCACGTTGAGGACAACATCCGCGTGGGGATGACGCCAGAGGAGGCGCGGCGCCAGGCGCTGCTAAAACTTGGCGGCGTCGAGCAAACGAAGGAAAGCTACCGCGACCGCCGCAGCATCCCTTGGCTCGAATCCCTGCTGCAGGACATTCGCTTTGGTCTGCGTATGTTGCGCAAGAATCCCGGCTTCACCGCTGTCGCAGTCCTGACACTCGCGCTCGGAATCGGTGCCAACACGGCGGTATTCAGCGTGGTGAACAGCGTCTTGCTGAAACCGCTGCCCTACCCGCATTCGGACAGGCTTGCGGCTATGCGCCAACTCGCTCCGGGAGCGGCGGGGCTCGCGAGTTTCGCCGACGGCCTGCGGCTCTCTCCGAGCATGTATTTCACTTATGCGGACCACAACAAGACGTTCGAATCCCTGGGCGCTTGGATCACCATGACGTCGAACGTGACGGGGGTGGGACAGCCGGAAGAGGTGCGCGTCGTTGCTGTAACCGATGGCGTGCTGCAGGCGCTGAGCATTCCGTCGGCACAGGGGCGATGGCTGTCGGCGGTTGACCAGGATCCGCACGCGCCGATAACGGCGATGCTGAGCTACGGATACTGGCAACGGCGCTTCGGCGGCGATCCTTCGATCGTGGGAAAGAGCATCTTGGTCGATTCGGCTTCGCGGGAGATCGTGGGAGTGATGCCGAAGGGATTTCGAATCGTTGGCGCGGATTTCGAGCTGATGATCCCTTTCGCCTTCGATCGATCAAAGTTGAGCCTCCCGGGATTTTTTCTTCATGGACTTGGCCGGCTCAAACCAAGTGTGACGATTGCCCAGGCAGATGCAGACCTTTCGCGACTGCTGCCGGTATGGGAAACTTCGTGGCCTTACCCTTACAATCCGCACGGCTATGACAGCTGGAAAATTACCCCGGCTCTTTGGCCGTTGAAACAGGAAGTGCTTGGGAACATCGGCGGCGCGCTGTGGATCGTGATGGCGACGGTGGGCATTGCCATGCTGATCGCGTGCGCGAACGTTGCAAATCTCTTGCTGGTGCGGACGGAAGCGCGGCAACAAGAGATGGCGATTCGGGCAGCGCTGGGAGCGGGGCGCGCGCGGGTGATCCGCGCGTTGCTGGTTGAAAGCACGCTGCTCGGCGTGGCAGGCGGCGTGGTGGGGATTGTGCTGGCGGAGTTGGGGTTGCGGCTTTTGCTGGCAATTGGTCCCGCAAATCTTCCGCGGTTGAACGAAGTCGCGTTGGACGGGCGGGCGCTGGGGTTTGCGGCGGTCATTTCGATATTGTCGGCGCTGCTCTTCGGCTTGATTCCGGCGCTGAAATATTCCGGCGAGCGAAGTTTTTCCGCGATTCGGAGCGACAAGCGGACGGCGAGCGTGAGCCGGCAGCGGCGTCGGGCGCACAGCGTGCTCGTGGTGAGCCAGGTGGCGATGGCGCTGTTGCTGATGGTCAGCGCGGGGCTGATGATTCGCTCGTTTCAGGCGTTGCGAACGGTCGATCCAGGGTTCGCCGATGCGGAGCGCCTGCAAACGTTTCGAATATCGATCCCACAGGAATTGATCCCGGACTCCGTGCAAGTGACGAGGACGGAGAACAATATTCTGGATCGGTTACGGCAAGTTCCCGGTGTGAGCTCCGCAGGATTCGCGAGCGAGCTTCCACTGGAAGATTACCCCCCGGACTGGGACGCCGTATACGTAGAGGGAAAGACATATCCACCCGGCCAAATTCCTCCGCTGCGGCTGTTTCAGTTTGTATCGCCCGACTTTTTTCACGCGATGGGAACGCGGCTGGTCGCAGGGCGCGAACTCACATGGACGGATGTCTACGGGCAGAGCAAGTTCGCGCTGGTTTCCGAGAATCTGGCGCGCGAGCTATGGGGCACGCCCTCAGCTGCGCTGCATAAGCGATTTCGCTACGGGCAGTGGTGGGAAGTGATTGGTGTGGTGCAGGACGTCCGCGAGAACGGAATCGACAAGAAGGCGCCGCCGACGGTGTATTGGCCGACGCTCACGAACAGCGTTAGAGGCCCAGCGCTGGATGCGGTTCGCTCGGTGACGTTTGCCATTCGGAGCGAGCGCGCGGGCCGGAAAGATTTTGTCGATCAAGTGCAACGCGCTGTTTGGTCGGTGAACTCGGATTTGCCGGTGGCGACCGTGCGCACGATGCAGGACTTGTACGACCAGTCGATGACGCGAACTTCATTCGCACTCGTGATGCTTGGAATCGCCGGAGCAATGGCACTGGCACTCGGCATCATCGGCATCTATGGTGTCGTTTCGTACCTTGTGAGCCAGCGGACCCACGAGATTGGGATTCGGATGGCGCTGGGGGCGCAGCAGCGGGACGTGTTGCGCGACGTTCTTGGGCAGGGAGGGAAAATGGCGCTGGTGGGCATCGCGCTGGGATTGGTGGCATCTCTTGGGCTGACTCGGCTGATGACGACGATGCTTTTTGGCGTGTCGCCGAGCGATCCGCTGACGTTTACGACGGTGGCCATCGTGCTTTTGGCGGTCGCGCTGGCGGCGTGTTGGATACCGGCGCGGCGGGCAACGCGTGTCGACCCAATGGTGGCGCTGCGCTATGAGTGAGGAAGATCGATGCTGAGAATCCTTCAAGCATGGCTCCGGCGCCTCGGGGAGCTGGGTGGCAAGAGAGCGCGCGATCACGAGCTCGCCGCCGAACTCGAAAGCCATCTCCAAATGCACATCGAGGACAACATTCGCGCGGGCATGACACCAGAAGAAGCTCGTCGACAGGCCCTGCTGAAACTGGGAGGCGTGGAGCTAACGAAAGAAAACTATCGCGATCAGCGCGGCCTCCCTTGGCTCGAATCCTTTCTCCAGGATATTCACTTCGGCGTGCGCGTGCTCCGCAAGAATCGCGGCTTCACCGCCGTCGCTGTGATCACACTTGCGCTTGGCATCGGCGCTACTACATCAATGTTCACAATCGTAGACGGAGTGATCCTGAAGTCTGTGGGCTACCCCGACGCCGAGCGCATTGTCACGGTCAACACACGTTGGACCGATTCGGGAAGAACAACCCACGCGGTCACCGGCGGGGATCTGGAAGACCTTCGAAACGCGAACGATTGTTTCGAAGCACTCAGTTTTTACGATGGCGGAGAATTCGGTGTGCAACTCAGCCATAGTGCCGAGTACGTCGGCATTTACGAGGTCGATCCCGATTTCTTTAACGTGTTCG
>Ga0187782_10001873_pt1 | contig 15504 bp, 12 predicted proteins | sample 0715_SJ02_MP15_2_FD_132454 | JGI IMG/M metagenome (GOLD analysis project Ga0187782, IMG submission 132454) | Tropical peat soil microbial communities from peatlands in Department of Meta, Colombia - 0715_SJ02_MP15_20_MG | ecosystem: Environmental > Terrestrial > Soil > Wetlands > Peat | place...
GAAGGCCGAGGGGAGTCGGCTCGAGGGACCCCGTAGTATAGACCGTGGTTCCAGGGACAATCTCGTTGTCAAAACCGCCAAATACGAAAACCCGATCTTTGATGATCGGCCCGCCCAGGCTGACGCCGCTGAATTCATCGTTGAACTTGGGCACCTGGGTGAGACCTTCAAAGGCCTTCTGCGTGTTCGTAAGGGTTGCCAGCCTCCAGTTGCTCTCCGTGCCAGACACGTCCCCGTGCCAATTGTTGGAGCCCGATTTGGTGAGGATGTTAACCACCGAGCCGGAGTTGCGGCTGTATTCCACCCCAAAGTTGCTGGTGGTCAATTGGTACTCTTGCACCCAGTCGGTGTTGCCCATGAAAAGAGTCGGGCCTGTGACCGAGTTGTCGTTGTTGTTCGCCCCATCAATTTGCTGGTCGTTATTGCGCCCGCGGATTCCATTCGAGCTGAAGCCAACACCGTTTGAGTTGCCATAGGTAATGTCGCGAGTGTTGTTTATTCCAGGAAGCAGCACGGCGAGCAGATCCAGGCCCTCATTCTGGCCGACCGTGGGAAGCAGGGAAAGCATGGAGTTGGATACGGTGTTCGTAATCTGGGCTTCTGTGGCCTCGACCAAGGTGGGCTGGCCGGAGACTTCCAAAGTCGTGCTGACTCGACCGACCTCCAGTTTCAATGCCCCTACTTTGGTGGTCACGGCTGAGTTCACCTGCACGTCCGACAGGGATAGCTTGTTGAAACCCTCTTTGTCCACCCTCAGGTTGTAAGTTCCGACGGCAAGCATCGGGATTCGAAAGGCTCCCGTAATGTCCGAGACGGTATGGCCCGAGGAACTGGTGGCCGGATCGAGCACATCGACTTGCGCACCTGGTACCGTCGCACCTGAACTGTCGACAATTGAGCCTTCAATGGTCCCTTTCACAACTTGAGCCGAGACGCGCGAAGGCGCCAATGACAACCCGAGGATCAAAACGATCCCCAGGTAAAAGAAAAGAGAGTACACGCCCGTCTTAGGGGTGTTCATGGCTTCTCCTCCACAGATATTCTGTTTTAGCCCTGATAGGCGCCCTGCTGTCCAGGAGGACTGTACGCACAAGCCCAAATGGCGCTTTTTTGACTACCGCTGTTTCCGGACATCCCAGGCCACCACTTATCTGATGCTCGCGGAGGCTGGCGGGGTGCCTGTTTATATGGACTTTTTCTCGAAGGTGCCGCCTCTTACGTGTGAACCGTCGGCAAGAAACGAACGGCCCTCGCCCGTGGGACTCCGCGTGATAAACTGGTCTCGCGCGCTATAGCGGCGCTCTATGAGCGCCGAAGACCATGATTCTAAAGGCGCGGGGGTCGTAGACCGCCGCTACAGTCCGATTTTTTCACAGCTTCTCCGGCTTCCTGTGGGTCAGGCGGCAGGGCAGCCGGTCATCGAGCGCGTGGCGTTTGTACCCGAGGGCGATTCAAGATCGGAGATTCCAGATCTGAAACGTGCTAAGTACTCGCCAGGATGCGTTGGTAGAGATCCTCGTAAAGGGGAATGATCTTCTCGCTACAGAAGGTGGTGGAGGCGCGACGCCGCGCTGCGATGCCCATTTGCTCGCGCCGGCCGGGGTTGGTAATGATCTCGAGGGCGCGCGCAGCCATGGTTTTCGTATCATGACCAGGCACCAGGAAGCCCTCCACTCCATTTCGGATGACCTCAGGCAGCCCACCCACCTCCGAACAAACGGCAGGAACACCGCAGGCCATTCCCTCGAGCGCCGCCAAGCCAAAGGACTCGATTTCACTGGGCAGCAGGAGTACGTCGGCGCAGTTGAGGAGTTCCTGCACCTGGCTCTGTTTGCCCAAGAAGAAGACGTCCTTCGTCAAGCCCTTTTCCCGGACCAGCCATTCGGCGATGGTGCGTTCCGGGCCGTCGCCTATCATGAGGAGCTTGGCCGGGACCTCCGCCCGCACCGCGGCGAAGATATCGACCACATCGGGAATCCGTTTGACGGGGCGAAAGTTGGACAGATGCACGAGGACGGGCTCGCCCTGGGGGGCAAATTCCTCGCGCCGGCCGTCAGCGTCGCCGGGCTGGAAAACGTCGCAATTGACGAAATTTGGAATCACTTCAATCGGTCGTTGAACATTGAGTTCCCGCTGGGTTACCGCGCGCAGGTATTCGGAGATGGCTGTCACGGCGTCGCTCTGTTCAATGGAGAACCGCGTGATGGGCAAGTAGGAGCGATCCACGCCCACCAGCGTGATATCCGTTCCGTGCAGTGTAGTGACGAAAGGAAGTGGGTGCGGATGTCGCATCGCGCGGGCCAAATAGGCGCTCACCGAGTGGGGGATAGCATAATGGACGTGCAACAGATCGAGCGATTCGTTCATGGCCACGTTCGCCATCTGGGTAGCCAAGGCCAGTGTGTACGGGGGGTGGTTGAACAAGGGATAATTGAGCATCTCCACTTCGTGGAAGTGGAGGCGCTCGGAAGGCTCGGTCATGCGAACGGGAACGGCGTAACTAATGAAGTGGATGTCGTGCCCACGCGCGGCTAATTCCAAACCCAACTCGGTGGCGACGACTCCACTTCCGCCATACGTGGGGTAACAGGTTATGCCGATTTTCATGGGGCGTCTTTTGTGGTACAGGCACTCCTGCCTGTGACCAAGGTTGAAGCACTGTGCCGAAAAGCACAGGCAAGAGTGCCTGTGCTACGCGCTACGAAGGGGGAGTAGCAGTTTTCTTCTTCTCGGAGCCGCCTGTCAGAACCACGATCCGGGTGACGGTCCTGCGATCGCCCTTCTGGTCGAAGTAAACGAGAACATTGGTGCCCGGTTTCAGTGTCGCCAATTTGAGCTTGTCCCCGTCGGCAGTAACCACATGGATCTTTTTCTTAATAGGGAAGATTTCTGTCGATTTTCCGCTGATGTTGTCGACATTTATGACCTCGCTCTCGAAATCAACGGATTTCACTACCCCCATGAACGCCTGCTGCGATGGTCCGCCGGAAGTGATCTTGTCGATGACGGGGACCTTCTTGTGCTCTTCCTGAGCTTGGAGCGTGGTGCGGAGAGGCAAGGCCCACGGAAGGAGGGCAAGGAAAACGCCGACCAGAAACCTCCGCGGAACCAACCTCCGCGAAGGCCCTGTCGTGGGACAACGGCGGGCAACAATCACGGTTATAGAGCTTGTGCCGAGCTGATGGTTGGACGTTAATTCAGGAATCACTGTTATGCTCGCGACTCGGATTAAAAACGCAAGATTATCCTAGGCGCGGAAACTCACAGTGTCAAGACTGTATAAAGTCCTCTTGACCGTTGTCGGGAAGACGATTGCCATCCCCACCGCCTCCGTGCTTGTTTTCGTTCTCCTTATAGATGTATCGGATGGCGGACTTCATGATCAAAAGGTTGGGTTCGTTCGCCCTGTGGACCTTGATGCAATTCTTGTCGTACCACTCGATCACACCGTGGATGACCTCGTCCCCGTTGAGGACAACCACCATGGGCGTTCGCGCCTGCATCTGTTTCAAGTAGTAGAAGTTCTCTGCGCTGGTTTGTTCAGGGGGAGCGGGCTTTTTGCGCTGCAGACGTGTACTCATTTGGTCCTGGACTTCGGACAGCGTGGGGCGGATGAGTCGACGGTTCATGATACTTTACTCCTTCGGCCAAGTCTCTCGCGGCCTCAAGTTCGGAGGTTCTCCCTACAAAATTGGCCCCTACGACCTCACTAAGATAGACGCGCGCTTTGTCACCCGGGTTTCTTCCAGGTTGATAAAAGAGCCATTCGAGGGCAAAGGCCGCGTATGAATTACATCGTAGCACAAAGCCTGCGCGGTCGCAACGAAATCAAGTCGAGAAGTCGAGGAGTCGATAAGTCGAGAGTCAAGCGTCTGATTTCGAAGATCGAAGCGGTGGCGCTGAGCCGTGATGGTGGGCTCACTGCAATCGACCTCTGCTTTCTGCCTTCTGGCTTGTGCCTTCTGCCCTCTGCTTTCTACCTCCTGCTTTCAGGCGCGATGCCCCGCGCCTACTGCCCTCTTGCCCAAACCTCCAACCCCAGCGTCTCCAAGCCGAGTTGCTGGTTCACATTGCGGATTTGCAGTCGGTAGGCTTGGTCGAGGCCGGATTTTAACAGCTCGATTCCGTGGAGTCCCAAGGCCGCTGCCCAAGCCTGAAGGCGCGGGAGCACATCCACGTTCGTCACTTCGGTTCCCGGTCCTTGCAAGAGCACGTGAAGCAAGTCCCGCAGAAGGGAATAGCCGATGTCCAGTGTGGCTTCGAAATCGTCCCGGCTTTCGGCAAGCGCCTTGGCCGAATCGAAAAGCGGCCGCCAGTCCGCACCGCCGGTGGAAGTGGGAGCACGCCGGGCTACGACTCCCAGGAATTCCAACCAAGGCTTGCGACGCTGTTCATAGGCCGCAAGATCGAAGCTCCTGGCTTTGGCCACACTACCGGAGGCTACGCGCGCCCCCAGGACCATCTGTGTTTTGTTTAACCCTTCCTGCTTGGCCAGCAGTCCGAGGATAGCAGATTCCGCCACGGGCTGAAACATGATCTGCAAACATCGGGAGCGGATGGTGGGGCGCAACTCGTAAGGATTGGAGCAGATAAGAATGAAGGAGGTGCTTTCGGGCGGTTCTTCGAGTACTTTGAGCAGCAAGTCCGCAGCCTGCCAGTGAACCGTCTGTGCGTCGTCAATAATAAACATGCGCCGCGGGAACTCGAAGGGCCGCGTGTAAGCCACATGGCGCAATTGACGGATTTGTTCTGTCAGAATGAAGCGGGTGAGGGGTTCGAGGATCTGAAAATCGAAATAAACCAACCCTTCCACCCGTCTTGCCGCATCTCTAATCTCCCGCCGCCGCGCCAGGTCCTCTACGGCGGTGGTAAACATCTCTTCGGCCTTACGGCAGCGGGGACAGGCATCGCAGAAGTCACCGCCGCTTCGTTCGCACACCAACGCTTTGGCCAGCATCCGCGCAAGAGTCTTCTTGCCTACGCCATCGGGACCAGAGAACAACAGACTACCAGGAACACGACCGCTCGCCACCATCTCGCGCACACTCGCGAGCGCTTTGGGGTTTCCGATGAATGAGTCGAAGGACATAGGGACTGTGAATTAATCCATGCACGGACAAACTGGCTTCACGCCAAGGTGTAAAGGAGGCAAAGGTCGCAATGCAAAGAGAGGATTTTTGCTTTGCGTTTCTTGGCATCTTTGCGAATTTGCGTGATCTGTCTTGATTTTTTCAAACCTTCGCAGGCTTTCCGGACACCCCTCGGCTAGCCCACAAACAGTTAGATGCTAGTGAAGGCCGGAAGATTGTCTCTTCAACCGCTGGGCCAGGAAAGCGTCAACCAACTTGCGAATCTGCGCCTGGACTTCCGCCACCGGTCCGTCTGCTTGCACGACCTTGACCCTGCGGGGTTCCTTGCGAGCGATCGCCAAGTAGCCGCGTCGAACCCTCTTGTGAAAGCTCATGCCCTGCAATTCAAACCGTTCCTGCTTTGATTTCTGCTGTGACTGGCGGCCTTGGGCCCGCTGGAGGGCCAGACGGGGAGCGAGATCCAGAACCAGAGTCAAGTCAGGCTGGGTGCCGGCACAGACGATGCGGTCGAAGCCACGGACTGTCTCCGCGCCCAACTTTCGTCCATATCCCTGATAAGCGAGCGAGGCATCATTATAACGATCACTCACCACGATCTCACCCTTCGCCAGCGCCGGCCGGATTACCTCCTGCAAGTGCTGGGCGCGGGCCGCGTACATTAGAGCCAGCTCCGCCAGGGAAGCCAGGCGAGTGGTAGTCGAGTCTAAGAGGATTTTGCGAATGCGCTCGCCCACCTTCGTGCCGCCCGGCTCGCGCGTAACGCGCACAGCGAGCCCCCGCTTCTTCAAGTGCGGAACGAGGAGATGGAGTTGCGTGCTCTTTCCCGTCCCGTCTATTCCTTCCAGGGTAATGAAAAGGCCACGTCGCATTTTGTTTTGCCTATAGTCCCTACCAGTTTACCTCGCTAGATGGCCGCCCAAGATGGCCGCTACGCACGTCACTATTGACGACCACCGCCCAAAACTCGAATAGCTGGCGAGACAGGCATCCTACCATCCGGAGTTGCCTGCTCACAAGGTGCCTGCTGATTTATTGCGTCTAATGTTCCACTCCTTAGGAAGGAGGGGAATCGACCATTTGTCTGCTGCGCTTTTCGCTTGACGAAGCAACAGACCAGTGGTAGCCTATCATCATGGCCTGTTCAGCGACAATTAGCCGTGAGCGGCCGCGGCCGGCGCGTCGACGCCTTGGGACCTCGAAAAGATTTCGGGGCGCGGCGGATAGCAGGCAACTGCAAAAAATGCAAAATAATGGGAACGAAGCTAAGAAGTACCTGAAAACAAAGGACTTGACTTTTTTGAAAGTTGCAATTTGAGTGCTTTTTGCGTGCAAATAACGCCAAATCGAACCCAAAAACAGCGAGAAATGCACCGTTTCGCGCCAATTGAATCGGATACTGAGGAGAGGAAGGACTCTGGCCCGGGCGCCCGAAGGGGGGCTAGACGAGCGTCAAACTTGCTATGAACTCCATCCAGGAAAATGTGGTGAAGGTGCAAGAGCGAATCGCCGCCGCTTGCCGGCGTTGTGCGCGCCAGCCGCAGGACGTGAAGCTACTGGCCATTTCAAAAACCTTTCCGCCGGAGAGCATCCGAGAAGCGTATGAGGCTGGGCTGCGCGATTTTGGTGAAAATCGCGTGCAGGAAGCCAAAGCCAAGCGGCCCGCGCTTTCAGACCTGAGCATCACATGGCATTTGGTGGGCCACCTTCAGACTAACAAAGCCAAGGCTGCAAGGGAGCTGTTCCACTGGGTGCACTCGGTGGATTCGTTTCGCCTTGCCCAGAAGCTGGACCAGGCGACGGCTTCGGGAGGCGGCCGGTTGCCTTTGCTGCTCGAGGTCAACTTGGGCGGGGAGGAGAGCAAGGCAGGAGTTGACGAGGCAGAAATAATCCAGCTCGCCGAGCAAGTCAGCCGGCTTGCAACGCTCGAAGTCCGTGGCCTGATGGTCATACCCCCCTTTATCGCTGACCCGGAAGAGGTGCGACCCTATTTCCGGCGGCTGCGGGAGCTGGCTCAGACGATTGACTCGCGAAACTTCGCCAACGTCTCCATGCAGGAACTCTCGATGGGCATGAGCCACGATTTCGAAGTGGCTATTGAAGAGGGGGCAACCATTGTCCGGGTGGGAACCGCGATCTTTGGAGCGAGGGCAGGCCCGCCGGTAGCAGGCAGAGCACAGTAGGCAGTCGGCAGAAGGCAGAAAGCAGAAAGTAGAAAGCAGAAAGCGGGAGACTTAACGGTTGGGTGCAAGGAACAGCGCAAGAGGAGATCCAAATTCTAAAATCAAGCAACCGGCTGAAGGGTAGAGGTGGTAGGTAGCAGGCAGCTCGCAGAAAGCCGGATGGCGTGAGTGCGAAGGTGAACCTAATTCAAAATCCAGGATCTAAAATCTAAAATCGCGCCAGCCCATTTTTCCAACGGACCACAGACCACGGACAACTGAGCATGCCCGACTTCAGGATTGAAAATGAAACCGTCTCTTTCTGGCTCAAGGTAAAACCTCGCTGTTCCCGCGAGCGTTTGACGTATGACTCTAGCGGAGAGTTACGCCTCGAGCTGCATGCTCCGCCCAGCGAAGGTGAGGCCAACCAGGCCTGTATCTGTTTTTTCGCGCACGCATTAAGCCTGCCGCAAGCATGTGTGTCTATTATCTCGGGGCGAAGGTCTCGCCGGAAGCTCATTCGCATCATAGGCCGTTCAGCCGAGGAGACCGTGGCGGGTATTGAGGCACTGGCATCGTCCGGCCGCCATGATTGACTACACTGTGCCTTTGGCTCCCGGAAGCGTAGTTGCAACATACTTGCATCACTGCGCGATTTCACGCCGCCCTTCGGCGTGGTAACGCTCAGTTAGTTCAAGACAGCGACGTTACCCAGTGCTGCATACGACTTGAGTCGTTGCTAAGTGGGTGAGTTCGAGTTTAGATTGGGACCTGTTGTGTGCCGAAAGCTGTTGCAATTAACTTGCAGCAAGCTCTCATGCGTAAAGCGAGGTTTTGGCAAGGCTGAGGGGGAGACATTCATGAAATGGCGAGGCCGAACACCCGCATCGGTAAGCTGCCACAGGCCCCTAAGTCTGTGGCTCGCCATAGCGGCCCTAATAGCCTCGACCTGTGCACTTTGCGCAGGCTCCGCCGGCGCCCTCTCCGGCACGGTGGTCGATCCCAGCGGCGCGGTAATCCCGGGCGTGGCTGTGACCCTGCTTTGCACAGAAACCGGCGTGAAACAGACCGCGACGACGAATGGCGATGGCTCGTATTTCTTTCCAGCGCTGCCCCCCGGCCATTATGAGATCGAGATTCATCATCCCGGATTCAAACCGTATCGGCAAGTGGGGCTAAGCCTTGACGCCACTGTCACCCTGCGTGTGGACGCCAAGTTGCAGTTGGGCGCCCACGCGGAAACTGTAACCGTGTTCGAAGCAGGGGTTCACGTCGAGACGGCCAGCACTCAGAAGGGCGAGGCCCTTACCGGGACCAAAATTACTGCTGTTCCGCTGAACGGCCGGAGTTTCACGGATCTGTTGGCTCTTCAGCCTGGGGTCATACCGACCAGCTCCCAACAGCCAAACGCTGTGGTAATGTCCGGCGTTAGCAGCACGCCGCCATCCGGCGACCTCGATCCGGGAAGTCTATCGGTGAGCGGCCAGCGCGAAACCGCCAACGGATTTGTGGTGAATGGCAGCAATGTGGAAGAAGGCGTCAACATGGGCGCTGCCATCGTTCCGAATCTGGATTCGATCCAGGAGCTTCGAGTCCTTACCAGCAACTTCGATGCGGAACACGGTAATTACAGCGGTGGCCAAGTCATCGTGGTCACCAAATCAGGCGGCAACGGACTCCACGGCGACGGGTTCGATTTCCTGCGCAATACGAGTCTGGACGCGCGAAACTTCTTCTCTTCCCGGCGCGCGGAATTCCGGCAAAGCCAGTTTGGTGGCGCCTTGGGCGGTCCTCTGAAGCGCGACCGGATTTTCTTCTTCGGCGATTATCAGGGCACCCGCATGGCCCAGGGCGTTGATACCGGGCTCATTGCGATTCCATCCCAGGAGGACCGGGCCGGTAATCTCTCCGACCTTTCCAGCGCCTTGAAGGGAACCGTGAGCGGAAACTATTGGGCTAATATGCTTGGTCAAGAATTGGGCTATCCCGTGTCTGTGGGAGAACCCTACTATTTCTTTGGCTGCAATCGTTCGGCCGCGTGCGTATTTCCCAACGCCACAATCCCTCAGAGGGCCTGGTCCGCCCCAGCCAAAGCGTTGCTGAAGTACATCCCGCAACCCAATCTGGGAACCGGTTACTTCACCACCTCCGCCTACGATGAAACCCTTCGCGACGATAAAGGAGCGGTAAGACTCGATACACTCACCCATTCGGGAACGCTTTCTGCTTACTATTCCCTCGACAACTATTTTCTGAACAATCCCTACCCCACGGCACAAGGCGGAGCCAATGTCCCCGGATTCAACGCCTTGTCCCTAGGCCGCGCCCAGCTCTTGAGTCTCGGTGGGACAAAGGCGTTGGGCTCGAACGTGGTCAATGAATTTCATTTTAGCTATTTGAGATTTGCCAACCAAGTGGGCCAGCCTGTGGGAGGTGTGGGCCCAAAGCTGAGCGAGCAAGGATTCGTGGAAGGCCCCGGCACGCTGGGCATCGTCCCCCTCGATCCCAGGATCGAAGGTGTCGAGAATGTGGCGCTGAATTCTTTCACCTTCGGGGTGGACACCACCGGCCTCTGGCAGGTCAACAACCTGTTCCAGGTGACAGATAACTTCTCCAAAGCGATTGGAAAGCACCTGTTGAAGATGGGAGGCGGACTCCACTTTGACCAGATCAACGTCAATCCGGACGCTGTCTACAACGGCTCCTTTCAATTCACAGGAAGCGAGACGGGGGCAGACTTAGCCGACTTTCTCCTAGGCGTTGCCAGCTTTTATAGGCAAGGGGATTCGGCGAGCTTTTATCTTCGGAATAAATATCTCGGGCTCTATGGGCAGGATAGCTGGCGAGTGAAGCCGAGTCTGACCCTGAATTACGGTTTGCGCTGGGACGTGCTTCCACCTTGGTGTGAAAAATACAACCAGCTTCAGACCCTGGTCCCTGGGCAACAGTCCGTCGTTTACCCCAGTGCGCCGAAGGGGCTGGTTTTCCCGGGCGATCCCGGAATCCCGCGCACGCTGGCACCGGCGAAATATGCGAATTTCGCGCCTCGCCTCGGGTTGGCTTACACCCCAAGCGTTCAACAAGGCTTGCTGCGCAAAATCCTTGGAGGCCCTGGAGAAACGAGCCTGCGCGCCGGATATGGCATGTTCTACACAGCATTCGAAGGACTCTCAGCCAGCATCATGAGCGCCAACCCCCCTTACGGCTACGACTACAACAGCAGCACCGCGCCATTGTTCGCCATGCCCTTCGTGGCGGCGGCGACCGGCCAAAGCTTCGGCCAGCCGTTTCCGTCACCGATTGCTGCCTATGGAGCCTCTGCTACTAACCCCAACACCGCAGTTGACTGGTCCAAATATGAGCCTATCACCGGCGTTCCCTCTTTCTTCCCAGGCAATGTGTCGCCCTATTCAGAAGCCTACTCGCTATCGCTCCAGCGTGAGCTGGCGCCCAACACAGTTCTCGACATCACTTACGTTGGTTCCGGGGCTCATCACCTTCTTGTTCTCACCTCAGCCAATCCCGGCAATCCCGCCCTGTGTCTGAGCGTCAGCCAGCCGAATGAGGTCATGCCGGGTACGCCGACCTGTGGCCCATTCAGCGAAGGCGGCACCTTCACGCGCAGTAACGGCCAGACCGTCCAGGTGCGCGGGCCTTTCAGTGCGCAGTTCGATGCGGTCACCTATCAGAAGACTATTGCTAATTCGAACTATCAGGCGCTCGAGGCGAGCCTTCGCCACAACAGCAAGTCGCTCGAGGTCATGGCGGGTTACACCTACAGCAAATCCCTCGACGAGTCCTCCAGTCTGGCGGAGCCGGTGAACCCGCTCGACCCCGGTTTGAACAAGGCTCTGTCTGCTTTCGATATGCGGCACAACTTCATCGCCAGCTACCGGTACATTCTTCCGGCGGATCGTCTGCTGCGGCGCCACAACCGCTGGACAGAAGGATGGTCCCTCTCCGGCATCACGCGCTTCTGCACCGGACTCCCTGTGACGCTTTACAACAACAACGATACGTCCCTGCTGGGCACCATTCCCAACGGAATCAATAATAACGGTGTGGATACACCTGACTTTGCTCCTGGAAATCTTCTGGTTAATACCGACCCTCGCAATGGCAAGCCCGCTTTCAAAACGGCGCTCTTCAGCCTCCCGGCGCTGGGAACGATTGGCACTGCGGCCAGGCGCTTCTTCTATGGCCCCGGAATCGCCAACTTCGATTTGGCGTTCCTGAAGGACCTGCGACTGGCAGAATCCAAGACGCTGCAACTTCGCCTGGAGGCCTTTAATGCCTTCAATCATGCACAGTTCTACGGCGCGGCGGCGGTTGACGGAAACATCAGCAGCGCGGCCTTCGGCCAAGTTGTGAGCGCGGCGTCCCCCCGGCTTCTCCAATTCGCCGCGAAATTCTATTTCTAACTTCGTGGCGCGCCAATAGTCTAGTAGCGTTCGGCGGCAGAGGCGCACGTGCCAACGGACAAGAGGCGGATTTTCCAAGCACGGGCGACGCAGCCGGGCTGCACGCGTTTGAGCTTGCAAGCGGGCGACATATCATTTACCTTTCGGCATTACATCGGCACCGTAGCAGGAGGTCTGTCATGATTAAATTCCGTCGTTCTAACGCCCGCTTTGAGGGCAATCATGATCCCTCGCGTCCCCGAAGAGCATGGACCTGGCTGGGCGCTCTCTCTTCATGCATTTTCGCTGGGGTGATAATCGCTGCCTCATCCGGGTCGATCGGCCCTTTCGATTATGAGACCGACGTCGGTGGCCCGCTTCGTGCTGGTTCCGCAAGTTACAACGCCGCGCGGGCCGAATACCGCATTATGGGTGGCGGCGCTAATATGTGGGGCCAGACGGATGCGTTTCATTATCTCTACCGGCAGGCGTCAGGCGATTTGACTCTCACGGCCACGGTACATTTCCCGCAGTCCGGCGGGAACGAACATAAGAAGGCAGGCTGGATGGTTCGGCAACAGCTCACCCCCAACTCGCCTTACGCGGACGTGGTGCTGCATGCCAGTGGACTTGCCAGCCTCCAGTACCGGCTTACAGAAGGCGGCGAAACGCAGGAGATCCAGTCGAGGATTTCCATGCCGGAAACCATTCGACTGGTCCGCCTGGGAAACTCATTTTCGCTTTGGGCGGCGCGTGCCGGCGGGTCGTTGGAATTGGCTGGGTCAGTGGAAGTGCCGTTGCGCGACCCCGTGTATGTAGGCTTGGCGGCATGCGCTCACGATCCTGAAGCCCTGGAGGAAGCCGTGATTTCGAACGTGAGCCTGCTCGAGTTCAAAGAGGAAGAGGAGCGAGACCAGCCGGTGGAGAGCCGCCTGGAAACCATCTCCGTGGACGGAAGCGAGCGCCGGGTCGTCTATCGCGCCAAGAGACGTTTTGAGGCGCCCAACTGGTCGCGGGATGGGAAATTCCTGCTCTTCAACAGCAGTGGACGAATCTATACCGTGCCGGTCGAGGGCGGCGAACCACGCCTTCTGGATACGGGTGAGGCGGTCCACTGCAACAACGATCACGGGTTTTCGCCGGACGGCCAATGGTTGGCGGTCAGCAACTCGCCGGGCGAGGATTCGCTGATTTATGTGTTGCCGGCTGCGGGCGGGAAGCCGCGGCGCGTGACCGAGCGCGGGCCTTCCTACTGGCATGGTTGGTCTCCAGATGGCAAAACGCTTGCCTATTGCGCGGAGCGCGGCGGCAACTTCGATATCTACACGATTCCGGTGGAGGGTGGAGAAGAACACCGGCTGACGGTCGCCCCAGGTCTGGACGACGGTCCGGATTATTCTCCAGATGGACAGTACATTTATTTCAACTCGGAGCGGACAGGCTGGATGCAGATCTGGCGCATGCGGCCAGATGGAACCGCTCAAGAGCAAGTGACGAGTGACGATTACGCCAACTGGTTTGCTCATCCCTCGGCTGATGGGAAATGGCTGGTGTTCTTGTCGTTCGACAAGCGCGTGAAAGGACATCCACCCAATAAAGACGTGATGCTGCGTCTGATGCCCACGGCGGGCGGTGAACCGCGCGTGCTGGTGAGACTCTTTGGAGGGCAGGGAACAATGAATGTACCCTCCTGGTCGCCGGATAGCCGCCATCTGGCTTTCGTGAGTTATCGCCTCCTCAAACCGTGATCAGGGCTGTAGGGGCGGCCACGAGGGCCGCCCCTACAGGCTTAAACCCACGTTCGTAACCCGATAACACCCCAATAGGCAAGATACACGGTGGCTATCAGCAGGGCCGCAGTGATCGCGATCGAGTATGCGCGGACGCCACGGCGGACCGCTCCAACGGGCGCCCACCACAAGGCGATGGCGCTCGCGACTGATGCGACGGCAAAGGCAATGGTGACCAGAAAGAGAGCCGCCGACCACACGGTCAGATTTCCCAGGCGCGCGATCAGGTCGTCGCCGCACAGAATGAATATGACGACAAAGGAAATCAGGCTCAACACGGCGACAAGGGGCCAGATCCGCATGCCTCGCTCCAGAGGGCGGCGTCGCTTCTTGCTGAGCCCGCCGAGCATCCAGAAAGGCGCGTAGATCAGAATCGATAGGAGAGAAAGCAAAACGAACAGGGTAAGCGCAATCTCCAGGATGGCCAGCCGTACCGGGATGTGTTTCATTACGGTCGTCCCAGCCTCGATAAAGCGGCCATCTTCGTTTGGGGTAAGCAACGCGAGAGTAGCAACAGGTTCGGGGGGCTCTTTTTTTGGAATGTATCGAAACTGGTTGCCGGCAACGGGAAGGAAAGTCTCATTCCGTCCACTCAAATTTGCAATGAGCAGCTTGCCGTCTTTGAAACCTACCAGGCTCAGCCCAGCCAGGCGCTCGATGAAATGAGTCATTTCGTTACGGGGTGAGTCCGGCTCATACCAACCCGCGTAATCCGCGGCATTCGTCGGCAGAGAAGCAACGGGGGGCAAGGGTGGTTTCTGCAATTTGGCGGTAACGTAGGCACGAATGGCCTTGCCGATTTGGTCAAAGGCATTTCCGTTTCCGGAGTTGATGCTGTAGAAGTAGCCCACCCCGTATTCGGGCAGGTACGCCATCTCCGTGAGCCCGCCGTTGACGCCTCCGTTATGCCCGTGATACACGAAGCCTTCATGGATACTCCAATAATTGCTTAACCCATATCCACTCCTCAACCCTTCCTTGGCGGCCCAGGTGCTGGCGGGGATTTCCATGCGATCGATGTTGGCGGCGGGCACGATCTGCACGCCGTTCGCCATACCGCGATTGAGATAGAACTGGACATAGGCCGCCATGTCCCGCGCGGATGCGTTGATGGAACCGGCGGGGCGAAAAATGATGTTCCAGTAGGGGTAAGGGGTCTTGCCGTCGTTATGATAAAGAGTGGTTGCGGTTCCTACGGGCGGCGGGAAATAGGTCGCTGTCTTCATTCCAATGGGACGGAAAAGGTTCTGCTCCACGAAATCTTCAAAGCGCTGGTGCGTGATTCTTTCGACGATGTAGGCCGCGACCGGTGGGCCGGAATTGCAGTAGGCCATACGAGTGCCAGGGGGCCAGCGGGAAATACGCGAGTGGTGATAGTAATCCAGCGCCTCGCGTAGCCCCATGCTGGGCGGGGCATCCTTGGCATATTCGCGGAGGTGCATGTCGTCCCAGCCCGTGGTGTGCTCCAGAAGATGGACCACCCGGACCGGATCACCCGCTTCCCAGCGATTTTCAAACCACACCTCGGGAGCCAACTTGCGGACAGGGTCATCGAGGGAGACCTTGCCCTGATTCGCTAGCATAAGAATCGCCAGCGATGCAAACGCTTTCGACGTCGACCCAATGCGGAACAGCGTCTCGGGCGTAACCGCGCGGCCACTGGCGACCTCTGCTTGGCCCAGGCCGGCAACCCACTCTGGTCCTTCCCGATGCACAATGGCAACGGACACACCCGGAGTATGCGTGTCCTTGAGAATCTTTTCCAGCTGCAGTTGGAGTTCCGTAATCGACTGGGCTGGCTTCGGCTTCTCATCCTTTTCGGCTGCAAAGCCGAGGCAGGCGAGCATTGCGAGAAGAACGATAGGAATGACTCGTTTCATGATTGCCTTTCTTTACGCAAATCCTCAAATCGCTTCAGCGAATTTTCGCCCAGGCTCCGGTCGAACTCGCGCAGCCAGTGGTGAATATAGTCGACATCGAACGCCCGGTTCTTCAGCAGGATACTTCGCACATCTTCGAGGTCGCGCGGGCGGCCGGCGAGCACTTTGTGGATGATCAGGTCCTC
>Ga0187782_10001874_pt1 | contig 15503 bp, 14 predicted proteins | sample 0715_SJ02_MP15_2_FD_132454 | JGI IMG/M metagenome (GOLD analysis project Ga0187782, IMG submission 132454) | Tropical peat soil microbial communities from peatlands in Department of Meta, Colombia - 0715_SJ02_MP15_20_MG | ecosystem: Environmental > Terrestrial > Soil > Wetlands > Peat | place...
ACCACATAAGGCGTGCGTCCGCTCACGGAGTAATACACCAGCAACCCCATGTACAAAGCCATGTCCGCATAGCGGTCCAGCGTCGAATCGTAAAAAGCGCCAAAGGCGGTAACACGGTTCTGGCGCCGTGCCACCTGTCCGTCCAGCATGTCCAGAAATCCCGCAAAGAAAATGATGATCGCGCCGGCGCGGAAATTCCCCACCGCAAAACCTGCCGCTGCGCCGAAATTGACGAGCAGGCCTAGAAAAGTGAGCAAGTTGGGATTGATGCCGGTGGCCGCCAATGCGCCAACAATGCGGTCAAGCAGCCATTTGCCGCCCGTTCCAATTGCCCCGGTGAAGGTGCTCATTCGTTTGCCAAATGGTCATGATACTTCAGGCAGCCAAGATAGGCCAAATTGATAGGCCGAATCAGCGATACGTGCTTGACGCTGCGGCGAGCACCACGTAGATTGCTAGGACACTGAGGAGCCTATGAAACCCAGTCAGGCTGCGCGACGCGAGTTTCTTCTACGAACTGGAGGAGCCGCTGCGGCTGCGTGGATGAATGCCCAATGGCCTTCGATTCTCGCTGCCGCGCAACACGCCCATGAAGCGGTCAAGTCTTCTGCTACGTCCCATTTCGATGTGCTCACGCCAGAACAGGCGCGCAACGTCGAAGCTATTGCCTCGCAAATCGTTCCCTCGGACGATTTGCCCGGTGCGCGCGAAGCCGGGGTCGTCTTCTTCATCGACCGCGCGCTGAAGACCTTCGCCAGCGATACCTTGCCTGTTTACGAGAAAGGCCTCGCGGAGATCAACCAACTAACCAGCAAAAAATATCCCGGAGTTGAAGCCTTCGCTAACGCTACTCCCGAGCAGCAGGAAAGTCTTATGGCTGTGCTGGAGCAGAGGCTGAATCCTCCGGCGAATGGGCCGCAAAGACGACGCCAGTCGGGATCCGCCGACTTTATGCAAACGATCTGGCAGCACACAGTCTATGGTTTTCTCGCCGATCCCGAAGCGGGTGGTAACCGTGATTATGCCGGATGGAAGGCGATCGACCGGGATCCAGCACACAGCTTCTCCCCGCCCTTCGGTTTCTACGACAAGGGTTATCCGGGTTGGCAAGCAACGTCCTCAGAAACGGAGAAGAAATGACCCAAGGGAAAGCGACCTTCAAGCCGTCTGAGGAAGTGGACTTTGTGATCGTGGGCTCCGGAGCAGCCGGCGGGGTGTTAGCCAAGGAACTCTCCACCAACGGATTCCGCGTTGTGCTTCTCGAACAGGGGCCTTATCTTACGCCTGCGGATTTTACCCACGACGAAGTCAAGGTGTGGATAGGCCATCAGCTGACAAACAACCCGGCCCTGCAACCCGTCACGTTTCGCAAAACTCCGCAGGATAAGGCGCAGCGCCAACCGAGCGTGCTCTATGGAAGGTGCGTTGGCGGAAGCAGCGTGCATTTCACCGCAAATTTCTGGCGCTTTCACGAAATCGATTTCATCGAGCACAGCAAAGTGGGCGACATCCCCGGGGCTGCACTCGCTGATTGGCCAATCACTTATGCTGACCTGGAGCCTTACTACACGAAGGTGGAATGGGAGATCGGCGTCTCCGGTTTGGCCGGCGCCAGTCCTTTCGATCCTCCGCGCTCCAAGCCTTATCCCATGCCTCCGCTTCCTGTGAAAGGCAACGGAGTCGTGTTCGAGCGCGCTGCGCGAAAACTCGGCTATCACCCTTTTCCCGCGCCGATGGCTATCCTCTCGCAGCCGCGTGCAGGGCGCAGCGCTTGCATCAATTGTGGATTCTGTCTCGGGTTTGGTTGTGAAGTAGGTGCGAAATCCACTTCCTTGTCGGCGGCCATTCCGGCAGCGGAAGCCACCGGCCGCTGCGAGATTCGCCCGAACTCCTACGTCCACAAAATCGAGACGGACAAAAGCGGCCGCGCCACTGGCGTCTTGTACTTTGACTCCAGAAAAAACTCCCACTTGCAAAAAGCGAAGGCCGTTATCTTGTCCGCCAATGGCGCGGAGACTCCCCGTCTGCTCCTGCTTTCCGGCTCTCCACAATTCCCGAACGGCCTCGCCAATTCTAGCGGCTTCGTCGGTAAGCATCTGATGCCCAACAGTGGTGCGATCGCTTACGGTGTGTTTGAAGAGCCACTAAACGACTACAAAGGTTTTTGCGTCAGCCGCATTTTTCACGATTTTTACGAACTGGACCACCAGAAACTCGGATTTTACGGAGGAGGAGGCCTCGATGCCCGGTTCGATCTGACACCCGCGGTCTTCGCCATTGCCGGTCTCCCGCCCGATACGCCGAAGTGGGGCAAGGAATTCAAGAAGGCTCTGCATCATAACTTCACGCGCACCCTGGAAATCTTTTGTCACGGAACTTCTCTGGCCGTCGAATCCAACAGTTTCTCGCTCGATCCGGACGTCAAAGATGCCTGGGGCCTTCCCGCCTTGCGAATGACCTACAAAGACCATCCCAATGATCTGAAGATGATGGAATGGATGAGTGCGCGTGCCATGGAGCTGTTGGATGCGGCCGGAGCAAAAACCAAATGGGCGCAACCGGTTCAAGAGCAGCAGTTTGCCGTGCATTTGCTGGGTACCTGCCGCATGGGAAATGACCCGAAGACTTCGGTGATCAACGCGGATCACCGTACCCACGATGTTCCGAATCTTTTTCTTTGCGACGGCAGCAGCCTGGTAACTTCGGGTCGAGGTCAACCCACCATGACCATCATGGCCTTGGCGTTTCGCGCTGCCGATCGCATCACGCAGCTCGCCAAACGTGGCGAAATTTCTGCGTAGCCATCCGAAACTCGCTTAGAGTGGCACAATCCATGCGGACCATTTCCGAGGAGATAGCATGAAAAAGAACTTTTGCTTCAGTGCTTGCCTGATTTTGATTGTTGCTCTCGTTCTCCGGACAGGATCGACGGCTGATGCCCGATTTCCCGAGGAGCAAAAAACCGCCGCGCAGCAGTTCAAGAACATTCAGGTTCTGAAGGATATTCCCGCCGACCAGCTCATTCCCACGATGCAATTCATCGCCGGTTCGCTCGGCGTGGAATGTGAGTTTTGCCACGTGGAACACCAGATGGACAAGGACGACAAAAAGGAGAAAAAGACGGCGCGAAAAATGATGGCCATGGAGCTGGCCATCAACAAGGACAATTTTGACGGCAACCTGAACGTCACCTGCTACACCTGCCACCGCGGCACGGCTCATCCCGTGAGCATTCCGCTTCTCGGTGCCGATGCTCCGAAGCCTGCTCCTCACCTTCATGGCGAAGAAGGCCATGCCGCGTTGCCGGCGGCCGACGAACTCCTGAACAAATATTTGGGGGCGGTCGGTGGCGCCGACGCCTTGAGCAAGATTCACACACGCGTGCAGAAGGGCACCCTTGACGCCATGGGCCACAAATCCGAAATCGAAGTTTATTCGGAAGCCCCGGAAAAGCGTGTGTCCATTTCCAAGATTCCCAACGGCTCCAGCGTCACGGCTTTTAATGGCGAAGTCGGCTGGCTGACCATACCCAACGGGGTTCACCGCATGACCGCGCAGGAACGCGAAGCCGCGCGCATTGACGCCGAACTGTACTTCCCGCTTCGTGTACGCGAAATGTACAAGCAGTTCCGCGTGCTCCCCGGCGAACCCATCAACGGCCACGACACCTACCTGATCTCGGCAACCGGCGGCGACGTGCATCCCGCGCTGCGCCTGTACTTCGACCAACAAACGGGTCTGCTTGTCCGGCAGATTCGCTATGCGGAGACGGCGCTTGGCAGGCTTCCCACGCAGCTTGATTATGCGGATTACAAGGACGCCGACGGCGTGAAGATTCCCTATCAATGGACGCTCTGGCGGCCCGGCGGCAGCTTTACCATCCGCATCGCCGACGTGCAGCAGAACGTCCCGATCGACGAAAAGCTATTCGTCCCCCCAGCCGACAAGTAGCATAGGCTTCAGCCTATGCCTGTCGTTTCGGCCGCGGCTGTAACCACAGGCTAAAAGGGCACAGGCGCTCTCGCCTATGCCCTCTATAGAGTGGGGGCCTGATATCTGATATCCGAATATCTGATATCAGTACTGAAGTCCTCACAAAGAAATGACCTAAAACTTGATGTCGATGCCAACCGTCATGTTCGCGCGATTGGCGAAATTGTGGACCGTCGTCGGGAAGCAGCCAAAATAGCAGACCTCTCCGATGGAAGAGCTGCCATACGTCGGCAGGTAGCGGACATCGCCGCGGAATCCGATGTGCGATGTCACCATGTATTTCACGCCTCCGCCGATGTTCCAGGAAAACGCCGTGCGGTCCGGTTCGCCGTTGCTATTCGCTTCATGCGAGAACCCCACTCCTGCTCCGAAGTACGGCCGCAGCTTTACTTCGCTGTTGCGAAACACATAGATCGCGCCGAACTGAAACTGGTCGTTATCTGTATGCCAGGCACTTGCCCAGGAGCTCGTGAGAATGTCATGCGCGCTGTACGACGTATTGTTGCGTGCCCAGAAGAACTCCGGCTGGAAATTCTCCGACAAGCTGTAATCAGAGAACCCGCCAAAGGAAGCGGAGCTGTTGATGCGCAGCTGATCAATGGTGCCGCTGGTGGAGGTCACAGGATACGACCCGCTGCTTTCCCAGCCAACGAACGGCGTAATTTCGAATTTGCTCTGGGCGCGCGCGGGAATCGCCGCGAGCGACAAAACCCCGAGAATGACAAACCAGGTCGAACGGATCTTCATTGTTTCTGCTTCTCCTTTGCGTTGTGTTACCCCAAAATCGGCTTCTCGCCAACCAGTAACCCCTGCGAGGTTTGGTGAATCCCCGGCCCTCTAAAGCGAGAAAACGGGCAGAAAACGCCCTCAATGACCTATATTGATAGAAACACGAAAAACGGGCGAAAGTTTCCGTGCGGCTGGGCGCCTATTAGTACTTCAACCTATAAGATGGTTCTCTTCATCGGCGGGTTTCGCTGCTTCTGCAACAAGATAACCCGTATAGAATTTGATAGATAGACGGGCGCAGACTTAGCTAGGGCTGCCGGGCATTCACTCTTTTCCGCCCGTCCCCGATTTGGCCGCGGACAAGGTGGTTTCTGCGGCGTTCGCGCCCCTTTCCGTCGCATGCTCTTGCGGGTTTCCGAATGATTTGCCGGTATCGCCGTTGCTCGCCTCGTCGGCCGACTTCTTCAGGTACTCCACGATGAAAGAGATTCGACGGTTCGAAGGATCCTGCGGCGCGTCGGGTTTGCGCAAGCGCTGGTCTGCGAATCCCCGCACCTGCGTAATTTGGTCCCCGCGGATGCCGTTGGCTTGCATCAGCCGCCGCGCGGCATTGGCGCGATCCGAAGAAAGCTCCCAATTCGTATAGGTCGCACCCGGCGGATAGGGTTGCGAGTCTGTGTGGCCCTCTATAGCGATGTGATTAGGTAGCTTTCCCAATTCCTGCGCCAGAATTCTCACGATTTCGTCGCCATCTTTGCTGATCCTGGTGCCGTACCCGCCGCGGCACCCCCGATAATGAGGAGCTCCGCGGGCTGCAGCAGCAAGCGCAGGTTGCCGCGCTCCATCAGGTAACCGCCGACGATGGCCCCAATCACTACGACGATTCCGATGATGACGAACATAATCTCCCGCGCCTCGCCCTAGGCTGATAGTTCAGGAAGTAACCAGCGCCGTGCGATTGCCTCCTGCCTCGGTGCTTTCGCGAAGCGCGTGCTCCGCGCGGCTCACTATCGAGCCTACCGTGTCGTTGTTTAGCACGGCCGTGGTGCCAATCGAGACGCTTACATGCATTGTGTCGCCCCACCACGGCACTCCGCTGTTGCGCACCATGCGCCCCAGTCGTTCTCCCACCTTGACGACATCGCTCTCGTTGCACTCCTTGAGAATGGCTAGGAATTCCTCCTCCATCCAACGGCCCACGAAATCCGTAGGACGCAGCCCGTTTTCGACCGTTTGTGCAACCGCGTGCAGCGCCGCATCCACCCCCGCCTGGCCATAGCGCTTCCGCAACCCCGGCAAGTCGTCGATCGCGAAGCACATCACGCAAAATGGAACGGGATACACCAGATGAAGGCTCAGGCTTTCGCGTAAATGAGCCTGGATCATGCTGTGATTCAACAGCCCGGTCAGAGCGTCCAGGCAGCCATACGTGCCGAGCTTGCTTTGCCTGCGCTCGTCTCGCGATGGCGGAGAGATGGCCTCAAAAATCTCGGCGGCTCCCAATAAGCTGCCTCGATCGTCGCGCAGCGGCACGGTCTGTATTTGCACAGGCAGAAAATAGCCGTTCTTCACACGCAAAGAGACACGCCCGTGGGCCGCTCGTCCTTCGCGAAGAGTTGCGAGCAACGGGATGGTGGTTCCTTCCAGCGGATTATTGTCCCCGTCGCAATGTTTCAGGAGTTCTTCCTGGCACGAGCGCCCCACCACTTCCTGCCGCAAGTATCCTGTTAAATGCTCCGCGCCCTCGCTCCACGGAATGACCTTGCCATCCCGATTCACCACAGAAACGCCGAACGGCAAAGCTTCGAGAACCAGACGCTGCAGTAGTTGGTGGTCAGTCGTGTCCGCCATGCGCAGGACCTGCGGCCCCAAGGCCGATGGAGGCACGTGAGATACCAGCCCATTCCGCGGGAACGGCCTTAACCCTTTGTAATTGCCTGCTATTCGCCGGAAACTCGGCGGCCCACTGTTTCAATTCAGCCGCGGCAATGCAGATTTGGAACTGCTCCAGAACAATGCGTGAGAACTAGGATCGGGAGCCGGAGCTTGCCTGCTACAAGCTGGCTTTCCCTTCCACATGAAGCGCTTTTCTCTTCACGAGGGCTTTCGCCCCTGAGGAATTGCTTTTTCGCATACAAGCACACACTTTTCGTCACGCGATTAACCTCGATGAACCCCTCACTGGTATCCTTGAAAGACTGCTATGCCGAATTCGCTTGAGCCCCTAACGCCCTCTTGGGGCGAGTCCCGCCGCACGCAGCGCGTTGTCATCCAGATTCCCATCCTCGTCAAGGCTCCCGTGCAAGGCGAACCTCCCCTGACGGAAGACACATTCACCCTCGTGGTCAACGCGCACGGCGCTTTGCTCTCCTTGGCGATGAAGGTGCGGCCCGGACAAAGGATTATTCTGAGGAACTGGGCCACCACGAAAGAGCAAGAGTGCCGCGTAATTCACGTTCGGGAAAATCCCTTTGGCAAAAACGAAGTCGGCATCTCCTTCCCCTTCCCCAACCCCCATTTCTGGAACCTCGATTTCCCTCCGCCCGACTGGCACCCCTTCCTGAAGTAGCTGAATCGAAACCTCGCGCCTCGTATCGCGGTACTTCCCCCGTGGCAGCAATGGCCATTTGCCGCAACCAATCCGTTCTGCATTTCCGCGCCCCACACGCTGTTCTAGTGGGTACAAGTCCTCAACTCGCCTTGCGCCAACTCCGGGTCACCACGTCCAGATCCGTCAGCGTGCCCTGTTCGTCGTACTCGGTCAGGGCGACGTTGCAGACGATGTATCGGCAGCCCGCTGCTCCGTCCAGGCAGTGCATCAAACGGACCTCCGCGATGGCAGTTTCCCAATCGGCTGCGTCGAGTTGCCCTTCGCACCCCACTGCTGGACAAACGCAACTGAAGGTCGTTTCGAGTTGAATCATTTGTGGTGCCCTCCGTCTGTGGGACCCGGCCCTTGTCTCTGACCTCGACGCAGGTCTGAACGGTCCTCTCCGTATTGGAAAGAGCCGCTCGGCGCACCATTTGTTCGGGGATGTGAGGTTGCTGTGCTATCTCGCAGAGCAAAAAACCTCGGCACGCAGCCACAAGATTTGTGAGGCGAGTTTGCGTTCGCTGCTCGGTGATGCCCGCTTAGTCAGATGAGAGCGCCCCACGTAGGGTTGCCAATATTTTACACGTCGCGTAATTCTTTTCGGGGAGTTTTCTGACTGTGGACTGTCAACTGGAAACTGTGAACTTTCTTGGAATCGTGGGCCTCGGTGGACTTGAACCACCGACCTCGCCCTTATCAGTTGTCAACCTCAAAGATCCAATCTGCGATTTGCGGTCCGAAAACAACCCCGATTAGTGTTTACCATGGCTGAGCTGCAAGTCGATGACGTGAACGTCGGTGTCGCGGTCGCGCAGAATAGCAAGCACGTTGCCAGAGCCGTCGACGACAATGCTACCTCCACCATACGTACGACCAGTCCATGGACCGTGTGTCATTTCGCCGACTAGATCGGTTCCGACCACGGGACACTTCCAGAGCTTTGCGCGGCTGACGACCAATCCCTCAAGTTCCCGTTCGTGTGCAGGCCACTTGTCGACAGTTTCGGCCCATCCATAGGGAACAAGCATCAAGTCTGGTTTAAGACTGGCGATGCGATTGGCGTAGTCGTCAGAAAACGTGTCCGCGCAGATAACCACGCCGATGCGGCCAAATTCCGTATCCACCACACCGATGCTTTCGACGTTTCCTTCGGCGTAGGGAGGGTCCATCAGCTCGGCCAACACGTTTAGTTTGCGATGCTTCCAAAGAATCTTACCGTGCCTCTCGACGAGGATCGCTGAATCGTAAAGCTTGTCGCCATCTTTCTCATCGAGTCCAATAGCGATCATGAGGCCGTACTGTTTGGCGAGGGTTGCAATGCGATCGCTGTCCGCACCGGGAATCGGTGTAGCAGCTTTGTGTGCATACGGATTTTCCCAACCAAGGATGGAAGACTCCGGGAAGGTGGCGATGTTTGCGTGTTGCTCGCGCGCCCTCTGCAGCGCATATTCGATGCGGCGGAAATTTCCCTCGCGGTCGCCATCGATGACGAGAATCTGGCAAACTGCGACTCGGACCTTCGCGCAAGCTGCCAAGGGAAGAAAGGTCAACAGAGACAGTGAGATGAGGAGTCTCAGCCAAACAAGTTTATGGAATTGGCTCATTTGAATTTTGGCTGATTGAAGGATAACACCGGTAGAACTGGTGTCGAGTGGTTCGGTCGGTCCTGGTAAACGCGCTTTCTTTAACGAGGTCGGCGGTGACAAGGGTTTTTTCTCGGGTGCTGGCTTCCTCGGGGGACACCCATCCGCTACCTTCTAAAGAGCCTCGATCCAAAACACGCTGCAGGCCATCGCCTTGGCGAATGGATTGCGACGTGGTCCTGGTCTGTGGAGCTATGACGGGCAAGCGAAGATGGCCTTCTTGCCATTGCCGCCGCACGCCTGGTATCGACGGAGCGCGCTGCAGACCCTGTACCGAGAGATGGAAGAAGAAATCGAGAACCTGACCGAACAAGTCGCCGAGCAAGCGGAGCAACGCTCGGGAGCCATCATCGCCGGAACATGATGAAGCTCCCGGGCAGATTCCGACCCTATGCCAGCTTGCCGTGTGGCGAGCCGAGACGCATTGGACAAAGTGACCGTCAGCTTTTTGTGGTGAGTGCCTCGACCGCTTTCGTGCTCCAATCGTTCGTGCGCGCTATTGGCTTTCGCGTGCGCAGTTGCGGAATAGCGCTGATGAGCTTTCGAGTATAAGGATGTCTGGGCGAGTTGAAGATCTCGTTCGTGGAACCCGTTTCCACGATTTCGCCTTGATGAACAATGGCCGCGCGGTCGCAGAGCATGGCTACAGACGAAAGATCGTGGGAAATGTAGAGAATCGCCATCTGCAGTTCGCGGTTTAAGCGTGCAAACAGGTCCAGAATTTCAGCCTGCGTAATCGTATCCAAAGCGCTGGTGGCTTCATCCGCAACTAGCAGCCCCGGACGGTGCAGAATGGCCATGGCGATGTTCACTCGCTGAGCCTCCCCAACACTGAGCTGCGAAGGGCGGCGGCGCAGGAACTCCGGGCCATCGGCCAATTGCGCGCTTCGCAAGGAACGTCGGATAGCGGCGTCGCACGCTGTTCCATCTCCGTCGGCGTGCGCGCGCCACGCTTCTTTCAATTGCGTGCCGATGCGCAGGGCCGGATTCAACGATGCAACGGGACTTTGCAGCACTACGCTCATTCTGCGCCCGCGAATGCTGCGCAACTCGCTCTCTGGTGTTTTCAGGAGGTCTGTTCCCTCGAAGAGGATCTCGCCTGAAACTTTTGCGCCTTTCGAGGACAAAAGGCTCAGTAGAGCCATGGCGAGGGTGCTTTTTCCCGAGCCGCTTTCGCCCACCAAGCCGACTATCTCGCCAGCGTGGATCTCGAGGGACACATCACGTAACACCCCTACGTGGTTCGGGTAATCCACCGAAATATGAAACGAGAGGAGTGGGCCGTTGGGCCTCACTTCTGCGCTCCTAACTCTGCGCTAGGCGACAGTCGCAGAGTTTCTGCGTTCCAGAAAGCCTGCGGACTCAATACCACTGGCGCAGCTCCCACGACGGCAGGTGAGACGGCCAGCAGCACATCCTTGTTAATTAGATAGATGAAGGGCTGTTGCTCCGCAACAATGTGCTGCACGCGGTCGAATTTGACTTTCCGCTCGTCGTCGGTCACGGCGCTTGCCTGCTCCCGCATAAGCTTGTCAATTTCCGCTTCCCAAGCGGTTGCCGGCGTTTTCTGATTGGGATTCCATTGGTGATTCTCTCCGGAGCTCAGCCACACGGTCATCTGGCTGTCTGGATCGAGGTCCGTATTGACCAAGCCGAGGAGGCACGCATCATAATCGAAGGTGCGGGTCATCCTCTCGATTAGCGATGGAAAATCGAGCGTAACCACATTGACCTTGATTCCTATTTCGGCTAGGTCTTGCTGAATCATCGCGGCCATTTTTTCGCGCGAGGCATTACCCGAATTCGTGACCAGATTAAACTCCACGCGATTCCCTGCGGCATCTTTCAGTGTTTCGTTCGCATATTTGAATCCCGCTTGAGTCAGCAGTGCCAACGCCGCCTTTGTGTCGTGCTTTGGCGATTCGAGAGCAGCGTTAAACCAGAAATGGTTGGCGGGAGAAACCGGTCCGTAGGCTGGTTTCGCGTATCCGCCGTAAACGATGCGGCACATATCATCGCGATTGATAGCCGCAGAGATGGCGCGACGGAATTTGGCGCTGCGGAACCATGCCTTCTTGTTTTCCGGTAGGGGTGCAGCGGGCACCTGGTTGAACCACAACTGTTCGGCGTCCAGTCCGGTTCCGGCATTGTGCGTAACGGCTGGGTCGTCGTGCTTCAAGCGGTCGAATTGCTCCGCATCCAAGCGATTGATCATTTGCAACTCACCCTTGCGGAAGCGCACGAGTTCGATATCGCGGTTTCGCTGAATGTCCAGGCGAATGCTATCCAGGTAAGGCAACGGCTTGCCCTGAGCATCGTGCTTCCAATAGTTCGGGTTTTTCTGTAGCAGAACGTAGGAGCCGGCCTTGTATTCCGCCACGAAGAACGGTCCGAGAACGGCCATTTCTTTTCTCGGGGATTGTGCCGACATGATGGCTACCTGATCGAAGAGCCGATCGAGCCCTGCGATGGGCGCCGGGAACGTGATGGCTACCACGTCCGGCGTCGGAGTATTCACGTCTACGGTGCCTTCGCCGGAACGAAACGCGTCACCCGTTGGCGAATGGGTCTGCGGATCCATGAGCTGGTTCATGGTGTAAGCGACGTCCTCGGAGGTGAACGGCGTGCCGTCCGAAAAACGCACACCCTTCCGCAGATGAAAGGTGATCGTCTTCCTGTCCCGTGAGATTTCCCAGGACGTGGCCAGAGACGCTTCAAGCGCCTGCGACTGTCGGTTCAGTCGGATCAGCACACCTCCAGTGAGGTAACGAATGTGTTCTGAAGCTTCGTCGTCCACAAGGATGGGGTTGAACGTCTTCGGTTCGCCGTGCAAGCAAAAGTGCAGTTGGCCCCCGGACTGCGCACGCGTCGCGGGCGCCAGGGCGGCCGACGCGAACAGCAAAAGCACTCCCACAGAATGCTTCCTCATTGAATTTCCTCCTGCGCAGGCAGAATCAACTGAAAACTAATCACTACCAGAATCAGCAACAGTAACGGCAGGGCCCGCCACGGGTTGGCACTGACGACGGAGAAATCTTCGAGGCCTCGCAAAAGATTGCCCCAAGAAGGCAGAGGCTCCATCACACCAAGCCCGAGCATGCTCAGCGTGGCTTCTGTGAGCACATACAGCGGAATCGAAATCCACAACTGGGCCAGCAGCACGGGCCGCAGATTTGGAACGACGTGGCGAAAGATCAACCGTGAAGGACGGCAGCCGGAGGCTCTTGCTAGCAGGAGAAAGTCCGAATCGCGCAAATTTCGAGAAGCCGCCCACACTACCCGCAACGACGCAGGCCAACCCAGCAATCCCAGAAACACAAAAGTGGCAACCACGGACAAAACAGGATTGACATCTAAAGGCAACAGAGCACGCAAAGCCAACAACACAAACAGCAGCGGCAACGCCATGCATAGGTCTGCTGTAGCAAGCACAACCTTCTCCAGCCACCTGCCCATGAGCCCCGCGAATGCACCAAGAACGCCTGCGATTATCGTAGACAGTACGGCGGCTGCTGGGGCCAGCAACAGGGAGATTCGTGTTCCGTAGAGCACCCTCGCAAAGAGGTCACGTCCGAGAGCGTCGGTGCCGAACAAGTGAGAAGACGAAGGCGCGGCGTTCGGTAGCTCGCGGAATTGTTTTGCGTAGGAGTAATGCGTAACGACCCCGGCAAATACTCCTGCAAGGAAGATGGCGCAGAGAAACACAGCGCAAGAGATGCGCAGCAGTTTGGAGGGATTCACACGACCCTCCGATCCCCGATATTGGCCAGCCAATTCGCGCCAACCGTAATCAATGTAACCAGCAACGTCAGGTTCATAATCAGTGGCAAGTCTCGGTTGATTGCCGCCTCCCACGCCAGTTGCCCGATGCCAGGAGAATCGCACAGCGCTTCGATAGGGATTGCCGCACCGAATGCCATGCTCAAGGAAACGCCGAGCAGCGCAAAAAGCGCCGTTGAAACATTGGGCAGAACGTGATGCGACAAAATTCTGCCGCCACCTATGCCCCGCGCCTCGGCTGCCAAGACGTGCGGCTGTGCATGCGCGTGTGCCAACAGGTTTCGCAGATACCGGAAGAGCTTTGGAGAAATCACTACGGCGAGCGCGACAGAGACTGCCGCTCCAGTATACACAGTTAGCGCTGCCACCACTGCGGTGGGTAGCGCTATGAGCATCCCGGTGATCAGAGTGCCGGAGATTTCAAACGCCAAGGATCGGAAAAACGTTACTACGAGGGCTGCAGGAAGTGCCCCCGCCCATGCCAGAAAGGTTCCGAGCAGCACAGATCGCAGCGTAACTGGAAAACGCTCCCGAATTAGTGACGCGACAGGGCGTTGTAGCCACTGCGAATTCCCCAAGTCGCCGTGACTCGCGGCCGCCAGGAACCGTCCGTAGTAAGCCAGGAGGCCGGAGCTGGCACGATTGGCCGCACGAATAGATTCCACAGTTTCGCGGCTGAGTCGCGGATCTAGTTCACGCTCGTCCACTCCGTATCCTGGAGCGAGGCGCACGAGTGTCGCGCTCAACAAGGCGCCCAGCAGGGTCAGCGCAAGAAGCATGAGCACGCGCACGCCGATTTGGTAGAACCGCTGTTTCATCGCGCAGTTCCGTCTTTCTCACCTCGTCTGTGGAGCACAAAACCTCAATGCGAGTCAACAGACTCGAACCGCACGGCTTCGTTTTGCTTCTTGTAGTGCTTCTCTTTCGTTTCATACATACGCCGGTCGGCCTCGGACAAAAGTTCTTCGGCGGTCAAGCCATCCTCTGGGAAAAACGCGCAACCCACACTGACGGTAACCACCTTGGACTGACATACCGAGCGCCCGGCATCCTCAACCGCGAGTTCCAGTCGGGGTTTCAGGTGGCGGATTTCTTCTTGGGTCAGCCCCGGACCGACAAAAACGAATTCGTCTCCGCCCAAGCGTCCGACTTGATCGTAGTCCCTGCAAGCGGCTGACAGATTCCGCGCGATTTCCTGAAGCAGTTTGTTGCCCACAAGATGACCAGAGCTGTCGTTCACACTCTTGAAGCCATTCAAATCGCAGACGAGAACGGCGAGGGATTGGGATGCACGTCCACATCGCGAGATTTCTTTCTCCAGGTGCGCGCAGATGGAACGTGCATTGGGCAATCCGGTCAGGAAATCCGTGCTCGCGGTGTCCTGTGCTCGTTCAAATTGCAGAGCGTTTTCCACGGACAACCCTAATTTCGTGCTCGCGGCGAGCAACAGCCGCAAATGGTCCTTTGTAAAACCCTGTCGCGCAAGCAGGTAGAGGGAGAGCACTCCCGCAACGCTTTCGCGCCCCGGCAAAGGAATGGAAAGCGTTGACTGAAGAACCGAAACCTTCTCCGCATCACCCAGATACTTCGTTTCTGCCGCCGGATCACCGTTCACAATGGGTTGCTGGTGCAGTGCGACCCAACCTGAAATTCCCTGGCCCAGAGGAATCTCCAGCGAATTAAACAGGTCGTAATCGACTCCGTGGATGTACCTAGGCACGAGCTTTTGGTCTTCCAATATATAGAAAACGATGGCGTCGTGCGGAATCATCTCCTTCAAGCGGACCGCAACGACGGACAGCGTCTCGCGAAGGCTCAAGGAATTGCCTAGAGTTTGCGCCAATTCAAACAGCAATTGGGCCTCTTGCCGGGCCGACACGATCGAGGCCAAAAAAGAGGTGTTGCGGATCTCAGCCGGCTTGGGCAGAATCACCACTCCGGCGGCGGGCTCCGCGTGTATCGTACCTCTCAAGTCGAAGGCTTGCGATTTTTTGCTGTCTGGGGCGTCCTTGATTCTCTGCTCCAACTCGAAATAGCGTTGTTCCAACCGATCGACGACCTTCGGGTCGTAACTTTTCCCCGATTCCAGCTTTATGTGACTGATTGCCTCCTCCGCAGAGCGCGCTCGGCGGTACGGCCGCTCTGAGGTGAGTGCATCGAAGCAGTCCACAACCGACAGGATACGCGCTCCGATTGGAATCTGGTCCCCTTGCAGACCGTCAGGATATCCTCTCCCATCCCACCTCTCATGGTGAGAGCGCACAATGGGATAAACGGGATAAGGAAATTGCACGCGGCTCAAGATCTCTGACCCGACAATGGGATGAATCTTCATTTTTTCGAATTCTTCGGGGGTCAAGCGTCCCGGCTTGGAGAGTATCTGTTCGGGCACTGCCAACTTTCCGATGTCGTGCAGAAGCGAGGCGGCTCGGAGTGCGTCCAGTTCCTCCGGCGCCAGTCCCAGATCTTCTCCAATCTGAATCGCATACATCTGGACTCTCTTCAGGTGATCGTGCGTAGTGTGGTCCTTGGCTTCGATTGCCAGCGAAAGCGCCTCGATGGTCCGCAAGTGCAGCGCCGCCACTTCGTCGGAGTGCTTCTTTTCCGTTTCCAGCCGGTTCAGGTAAATGCGATAGGAGCGGTAGATCCAATAAACCACCGGCAAAATAAGAACCGCTACCTGCCAGCCGAGAGAATGGTTGATGGTGCTGACCACCCCGGCGATGAGCGCGCCAAGAAGATAATAAGGAAACGACCAGAGATAG
>Ga0187782_10001875_pt1 | contig 15496 bp, 14 predicted proteins | sample 0715_SJ02_MP15_2_FD_132454 | JGI IMG/M metagenome (GOLD analysis project Ga0187782, IMG submission 132454) | Tropical peat soil microbial communities from peatlands in Department of Meta, Colombia - 0715_SJ02_MP15_20_MG | ecosystem: Environmental > Terrestrial > Soil > Wetlands > Peat | place...
AGGGCCGCTACGCGGATTTGAAGCAGGCCTCGGCGGATCGCTGCTCGCGGGAGCTCGGGACGTTTGTGAAGGCGCCTGAGGTCCAGTATCACCACGAAGTTTACAATCAGTTCCTCTGGAACCTTTTTTAGAGAACCGCGACGAACTAATCGCCTTTTGCACATGCCAGAAAGGGCACGGCCCTCCAAAAAGCGGGCGGGTCTGCGACGTGCCGTGCCCCTACGGCCAAATGCCGAACTGCGCGGCGGTCTTTGAGGAAGGGCTACAAGTTGTAAGTTCTCGGTGGCAAAAACCGGGCGCTGCGGCACAATGCAGGGCGTATGAGTGCCGCAGCGTCGCGAAATTCCGGTAGCAGCAGGAGATGGTGGAAGTGGGCCGTTCTTCTCGCTGTGCTTGCTTTGGTGGTTGTTGGTGTATTTTGGCTTCGCTATGACCTGCGCGCTTACTCCGTACTGACGCATTACGGCAATCCTCAGGGCTCTGGGCTCTTACTTCGTCTTTTGACGCGGAACATATCGGTTGCAGATGTCACCCTCGGCGCAGGTGACAATTCGACTGCGGCATATCTCTATTCTCCGCTTAGTGTCGCGCATCCGCATGGAATCGTCCTCGTTCATGGCATTCACCACCTCGGGATAGACGATCCACGGTTTATAAATCTGGCGCGTGCGTTGGCGGAAGATGGATTTGCGGTGTTGACGCCGAAGTTTGACGCACTCGTGGATTATCACGTTGATGGCCCGACGATTCCAGAGATTGGCGAATCGGCACGATGGCTCGAGCAGCGGCTGGGAAACGGGCCTGTGACGCTCGTAGGGATCAGCTTTGGCGGAGGGCTCGCGCTGGTGGCTGCGGCCGAGCCGCAATATGAGAAGAGCGTACGCGCGGTCGTTTCGTTCGGAGGGTATGAAGATTTGGCGCGCGTCTCGCGGTTCCTGGTGACGAGCCAGGAAGAATTTCCCGACGGCCGCATCGAGCCGATGAAGGCGCACGATTACGGGGGAGCGATCCTGGTTTACGACAATTTGCCGCTTTTCTTTTCACCCCAGGACATTGCGCCAGCTCACATGGCTTTGCGGCGGTATCTCTGGGAGGAGCCGGAGACGGCGGGGCCGTGGCTCGCGCAGTTGAGCCCGGCGGGACGCGCGACCATGGATGATTTATTCGCGCGGCGAATCGAGCCATTTCGCGCGAAGTTGCTGGAATTTGTCCAGTCGGACAAAAAGGAAATGGCCGCGCTTTCTCCGCACGGGGAATTGGCTGGGCTGCGAGTGCCCGTTTTTCTGCTTCATGGATCGAACGACAATGTGATTCCTCCGGCGGAGACATTGTGGCTGGCAAAGGAGGTGCCGGCGAGGGAATTGCGCGGGGTGCTGATCACGTCGGTCTTCACGCACGTGGATTTGAAGGATGGCGCCTCTCATGTGGATGAACTACGCCTGGTGCATTTTATGGCGGGAGTACTTCGCGCGGCGGACTGATTACCCCGGATAGGCGTGTGGCGAAATCAGCGAGTAAGGGCACGACGTGCCGTGCCCCTACAGGCCAATCCGAGACCGCCGAGAAATTGGACGCTACTTGAAAGCGCCCCAGGCGAGCGCGAGGAAGTCGCGGTGGTCCGAACCTTCGGTGACCGAGCCGAAGGCCGGGCCGCCCGCGGGATTCGCCTTGGCGGCTGCGTCGATGGCGGCGTGGAATTTGTCGAGACCGTCGGCGTCCTTGGCGATGATGGCGATGTTGAGCAAACCGGGATCATCGGTGTGAAGGGCTTGACGGTCGATGGAGTAGGAAAGGAGCGTGCCATCGGCGACGAGTTTTTCGAGAACCGGGGCGATATAAGCTTTCAAAACCTTTTCGGCTGTCTCACCCTCGTTCGGTTTTGTTTTGTAGGTGCCCACGCGGAGATAGGCATTTTCGAAGGCGCCGGCACGGGTGCTGTAATTGCGGCTGACGAGAAGCAGGTCGAAGTGCTTCGAATCCGCGAGAATTTTTGCCTGGGTGTCGAATGGTGGGCCGGTGAGGGAGGTGAGAGCGTTCAGTGCTTTCATGGAATTAGCGATGGAGGTTGCCGTCCACCACGCGCCGTGCGTGGGAGCGCCTTCTGAATGGACGACAGACCGGAAGAAGCCATAGCTCACGATGGTGCCGTCGGCGAGCATTTTTTCCATGGTTTGCTTGTAGCCCTGGTCAGCCTTTTCATAGGCGGGCCAACTGGCGCGTGGCACGCCCCATTGGGCGACGTAGATATAAACGGGGGGCTTTTCTTTTTCGTCGCTGGATTGAGCGAAAGCGGGAGCGACGGCGAGCAAACCGATCGCCGCGACCGCGATGAACAGCAAAATTCTGGTGACCCACTTGTGCATGGTGCTTCCTCCTCAGTTGAAATGTCCGCAGCGAGCGGGGGTAGAGTGTTGCGGTTGAATCAGCAGCGGTTTCTTGGAATGAATCCAACCAGAAATCGTACCGGGCGGACAGTACTCCGCTGGGGCAGGAGTGTCAAGGGAGAGTGGGCGGGTTTGCCTGTGTCGCGCGAGTCTGTTAAATTTGATTCGCGATGGCATCGATCGTTCGCGAAATCGGCGAGACCTTTCTCACGCTCTACAAGGGCTTCCGCGTCACATTTTTGACGATGTTCCGCAAGACGACGACGGAGGCTTATCCCGAGGTGGCCGCGAGCGTGCAGCCGCGGTACCGGGGCATTCACGTCCTGCAGCGCGACGAAAACGGATTTGAGAAGTGCGTGGGATGTTTTCTGTGCGCCGCGGCGTGCCCGGCGAATTGTATCTACATCGAAGCCGGCGACAATACGGAGGCGAAGCGCATCTCGGCGGGGGAACGCTACGCCAGGGTTTACAACATTGACTATTCGCGGTGTATTTTTTGCGGGTACTGCGTGGAGGCGTGCCCAACGGACGCGATTACGCACGGGCATAACCTCGAGCTCGCGCCCTACGACATCAACGCGTTGATTTACCGCAAAGAGCAGCTTCTCGAACCCTGGCCGCCGCCCAGAGCCTCTTCCTGAAATTCCTGCCTGGATTTGAACTCAAGACTGTTGCTGATCACTGTTTTTTCGGGTGCCAAAAATCGGGGTCGAAGCCGGCGAATTTGTCTGAAGTTTGGCTTAAATCTGGCCGCAGGACATAAAGGCGATCCACCGATTCTCCTGGGCCCTGGACGACCTGGCCGAGCCAAAGGCGACCGAGGTGCTGCTTACCGGCATCGTCGAGAGCCGCGGCTATCTTTGCGCCGATGGCAGGGGCAGCGTCCCAATCGGCGAGAGCTTTCATGGGGCGCAAGACGACGAAGGTTTGCGATTCGGCGCCGGCAAGCTCCTGGTACATGAAATAGTGGTCGTCCACACCGGCTTTTTCATAGGTGCCTTTCAAGAATTTCACGTCGGCTTCGAAATCCGGCACATGCCCGGCGGGGACCACGAATTGGCAGGTCCATAGGAAACGCGCCCTGGCTACGGCGGCGGCATCGGCGTGATAGCTCAAGTCGTCGCGGTACACTGTGGCCATCGAGTGCTTGGCGGCATGGAGCTCCGATTCCTGTGACTCGAGGTCAAGCAGCAAGGCGCGAAGGTCTTCCGGGAAATTTTTGAAATTGTTTTGGAATTCGTCAATTTCCGCGAAAGAGTTGAAGTGGATGAGGAAGAGCGCTTCGTTCGAGTCCGGGAGCACGCTGGTCATCCCCAGGACGCGGAAAACGATGTGGTGCAGACTGTACTGCTCGAGGATTTTGTGGACGACGGAGGTGTGCGCTTCCATTTTTCCGGGCAGGACTTCCTCCCGCTCGATCCAGAGGACAGGCGGCGCGCCCATGGCTGCTTGATTGGCGGCGGCCTGCGGAGGAGCCGAAGACGAACTTTGGGCGGCGAGCGGTAGGGCAAATCCGCAAGCGCTCAAGATGAGAGTGAGAGTCCAGGGGGCCAGGCGGCCGGCAAATTTTCGAGGCATGGAAAGGGTTCCTCCCGTGCGCGGTAATTTACAGCGTTCGGGGAGGGAAGGGAACAGGCCAGGAACTAATACGGCATGCTGCCGTGCTTAGCCTCGAATTCGGCAAGGGGGACCATATCAATGGCGTCCCACGGGCAGCCTTCAAGGAAAGAGCCATCGGGCCCCTTGCTGGTGCAAAGCTTGCAGCCAATGCAGAGCAGGGGATCCACCATAATGCGGCCAAAGGGCGGATGCTCAGAGTCCGGGATCCAGAACATGCAATCGGCGACGGGGCAATAGTCCACGCAGGCGGGAGAGCCTGCACAACCGGTGCAATATTCGTTGATGACGGCGACGATGTGGGGCTTGCGCTTGCGCCGTTTCGTATCGCCCTGAGAAATCGGATACGATTTCGTGACTTCGCCATTCACGAACTTCACGACTTCCGGCTCAGCAAAAGGCAAGGAGCCCTCCCGGGACGAAGCTAAAATACCTGCTTGGTTATTCTTCACAGGGGGCGCTGCGAAGTCAACCGCCCCGCGGAAAAATTTTCCGAAATCCGAGGCATCATCTCCACTGCTCACGCGGGAGCACCACGTACTGGGCAACCCCATTGCCGAAGGACCAATCTTCGCGCGTGCTCTCAACCAAGGAAATGAATACATCCTGCGGCCGGATTCCCGGCTTTTCTTGCAGAAGAGCAGCCGTGCGAGCGTAGAAATCCTGCTTCTGTTGCGTGTCGCGTCCTTGGGAAAGGAACACCTGGATGATGACGATGTCGTCGGTTCGCTGAACTTCAAGGTAGTTCGGGTCATATACAAGCTGTTCGGGCCGGTGCTCGGAAATCACCTGAAAATGATCGCGTTCGGGCACGCCGATCGTTTCGAGAATGGCGCGGTGGACGGCGTCGCCGATTGCGCGGACGTAGGCTGCGGGCTTTCCCTGCCGGAGATCTATGCGGACGAGAGGCATGTTTTTCTCCTGGAAGCTTCTCCTAGAGCAACCAATCTCTTCATGATATCGCAGCGTGGAAGGAGACGTTTCAGCGAACATCTCACCCCGCAAGGGCACGGCGTGCCGTGCCCCTACGGCTGAAACCGCGGGCAGCCGCGAAACCAGCCGCACTAGTTCATGGTGCGAATGATGGCCTGTGTAAATTCGGCGGTTGATGAGGAGCCGCCGACGTCACGCGTCAGTGTCTTTCCCTCGCGATACACCTGATGCAGCGCGCGCTCGACGCGACGGGCCGCGGCCAGCTCGTTGATGTGGTCGAGCATCATGATGGCGCTCATCAAAAGGGCGGTGGGATTCGCGATGCCTTTTCCGGCGATATCGGGCGCCGTTCCATGGACGGCTTCAAAGACGGCGACGGATTGCCCGATATTCCCACTGGGGACAACGCCAAGCCCGCCGACAAGGCCGGCAGCGAGGTCGCTCATGATGTCGCCGTAAAGGTTGGTGAGCAGCAGCATATCGAACTGATGGGGATCGAGCACCATCTGCATGCAGGCGTTGTCTATGATCAGCTCTTTGTGCTCGATGTCCGGGAACTCAGCGGCCACTTTGCGGATCGAGGTGAGGAACAAGCCGTCCGAAAGCTTCATGATATTGGCTTTGTGAATGGAGTGGATTTTCTTGCGGCGGTACTTCCGCGCGTACTCGAAGGCGAAGCGGGCGATTCGCGTCGAAGCCTTCTCGGTAATAATCTTGAGACTTTCGACCACGCCCGGAACGACGGTGTGTTCCAGTCCAGCATAGAGGTCTTCGGTGTTTTCGCGGATGATGACCAGGTCCACCTCTTGGTAGCGGGCCTGGACCCCTTCGAGGTTCTTCACCGGACGCAGGTTGGCGTATAGGTCGAGCGCCTGGCGCAGTCCGACGTTGATACTGCGAGCGCCCTCTGCGACGGCGGTGGTCATGGGGCCTTTGAGGGCGACGCGGTTCTTGCGGATGGACTCAATGACGCCTGAATTCAGGAAGTCGAGCCCCCGGCGCTCGGTTTCGGCGCGGGCGGGAATCTCGTCCCAGTCAATCTGTAGCCCCGCTGCGGTCAGGATTTGCTTGACAGCGGTCGAGACTTCCGGGCCGATGCCATCGCCGGGGATAAGTGTAATGGTGTGAGTCATGTGAGTGGGCCATTCTATGGAAATCATGGTCGGTTGTACACGCCAGCTTGCCCCTTTATGTACCAGTTCACCCCGGCCGCAGGACGCTGAACTGAGTTGCCTCAATATAATCACTATCGGCAGCGGCGTTTGCGGCTTGCATGAATCTGATATAATGCTGGTGGAATGATCGGGAGCGGCAGAGCCGCCCTACTTGTGGAGGCTTAAGAAATGGTTCAGTTAACACCGGTGGCAGTCACGAAGGTGAAGGAAATCCTTTCGCAGCAGGCTCCTGTTCCGGCGGGTTTGCGCGTGGCGGTGGTCGGAGGGGGATGCTCGGGTTTCAGCTACCACATGGCATTTGAGAATCAGGTGAACGAAACCAGCGACAATGTGTACGAGTTCGACGGGCTGAAGGTGCTGGTGGATCAGATGAGCGAGATGTATCTCGATGGCGTTTCGATTGATTACATTGAGACCATCGAAGGCTCCGGCTTTAAGTTTAATAACCCCAACGTGAAGAGCACCTGCGGCTGCGGCAGTTCTTTCAGCGTCTAGAGATTCGCTTCAACCTTCGTTTCTCCTTGGCTCCCGGGGACGCAAGTTCCCGGGAGCTTTTTTCTTTTATCGAGCGAGCCGGAGGAAAACCCTCAAATGGCTGTCCCATGTGACGCAGGGCACGTCGTGACGTGACCGGACGCCTAGACACCCGGCAGACGCGGCGCGAGCATGTATGTGAATGGCGACCCTGCGGCGGGGTTCCGGTGGCCGCGAGGAGGGTGTCATGGCAACGGAAGTGTATTTGTTTATCGCGCTTTTGAGCATCGCCATTGTGTTCGTGACACGGGGGATCCTGAAGAAATTCCGCTATCGCGGGGAGATGCTGGTGACCTGCCCCGAAACCCGCAAGCCGGCAGCCGTCAAGGTGGATGTCGAGCGCGCGGTGGCGCGCGCAATGGTTGGCCTCGATCACGTGACCCTGTGCGATTGTTCCCGGTGGCCGGAGCGTGAAGATTGCGACCAGGACTGCCTGGAGCAAATCGAGCGAGATCCCGAAGGGCATCGCGTGCGGAATATCGCTTCCCTGTGGTACACCGGGAGGCGGTGCGCGATTTGTGACAAGCCGGTCGAGAAGGTCAGCCACTTCGACCACAGCCCGGCGCTGCTCAATCCGCAGCACAAAACGGTCGAGTGGGATCAGCTTCGCGCTGAGTATCTGCCGGACGAGTTTTCGAAGGATCTGCCGGTCTGCTGGAGCTGCCATATGACCGAGACGTTCCTGCGAGAACACCCTGATCTCGCAGTTCACCGGCCATGGAAGAAGTCAGGGCCACTGGGTGAGTACACACCGAAGAACCTGGCTCCGAAGGATGAAAAGTCCTCCCGCGTTGTGTAGTTAGCAGGGCGAGTGACGGCGCGGAATGGTGATGGCAGCAGAAACAAAACTGGATGGAGCAGTGTGCCGGTGTGAAATGACCGGCCGGTACTGATCGTAGTCCTCGCGAAGGTAAAACCCCCAAAAGTGTGTGCATGAGCGCCAGACCAGGATTGTTGTTTACGTTCGCTTTGTCTTCGCCTATGATGCCGGGCTCAATCGCGTTGCAGCGATAAACCACACCTGGAGGGTACGATGGGACTGAGCGAGGCATTACTCCCTGAATTCGATCAAGAGATGGAAAATACGCGGAAGACACTCGAACGGGTCCCGGATGGGAAATTCGACTGCAAGCCCCACGAGAAGTCGGGAACGATGGGATGGCTTGCAGCGCACGTGGCGTCCATTCCCGAATGGATGTCCATGACCATCGAGACAGAAAGCTTGGATATGGCCCCAAACGGCGTCGCGATGCAGCCACCACCGCCGCCGAAAACGCGGAAGGAATTGCTCGGACAATTCGACAAGCATGTGGCCAAGTCGCGCAAGTCGTTGGCGGGTGCGAGCGATGCGGACCTGATGAAGAACTGGGCGTTTCTCAACAACGGGCGGGAGCTTTTTGCCATGCCACGGATCGCGTGCCTGCGGACGCGGTTCATGAACCACATCATTCACCATCGCGCGCAACTAGGCGTTTATTTGCGGCTCAACAATATCCCTGTACCTGCGATTTATGGGCCGTCTGCGGACGAGGGACAGATGTAGCTCAAGACAAACCAATCGCTGCAAAGAACGGGGCAGGCGCGCGGGCCTGCCCCGAACCTTGTTCAGCCAATGAAGTCAATCGTTGCGGCGAAGTTGCCCACAGTGACAGAAGTCAGGAGCTTGCCAGCTGGGTCCTGAATGTTCGCGGTATCGCCGTTTTGGGGATTGCCGAGCGGGCCAGTTCCGCATCCGATCGCTGAGGTGAATGCGACCGGCGTGAATTTGGGAAGCGCCGTAACCGGCTCACCGCCGTCGGGAGCTTCCATAATCCATTCGATCGAATCTCCGGCGAAGGTCGCACCGGGCGGGGGTGCGAGTGTGATGGAGAAATGCTGGCCGGTTGATTCGTTGGCGAAGTAGATGTAGCCAGCAGTCTTGTTGTTCACGTATTGCACAGAGCAGTAGACCTCTTCACCTGGACTGACCGGGAAATTGGTTATGTTGGTCTGAAAAATGTAGGGCGGCGAACCTGCCTGTTGGGGGGCGAACCACTCGAACCACGCCACGTAAGAGGCGTTACCGAACTGGTCCACCGCCTGTTCGATGCCGGCCTGCAACACGTCGTTCGACACGATACCGATGTCGAACCCGTCAATTCCGATCCAGGAGGACGAGGTCCATCCCCCAATGAGCCCCTGGGGCTCGGATGGCTCGCTCACGAACGGGATGCACCAGAACCCGATGATCCCATCCCATGAACCGCCGCGGATCCCCGCGCCGGACCAGGCGGAATTGACGAAGTTGGTGTCGGTAACTTTTGTCAGTGGTTTTTTCAGGACGTGGGTCCTGTGGAGCTGTGGATGCAGTTCCGGAACGATGCGGTCTTTTGCCAGCCACTTGCGCGAGAAGATCTTCTGCCAGGCCTTCTGAAGCGCGGGATCATCGTTAGCGGCAGGGCGGCGCCAAAGAAGCCCAGCCTTTACGAGCTCTGAGACGCTCACCTTGTTGGGGTCAAAATCGTCACGAGGGGCCGGGCTGGCATAGGCGCCCCGGACGTTGGTGGCGGTAAGTGTGTAAGGAAGTTTGGCCCGGAAGGCCTGTTCGTCGAAGAACGATTTGGATGGTGCAGTTGCGGGACCAGACATGGTGCCTTCTCCTTTCTGTCGCGGAGGGTGAGAATATGAGTGGAACCGAGGTACGGACTCCCTCCTGACGCAGTAGTGACCCGACGCATGGAATCGTTACAAGAATGTTACGTACATTCTCATGACTCTAGTTTGTGGATGTGGCTACGGGCGATTAAATTGGGGACCGACAGGAATCCTGGAACGGCTGAGTAGAGTTGTGCGGGAGCGTTGAGAACAGGATTGGGGCAGGCGGCGCCTGCCCCATTTTTTTTAGGCCTACGGATCAAGCTGAGGCGCTGAAAGCGGCGGCCAGGCGAAGCTGCCGGAGCATGGAGCGCTTCTTCTCCTGGTGAGCTTGCATGCGCTTCAAGATGTCGGCCAGAACGCGCACGGAAGTGACGAGGTAAGGCCCCTTATTGAGCATCACGCATTCAGCACGCTCGCCCATTGCCGCGTCCGTAATCTCCGAGCGTGACGGCGTGCCTTTCTTGGCCAGCGTTTCCAGGACTTGCGTCGCCCAGATGACAGGAACGTGCGCGGCCTCGCAGATCCAGAGAATTTCCTCCTGAACTTCCGCAAGCCGCTGATAACCGCATTCGACGGCCAAATCGCCACGGGCAATCATGATTCCGATGGACCTGGTGCGCATTGCCGCCAGAATGAGCTGCGGGAGATTGTCAAAGGCCTTGCGCGTTTCAATCTTGAGGATCAACCCCAGGTGTTTTCCGCCGAGCGCATCCAGGTGCTCGAGTAACTGGTGAATGTCCGCCTCTGTGCGAACGAAGGAGAATCCGACCATGTCGGCGTTTTCGACGATGAATCGGAGTCTCTCGAGGTCCTCCGGTGAAACGGCTGGTATATTAATTCGAGTTTCTGGAAGATTGATGCCTTTTTCTGCTGCGAGCTTTTCACCCTCGGGGCGTGCTTGCGTGATCTCAACGACCACGGAATCCGGATTTGCGGAGCATATAACGCCGCCGATTTTCCCGTCGTCGAACCAGACCGGCTCGCCAGACTTGGCATGCTCGAGAATCTGCGGCTGAGTGACGCCAATCTCAGCCGGAGCGAGCAGCTGACCCATTTTGTCGCGGACGGCCTCGTGGCCGATTTCGTGCGACCGTTTCAAGACCAGAGTGTCGCCTTCCTTGAGGAGGAGGGTGCGCGGGAGCGGGGGAAGGGCGCCGACACGTCCACTACATTCTTCGTCGAGGATGATTTCACCGGCTTTACCACGCGTGAATCTGAAGAGCTGAAGCCCGGGCACGAAATAAATGGTTTGGCGAGATTCGGCCCAGCAGCTTCGGCCTTGCAGGTGCGAAATGCGCAGGGTTCGCCGGGCGTGGCGCGCGTCTCGCAGCCGAATGCTATCCCCTCTCTTTAGACGCATCAGGAAGGCGGCCGGCACGGGAAGGGAAATAGCAGTGGGGCCGGGAGCAGAATCCGGGTGATCCTCCGGCGTGAGCCAGATGCGCGCGGGAGCCAGCACCCGGCCGCAAATGTCGCGTCGCGGACGGCACTTTGCCACCCGCGGCCCCGGCTCGATCGGGCCGGTGCGAAGCTTAGGCCCGGGAAGGTCCATGAGGATCCGGCAATTGCGTCCTGTTTCCTCGCGCGCGGCCTGGAGGTTGCGGATCATACCGCGCCATGCTTCCAAATCATCGTGCGCACAGTTGATGCGCATGCAATCCATTCCGTTGCGGACGAGATCGCGGACGAGTTCGTAGTCAGTGGCAGCCTCGGTGGACGTCGTGACCATGATGCGGACTTTTCTCTCGCCGGGAGGCGGACCCAGAAGAGCGCCGGTATTGGCTTCGAGGAGTTCCTCCCCTTCACCAATCTCAAGGGCAGGCTCGGTGGGAGTGGGAAGAGAATCATTGGCCCCCAGCAGAACATTCAGGACGCGATGAACGGTCTGGACGGCGTTGAGGACATGGCTTTCGGTCCGTCCCAGAGAAGAGAGTCCAAGCTGGGCAAGTTGCGACTGGAGCTTGCGGATATCATGCCGACGTAGTGCCATGTAGTGAGCCAAATTTCTGGCGCTATGGCGATGGGCTTCGTGGATTTCTAATGGACGTTGGAGAAGCGAGGACTCCAGCTTCAGCATGTCCGAACTGAGCGCGGCGAGTTCACTGGAAAGGTCTTGGAGTAAAGGAACATCGAGGTCGCGCATGGGAGGCCTTCTTTCCGTGCCCGTTGAAAGGGTGCTCGAGTGGTTTCTAATATCATGCCCATGTCAGCACGCGCCGGGCGGGCGGTATGTGACCACCCTCACGAATATCCGTGATGGGGGGCACTTGCCCGGGTGTGTCGAAGGGTCACTTGTCAGTGGTGGGCACCTCTCGTATGCTAGTCATCTCTGATGAAGATCGCTCTGGCCCAGTTCAACCCTACCATCGGCGACTTTGAAGGCAATTCAGCCCGCATTCTCGATTTGGCGGATCAGGCGAGGCTTGCGGGCGCGGACATGGCTGTGTTTTCCGAGTTGTGCGTCTGCGGGTATCCGCCCCAGGACCTGATCGAGCGCCCGGCTTTCGCGGAGCGCAATCAAAAGGCGCTGGCGCAGCTCGCGCGAGCGATTCCGATCCCGTCGCTCGTCGGGTACGTGGGGAAGGCGCAGGACGACACGGGGAAGCCGGTGGCGAATTGCGCGGCTCTCATCGCGAGCGGCAAGGTCGTCTTCGAGCAGCGCAAGATGCTTCTGCCGACCTACGACGTATTCGACGAGACGCGGTATTTTCAGCCTGCGATCTCGCAATCGCCATTCCGGCTGAACCCGGAAGTGCTTGGCATCACGATTTGCGAGGACTGCTGGAACGACAAAAATTTCTGGGCGCAGCGGCTCTACAAACGCGATCCCGTGGCCGAACTTGTGGGGCAAGGAAGCAGCGTGATTCTGAATATTTCGGCCTCGCCCTACACACTGGATAAACGGGCGCTGCGGCACGATATGCTGCGCGCGATTGCGATGGAGCACAGTGTCCCGATGGTCTATGTGAATCAGGTGGGCGGGAACGATAGCCTGGTATTCGATGGTTCGAGTGTGGCTTTCATGCCGGACGGGCGTGTGGCCGCGATGGCGAATTCGTTTGAAGAGGACCTGGTGCTCTTCGACACGGTGACGGGTGTGGGCGACGTGCGTCCGCAGCCCGCCGACGAACTGGCAGCCGCATACCAGGCGCTGGTGCTCGGGACGCGCGACTACATTCGCAAGTGCGGATTTCACAAGGCCTTGGTCGGCTTGAGCGGGGGCGTGGACTCAGCGCTGGTGGCCACCATCGCGGCCGACGCCATTGGCGCGGAGAATGTGCTCGGCGTAGCCATGCCCGGCCCGTATAGCTCAGAAGGCAGCCGCAGAGACGCGCGCTGCCTGGTGAAAAACTTGGGCATCGAATTCCTCGAGATTCCGATCAACGAGACCTTCGCCGGTTACCGCCAGGCGCTTGCGCCCGCCTTCGCGGGCCTCCGTGAGGATGCAACCGAGGAGAATATCCAGGCGCGCATCCGCGGCAATCTCCTGATGGCGCTCTCGAATAAATTCGGATCCATGGTTTTGAGCACGGGAAACAAGTCTGAGCTGGCCGTGGGATATTGCACGCTCTACGGGGACATGGCCGGCGGACTGGCCGTAATTTCCGATGTGCCGAAAACTATGGTGTATGAGCTCTCCAACTTTGTGAACCGCGTGCGGCCGCGCATTCCCCAGGCCACGATTGATAAGGCTCCTTCCGCGGAGCTAAGGCCGGACCAAAAGGATTCAGACACACTGCCTCCCTACGAAGTGCTCGACCGGATCTTGAAAGCATACGTGGAGGATCTACGCAGCCCCGAAGAGATTGCCGATCACTTCGAATATCCGCTGGATCTCGTCCGCAAGGTCGCTCGCTGGGTAGATCAGAACGAATACAAGCGCAAGCAAGCCGCCCCCGGGCTGAAAATCACTTCCAAAGCATTCAGCGTCGGGCGACGATTCCCGCTCGCTCAGAAGTTCGCGGTGTGATATCAGTGCGTGGCGCTGAAGCGGAGAAATAGAGTCAAAGGGGGCGGGGCATGGGATTGATGCGACGCGTCTGGATCTGGGTGGCAGCAGTTGCGATTCTGCTTGCCGCTTCACCCCTCCTCGCGCAGAGCCCGGCGCAGCCGCCAGCAGCATCTCCAGCGCAAGTTTCGTCACAGGCCCCTGGACAAACCACATCGCCTGAGGAAGCTCAATTCCTGAAGACGGCCGAAGTTTTTGTACGCAAGCTCTTCGCCTGGGGGCCGGATTTCGAAGTCAAGCTCGGCCCCCTCTCGAAATCCCCGGCACCTGAGTACTATCAGGTTCCGGTCGTGGTGACGTTTAACGGAACGTCCGATAGCGGCATCCTGTATATCAGCAAGGACGGAAAGACGCTTCTCCGTGGAGAACTGTTCGATACCTCGAGCGACCCTTTCGCAGGTAATCGCGCCCATCTTCACCTAGAGGGCAGCCCTTCGAAAGGCCCGGCCGACGCGCGCGTCACGATCGTCGAATTCAGCGATTTCCAGTGCCCGCACTGCCGCCAGCTCTATGAAAACATGAAAGTCCTGCTGCCGCATTATCCGCAGATTCGAGTTGTGTATAGGGATTTCCCGATTGTCACGGTGCATCCCTGGGCCATGATGGCTGCGATCGGCGGACACTGCGCCTTCGAGCAAAAGCCTGACGCTTTCTGGGCGCTGCACGACGGGCTTTTCGAGAACCAGGACCTGATTTCGACGGCGGATATCTGGGACAAGCTCCTGGATTTCGCGAGACAGACGGGAATCGACAAGGACGCCTTCAAGGCCTGCCTGGCGTCACCTGAAGCTAAGCAGGCAATTGAGGAAAGTATGGCCGAGGGGCAGACACTCGGCGTCAACAGCACGCCCACGGTTTTTGTGAATGGACGACCCGTGGTCGGCGGCGATCCGTCCACGATTCAGCAGTTCGTTGATTATGAGCTAGGGAATCAGCGCGGTGCGGAATCGAGCGGGCAGCAACCGGCGAAATCCGGCCCCCAGGCCGCGCAGCCTTCGAAGCCTGCAGCGAAACCAGGCGCGAAACCGTAGTCTACGAATCAGAATACTTTTATCGCGAGGTCACGCGGCTTCGGGCCAACGGGTATGAGTGTGATCAGGCTTGAAGTTTTTGCGCGGATCACGGCCAGGTCATTCGAGACGGAGTCCACAACCAGGAGAATGTCGCCGCCGGGAGTCAAGTGGCTCGTCCCCGGCCCTTGACCCACGGTGATTGGCTTTTGAGCCTGGCGGATGGAGATCAACACGGGGACGATGTGCGCTGCCGCCGAGTCCGAGATGTAAAGGGTTTGGGAGTCCGGCGTCAATGTCCCCGCGGTGGGGGACATCCCGAGGGTCAGAAAATCGCCGACTTCATTTGTGCTCGTGTTGACCACAAGAAGTCCGTGAGTGTTACTGGCGGGAATGTATAGTTCTCCGCCGTCCGGCTTCAGGATTAAATCGTCCGGGGTTCCTCCGAGCGCCAGATTCGCAAGCAGAACCATTTTTCGCAAATCCACGACAGAAACATCGTTCGTAGATCCGGACGTCACGAACGCTTTCGAATTGTCCGGCAAAATCTCCACCTGCTCAGGCTGCGGGGCCACAGGAACGACGCCGAGCGGGTTTAAGGACGCGGCATCAAGAACGGAGAGCGTGCCGTCGTCGTGATTCGACACGAGCACTTCCTGGCCGTCCGGAGTGACGCGAGCAATCCAGGGTCGCTTTCCAGCGCGGCCTCTAGCAACGACGCTGCGCGAGGCGCAATCGATGGCCAAGGCGCCATTCGAGCCTGAAGACGCGATATACGCGCGGCGCCCGTCAGGCGAAAAATCGAGGGCGTAGGCCGTTGCGCCTACCGGAATGTGGGCGACGATTTGATTCGTTTTGACGTCGAGGACCCAGGCGTATCCGCCTGTGGAACTCAAGCCCCAAATTTCATTTCGCGTCGGATGCGCGCGCACGCCGCTTGGTCCCGGCCCCACAGGAATCGTGGCGACCGGCGAAAGCTTGATGAGGTCAACGATCGTGAGTGTGCCGTCGGCTGTGTTACCGACGTAGGCCATCAAATGCAAGCCGGGTCGAAGGAAGGATGGACGGAGCTCAAGCGCAACCTCGCGCGTCGCCAGACCACCCAGCAGGACGACAAGAAAAATCAAGCGCGCGTTGAGGAACCCCTTCAGCGGGGTGCGGCGTGGTGTCATTTCAAATTTCTGCCCGCGCGTGTTC
>Ga0187782_10001876_pt1 | contig 15484 bp, 13 predicted proteins | sample 0715_SJ02_MP15_2_FD_132454 | JGI IMG/M metagenome (GOLD analysis project Ga0187782, IMG submission 132454) | Tropical peat soil microbial communities from peatlands in Department of Meta, Colombia - 0715_SJ02_MP15_20_MG | ecosystem: Environmental > Terrestrial > Soil > Wetlands > Peat | place...
TCGCGAGAGGCGACGCAGGCGCTCATCGCGCTGATGAGCGATCTCAATCTCGAGAAGATCGAGGGGGCCAGGCGAGCGGGGCGCCGGATGGTCGGAACCGCCTATCGTCGCATGCGGGACGGGGCGACCGGCGGAAGGCTTCAACGCGCTGAGGCGCGCTTCGACGGCCTGGCGGGCTGCCTGCGCACGCCGGCGGGCGGATCCAGCCGCCAATTCTTGCTGGTCGTGGAGGGCGACGAGACGCGCTCGCGGCTCATCTCGGCGCGCGAGACCGCCCGGTTGATGGGGCTCCCCGACGATTACGTCTTGCCCGCGAAATACAACGACGCCTATCACCTCACGGGAGACGGCGTGGTCGTTCCAGCCGTGCGCTTTCTCGCGGAGCATGTGATGGAGCCGCTGCTCGCCGCGCCGCCGCTGCGCAGGGCGGCGTGACGCCGGAAGACCCGGCAAGGCGCTCCGCCACGATGCGCGCGGTGAAATCGCGCGATACGACCCCCGAGCTCGTCGTTCGCGCCCTGCTGCGGCGTTTCGCGCCGGGCTATCGCCTCCAGCGCAAGGACGCGCCGGGCCATCCCGACATCGCCTATATGGCCCGCAAGCGGGCGATCTTCGTTCACGGCTGTTTCTGGCATGGCCACGACTGCCCGCGCGGCGCGCGCATGCCCAAAGCCAACGCCGACTATTGGAGCCGCAAGATCGCGCGCAACCGCGCCCGCGACATCGCCAACGCCGAGAAGCTCGCCAAGCAGGGCTGGCGGGCGCTGACGGTGTGGGAGTGCGAGCTCAAGGACCTTTCCGCGCTGGAGGCGAAACTGCGGGAGTTTTTGAGCTGAACGCCGCGCTTGACCGAAGGAACGGAATGACGGAGCTTCGGCGTTGATCGCTGAGAGCGGCGCTGAGCTCAATGGGACGCGAGCATGCCTCAGTCGGTCCAAACTCTCGCCGAACGCAAGCGGGCGCGGGTCGAAGCGATCCGCCTCGGCGTCGCGCGGTTGCGTGAGGAGCTTTCGGCGTACGGTCGTGCGCGGGGCGGCGCGTTTTGGCCTTGCGGCTCCGCGGCGTCCGTCCATCTGCGCTATGACAGCGACGTAGACCTTCAGGCCGAAGGCGCAGGTGCTGCCTTGACCGATGCGCGTTGGCTGGAGATCGACCGGCATTCGCCCGTGCTACACGACTTCGGCGCAGACGCCTTGGTCACTCGCTCGGACGAAACGCCGCGCTGTCCAGGCCGGCCCCATCGTCCTCGTCGCCGAACATGATGCTGTCGACGCGCGGACGCAGGCCCTTCGGCAGGCTTGGGCGGCGCCTGCGGAACTGGCCGCGCATCACCAGCACGAAGGCGATCGCGTCCAGCCCTGCGGCCGTCACGGCCCAGAGCTGCTCCGCCGCCGGACCGAGCGTAGCGATCACGAACCCGGCGACGAGCCCCGCGATCAGGAAGGGCGCGAGCGCCGGACGCAGTCCGCCGACGACGGCGAAGGTTCGAAAGGCGCCGAAGGCGAAGGCGGCGGCGCCGACGATCCCGAAATCGAACCAGATTTGGAACAGCAGGCTGCGCGGCGTGTGCGGATCGAGATAACCGCCGAAGAGCCCGAAATGCGCGGCGCCGAAGCCGTGGCCGGTCAGCGTGCGCGCGCCCCCGTTCACGGCGAGCGCGCCCCAAATATCCAGCGCGCGCATGAAGTCGGACGCGTGGCCGCCGGGCGCGTAGCGCGCGAGGGTTGCGACGAGCGGCGCGCCGAGGATCATCCCCGCGGCCGCCCAGCCGAATAGCCGCGCCGTCCCCCGCACCCGCCCGAAAGACGCGGCGAAGGCCAGCAGGCCCGCGATCAGCGCGGGCCCGACATTGGGCGCGCCCGAGGCGTATGCCGCGGACGAAGCGCCAAGAACGAGCGCGGCGGCGAAGCCCCAGCGACCGCGCAAGGCCAAGGCGCCGGCCGCCGGCCAGAGGATCAGCGCGAGAGCGACGCCGGCGCGCGCCACGGCGCTGCCGTCCACGAGCTCCTCTAATGTCGGCGGATGATTCTTGTCGAGGCCGAGGATCGCAACGACGGCCAGCGCGGCCGCGGCGACGAAAGCCCCGATCGGAAGCAGGTTCATGTCGCAGACGCGCGTGCGCTGCGGCAGGAGGCCGCCGGAGACCGCGACCAACGCGAGCGTCAGAACGCTCTTCAGCAGCCGCTCCGCCGGCCCGGCCGAGAAGGGCGACCAGGCCAGCGAAAGCCCCGCCCATGCGACGAGAAAGGCGGAGGCGAGCACCGGCGGCGCCGTCAGAAGCTGAAGCAGCGGTCGGGTCTTGTTGCGCGTTGCGGGCGACACCGCCGCGCCGGAGAGCAGCAGCGCTGCGCCGATCGGCAGCAGCACGTAGATCGTGCGCCCGGAGACCGCTGGAGCCGCCGGCGAGACCATGAAGAGCAGGAAGAGGCCCAGCCGCGTCAGCAGCTGAGCGGCCTCCTGCGCGGGGTCCTCATGCGCCCGGTGCGAGAAGAGCGTCATGGCGCAGCGCTCGCGAGGGTCCGCGACGCCGCGCATTCGGCGCGCAGCCGCCGCGCCGCCGCCTCGAAATAGCGCGCGTCGGGTTCGGCCGCGTGCGCGATCCGCCCGAGCCGCACGGCAGCGACGCTCGCGGAGGCGAGGCCTGCGAAGGGCTCCCAGACGACGTCGCCCGGGTCGCTCGACGCGAGGATCTGGCGCGTCATCAGCTCGATCGGCTTCTGGTTCGCGTGCAGCGCCGCCTCGGACCGGTCGCGTTTCAGGCGCTCGGCGCCGTGCGCCGCCGGCTCGCGCCAGACGTTCGTCAGCGCATGGACATGCGTCCACTTCGCGCGCAGATCGTCCCAGGCGCGGGCGGTCGGGGGATTGAGCCCGTCGATCGAGAAATAGGGCGACGCGCTTTTGCGCCCGTGACGTTCGCACCAGCGCGACATTGCGACGACGGCGCCGCCCGGCGGACAGTACCAGAGCCGGCAGCCGGTCAGATATTTGCGCGTGGCGGCGTTGGCGACGCCGCAAGCGGCGTTGGCCTGCGCGAGCGGCAGGCCCGAGCGCCGCCACTCCTCGCGCAGCCATTGCTGCAGCGGCAGCCGTCGCCCGTCAGGCGTCGAGAGGCCGATGGCGCGCGTATAGCGGACCGAGACTTCGGTCACGACCGGCAGCCCGCGGATCGTGCGCGAATTCACATTGCCCGCGATATGAGCGACGCCCTTGTCCCAGATCACGGTCTCCTGATAGACCCAGCCGTTGAGCTCGAGCGCCGGGTGGGCCTTGGCCCAGCCGATCTCGCTGTTCCAGAACCAGAGAGTTGTGTTCGGCTTGGCGCATTTCGCCCAGGCGGCGGCGTGCGGCGCGTACCATTCCGCCAGCGCCTCGGGGCTCTTCGGCTCGCCTTTGAATTTGCCCAGGCCATAGGGACCGTCGGAGACGATCACGGTCGGAGGAAGCCAAGAATCATAGGCGCAAAGCGCGTCGCCGTGAAAGAGCGACGCCCGCTTCAACCGAAGCGTTCGATCCTCCGCTCGAACGGCGAATGCTCTCTGGTCCGGCATGATCCACCCAAGTAAGGCGATTTGCCGCCAACCTTCTGTGCGATGCAACACGGAACATGTCTGTCCGCTCACTTTTCACTCGGACTGTGTCTCTTTTGCCCACTCGCCCAAAAGCCCCGGATCCTGCTCCTCTCGAGCCGCTTTCCGCGCCAGCGCGGCGAACTCTTGCGGCGGCAGGAGCTGCGCCAGCGCCCAAACAGCCGCGCCGCGCACGAGCGGGGAAGGGAACGAAAGCCTTGCCGCCGCCTGTGGCGCGAGCCGCGGGTCGCCGCCGGCGCCGATCGCCGTCAGCACGTTGCGCAGGAAGCGGGCGTGGCCGAGCCGCTTGACGGGGCTGCCGGAATAGCGCGCTCGAAATCCCGCCTCGTCCAGCGCCGCGAGCTCGGCGAGCGGCGGATCTTCGAGCTCCGGCGCCCCGGCGAGCTTCGCCTCGCGGGCCGCTTGAGCGAATTTGTTCCAGGGACAGACCGCAAGACAGTCGTCGCAGCCGAAGACGCGATTGCCGATGGCCTTGCGAAATTCGCGTGGGATCGGCCCTTTGTGCTCGATCGTGAGATAGGCGATGCAACGCCGCGCATCGAGGCGATAGGGCGCCGGGAACGCCTTGGTCGGGCAAGAGTCGAGACAGGCCCGGCAGGAGCCGCAATGGTCTCGCTCGGGGGGGTCGGGCGCGAGTTCGACTGTGGTGAACAGCGCCCCGAGGAAAAGCCAGGAGCCGAAACCGCGCGATACGAGATTCGTATGCTTGCCCTGCCAGCCGAGCCCGGCGGCTTGCGCGAGCGGCTTCTCCATGACGGGCGCCGTATCGACGAAGACCCTGGCGTCGCCGCCGGCCCGGGCGATCAGGAACCCGGCGAGCAGTTTGAGACGCCCCTTGAGGATCTCGTGATAGTCACGACCGCGCGCATAGACGGAGATCGCGCCGCGCTCCGGCTCGGCGAGCGCCGCCAGCGGGTCGCGCTCCGGCCCGTAATTCAATCCGACCATCACGACGCTGCGCGCGTCGGGCCAGAGCGCCTTCGCCGCTGCCCGGCGCGCCTGGGTCTCCGCCATCCAGGTCATCTCGCCGTGGGCGCCCTCGGCGAGCCACGCTGCGAGACGCGCCGCGGCCTCGGGGATGGCGTCCGGCGTCGTGATCCCGCAGGCGTCGAAGCCCAGGTCGCGCGCCCTGCGGCGGAGGTCGTCCTCGAGCGTCAGAAGTCCAGTTCGGCGTAGAAGCGCCCGGGCGTCATGCCAGGGGCGCGGTCGGCGATGAGCGGGCGGAAGGCGGGTCTCGACTTCACGCGCTGATACCAGTGTTTGGCCGCCTCGTCCTCCTCCCAGGGCACGTCGCCGAGATAGTCGGCGCAGGAGAGATGCGCGGCGGCGGCGAAGTCGGCGTAGCTGAGCCGGTCGCCGGCCAGCCATTTGCGCACGCCCGTGAGATAGCCGACGTAGCGCAGGTGCGGGCGGATATTGGCGCGGGCGATGCGCACGAGCTCCATATCGGGCGCGCCGCCGCGATTTCCGGCGGAAGCGAAGCGCTTGTAGACCTTTTCGGTCACGAGGGCGCTGCTGACTTCCTCGAAAAACTTCTCGTTGAACCAGGCGACGAGCCGCCGCGTCTCGACGCGATCCTCGATGTCCTGCGGCATGAGCCGTCCTGCGCCCGCCTGCGCGCCGCGCGTCTCGTCGAGATATTCGGCGATGACCGAGGCGCCGGGAACGACGACGCCGTCATCATCGACGAGGACGGGCGTTTTCCCCGCGGGATTGATTTCGAGGAATTTGGGATTGCGGTCGAGCACGCGCTCCTCGATGAGCTGCGTCGCGACGCCATATTCGCCGAGAATGAGCCGAATGAACCGGGAGTGCGGACAGAGCGGGTGATGGATCAGTGCGGGCATGAGGCCTTTGGCGCAGCGTCACGTCGAGCCGGGGGGAGGGGGCGGGATGTGGCGAAGGTCAATTTGTTGCGATCTTCTTAAGGAAGCGTTCTTGGCCGGCCTCGGGCGAAGAATGGCCTTATAGGGCCCGCCCCGCCGAGAAACAAGGCGCGACGATGCAGGCAATAATTGAGCTGGCGGGCGCCTGCGCCTCGCGGGCGCCCGCCAATTGCGATTTCAACGATGCGCAGCGCTCAGAGCGAGCGCAGGAAGTTCAGCAGATCCTGCTGCTGCGCGTTCGAGAGCGCGTTGTAGTTCTGGATGACCTGATTTGCCTCGGAAGGCCCATAGTTCGCATTGCCGGGGCTGGCATGGGCGCCGATCGCCTGCACCAGATCGCTCGTGCGGCCGTCATGCAGGAAGAAGAGCCTCTGCCCCAAGCCCCATAGAGGCGCGGTGCGGAACTCGTCGCCCGCCGCCTGGCCCTGCACGATGCCGTCGGCGAGGCCCGGTCCCATCTTGTGAAGCGCGAGATCGGAGTAGAGGTTGGCCGTGACGCCGGAGAGCGCCGCGACATAGTTGATCGCGTTCGGCGCCCCGTACTGCACGACGTCGGTGACGGTGGTCAGCGCCGGCGCGTGACAGAGCGCGCAGCCGATGGCGTTGAACAGCTGGCCGCCATTGGCGATCGAGGGCGCGCCGCCGGGCGTCGTCGTCGAGGGCGCGGGCGGGGCGAGGAAACGCATGAAGGCCGCGAATAGCTCGATCTCGCTCATCACGAACGGCGCAGGAACGCCTTCGAAATTGTCGAAGATCGTCTCGTTGTTGGGCGCCGGCGCGAACTGGCAGAGCGGATTGTCGTCGAGCTCGTTCTGAAACAGCTGGTTCGTCACACCGAGCTCGTTGATGGACGCCTCGCCCGCGAAGCCCAGCAGCGACTTGTTTTGCGCCTTCCAGCCGAAGCGCGTGATCGTCGGCACGGCGCCGTCGCCGTAATTCGGATGGCCGCTGATCCCGAGCGAGGCCTTTTGCGCGCCATTCGCCGCGAGATTGGCGACGATCGCGCTATCGGAGATCGCCTCGATGAGCCCGGCGCCAAAAGTCGGCGTCGGAATGCGAAGGGCGACGTTGCCCTTGGCGTATTCCGCGTCGAAGTCCGGCTGCACGGCGTTGCAGGTGTTGTGATTCACTCCGTTTTTTAAATCGACCGTGCCGTCCTCGCGTCCGGTGATCACGAACAGCTGATGCACATGGCCGTCCGGCGCTCCGCTCGGCAATTTCCTGAACCGCGCCTCGACGACCGGGCCGTGGAGCTGCACGAATTTCGGGATCAGGTTGACCGCGCCATAGGCCGTCGCGACCGTGGGCTGCGGATTGATCGCCGGCGACGAGCCGCCGGCCGAAGGATACGCATGACAGCCCGAGCAACGGTCGAGATCGAACTCAGGCCCCAGACCGTCCTGGAGGTTATGCACCTCTTGAAAAAATTCCTGTCCGGCTTGGAAGTAGGTCGCCTCATCCGACGTGAGAGCGCTGAGCGGGCCGCCCGCTCCCGGCGCGCCCTGGCGCGGTCCGGGATCGGACGCCGCGCTTGAGCCCGAGCCGGCGCGGCTCGCGTCCACGGCGAGAAAGGCGGAAACTGCGGTCGCCGCCAGGAGGAGAAGGAGCCTCCCCGACGGACGGGACTCTGGGCGATGGGCGTTGAGGTGTCGACGCATCTTCTTACTCCCCGGCTTGGGTGATGTTTGCGAATACCCGTCCCGAGCCGGGACGGAACGGCGGCTCGATGGTGGTTTGGTGGCGATCCTGCCGGCCGCCACAGCGCCCGCCCGGGCCCGGGATGGGCGCGAGCGGCGCTCGCGGGGCGGTCTGGCGATAAAGCTCGTCGCGCGTCGGCATGTCATTGCAGCTCGAACACCGTTCCCGAGGTGGTCGTGCCGTAGATCGCGCCAGCCGGCCCGAGCGTCAGGCCGCCCTGCGGCCGGACGCCCTGGGGACCGCCGCTTTGCCCAAAGGAGGTGGCGAGCGTCGTGAACGGCCACTGACCGCCCGCGGTCGCCGGCGGCGACAATTTGAACAGCACGCCCGTGCCCCAATAGGGATTGATGAAGCCGCCATAGGCCGCGGCGCCATAGAGGGAGCCGTCCGTCCCAAGCGCCAGCGGCGAGGCGAGGCCGCCGCCGTCCGCACCGCCAGTGAAGGTGTGCAGGAGCCCGAACGTCCACTTCGTCTTGCCGGCCGACGGCGGCGTGAGCGAGAAGGCCGTGCCCCAGAAGCCGGAGCCCCAGCTATAGGTGACGCCGTAGAGCACGCCGCCCGCTCCCAAGGTCACCCCGGCGACCGGATTGGCGCCATTCGCGGGATTGGTGAAGTCGTAGACGAGCGTCTCGGTCCAGGCCGTCTTGCCTTTGGCGGGCGGAGACAGCTCGAACACCGTTCCCCAGGCTGCCGCGCCGCCGTTCTGCGTCGTCCCGTAAAGGGCGCCGTTCGGTCCCCAGATCAGGCCGCACAGCGGATTGGCGCCGTCGTTCGCGCCGGCCTGGAAGCTGTAGAGCACGGTCTCGGTCCAGGCGGTCTGGCCGGCGGCCGGCGGCGTCAGCTTGAACACCGTCCCATTGCCGCTCGCCCCGCCCGCCGGCGTCGCGCCATAGAGCGCGCCGGCGGAGTCGAGGATCAGATTGGCGCCGGGGTTCGCCCCGTCCGCTCCGCCCGTGAAGCTGTAGAGCAGCGTCTCGGTCCAGGCGGTCTGCCCGGCGGCCGGCGGCGTCAGCTTGAACACCGCGCCAGTGCCGTGCGCTCCTCCCCCCGACGTCGTTCCATAGAGCGCGCCGCTCGCGTCGGCGACGAGGCCGCCATAGGGCTTCGCGCCGTCGGGGGCGCCGCCGAAGCTCCACAGCGTCTGCTCGGTCCAGGCGGTCTGCCCGGCGACGGGCGGCGCCAGCCTGAACACGCTTCCCGCGCTCTGAGCGCCGCCATTCACAGCAGTCCCATAGAGCGCGCCGCTCGCGCCGAGCAGAAGCGCCGCCGCAGGCAGGCTCCCTTGCGCGTTCGAAAGCTGGTAGAGCGTGGTCAAGGTCTCGCCCGCCTGGGCCTTGGCCGCTTGGCCAAGCGCGGCGGCGGCGATGGCGAGGCCGGCGCAACCGAGCGCCCTTCCGGTCCCCCGCCCGAATGTGTGCTTGTGAGAGTTCATCTGATTCTCCTCAGCGTCGAGAAAGATTTCTTCGCTTGCGACGTTCTCGCGACGAAGGACGGTCATGGCTGCTGGTAGATCCAGACCTGGGCGGGAAAACCCGCCGCCCCCTGTGTGCCCGCGTATATCTTGCCGTTATGCGGATTGACCGCGAGGGCTCCGACAAGCAGTCCGTTAGGGTACGGCAGGCAGTTGAAGAAGCACGCCGGCGGCGAGGGGGCGGGGCCGATAGGCATTTGGTCGAGGACGACCTTCAGGCTCGCAACGTCGATGATCTGCAGCACGCCGCCATACGCATAAGCGAAGTAATACAGGTTGTTGTTTGGGTTGATGGCGGTCGACCCATCAGTGCCCGCCAGCTCCGGTAGCAGGCTTATCGTCGCGCCGGTGCGCGCGTTCACCACCCAGGTCGGACCATAGACCGTTTGGGCGAACGCCTGCTCGGGATTGGCCGGGTTGATCGTAAGCTTATCCAGATCCGGACCTTGGGCTGTACAATTATACCCACCGTCGACCAGCCAGCAGCCGGCGGGACCAGTAGCAGGGACGACGTTACTGAGAATATTCACCAGCTCATTAGTGTCGCCATCGATCACGAAAACCGATCCTTCATAATATTGCGACAGATAAACTAGATTTGTTTTCTCGTCGAGCGTCATATCATTGGCGTCGAGGTCGACGATCTTATTCAGCAACGTTCCGGTATTTCCGTCGAAGATGTAGAGCGCTTCCAGATAATTTGTTACATAGAGTTTCCCGGTCTTATTGTTTAAGGCGGCTTCGGCCGTGTAGGGTCCCGGGCCAAAATACCCTGACGAGGCGGGCGCCGAGGTGATTTGGACGCTGGTCAGCAGTTGGTCCGTGTTCCCATCGGCGACCCAGTAGCAGCCATTCGTCATGAAGACGTAATACAGATTGGACTTGGAGTTGAAGACGACGTTGGCTGGAGCCCCCCCGGGCCCGTTGGCTGAGGTGTAGTTCTGAGAGCATTGGGGGATCGGAATGTTATTGACCACCTGATTTGTCGTGCCGTCGATCACGATGAGCTGTTGGGCAAAATAATCCGCCACGTAGACGCGGTTGTTCAACGAATTGACAACCGCAGCGACGGGGAACGAGAGGCAGTTGGGGTTGGCGGCGGGGCAAGCGTTGACGAGGTTGATGAGCTTCGGCGTGTAATCCTTCGCCCGCGCGGGCGCCAGCGTCAGGCCGGCGCAGAGCGCCGCCAGGATCAGTCCCTTCCATTTGCTTAGGCTTTGCATGACTTTCTTCCTCCTCATGTTTTGGCGATCTCGCCGCTCTCGCGACGGACCGTCTCGCTCTCTCTGACCCGCGCCGGTCGAAGCCGAGCAACGAGCGGGCGCGGGGTGCTCCACTGGGGCCCGGGCCGGGATGTTCCGCCGGCGGCGCGCCCTGATGCATTCAATTGCGGAAGCGCGCGCCGCGGCCTGCGCCGGCCCGGGGGCCCCCCGGCGATCCTGGCGGCGGAGATGGATGGATGTTCGCGGTCGTTTCGGCCTACGCGGTCGAGACGGCCTGTTGCGCCGGCGACGCGGGGACGCCAGGCAAGAGCAAAAGAGCGGTTGAGTCTGGCAATGTTTTTCCTAAGGCCGCCGCAGGTCTCATGAACGCGATCCCCCCTCCGGTGGAGGGCGCGCAGTCGCCCTCTCATGAATAAGGACGCATGCGCCTCGCGCGCCGGAACCCGGAATTGAAAAAAATCGAGTCGGTCGCGCCGCAGCGCCGCTGCTCGAAACAGGCGCCCGCGGCGTGCCGGAGGCCAGCCCGTTCGTCACAGCGAGGCAGAGGCTGAAGGCCGGCGTCAGAAGTCCACTTTGAGCAATCCACGGAACTCGCGGGGCGTCGCCGGCCCCCAGGCGACGGCGTTGGGGCAGCCGACGTAAGCCCAGCCGGGAGTGGCGGAAACCGGCGCTCCCCATGTTATGCCGCAGCCGCCCTGGCGGTTGAGAAGGTTGTCGACGTTGAGCTGCGCGAGGAAATACATGCCGTTATAGTCGAACTTGTAGCCCACGAAGCCGTTCACAAAGCCGTAGCTGAGAGAGGGATTTGGCGTATCGAGCGGTCGACCGGCCAGGAAGTTGGCAATGGCGCGGTTGCCCATTTCGAGCGGGCTTTTCCAATACCAGTTTCCCCCAAGGCGCAGGCCTTTGAGATCGCCGCGCTTGAACTCATAGGCCGTGGCGAGGCTCGCCAGATAGCGCGGGCCCGAGACGGAGGCGGGCGTCTCGACCTCGCCGGGGACCCCCTTGATCGTGCGAAATTCCTGCTCGGAAAAATGCGGGCTGACGCTCCACTCCGGCGTGATCTCGCCGTTGAGGTCGAACTCGAAGCCTTTGCTGCGGGCTTCGCCGACCAATTGCACGAGCAGGCCTTGGAAACCGCTGTATAGATTGGCGCAAAATTGCGCGGCAGGCGGGCAGGAGACGTATTCGACGACATTGGTCTTCGCGAGATCGAACACGGCGAACGTCGCCTGAAGCTTGCTGCCCAAAAGGTCGAATTTCAGGCCCGCTTCCGTCTGCCGACCAGCGCTTGGCGGCGGCGGCTGCAACGTGTTGATGACGATGTTTTGAGCCGTGTAGTTCGGCGTATAGGCCTCGACATAACTTGCGTAGACCGAGAACCACTCAAGAGGTCGCCAGGTCAAACCGGAGCGGGGCGTGACGCGGTTCGCCCATCTGAAGAGATGAGAGGCCTGACCGCCGCTCGCCGTACAGGGAACATAGGTCAAGCCGATCAGGAACGACAGGCCGCCGCAGGCCGCATTCGATATGCTGTTCGTATAGCTGATATATTGGTAACGGGCGCCGCCCATGAGATACATGCCGTAAGGAAGCTTGATCTGGTCCTGAACATAGCCGCCTGCAGTGTTGATGGAGTTTTCCTCGGCGTCCGAGGCTTCAGGCAGAAAGCCGATCGGCGCGCTCGGGTGCACCGGGTCCAAGATCAATATTGGCAGCTCGACGCTGCCAAAATCGTAAGAATGACTGGTGTGGGTGTTATAACGATAATAATCGCCGCCGACCAAAAGGGTGTGTTTCAGATATCCGGTGTCAAAACGTCCCGTTAGATCAACAATCGCCCCTTCAATGTCCGACCTCGTATTGCTGACCAGCTCGACTCTCGTGAAAGCCGGCTGACCGTTGGGGAGGGTAATGATCGTATCGCTCGAGTTCCCGGTGGGGGAGATCAAGATCCCATCCCATCTGTTGCGATCCGTGAACCCCGTCACGCTGATCTGCCAGTCCTTGTCAAAATTATGCAGCAGCCGAACCTGGGTGTAACTCGTTTCCTGAGCCGAGGGCGAACGCTCGCCGTAATTTACGTTTCGCCCCAGCAGTATCGGAAAACATGCGCCTCCGCCATTGCACCATCCTGGAACAAGGTTGGCGTAGCCGCCGTCAAAGCTCTGCTGGAATTGCTCTTCGAACTGGATCGACGTTTCCGGCGTGATCTGCCATTTAATGACAGGATCGAACAATAGCGAGCGATGATAGGCGAGGTCGACCTCCGACCCGTTGTTCGTGTAGCCGAAGGTCATGTGGTAGAGGAGATTTCTTTCGGCGTCGAGCGGTCCGGTCGCCTGCATGACGGTGCGATAGCTCGCATAAGGCGCGACCTGCTGCTGGATGGAGTAGTGGGGCGTCGCTTGCGGCTGGGCGGTCGTGACGTTGACGACGCCGCCCGGCTCCACTGTGCCGTAGAGAATCGCCGCCGGCCCTTTGAGCACGTCCATGGAGGTGATGTTGCCGAAATCAGTGTCGTAGAGTCCGGGAATGATCCCCAGATTGTCGAGCCTCACGCCGTCGCGGAAGATGACGTCCGTGTCGAAGCCGCGAACGGTCACGACGTTCCAAGCCTGGCCATATTGGTAGTATCGGTAATAGTTGTTGTAAGCCGAACCGCCCGCGATATCGACGTTGCTGACGTTGCGGAGCGCTTGATCGAGCGAGGTGACTTGCTGATCCAAGAGCGTCTGCTCGCTGACCGTCTGGATGCTGACGGGCGTCTCGATGCTCGGCGTATTGACCTTGGTCGCCATCGACTGAATCGGCGCAGCATAAGAGCTCGGATCGTTGCAGACGCCCTCCGCGCACAATCCGCGCGCGCCGACCCCGACCGAGGGATCGGGGCCCGTGACGACGCCCGAGCTGGAACCGCCGGGGTTCGCGCCGCCCGGCGCGCCAGGGCCTTCGGACTCTTTCGACGGCGAGGCGCCGATATCGATGACCGGCAGCGCCATCGCCCCCGGAGGCAAAGTGTCGAGAGCGATTTCTCGAGACGACGTAACGACGATCGAAGCAGTGTGACCCTCTTCGAGCACGCGATACTTTAGTGAGGTCCCAGAAAGCAGCCTGTCCAGCGCCTCGCGCACTGTAAACGCGCCGGAGAGCCCAGATGTGCGCATGCCGCGCGTCACGCGCGCATCGTAAAGCACGTGCAGGCCATTTCGATCCGCGATTTCGTTCAACGCCCCGGCCATCGTGCCGGCGGGAATATGATACTCGCGAACGCCGAGCTCCGGTTTCGGCGACAGACTTGAATCGTCCGCCAGCGCGAACCCCGTGAGTGACGCGACGCCGAACGCAAGCGCGAGAGCGGCCGCGATCGGATTCTGCCCCAAACCCTCCGCACGTCTTGTCGACGCCCTCACCGAATTGATCGCGAGGCAGCGGCGTCTTGTGAAAGCACGCAGCCAGCTGGCTCGCCGAAACCGGAGAGGCGGGGACGTCTGCACGAAGGCTAATCCAACAACAAAACGAGATAATCTGTCGCCTTCACGACCTTGAGGCCTAAACGCGCCTGGAGCTCATGCAGCGTCTGCGACGGGTCGTCAGCGTCAAAAACCCCGCTCACGCGCTTTTCGCAGGTCGCTGGCAGGAGACATCGCAGCACGCCATGACGGTGACGCCGAAGCACCTCGAGCACCGCGCCTAGCGGCTGATCCTCGAACACGAGTTTGCCTCTGCGCCACGCGAGGCTCGCGGCAAGATCCGCGGCAGCCGCGGCGGCGGGCGGCGCACCGCGACGGTACTCGCTTGCCTGTCCCGCGCTAAGTTCAGTTACTTCGCCGCCGCTTGCGAGGGAGACGCGATGTTCGGTTACGACGACCCGAGCGCCGCCGCCTTCGAGCGCCACGTCGAAGGACGTGCCCCGGGCCGTCACGACCCCGCCATTGGCTTCGACCACGAACGGACGCCGCTCGTCGGGCGCGACCTCGAACCAAGCTTCGCCCCTTAGCAAAGTGATCTTGCGGAACGAGGAATCGTAGCGCTCTGCAATCGCCGACTGAGCATCGAGATGAACCTTCGACCCGTCGTCGAGCGTCTCGAGGCGCCGTTCGCCGATTTGCGTGGCGCGGCTCGCGCGAAAGGCGACGGAGATGTCTTCGCTGAACAGAAAAAGCGCGCAAATCGCCGCGCAAGCGGCTAAGCTGACGGCAAGGGGGGTGCGATAGGCTCTTCGCGACGCGCGCGAGGCCGGCAAGTTGGCCAAGTCGACGCATGTTCGCGAAATGTCAGCGAAAGCGGCGCCGTGACGCGCGTCGGCGGAAAGCCAAGCCTCGAAGGCGTCCTGCTCTTGTCGAGTCAGCGGGGCGGACCAACGCCGCACCCACCAGTCGATGGCCGCCTCCCGCGCCTCTTCGCCGAAAGTCTCCTTCTCGTCGGACATTTTTGTGCAGCTCGCTCTTGGCTCTTGCGACGCTGCGCCAGCCGCGCCGCCTCCTAACTTACTAGGACGCACTTGCATGAAATATAGGAACCGGCCGGCGAATCAGTCGAGCGCGGCGCGGCAGCGCCGGATCGCGTCCCTCAGATAACGCCGGGTCATGCTATCCGAAATGCCGAGCCGCTTAGCCGCTTCGGGCGCAGAGAGACTTTCCTCGAAGCAGAGCTTAAATACGTCCCGACATCTTGGTGGAAGGTTGGCGACGGCTTCGGCAAGCAGCCGGGTTCGTTCACGCTGGGTCAGTCGCTCCTCGGGCGTCGCTTCTTCGCAGCGCGTATCTGCGACTGGTTCTCCCCGAATCAGCCAACGCGCTTCAGCGCTTTTACGACGTGAACGGTCTCGCGCGAGGTTCAGCGCGATCGTTCGCGTAAAGCTCGAGGCGTCTATAATCAAGTGCTTCTCCTCGACTCTCAGGAGCCGAACAAAGGTCTCTTGCAAAAGATCGGAGGCGTCGTCGCACCCTGCTTTGCCACCAAGCAGGGCCAGCAGGTCCCGCCGATGGCGCCGAAAGAGATCGGCGACGGATATGTTAGTGGTTTTGGACATTCTCGCGGCCGCTAGAACGAGTAACGCCTTGCAGGAGACCCGTTCCGACCCGAATCCGGGCCCCGCTCAAGATTCTTATGTCCCCACTGCAGACAAGTAAAGGACCTGTCCGAGCCCCCCGTCTTTCGGGGAGACGGGGCGGCGATGAAACTGGAGGAAATGATCGTCCTCGTGGAGGGCTGCGAAAGCGTTCCCGAACTGCGCATGCGGCTGCATCAGATCGCTCAACATTACGGCTTCGAGAATTTTGCTTTCCTCGACATTGGCGACCTTGGGCGGCTCGCCCCGTTCTACTTGACGACCGTGCGCGCGGATTGGGAACGCGATTACCAGGCCGAGGGCTTCGTCAATCACGACCCGATGCTTTCGAGGGTGTGCAAAAGCAAACTTCCCTTCACTTGGCGGGACGTGTGCGGAGCGCCGCCGAAGGGCGTGCGCAACTCCGGGGTCAAGTCCTGTTTTTGCTGGAAAAGCGATTGAGGGAGGCGGGTTGAGGCGTTGAGGCGGATTGGCGCGCGAAATCGACGTTGAGCTGCGCGCGCAACTCGGCGATCGGATTGCGCGGGATTTGCGTCTGGCGCAGA
>Ga0187782_10001878_pt1 | contig 15479 bp, 11 predicted proteins | sample 0715_SJ02_MP15_2_FD_132454 | JGI IMG/M metagenome (GOLD analysis project Ga0187782, IMG submission 132454) | Tropical peat soil microbial communities from peatlands in Department of Meta, Colombia - 0715_SJ02_MP15_20_MG | ecosystem: Environmental > Terrestrial > Soil > Wetlands > Peat | place...
CGTTGGCCATGCGGGTCCAGGTGGCCCCGCCATCGCTGGTTTCAAAACTGATGCGGTTGGGCACATCCGAGATGGAGGCGTGGGTGGCATCCGTGGCGTGAATGCCGCCCAAATCTCCCGCGATAGGGGACCCCACCTGCCTCCAATGTTTGCCTCCGTCCGTGGTGAGGAGGATGGTCCCGGCTTTGCCGATAATCCAGCAGATGTTGTCGGATGTGGCGGAACCCGAAGTCAGATCCGCGCTGACGCCGCTGCTCTGGGGCTTCCAGGATTTGCCGCGATCGAGGCTATGCTCGATGGTCCCCGAATCCCCGACGCGCCAGGCATGCTTTTCACCGGGGGAAACGATGTAACGGGAACTCGCGACAGCCATTTGGACCAGAGTGGGGGCCTTTTGTTTCTCCACGGGCATGATCTGCACCGAATCGGCAGTGACTGCCGGCGCCGCAGACTGAACCTCCACTGTCTCGCTTGGTGGCTTCAGGATTTGATCTTTCTCACGATTGGCGGGACTCGGTACGGCTCCCGCAACTGCCCCTGAATTGGTGGGAGGCTGCGCAGCATCGATTGTTCGGCTCTTCGCCACATACGCAGAAACAGGCGGAGGCGCCGCGGGAAGATTCTGCTGCTGACCTGCTATGAGTGCATCTCCTCCCTGCGACGTCGTCACGAGTTCGTTGCCGGAAGCCGCGGGAGCACCCGGTCCGGGCGGAGAAAGCGACTTCTGCGACGAAACAGGTTCGGGCGAAGGCGAAGTGCGAATTCTGGGAGAAAGTGGGCCTTGGGCTGATCTTTGTGGGAGTATCTCTTCATTTCTCGGTTGAATCGGTGCTTGCTGCGGAAGTTGAGAAAGCGCAGTCGTCCGTGTCCGGTTCATTGTCATCTCTGCTTCTTTCATCTGCTGCTGGTGCTGAATGCGGACTTCCCACACTCCGATCGACATAATGATGGCGGCAGCCAATGCACCTAGGGGGGCAAGCCATCGCCAGGACGGGCGTGGCCGGGTTTCGCCGATAGGAACGGACGCTGCGGATTGCCGAGGCAGTGCGGTGGTGAGTGCTTCCCCCAGCCCCACGCGCAACTGTACTGCCGGGGCTCGTTGAGCCGCGGCGACATTCTCGGCAATCGACAGCCACTCTTTTTCCGACGCCTCGGCGGGGATATTTTCCGTTTGTTCGAGCAGCACCAGACTCTCCTGGCAGCGCGCGCATCCCGCGATGTGCTGCTTCCATTGGGCCATCTCCTCGAGAGAGAGCGTGCGCTCGTGATAGGCAGCGAGAATCTCCGTGTCCGGGCATGCGGAATCGGGAGAAGCGTGGCGCAGATGGTGCGCCAAAGCGCGTTCGAACTGTTCATCGCGATCATCCGTTGGCATGACGCGCTCCTTTCTTTGAACGAAGGAGGAATCGTTTCTTGCGGATATTCATGACGATTCCTTTCCCCCCACCGGGCTCCTGCGGGCGGGCTGCTCCGGAAAGATGTGGCGAAAATCGATCGGAGAATCCTCGGCGGCGTATTCGAAACAAAGCGCTATCTCCGCCTGGCTCATCGGAGGAAAGGTGCGCCTCGGATTATTTGTGTGGCGTCCCGTGCGAAGGCAGTCTTCCACCCTGTTGCGCAATTCGCGGCGCGCATGCTCAAGATGCCGGGAGGCACTGGATTCGTGTTCGCCGAACAAGCGGCCAATTTCCGCGAGCGTTTTGTCTCGCGCGTAATAAAGCTCCAAGCGCTTGCGATCCTCTTGCGGCAGAGACGAAAGAGAGTCGGTCAGGGCAAGCAGAAAACGGCGGAGATATTTGCTGCGATGGGGATCGGGAGGAGCAGGGGAGACGCTCTGCGTGGGAAGCGCTTTCATCCCTTCGCCATCCTCTTGCTCAAAGGATTCCAAACGGCGGCTTTGCCGGATATGGTCGATGTGGCGCTGGGCCAGAATGGCTCGAAGCCACGTTTTTAGTGAACTGCGGCCGTGAAAATAGCGGAAGAGAGAGGCTTCGCCACGTTTGCCGTCCACGAGCCCAAACAGCTCCGCAAAGAGCGAATCTGCCAGTTCCTGAGCGTCGGCGCCCGAGCGGCTGTTTGCGGTGATGGAACAAGCTACAGCTCGAAGATAGGCGCGGTAGTTTCGAACGAAGTGATCCCAGGCTGGTTCGATGCCTTCCATGCAGGCGGCGGCCAGCACGAGATCGTCCATATGCAGAACGTGCAGATACTCTTCGACCGCCTGACGGCTGGCACAAGCTTCACTGAAGTGTTTGGCGACGCTTCTTTCAAGCGCGGCCCGGAATTGCGGAAAAGAAAGGCCCCAAGAAGAGGCAGTGGAAGCGGCATACAGGGTGTCCAGACGCAGGTCCAGTTCCCGAAGTATGGCCAATGGGTCAGGGCGCGATTCAGAGCGGGGCTCGGGTGGCACAGGTCTCCCTTCGACGGCTCTTAACTCTCTCATTTCTATATCTTGCGGGTGCTCCAGCGCAACCAACGTCTTGCTCGAGAGCGGCATCCAACGACCTACCGCCCTCAAAGAAACCGGTGCACAAATCGTCGAGACCCTTCCTCGGGAGTTGCGGTATCCTAGTGGTTGTTGCGATCCCGTCCCGCAACGAAATTCGCCTCGGCGGGTTAGAACCGGTTATCTTTCGGCCTCGAAAGTGCACTCGCGGTGTCATTAGCGAGTACGCGTCGTTAGTACGAAAGTCCTATTCGAAGGTCTCTCCGTAATCAGTACGCTCGTACTGGCACCCGAGACGAGCCTTTCGAATCAGGAGCGACTTGATCCCCCGGGATCAGGTTACCGGGAAGAACTTTCGCTGGGGGCGGTAAGCGGATGACAACAATGATCGCGGAACCACCACGTAGGACGTCACTCGGCGTAGGATTCGACGCCAATCGTGGACGTAGTGCGAATACAGAAGCATGGAAACAGCACTTGGGCAGCAAACCCATCCCTGCCCGCCTAGGCTTGCTCCCCGATGCAAAAACAAATTGGGGCCGGATCGGGGCGAGCGCAGTAATGCAAGTCTCTCTTTTGGTTTTTTTCCTTCTCGTTCCCCTGCTATATCCGGAGGCGATGAAGACCGCGATCCACTACTATTCGACTCCCATCGCTCAGCCGATTACGGAAATTCCGGTGGCCCCGCCACCGCCTCCCCCGCCCAAGGTGAAAACGCCTGCTCCGAAGGTGGAAGCAAAGGTGGAAACGCCGGTCGAGCCTCCCAAGCTAAACCCGCAGCAGCCTCACATCTTTAAGAATTTTGCACCGAAGATTGTGCAGCCCAAGGTCGAGAAGGTGGAGATCAAGGAGCCGGAGATCAAGACGCAGGTCTTCGACGCCAAGATCGACACCAAGGAAAATGGTCCGAAGCGTCCGAAAGAGGACGTCAAAGTAGGAAACCTGAACAGCGGAAGCGCCGCGCCGGCAACGGTTGTCGCGCCCGTTGAAAAAGTGCAGACGGGCGGCTTCGGCGACCCGAATGGAATGCCGGGTAAGGGAGATCCGAATCACGCGACAAACGTGAACAGACTCGGTTCATCGGCACTTCCAGGCGGTGAAGGGTATGGCAACGGAACCGGCGGGAAGAACGGCATTCGCGGGACCGTGGCCAGTACGGGATTTGGCAACGGAACTGCGACACCGCCAACCGGGAGCGGAAAGAAGACGGGAACGGTGGCGAGCGCCGGATTTGGAGCCGTCGATACTTCGAGCGATGCTCCAAAGAAAAAGGCGAGTCCGACCGGGCCGGCCGACACGCAACCTGAAATTGTGGACAAGCCGCAGCCCGAGTACACCGCCGAAGGGCGCAGCATGAAGATTGAAGGCGATGTGCGCATCGACGTGGTTTTTCTGGCAAACGGGACGGTCCAGATCAACCGAGTTGTGAGCGGACTGGGCCACGGGCTGGACGAAGCTGCCGTGCGCGCCGCACAACAGATCAAATTTAAACCGGCAAAGCGCCAGGGCGAGCCGGTGGATTATCCGGCCGTAATCCGAATCGAATTCCGGCTGGCCTACTGAGGGGGGGAATGATCATGCGAACGTTGTCGAAAAATATCCTCGTGCTGCTCCTCGGCGCATGCGCAAACATGCCGCTGATGGCCACCACACCGCCGGCGGCGGATCAGCCGCGAACGATGGATCAGGCGCTGGACCGCGTTATCAGCAACGAACAGCATCTGTACGGCCAGATGCGGAATTACTCGCCGCTCGTTGAAACGTATATCCAGAATCTGAAGTCGGACAAGGACCTCGGTGAGGTGCCCGCCGGGGACAAATATTTCCTTGGCCGCGCGAACTTTCAAAAGGGCGTGTCCCTGGTGCCGCTGAGCGATACGTCCAGCAAGGGCAAGAAGGTGGTCGGATCCATCGGGAATTTCTTCAGCTTCGCCATGCAATACCTACCCGACGGCTTCCTGCAGATGATCTTCATCGACACCAACGGATTCGACAAACAGCACTACAAGTTTGATTATGTGCGCCGCGAATTCCTTGGCGAAGTCCGCTGCCTGGTGTTTGATGTGACGCCGGCGGAAAAGAACAACCGCGGACGCTTCCTCGGCCGCATCTGGGTGGAGGACCAGGACTTTCACATCGTGCGGTTCAACGGCGCGTACAGCGGCAATGGCCATTCGAGCTGGTACTTCCACTTCGACAGCTGGAGGACGAACGTGCAGCCGGGTTTATGGCTGCCGACCTTTGTCTATAGCGAAGAAAAAGACCTTCACTATGCGCTGAGCAAGAAGTTGGACTTCAAGGCGCAAACGCGGCTCTGGGGCTATAACCTCAGCAGTTCCTCGAGAGAAGAGGAGTTGAGCAAGATTCTGGTCGAGACTCCGGTCAACGACGATACCAAGACGGCGAATGACCTCTCCCCGATTCAGGCCCAGCGCTCCTGGGACCGCCAAGCGGAAGACAACATTATCGATCGCTTCGAGCGAATCGGCTTGATGGCGCCAAAGGGCGAAGTGGACAAGGTTTTGGAAACGGTGGTGAACAACCTGGAGGTAACCAACAACATTGATCTGGATCCAGAGGTTCGGTGCCGCGTGCTGATGACTTCCACGCTCGAGTCGTTCACCATCGGACACACGATCGTCTTGAGCCGGGGTCTTGTCGACGTGCTGCCAGACGAAGCCAGCCTGGCCACGATTCTCGCTCATGAATTGAGCCACGTGGTTCTCGGGCACCGCCTGGATTCCCAGTATGCGTTCTTCGATCAATTGCTGGTGGACGACAAGGACACGTTCCGGCACTTCGGATTTGCCCGCACCCCTGCCGAAGAAGCTGCTGCCAATCAGAAGGCCATACAGATTCTGAACAATTCGCCCTACAAGAATCAGCTCGGGAACGCTGGACTCTTTCTGCAAGCCCTGGACACTCGCCAGAAGGAGATCCCGAACCTGATCAGCGGCCACCTCGGGAACCGTGTTCCTGAGATTAACGATTTGAAATCCACGGTTCCGGTGGATCCAAAGCAGAATCCGCAGAAGATCGCGGCGCTTCCGATTGGGGGCCGCGTGAAAATCGATCCGTGGAACGACAAGCTCGAACTGATCAAGAGCAAGCCCGTGGGCACCGTGGCGGAACGGGAAAAGATGCCGTTCGAGGTTACGCCCTTTATGCCTTATCTGACCCGCTACGGCTCGGACGCGACGAAACCGGTGGCAGCCAGTACGACGGCTCCGCAAGACGTAAAGCCGGGCGAGCCGCCAGACCCGTCGAAGCCCTGAAACGGAATCACCCTTTAACCGTGAAAGCCCCCTGAGTGCGGGGGCTTTTGCTTTTAGGGTGGTGTGGCGGTGGAGGGATTGTGCTGAAATTTTTGCGTTGAAAGGCCCATGTCAAACCTTCGTTGCATCCGCCCTCACGCTGCGGCCCTTCACTGGTTGAGTTAAGTGGAGGAGAGGGCTTTCATGAAGCGATAACCGAATTCGACGCCGTCGTAGAAGTCCTGAACACCCACACGCTCGTCCCGGCCGTGAGAGCGGTCGTCCTCCATATCGAAGAACATGCAGGCAATTCCGAAGGTAGGAATTCCAGCAATACGAAGATATTTTCCGTCCGTCGCGCCGGTCGACATGGTGGGCACGACTTGCATGCCGGACCACATGGTGGAGAGAGTGCGTTCAAGAGCGTTGCTAAGCTCGGGGATGAGCGCCGAGGGCGGGACAGCGACAACAGGGACCACCTTGCCGTCGGCCGTTTTCTCGGCAACCATGGTCACTTTGACGCCAGGGTCGGCCACGATGCGCTCCAGGGTATTGCGCACCTGTTCCGGATCTTCTCCGGGAAAGATTCTGCAGTTGACGTTTGCGCGAGCGGATTGCGGGAGTGCGTTTGGCGCGTGTCCTCCGGCCAGCATGGTGGCAACACAGGTTGTGCGCAGCAAGGAGTTGTAATACGGAATGGCGGACAAATGCTGGATCGACGACGGATTCGCTGGCTCCTGCGCCGCGCCGCGAAGATCGGCAGCCAGCGGGCCCGAAGTGAATTTGGCGGATTCGAGGAAATAATCGCGGGTGATTTCGTTGATCTTCACCGGAAAGGAGAATCTCTGCAGTTTCTCGAGAGCTACGGCAAGCTCGTAGATCGCGTTATCGGGCCCGGGTACAGAACTGTGGCCTCCAGGGTTTGTAGTTTCGAATTGAAAGTCGGCGTAGACCTTTTCGCTGGCTTGCAGTCCGGCGAGAACGCGCTCGCCTCTCATGCGTTCAAATTCGCCGCCGTCCAGGTTGATGCAGTATTGAGCGTCGATCCATTCTTTGTGCTCTTTCAACAGCCAATCGACGCCATTCGAATCGCCAGACTCTTCGTCGGCGGTGAGGGCAACGATCAGATCGCGGTCCGGCTGGTAGCCTTCGCGCTTTAGCCGCAGGAAACTCATGATCAGAATCGCGTCACCGGCCTTCATGTCCCGCGTGCCGCGGCCGTAGAAATTCCCATCACTCTCGATGAATTGGAAGGGGTCCATGCTCCAATCCTCGCGGCGGGCTTCGACCACATCCAAGTGGCCAATGAAGAGAATCGGCGGCTTTTGGCCGCTGCCTCTCAGCCGGACAACCAGGTTCTTTTTGCGTTCGTTCGGGCCGGCGACAATCACGTCTTTTGCTTGAAAGCCGGCGTCCCGGAGGCGCTCGGCCATGGCCTCTGCCGCCCTTGTGACGTTTCCCGCCGATTCCGTCGTATTGATTTCGATCAATTGCTTAAAGATGGCGCGCGCTTCCTGGTCGATCTCTGCGCGATCTTCCGCTGCAAGGTCAGATGACGCCGCTATTCCCGAGCTTAGCAGCAGAATCCAGCAAATTATGCGCTTCATCGTTTCTCCTGCACCGTTTTCAGCGTAAACGTGACAGCGAGAGGCGTCAAATACGGGCTGGGCCAGGAATGAACAGCTAATGTCGGGTGTGCGGTCTTGGAACTTCGCGCGTGGCTTCGCGGAGCAATTCGAGAAGTCCCCGAGCGCTTTTCGAAAGAGGCCTGCGGCGAGGGACGATCACGTCCAGACTACGGCGCAGGGATTCCGCGTCGGTAATCTCCAGTGTCACCAGCTTTTTCTTGCGCAATTCGTCATGTACGGCGAGTTGCGGAAGAAAGGCGAGCCCAAGTCTTCGCAGGACCATCCTCAGGCAGGCTTCGATGGTCTCCACTTCCAGAACGATATTGGGAAGCAGGCCCACCCGGCGAAAGAGTCCGTTCATAAGCGTCCAGTCACTGGAGCCGCGGTCGTAGGCGATCAGCGGAAGTGATTCGAGTTCTTCGAGGCGGAGCTTGCGTTTGGCCGTGGCAGGATGACGCGGATGGCCGACGAGCATCAAGGGATCATCGCGCAGGCTGATGGTTTCGACTTCCGGGTGCTGCAAGGAGCGCGCAAGGCCAAAATCGACTTCGCCGTCCAATACCATCTTCAAGACCTGCGCGGAATTGCCGCTGCGCACGCTGACGACGACATCGGAATGATCCGCCTGATACCTCTTTAGGACCTCGGGTAATAGATAGGTGCAGATCGAAAGCGAGGCGGCGATCGGGAGCGCCCCGCCAGAGGCGGGCGTGAGCTCGTGCACGGCCTGCCGCGCCAGCGCCACCTGTCGCAATAATTGCTCCGCGTGGGTGCGCAGGGTCTTCCCCGCTGGAGAGAGCGAAAAACCGCCGGGGCCACGCTCGAACAGGCGGGTACCAAGGGAATCCTCGAGCGTCTGGATCCGTGCGCTGACGGCGGGTTGGCTGACGCGGAGAGCCGCCGCGGCGCGGTGGAAACCGCCGTAGGTAGCAACTGCAAGAAATGTCTCGAGTTGTACAAACTCCATGAGCCCGGGCCTCCGTTCTGCGCGCCGTTTGACGTACCGGACGTACTGATAAATTTCTTCTATCATCATGATAACAACAATCCGTTTGACTGACCACTGCTTCTTCCGGAAAATCACAATCCTCTGAACCAGATTGCACGGTGCCGGGCAGTTCACCGGCCCTGCCCAAGAGGAGAGACGGAATGGCTTCGACGAACCACGCTAGAGCTCACTACTTAGAGACCCGCTGGGGAGCGGATCCACGATGGATCGGCGTCAAGCGGCCCTACCGAGCGGAGGACGTCGAACGGCTGCGCGGCACCGTGCACGTCGAACACACCCTCGCGCGAATGGGCGCGGAAAGATTGTGGCACTTACTCCATGCCGAGCCTTATGTGGGGGCCCTCGGGGCAATGACAGGTAATCAAGCCATCCAGCAAGTGGCGGCAGGACTCGAGGCCATCTATGTCAGCGGCTGGCAGGTAGCCGCTGACGCGAATCTTTCGGGGCAGATGTATCCGGATCAGAGTCTATATCCTGTCGATAGCGTGCCGAACCTGGTGCGGCGGATCAATCAGGCCCTTTTGAGGGCGGATCAGATTCATCACGCCGAAGGAAGGAATGGCAAGTACTGGCTGGCGCCGATGATTGCGGACGCCGAGGCGGGTTTCGGCGGGAATTTGAACGCGTTCGAACTGATGAAGGCGATGATCGAGGCAGGGGCGGCTTGTGTGCACTTTGAGGATCAACTTTCTTCGGCGAAGAAGTGCGGGCACCTGGGCGGGAAGGTTTTGGTATCCACGACCGAGGCCATCCAGAAATTGGTGGCAGCGCGGCTCGCGGCAGACGTCATGGGCGTGCCGACCCTGATCATGGCACGCACGGATGCGGACAGCGCAAACCTGCTGACAACAGATATCGACCCGCGCGACCGGAAATTCTGCACCGGGAAACGCACCCCGGAGGGTTTCTTCGAGGTGAAGGGAGGATTAAAGGCCGCGATCGCGCGCGGGCTTGCCTATGCGCCCTACGCGGATTTGCTCTGGTGCGAGACTTCGAAGCCCAGTCTCGAGGAAGCCCGGGCGTTTGCGAAAGCGATTCATGCGGAATTTCCCGGCAAGCTGCTGGCCTACAACTGCTCTCCCTCATTTAACTGGCGGAAGCATCTAAGCGCGCACGAAGTCGCGAGATTCCAGCGGGAGTTGGGCGCGATGGGCTATAGGTTCCAGTTCATTACGTTGGCGGGTTTCCATGCGCTGAATCACACCATGTTTGAACTGGCCCGGGAATACAAACTCACCGGGATGACGGCGTATTCGCAGTTGCAGGAAGCGGAATTCGAGAGCGAAAGAACAGATCATTACGGAGCGGTGAAACACCAGCGATTTGTCGGAACAGGTTACTTCGACGACGTGCAGAACGTAATCACCAACGGTACGGCTTCGACAACGGCTCTCGCAGGTTCTACGGAGATGAAGCAGTTCTACGACATGCCACCGATTTTCCGGCAGGAGAGTCATCCGCTGCAGAGCGCAGCGAATGATTAGGTGTTGCGGGATGGCGTTCCGCGCAGAACTCAAAGAAAGAACGGGGCTCAGGACACGTCACTACACAGGGTCTGTTTTGAGGCTGTCCACTACGGGAGCGGCTGGTTTGTGTAGAGGCTCTTTGTGCCACTTTCGGATACGAGGAAGAGGCGATCGCCGGGCACAACTTCTTTCAGGTGCCCTAGCCTGTTTTTCGTGGAGAGCACGAAATAGCGCTGCGCGGAGTTCCAGCGGTCTTGAAACTCGCGGTCCTCGATGAAGACGCGCGGACTGCCGGGTGCGTACGAGCCATATTCCAGATTGTTTCGGCGGCCATTCCACAAAAGCGCATTCCTGTTGCTGTAGAAAAAAACGGAAGAGAATCCGTAGTAGGGACCGCTGAGGATCAGGTCGCCTTCTGGCACGGTCATTAGCGTATTGGCGAGCGGGCGCGAGGAAAGATAAGGATCGAAGACCACCATCGCCACGCGGCTGGCATGGATGAACAGAACCATCATCACGGCGATGGCCAGATAGGCGCGCCAGCCCCGCAACACCCAACAAGCAATCGTTCCCAATAGAAAGGCAACGAAGGCCATGACGAGCGGCGTCCGCAGATAGGCGAACGACTGGGTGGTCAGGTCTCCCATGTGGCTCATGGAGAGTGTGTACGTCCCAGGACGCTGCTCCAAGGCATTTGAAATGTCGCCTGGTGCCGGAGTGTTGCGTACGAGATAGAGAATGGCGGCGACGGCAACGGCGCAGAGTGCGGTGATAACACCCAAGACGCGCGTTCCCCAGACGCTCCAGGAGTCCTCGGTGGCCATCGCGCAGCCGAGCAAAAGCGCCAAGGCAGGATAAATTGGCATGGAGTAGTACTCCTGCGTCGTCGAGAACGTGAAGAACAGGAGGAGGAAAAGCGCCCAGCAGGCGGCGAGAAGGCGTGTTCTGCCGGCTCGATCCGTGGGGCGGAAGTTCTCGTGAAGGACCGAGGGAAAATAAACGCTCCAGGGAAAGAGCCAGAGGAAGTGAAGCAGCCAGAACAGGGGCCGAGGAACCGTATTGTAATCGCGGGGATAGCGAAGATTGAGAAAGCGCAGGACGTGCTCGTTCATGAAATAGAACCAGAAGAAGCCGTGGTATTCCCCGGGGGCGCTGTGCATCGTGAAATCGAGATAAGGCGGCATGCGCAGGGTGGCGATGATGTGCCAGGGAGCGGCGATGAGCAGGAAAATTGCGGCTCCTGAAAAGGCATGCAGCTTTTTCCAAAGTTCGCGGGAAAACAGCTGTTTCGTCAGAACGAGGTAGACGAAGACACCTCCACCGGAAACCACGAGAGCGATGAGTCCTTTCAGCATGACGCCTAAGCCGAGGCTCACGGCCAGGATGGCAGCCCACAATCGCGGCCGGGTTTCTTCCGGGTCCGTTGCGCGCTGGAAGGCCCAAAAAGTGAGGCAGGTGGTCAGCGTGAGCATGACATCCGGAATCAGGATGCGCGTGAACAAGAACAGCCCGACAGAGGTAGCCAGCGTAAGACCTGCGTAGTAACCCGATCGCGCGCCAAAGGCCCAGCGGCCATAGCGGTAGGTGACCCATGCCAGCAAGACGGCCGCGAGCGCGACGGGAATGCGTGCCGCCCAATCGTGGACACCGAAGACGCGGTAGGAGGCCGCTATTACCCAATAGACGAGCGGCGATTTCTCAAGATAAGGCACGCCATCCAGACGCGCGATGACCCAATCGCCGCTGCTCAGCATGTTGCGGGCGATCTGCGCCTGCACGGCGTCCACGTCGTCCATCAGGGATGGAGGAGAAATAATGCAGCCGAAAAAAACCGCCGCGGCGATGAGAATCAGGAGAGCGCTTGACTCGAAACGCCTTCCCGAGCCTGCAGGGGCAGACTCAGTTCGCTTGAGGTTTGTATGTTCCAATGCTTCATCCATAGAAATAAGATCATCAGGCCCCACAGGTGGTAACCCAAGTTGGCGCGGCGCTCCATGTGATCGCGTTTCACGCGCTCGATCGCGTCCGGCCGGAACAGCGCGGTGCGCTTTACGGCTTCCGGGCTGAGCGTATCTTCGAGGAACGGACGCAGCGCGCCACGCAGCCAATCGTGTGCGGGAATATCCAGGCCCGTTTTCGAGCGGCTAATTACGCTTGCAGGAAGCTGGGGCTTCATCAATTGCTTGAGAATAACCTTGAGGGTGCGTCCCTGCACCTTGAAACGGTCCGGAAGAGTAGCGGCAAACTCGAAGATGCGGTGGTCGAGATAGGGAGGACGCACCTCGAGCGAGTGTGCCATGCTCATGCGGTCCACTTTCTGCAACAGGTCGTCGGTAAGGTAATACCGCTGGTCGAAGGCCAGGAAACGGTTAAGGCTGCCGTTGCGATCGGGGCGCGGCAAATCATCGCCAAAGAGATCCTGAACACGATCCTGATTCGTGCGCAGGAGCAGATCTTCCTGCTCTGGCCGGGAGAATGCGCCGTTCCAGTAGGTGTGTGCCTCATCGGGCGAGAGCAATGTTCCCTGAAGGAAGCGCTTCACCTTGTATTCGAAACTGATTTTGTCGTCAGAAACGGGCCAGTAGTTCATCGCCCGCAACAGAGATCGCCGCGCGGCTTCGGGCAGCAGCCTGGCGTAGCCGGCGAGGTGATCTGCCTGGTAGGTGACATAGCCTCCGAAGAGTTCGTCGGCACCTTCGCCGCTGAGCGCGACGGTGGCGTGCTGCCGGCTCAGCTTTGAGAGATACCAGATAGGAACTGCACCCGCATCAGCAAAAGGCTCGTCGGAGTGATAAGCGAGATCTTCAATGGCGGAGGGTAGGTCGAGAGTCGGATTCAGATCGAGTTCATAATGCTCGGTCTGATACTGCTTCACCAACTGGTGGATGTAAGGCGTTTCGTCGAAACTGCGCCCCTCGAAGGTAACAGAGAAAGTCTTGATTCGTTGCGGGCTTTCCTTCGAGGCGTAGTGCAGGATCCCGGAAGAATCGATGCCCCCGCTGAGCCAGATGCCCACGGGTACGTCCGAGAGAAGATGCTCTCGGACAGATTGCTTCAGGAGCCCGTCGAGGGCCTGCACCGCGTCCGGAATGGTCCAGTTTTCGTTTTGCGTGTGCCTCAGCTTCCAATATTGCTCCACACGGGTGGAGCCGTCTTGCCACTCCAACCAGCAACCCGGGCGGAGCTTCTCGATTCCCTCCATAAGAGTGTAGGGACCCGGAACATAGTTAAGGGCGAGGTAGTAGTGAAGTGCGCTGAGGTCGAGACGGCGGGGAATTTCCGGGTGAATCAGAATGGTTTTGAGTTCGGAGCCGAAATAGAGGTCGTCGCCCATGCGACAGAAGTACAGGGGCTTGATTCCGATACGGTCTCGAACCAGAACAAGCCTGCGATCGGCTTCCCGCCAGATAGCGGCGGCAAACATGCCGCGAAGACGCGAGAAGCAGTCCGTGTCCCACTGCAGAAACGCCTTCAGAAGGACTTCCGTGTCACTGTGCGTCGAAAAGGAATGGCCCAGAACTTCGAGTTCCTGGCGCAGTTCGCGGTAGTTGTAGATTTCACCGTTGTAGACCAGGAGGGTCTTCCCGTCATCGCTGAACAGCGGTTGCGCGCCTGCGGAAAGATCGATGATCTTCAGGCGGACCGCCCCGAGAGACACGGTGGGCGATTCAAAGGTTCCCTGTTGATCGGGACCGCGATGAATCAAACAGTCCGTGGCTGCCTTGATCGCAGACGGTTCAAAAGCACGACCGCGGTGAGTGTAGCCGGTTATGCCGCACACAACTGCTTTTCCCTCATGTTCGCCCTGAAGAAGAGCGTGGATTCAGCCCTGGAATCACTGAATATCTATGATAACGGAACAAGAGCATTAAGGCACGCGCTGTGATGGCCTGTGAGGAGCGATCGAGGAGCAATCCGACAATTCCTGCGTTACAACCGCTGATTGCCCTGCATCGTACTGAACAATTCCAGGGAGCTCCCTGGTCGCAGGATCGCGATGTCTTCGGGAGGACTTTGCGCATGAAAAACCTGTTTGAGGCGGCAACGGCCAAAGAAGTGAAGGAGCGAATCGCGCGGCTGGGGCCGGACAGCGCGCGGCGGTGGGGAAAGATGACTGCTCCGCAGGCAATGGCACACTGTTCAACGGCGATGGAGTGGGCAGTCGGCGACATCCTTCCTCCGCGTATGTTTCTGGGGCGGATTATTGGGCCCCTTGCGAAGTCTCAGGTGCTAAAGGACGAAAAACCGATGGCCCGGAATGCGCCGACGACAAAGGCTCTGGTGGTGAAAGATGACCGGGATCTGGGCAAGGAATGCACACGGTTGTCGGCGCTGGTCGAGCGGTTTGCGGCAGGCGGGCCACAAGGCTGCACCAGGCACCCGCATACCTTCTTTGGCCGACTCACTCCCGAGCAATGGGCCACGCTCATGTACAAGCATATCGATCATCATCTGCGGCAGTTTGGTGTGTAGGCCATAGAATGGGTCAGCCCGGCTTCGGAGCCTGCTACCGGTGCTTCGGCGGGGGTAAAAGGATGAAGCTTCCGCTCGGACGGCATGTGTTTGGATGGGCGGCCATTGGGTTTGGCCTCATTACCTTGGTGTGGCGTGACTTTAGCACCTGGCACCAGAATGTCCCGCACCGCTATTGCGGCGGAACCGCTCGTATATGACCGCCAGGGCAATTTCTTCGAGCAATTTTCCATTATTTCCGGCGCGCTGATCGCCTATACGATGATACGATGTTGAGCCCTGACGTTCGGGCCGCGCGGCAAAGTTGGCTCGGGTTGGATACGCGTTCTTTGGAATTTGCGTGATTTCCTTCACGCTCGAACAGCTCTTTTATCTGAAGGGGACCGCGTCGTTCGTGCCCAAATGGATCCCGCCGGGACAGATGTTCTGGGCGGTTGCAACCACGAATGCATTCGCGTTGGCGGCGATCGCGCTGCTCTCAGGGCTCTCAGCGCTGCTGGCGTCACGGCTGCTGACGGCGATGATTCTCGGATTCGGACTGCTCGTCTGGCTGCCCGCGCCGTTCACTGCCCCGCATCAGATCACAAGCTGGGCCGGCAACGCGCAGAATACCGCGATCCTGGGGGCGGCGTGGATTGTCATGGATTATCTCGGCGGGAGGCAAACGGGCGGACGATGAACCGTTCGCTCAGGAAATAAAGTTGCGGAATTCCTGGAGCGCTGGCGCTCCTTGGAAAAACAAAAAGGCCGACCTGAGAGCTCAGATCGGCCTTCGCAATTTATCCCGGCGGCGACCTACGTTCCCATGCAGTTACCCGCACAGTATCATCGGCCCAGCGAGGCTTAACTACCGTGTTCGGGATGGGAACGGGTGTGACCCTCGCGGTATGACCACCGGAAACTCGAGGAAGTTTCTGGTGATCCGTTCTCAGTTATGAGCAAAACCGGACCAGGAACTTCGAAATCGTTTCGGACAGGATGCGCGCAGCAAGAAGCTGCGTGACAACAGTTTTGGCTGGCATTACAAGTTCGGCCCGAAGCCGAACAGACTGCGAATCACAAGACATGATTCTGAACGTTTCTCAACGACGGCTTGAGAAAGTTTTATGATTAAGCCGAACGGACGATTAGTACGGGTCAGCTGAACGCATTACTGCGCTTACACCTCCCGCCTATCAAGGTCGTAGTCTGCGACCGTCCTTC
>Ga0187782_10001879_pt1 | contig 15478 bp, 19 predicted proteins | sample 0715_SJ02_MP15_2_FD_132454 | JGI IMG/M metagenome (GOLD analysis project Ga0187782, IMG submission 132454) | Tropical peat soil microbial communities from peatlands in Department of Meta, Colombia - 0715_SJ02_MP15_20_MG | ecosystem: Environmental > Terrestrial > Soil > Wetlands > Peat | place...
CAGGCCGTGCCCTTCCGAAAATAAAAAAGCCCACTCTTTGCGAGTGGGCCGGAATTCCCTTAATTCACTCGATCTACACGCTGGCCCCTCGCTCCCGGATGGTGCGGTACGTAAATCGCCAGTAGTAGGAGTAGGCCGCGAAATTCATGGCAGTCAGTTTACTCAACTCGGCAGAAAACGCAAGCTGCAATTCGTTATGGACGCCATTTGCGGAAAGTAGAGATTCATCACCCGCAGGCAAAGCGCCCGCCTCCCCTTCGTGCCTCAGGGCAAGCCCTTCGGCGCTCAGGGTAAACAGAAGGCGGCCGCTGCAAAAGGAGCGTTGCAACTCCATCTAGTTTGTTCCGGGACTGAAAACTGATAACTGTCACCTTACTGACTTGTTTTTCTTCTCAGCCGCGGACGTGGACGGAGCTGAAGCTGAGCACTACGTGGCCGCCCGCTGTGGGCGTGCCGAAGCTCAGCATGGGGCGGAAGCGCGAGAAGACCAGCATCTGGTCGAGTTGATGGCGCAGCTGCGGCGTGTCTGGGCCGCTGATGATGTCGTAGTTGGCCATCTGGCCTTGCGCATCCACGGTCACATCAACCAACAAATCTTTTTGCGTGTCCACATCGGGATGCTGCACTTCCGGCACCGCAGCATCGGGATAGTTGTAAAGGTAAATGAGTTCCGCGGGCCGCAGCAAGCCAGTGGGAATGTCATTGGGATCCGCTTGCACGGTAATTCCCGGCATGATCATGTGCAGCACGAACACGAAGATCACGAACGCGGAGAACAATCCGCCGGTGGCGGGCACGGTCAGCGGACGGAACACGTTGTCCAGCAGAATTTCCGCGCGATCCTTAATATGCTGCCAACGATGTGCCCAATCGCGAGTCTCCTGCGCCTGTGCCGCGGCCACCTTGATGCGAATGGCCAAATCCGCGGGCGGCACCGCTCGCGGCATGCGCGATAACAGCACCGACAGCTTCCGGTAGCTCTGCAACTCTTCGCGGCAATCTTCGCAAAGTTCCAAATGTTTGCCGATGGCGCGGCGCTCCTGCGGGGCGGGAGCGTTCGCGAGGGCATCATCAAGATATCCGGCAAGCCGGCTTCGTACTTTCTGGCACTTCATGGGCGGTCCTCTCGCGTCTCTTCCGGACGCATGTTCCCCTCATCCCCCGACAGATCCGCGGCCCGCACGTAAGCCGCCTGTAAACCAACTTGCGCGGCAAACTCCGGCTCCAGCGCTGGAAACTCCATCTTGGCCGGACCAGAGCGCATTGCACGGTGCGCCCCTTCCTGTTCTCCAAGCAGCGGCTCGAGTATGTCCTTCAACGCGCGGCGCCCGCGTAGAATCCTCGACTTCACCGTGCCCACGCTCACGTCCAGGACTTCCGCGACTTCTTCGTAGCTCAGTCCTTCCAGGTCGCGCAGGATCACCGCGCTGCGAAACACTTCCGGCACCTGCTGCAACGCGCCCTGCACCGCCGCTTGAATTTCCTGGGCTGCCAGCTGATCGAATGGCGTGGCGCTCAAGTCCTCCAGTTCGATACCCGCGAATCCTTCATCGCGCTCGGCGTCGATCGAGATGTTTCTTTGCACGTGGCGCTTGAACCAGCGCCGGTGATTCAGGGCTTCCCGAATGGCGATGCGGTAGAGCCAGGTCTTCAGCGAGCTGCCCTGCCGGAAATTCTGAATGCCCTTGAAGGCTTTCAAGAAAACTTCCTGAGCGGCGTCGGCGGCATCGGCCGTGTCTCCGAGCATGCCGAGAATGAGGTTATAGACCGGGCCATGATAATGATTGACGAGCCAGTCGAAGGCCGTTTCCGAGCCGGCTTGCAGCTCGGTGACGAGTTCGCCTTCATCTCCGCCCCACGAGAGGGCACTCGCCCAATCGGACACGGTGTGCCTTTCTTCCGCTTTCGCCCCTGCAGGCTCCAGCGAACTGGCTACTGCGGTTGGGAAACCCGCTGGTATAGGCCAGCGCTACGGGTTCCTCAACCTTTGTCCGCTGTTAGTATTAGACACCGAGGGGAGCGGAACTGTGCCCCGGTGAAATGGGCCATCCGTGGGCCCAAAACGCATTGTGGCACCGTTGAGATGCGGCTGCAATGGGATGTCAGTAAGGGGACTGTTTGGACGGCGCTAGTTAACACAATCTGGGATACCCTCCCCGGGGGTATGCGGAATCGCCTGAAAATAAGGTGTTTACAGCTCCGCAGGGTGCCCGCACTTTCTGGGCACTGGTCTGGCCTCGTTTCCCGCGACTACGGAGACTTGCGACGGGATGTTCTCTTGCGAGGGCGGATATAGTGGAACCGCACAAGGTAGATGTTATTGCCGCGGCCGTGTTTGGCGACCTTGAGCAGATCGAGGACGCCGAGGAAGCCAGATTCGCGGGCCAGTTCGGGAGTGATGTCCGGGAAGCCGATAAGCTCGATGGAGTCGATCTCAATGTGGCCTTCCTCCATTGGATAACGCCCACCGACTCGGACGTGAGGACGCGTCCAGATGCGCACGCTGCAGGTGATATCGCCGCGCCGGACGCCATCGCGAAGGCGTTTGGTGAAAACCATGAAGAGAGAGTGTACTCCCTCGGTCAAACTCTCCACTGTTGGCTGCCGGCTATTCACGAGACAGGAATCACGTTGCACAGGCTACGATCCACAGCGACTTGGCTCGACCCGCGCGGAGAACTAAAATGGAAGGCGTATCCACGCAGGAAACGCGAGGGAAGGAACGGCTGTGAGGATTGGGATCGATTTTGGGACGACGCGGGTGGTTGTAGCGGCAGCGGATCGCGGCAACTACCCGCTAGTGAATTTTGAGGCGCCGGATGGGCACGCGCGCGAATGGTTCCCCCCGGTGCTGGCGGTGTCGCGAGAAAAGCGCGTGTTCGGCTGGGAGGCGCTGGAACAGCACGGCAAGCAGGGTTGGACGATCGTGCGCTCGCTGAAACGCGGGCTGAAGAACGCCGGGCCGTGCAGCGAATTTGAGGTTGCGGGGCAACGGCTGAACCTCTCAGACGTGATGACGGAAATGATGGCCGCGCTGCGGCGCGAGTTGCTAGAAACTTCGACGCTAGGCGCGAGCAAGTACGACAAGCTGGAAGTGATGCTGGGTGTGCCGGCAAACGCCAACAGCAACCAGCGATTCCTGACCCAGGAGGCGGCGCGCGGCGCCGGCTTCGAGGTGCTGGGACTGTTGAACGAGCCATCAGCGGCCGCGGTGGAATACAGCTACCGCAACAGCGGAGAACGCAAGAGCCGCACGAAGAGTGGCTTGCTCGTGTACGACCTGGGCGGCGGAACATTTGACGTGTCGCTGGTGTCGCTGGGCGAAAAGGAGCACGAGATCATCGCCTCGGACGGCATTCCGGATTTGGGCGGAGACGATTTCGACGAAGCGTTGGCGCTGCTGGCGCTGGCGGAGGCAGGTAAACCGGGAAAGAACGAGGAATCGCTAACGCCGGCAGAGTGGTACCAGTTGTTTGAAGAGTGCCGGGAGAAGAAAGAAGCACTGAACGCCAACAGCCGCAAACTCACCGTAGACCTTGAGCGGGTGCGAAAAGAGTGGAAGGAAGTTTCGATTGGCGTGGATGCGTATTATGAACGCTGCCGGCCGCTGGTGCAATCGTCACGGCAGGTCGCGGAGAATTTGCTGGCCGCGCATCCGGAGCACGCGATCGACACATTGTACGTGACTGGCGGCGGATCGGAGTTGCCATCTGTGGCGCGCGTGCTGCGGGAGACATTTGGGCGGCGGGTGAAGCGCTCGGCGTACATGCGCTCGGCCACGGCGATTGGCTTGGCATTGCGGGCGGAGGGCCATGAAGAACGGCCGCTGCGCGACCAGTTCACGAAGAATTTCGGTGTGTGGCGGGAAGCGGATGACGGGCGCAGCGTGGTCTTCGACGTGATTTTCCCCCGCGGTGCCAAGCTGCCGGCCCGCGGAGAAGAGCCGCTGCGCCGTTCGCGCCTGTATCATCCCGTGCACAACATCGGGCATTTTCGTTACTTGGAATGCGCGCAATTGGACGCGAACCATCAACCCGAAGGAGAGATCACGAACTGGGACGAGATTCGCGTGGCCTTCGATCCGAACCTGCACGACACCGAGGACATTGCGGAGCAGCCGGTGCGGCGTTACACGCCGGGGCGCGATGTGTGGATCGAAGAGGAATATACGTGCGGCGCAAGCGGCGATTTGAAGGTCAAGATCCACGACAAAGCTTCGCAGCATACCAATGAGTACCGGCTCGGCCGCTGGTCCAAACACCGGAAAAAAGGCAGAAATTAGAAAGTAGAAATTGGAAATTGGAAGAGGGATTCCTCACTCCGTTCGGAATGACGGTATGCTTTTTTGCGGCGCTTGACGGATCGGTCAGGATGGCGGCGCAGTTTGAACCTAGCTGCTAGCGGCTTTGCTTATGGCAATGGCGGTGGCATGGCGGGGTTCGTAAAGCATAACCTTGACGCCGCCGGGCAAAGTCATTGTGGCGACGACGCCGAAGCCCCGGTCGGTGGGCGCGTCATCAAAATGCACGCCGCGTTTTTGTAGCTCCACCATCGTTGTGGGTATGTCGTCGCACATGAACGAAATCTGATGGGTGCCACCTGATTTATCGTCGGGATCTCCGGAGGGGTGCACGCCGAGTTCCGCCGGCGGCAACGCAAAAATGAGCCAGCCCTCGCCCGCGTCCACGCACTTGAAACCGAAAACATCGCGAAGCATCGCGCGCAAAGCCTCCGCTTCGGGGGTGTAAAACAGCATGTGAGCGCCAATGATAGCCATGTGCCGCCTCCAAGCTGTGTCTATAGAGCGTCAGAATGAGCCGTGAGAAGGAACTGGACAGTAGCACCGGGGGAGGAGCGGGTCAACACCGTCGAGCAGGCGGCCAGCTCTTGCGAGCCACTCGATTTAGTCGAAGGAAGTGGGGAGCGCGGTTTGGCGGTAGTGCTCGAACATGTGGGCAATTTCGCCCGGGGTGACCCGCGATAGAGAAAGCGGTGGGAGGGCGTCTTCGGGGAAGAATTGAGCGCCGGCGGTTTCGTGGCTGTCCTGAGCCTCACCGCCGCGGAGTTCGGCAAGGAAGAAAAGCTTGTAGGCGTGGAACGCGTGGGGCGGATGGCCGCGGAGATCGCGATCGTAAAGAGCAGCGAGCTTAGTGATGTGCACCTCGAAGCCAGATTCCTCGCGAGTTTCCCGGGCCGCGGCCACTGCGGGTGGTTCGCCGACATCGGCCCAGCCACCGGGGAGAGTCCAACGGCCATCCTCGAGCTCGCGGACCAGGAGGATGCGGTTTTCGTGGAGGGCGGCGACGCGCACGTCGACCTTTGGAGTTGCATAGCCGGATTGCCGGGCAAAGAGATCGCGGATGGGCGCGGAGTCCGGAAGAGCAGCGCCCGAGGCCATCATCTCGGAGGCGATGGCGCGGACTTCTTCGTAGCGTTCGATATCGAATTTGTTTTGGGAATACGTCAGACCGGATTGCGCAATGGCTTGCAAGCGGCGCGCCCAGGTAAGCCAAGTGGGAACGGGCATGGAGGTATTGTGGCACGAAAGTCACAAGTTGGAGGTTGGTCCCTACACTCAGATGGGGATGGGGTCGTTGACGTGGCGGGCGACATACCAGCAGGGGCGAGTGCCGCCTTGGGGCAGGAGCGAGTGGCTGCAGGGCACGTCTTCTTCGGGACGCACCATATCGAGTTCGTAGGTGGTTTTGTCGCCCTTGTTGGGAATCGCGAGGAGACGAATGCGATGAACGGAACCCGTGGCCGCGCCGAGTTTGGGAAAATTCAGGCGAAGTTCGTACCAGGAGAAGTCCGCGAAGTAAACAAGCACAAGTAGCCCGAGCACGGCGCCAAGCAGACGTGGCCAAGAAACACGAGAACCGACGGTGAGAACGGGTGGGCTGGCCATGGAGTGCTCTGGGGAGATTGTGCCTGAGAAGAGCTGACAACTCAAACGAGTGCGCGGGAAGACACAGAAAAGAGAGAGATGGCGCACCAAAAGACGCCGGGTATAACGCCGATACGTTGAACGGAAAGGCCTTACCCTTGGCGCGGGGACTGCAGAAAAGAAGTGCGGACTCGTGTGGCGTGGGGTGACCCTTCACGCGCATTTCAGTCCAATTCCAGTACCTGCCCCACCCCACGCCGCGAAGAAGTCTGGAATTAGACCTAAACCACTGGCTCACCTAAAGTGACATTTTCGGAGGCTCGCGTCATGGGGCTCGTGCCTTGGCACCTAGACACCCTTCGGGGGGCCTAGTGCAAAGCTGATGGGAGGCGACGCTGGGCCAAATCGGAAGGTTGGTGGCTCATGAGGATCCTCATAGGAGTGGACGGGTCAAGCTCCTCGGACGCGGTAATTCGGGAAGCAGCGAGCCGGCCGTGGCCGGCGGGATCGGAATTCAGGGTAGTAACAGTAGTCGACCCGTTTTTCTTTACGCGAACTCCACGGTTGTTGGACGAGTTCAAGAACACCACGCTGGAGGGATTGAAAGTCCAAGCAGAGCGTCTGGCGGGGACCGGCTGCCCCGTGAGTTATGAGGTAATTCTGGATAGTGCTCGGCACGGTTTGCCGAGAGCGGCGGGCGCATGGGGTGCGGATCTGGTGATGCTGGGGTCGCACGGACGAAGCGCGGTGGAACGGCTGCTGCTAGGCAGTACGGCGCAGGTAGTGCTGCGGCATGCGCCGTGTTCGGTGGAAATTGTCCGCGCACGGCGGGCGCAGAAAACGGCGGAAAGCGACGCCGGGATGTGCGTGATCATTCCGACGGACGGATCGGAGTTTGCGGAACTCGCGCAGCGCTCTGTGGCGGAGCGGCCCTGGCCGAGGGGAAGCAAATTCCGGGTCGTTTCCTGCCCGGAATACCCCTTGCTGGTCGGCGAGTATCCGTACTATCCGCCGGAGCAAATGTCCGAGTTGATGAAGAGCAGTAAGGATCATGCGGACGGGGCAGCCGTAAATGGGCAACAGTTGTTGGCGGACGCGGGGTTAGAAGCAAGCTATGAAATAACCGAGACGAGGGATACACCGGCCGGGGCGATTTTGGCGGCAGCAGAGGAGTGGAAAGCGGATCTGATTGTGATGGGCTCACACGGGCGGCGAGGTTTTGACCGGCTGGTTCTCGGGAGCGTGTCGGAAACCGTGGCGTTGCATGCGAAATGCTCGGTGGAAGTGGTGCGAAGGGTGCAGCGGCCACTCTAGAGGGATTTCAAAGGCTGGGCCGCGCGCGAATCCAGCCAAATCGAAAGTATTCCGCGCGGCGGCAGAACGTGTCGCAGGCGATCTACTTACAAAAAGAACCAAAAAGAAGAATCAGAGGGCAGCGTGCTCGAGCCCGGTGTCTGTAGGCGGCGCAGGAGCTAGCGTACAATCGACGATCTGGTTGATGGCGTAAATCGCCTCCCTCTCGCAGGCACGGCACCGCAGAACAAAGACCTTCGAAATGAGATGGAAATGCGTGTCATTCGTGTCGTGCTGGCCCTGGCATTCACTATCTTTGCGGAGAACAATGCCGGGTATGCGGACGGGCTTCCCGCAATGGCGGCAGAGGACTCCTCGAAAGTGGGCGGACTTCGCAACGGCGGCCATTAGTACGGCTCCTTAGGATGGGGTATTGTTCATCGGGCTCGAGCGGAACAGGGAGATACGATACCGAAGACCAATGAATCTGTCCACCTCTAGGATAGGCGAAGGGGGACGTAAGGGCAAGTGATGGTGGTCACCAAAAATCGATATTTTAAAGTATAGAATTCACAGGAGTTAATCGGTTTGGAATGAGCGGCGGCTCGCGCCTATGTTCGAAATGGGACATAACGCCGGGACGGAAATGCACAGCTTTTCAACCATGTTCTCACAAGGGACTGAATGTCGCCATTTCGACAGCTGAGGCGGGCGAATCGGCAATATCGGCGATCGCTTATGCGGATTAGTCCAGCACCCGTGACCCCTCGTTCCGGAATTGTGTTAGCATTGAAATTGTCCTGCGGTGGGGCCGTGGCGCAGTTGGGAGCGCGCCTCGATGGCATCGAGGAGGTCGTGGGTTCGAATCCCATCGGCTCCACCAATTCCCAAAAAACTTGACGAAGACCCTTTACTGTGGCGGCGCAGCTTCAGTTGAGTTTCCAGAAATCGCCGGTCAGCCCAAGTTGATTAAACACGGAGTGGGCTTCGTCCACCGTGCGGCGACGCCATTGGGGGTCGCGCCGGTCGTGGTACCATTCACGGGCCAACGCCCAACAAGTAGCGGGCGAGAGAGTTGTTCCGCGCGGCAGATTCCAATTACGGCACCAGCGGTCCACCATCTCTTCCGACCGGAAGAGGAGCATGGTTTTTCAATTAAAGGCAATATCTTCCCACCAGCGTCGCGCAGGGAGTGCGAAGTGGACAATTCCTTCCCCGGTGAGCACCCCGCTTTGTACCGAACACTCCATCGTTTCACCGGACGTCCCGCACGAGGTAAGCACGCGGCCATCGGCGTGTAACGCGGCGAGGATGCCGAGACTGTCCCAGATGCAGTTACCAAACCACCGGCGATCACCCACTTGGGTAATGAACGGGGTAGGTACCGCCGAGAACGGGTTAGCCATCAGGATTTCGCCGCTGGGTTGCAGCACGAGCATGTGCGCGTCGTGCATACGGCGGAGGGAAGCACGGACGTCGTCAAGAGGGGCACTGACCAGACGGGAGAGCGCCGATACGGCTGGTGCTTCACCGGTCCGAACGATTTCGTCGTAAATGAGAAGACGGAGCGCGGAATCCTCGAACATGGCGGGAATGTAGCTGGAGAATCGAATTGCAGTCAAGCTAGTTATCCGCAGCGTTGAACCCCTTGCCAGGAATGGGCCGCTTGAAGTGCTCCGTGCGAGCTGCGCCTGCTCCGCTTGCAGCATAGCCGCCCCGGTGACGCGTTTCGCCAAATCTTGACCGAATCATGGATTCATGTACACTGGTACATAGTTACCTAGATTGCAGAGCCGGAAGGTCCTTTGCGGCTCACGGCCGAGGACACTTTGATGGAGGGCAAAAACATGATTGAGGTCGAACGAGTACAGACCGGAGTGCGGATGGAGAAGCGGTTGTTGAAGGTGTTGAAGGCGTTTGCGGAGCTGAAGGATTTGACGTTAGGCGATTTGCTGGAAGGGATTGTGCTGCATGCGTTCGAGGGCAAGGCGCCGTTTGGGAAGGAGTCGACGGCACAGATTGCAGAGTTGAAGAAGATTTACGGGTTGACCTTAAAGGCCAGCGACAGCCACAAACTGATGGAGAAGTCATCGTGAAGGGCGCGTGGCTGTTCGTCATTGGCGCGGTGTGCGGGGCGGCGATAATAGCGGCACCGAGGGTAGCGGCGCATTTGCATAGTGCATTGCGCGCAGCACACGGAGGGCAGTCGCGGCCGGGTGACACGCGGGCTCACACGGAGGAGAGATTTGCGTTCATCGCAAATGCGCCGATGGACCAAGTAGTTCCCCTGTTCGGTGCGGACAAGGAGCGGGTGTGGGCGCCGAAGTGGAATCCGCAATTCGTCTACCCGATTCCGATAGCGGATAAGGAAGGCATGGTGTTTACCGTGGCCCACGATCATTTGCGAGCGACGTGGGTGAACACTCAGTTCGACGAAAAGAATGGGCGGATTCAGTATGTGTATGTGATTCCCGACGCGCTGGTCACGGTGATTAATCTGAAGCTGACACCACAAGGGCCGCAAACCAAAGTCGAGGTGGAGTACGAACGGACGGCGTTGAGTCCGGAGGCCGATGCGCATGTGCGGCATATGGCGGAGGGCGATCGGACTTCGGGGCCGGATTGGGAGAAGTGGGTGAATGGGTATTTGGAGGGAAGAAAGTAATCAGTAATCAGTAATCGACAACCGGCAAGAGGCGACCAGCGATCGGCGATAGTGTGCTGCTTTCATGGATAAGTCAGCGGTTGGAAGCTGGCGCTATCAAGAGGCGCTTGTCTGGTATTCTTTTAAGCAAACGGTGAACCAATCCTATTCGGCTCCGGAAGCTTCACAGCCGCCCTCTGCTGTGGGCGAGCCCGCGCGTCCGTCGCGTTGGAAGCAAGCAACCCTTGCCAGCATACTGAGCCTTTTCTTTTCCGGTATGGGGCAACTGTACAACCGCCAGCCACGGCGAGCGCTGGTGCTTGGGATTGTGGGTTATTTGTTCACCGCGGTGTTGCTCGCGCACACACGTATCCTGCTAACGTTCCGGACGATGATCGCGGTGCTCGTGGTGGAGATCGTTTGGAAAGTGCTAGTCGTCGGCGATGCGGCGGTTTCGGCGGGACAAAGCGAAAAGGCCGAATCTCCGGCGCCGCTTCCGTGGCTTCTCTATCCGGTCCTGGCGTTGGCGTTGTTGGTCGGCGCGTTAACGCCCTCCGCTGCAACCGTCAAGGAGCAATCTGGTTTCAACGCTTTCAAAATTCCTTCTCGATCGATGTGCCCGACGATTTGCCTTGGGGACCGAGTCGTTGTGGACATGCACGCTTATCGGGCACAACCGCCGCAGCGTGGCGACATTATTGTGATGAAGCATGCTTCCTCGGAGGCACTGTTCGTAAAACGGGTGATTGGACTTCCCGGTGACGTCGTCTCGCCGAGCCCGGATGGATCCGTCCTCGTGAATGGCAAGCCTTTCCGCCCACCCGCGCCTTGCGCGACACCGGTTTGGGAGAAATCTGAACTGGTCGATTATAGTGAGTTTCACAGAACGAAAGTTCCGGAAGGAAATTACTTCGTTGTTGGCGACAATCTTCAGGACAGTTATGACAGCCGCATCGCGACGTTCGGTGCAGTGACACCAGACATGGTGCGCGGCAAACCTCTTTATCTGTACTGGTCACCGACGCGCACGCGAATCGGTTGTTCCATCAATTGAGCCGTCGGGAACAAGCAAAGCCGCGGCAGGCCGCCGCACTCCAAGGTGAGTGTGACGGGGGCACTGGGAGGAGGCGGAAGGGTTCGGGTAGAATGCCAGCGCGCGGCCCCCTCGCGGCTCGAAGCGAGCAAGAAAGGCCGTGCCACGTAGGGACTATGGCGAAACTAACTTTTTTGGGCGCGGCTGGATGTGTGACGGGGTCGAAATACTTGGTGGAGGCGGCTGGCAAGAAGTTGCTCGTGGATTGCGGCTTGTTCCAAGGCACCGAGGATTTAAAAGAGCGAAACTGGAATCCGCTGCCGGTTGACCCGAAGACGATCGATTATCTGGTGCTGACTCATGCGCACCTGGACCATACCGGCTGGCTGCCGGTGCTGGTGCGCGACGGGTACAACAAACCGATCTACGCGAGTCCCGCAACGATTGAACTGACGGGCATTTTGCTGAAGGATTCCGGGCACTTGCAAGAGGAAGAAACCCAGGACGCCCAGAAGCATAATTGGAGCAAGCATCCGGAACCCAAAGCGTTGTACACAGCGGCGGACATTGACCCGGTACTCCGGCTGCTTAAACCCATGCCGCGCAGCGGAGGCTTCGACGTTTCCCCGGAATTTCATTTTGAGTCCTACGACGCGGGACACATTCTGGGTTCTTCCAGCCTGGAACTCACGCTTACCGAAAATGGAAAAAAGAGCGTGGTGGTGTTTTCGGGCGATGTGGGGCGCTACGATCAGCCCATCCTGAAAAACCCAACCACGCCTGCGGCGCAGCAGGTGGATGCGCTGGTGTGCGAATCGACGTATGGCGACCGGGAGCACGAGGCGGGCGACCCGTTGAACATGCTCGGCGACATCGTGAACCGCGTGGTAAAACGCGGCGGCTCGATTGTGATTCCGGCGTTTGCTATCGGGCGCACGCAGACGTTCATGTATCTCTTGAAGGAACTCGAGAACCTGCAGCGTATCCCGAAGGTGCCGGTGTATGTGGATAGCCCCATGGCGCTGAGCGCTACGGATCTGTATCTGAGATACAAGGAAGATCACAACCTCCAGTTTGCGCGGGATGAGCAAAACGGAGGCGACCCGCTGAGCGTGCATGAGTTTCACCTGGCGCGCAGCGTGGAAGATTCGAAGAAAATCAATGATGTGAACACCCCCTGCATCATCATTTCGGCGAGCGGTATGGCGACGGGAGGGCGCGTGCTGCACCACCTGTTGCACCGCTTGGGCGACGCGAGAAATTGCGTAATTCTGGGGGGATTTCAGGCCGAGGGCACGCGGGGACGCGCGCTGCAGGAAGGCGCCAAGACGCTGACGCTGTTCGGGCAGGTGGTAGCGGTGCGTGCGGAGATCGTGGAGATGGGACAGTTTTCAGCGCACGCGGGGAAAAGCGAATTGCTGCGCTGGATGACGGGGCTGCAGGTGCCGCCGAAACAGGTTTACCTAACCCATGGAGAGCCGCAGGCGGCGCAATCGCTGCAAGAGGCGGTCACGACAAACTTCCGATGGACCGCGGCAGTGGCGCGCTACCTGGATACGGTCGAGATTGGCAAGTAACTAGAGCAGAGCGGATTCAGTTGGAGCGGGTGTTCAATCGAAGGAGCGCCCCTGAGGATGACAAGTCTTTGGCCCGACGCTGCTCCGGTCACCCAAAGTCACGTCAAGTCACCTAAAGTCATTCACGAGAGACAATTTCGTTACAAGAATTTTTCGGGAAACGAAGAAACATTTGGGGCTAAAGATACGTCTATCTAGGCAAGACCACTCGCGGGGTAGGAGACTGACCACCACAGGGCAACCGACCAACAGTCTCCTACCCCTAACCTTAACAAAACAGAAGACCTAAGCCAAAAGCAAGCCTTTACGAGCGTGTCTGGCCCGCAGCCCGCGTGGTCGTGTTCTCAGCCATGGGCGGAACCTCTTCGAGGGCGAGCTCTACGACGAACATGGGCGTCGGAGAAACACGGCCCCAACGGTTCACGTCCAATTTGGCTTGCAGGAACCTTACCTCTGGGCGGAGAGAAATGTCCAGTACCATTTTCGTGGTGCCGCAATAAAACTGCTGGGGAATTCTGAGCAGCGGAGTTTTGCCGAAGTTCTGGCCTTCCGCGGAACCCCAGATGGAGACGTCGAGGGATTCCTGCTCGACCTGGTCGGTGATGGTGAGGCGGCACAGGAACGTGCGGGATTGGCACGTGGAAATGTCGAACGGCTGGCCGGCGGTATTGGCTTCAACCTTGGTGCCCGCGGGGACTAAAGAAAGATTTAGAGACACGATTCGATTCCCTTCCCTGATTCAAGCGGAAGTCTAGCACAGGGGGAAGAGGGCGTTTGTGATGTTTGGCACAGACGCACCTATACGACTTGGGATGTATCCTGCGAGGAATAACTTCTTGAGATACTACTGACATTGTGACGTGTGCACTAGCCAATTCATTTTTTTTTTGTTAGAGCGGTGCAACGGACCTACCCAGTTTAAAGGTTTGGAGGCTTTGTAAAGGAGGAAATTACCGTGCGAATGCAATCCATATGGAGAAACTCACTGATGGTCCTCGTTCTTGCGGCGGGGTGCCTGTGCGCTAAGAATGCTGCGGCACAGACCGGAGCTTGCGTTGTTAACACCCAGTCCATCAATATTCAGTGCCAGGGTCAGAACTGCAAGGGAAACGTAACGATCGTGGAGCCGGCCGGGGGCTATGGGACCGGGGTACTTATGGCGACTATCGAGGTGGGCTGCTGCAGCACCAAGTTTTCCACTTTGGGCAACCCTGACGGTCAATGCAGCGTAGGGGCGGTAGCGACTCCGTCACCCGTCGCGAACCGCCTCGTTTTCCTGCGCGGATGCGACGGCCGCTTCAAGCTCTATGCTGTTGCCGTGTAAGGGCGCCAGACCGGAAGGCGCACATGCGACCCGGCCGGTGGCCGGGACATGGAACTGGGCCTAGGGTCACAGGTTGGTTAGGAAGGGAGGGCTAAGATGGCTGGAAAAATTCGGCGGCACGGTCTGGCACACTCTCTCGCATGGCTGATGACGCTTCTCACCCTGACCGCAGGCACGGCCGGGATGGGAAGGTCTCAAGGCGTGGACAAATCGCCACCAGCGTCCAGCCCCTTGCCAGCCGCTGAGATGCACGATCTCTATCCTGCCGAAAGCATCCCCTTTCCAGTAGCTCCCCCTGGGGCGGTGCTTACAGAAACCAAGTGCGACCTGAAGGGGAATATCTACCTCGTCCAGAGCACAAGCTTGCCGCTCAGCAGCCCGCCCACCGGCCTCTCCGGCATTCCCGTTTCGAGGCTGTCGATGGATTCGAAGTCCGTGGTCGCGTATGCGGTTCCAAGCCTCGACGGCTATCGCGGCGTCGTCAGGTCGGACTTCGACGTAAGTGCAGACGGTCGCGTCTACTCGCTGCTGGAGGGCCTCGATGCGTCTGCGGCGAAAGACCAAGCGCCCTCCGCTTTCATCGCCAAGTACAAAGATGACGGCACCCTCGACACCTATTTTAAGCTTGGCAACGCACCGGAAGGACGCATCTACCCGCATCGCTTTGCCATGTTTCGCGGCGGGAATGCGCTGATAACGGGAACCGTTGTGACCGAAGGGCGGCTGCGGCCCTTTACCGCGGTCTTGGATCCCGCTGGATCGTTTGTTACCTACGTGAAGGTCCAACCTCCTGCTCCGAAGGCAGAAGGCCGGGCGGCACCTGCAAGGTCGGCCGAAGGCGAGGCTTCGCGAGCCGGGAGCACGAGTGAAGCGGGAAGCCAGGAAGCCGAGCACTCGGAAGCTGATGCTGCCGTCATCCTCTCCAGCAGCAGCTTCATCGTGAGTGCCTCCGACGGCAACGTCTACTTGCTCCAAGGCGTTGGTGAAGCTCGGGTGCACGTCATATCGCCGGCCGGCGAAATAGTTCGAGACTTCGAGGTTTCCCCACCTGCGCCCGGCCTGACGGCGACGAACATGGGCATGGCGGGCGACGACAGGGTGTTCATCTCGTTTGGCCGCGTGCTAGGTGCCTCTGCAGGGAGCGCGAATAATGGCGGCCCACACGACCTCATCAGCTTGATCAGCCCGCAGACAGGCGAAGTGAGCGCCGTATACCGGCTAACAGGAGAAGAGGACGCGTTCGAAGTACCCGGTTGCGCCGCCTCCTCCTACAATTTCCTGTTCGTCGGCGCCACGCCAGACCAGAAACACTTGCAGGTCACAAGGTTCCTCCCCCGTTAGGCGCTAACGGGAAGATTGGCCAGGCGGGATTCGGCGGCGGCGAGAGTTTCTTCTTTTTTGCAGAAGGTGAAGCGGACCTGCGAGGCGCCGTCCTGGGGATCGTTGTAAAAGCTGGAGCCGGGGACGCAGGCTACGCCGATGTGCTCGACGAGATATTTGGCGAAACGGACATCGCGAGTCTCAGCGGGATATTTCGATTCGTCGAAATGGAAGCGCGAGATGTCCGTCATGATGTAGTACGCGCCGGCCGGCTTGAAACAGCCGAAGCCCGCGTCCGTGAGAATTTTCAGCAGGCGATCGCGGCGGGCGAGATACTGCGCGCCGAGCTTGGCGTAGTAGGAGTCCGGCAGTTCGAGGGCGAGGGCGCCGGCTTCTTGTAGCG
>Ga0187782_10001880_pt1 | contig 15462 bp, 12 predicted proteins | sample 0715_SJ02_MP15_2_FD_132454 | JGI IMG/M metagenome (GOLD analysis project Ga0187782, IMG submission 132454) | Tropical peat soil microbial communities from peatlands in Department of Meta, Colombia - 0715_SJ02_MP15_20_MG | ecosystem: Environmental > Terrestrial > Soil > Wetlands > Peat | place...
CGTGTGTCGACCCCGAAGATCCCCTCACCCATCACGATCCTCGCGCTGTCGATGCCCACCAGTGGCTTGCCGATGATGGTGAACTGCGCCGGGTCCTTGAGTGGGACCGTCTTCAGGTCCGGCGGCACCAGCGTTGCCGCCGCGGAGGCGACCTCGCCGTAACCAACCGAGCGCCCGGTTGGGGGGTGGAAAATGCGGCCCCTCGCAGTGGTGAGTTCGCGGGCGTCGACGTTCCACTGCGCAGCGGCCGCCTGGACCAGCATGGCTCGCGCTGCAGCCCCGGTTTGCCGCATCGGCAGCCAGTTCTTGGGCGTCGCCGTGCTGCCGCCGGCTGATTGCTCCCCATAACGCTGTTGATCGACATCCGCCTGGAGAATACGGACCTGACTCCAGTCACAGTCGAGCTCATCGGCCACCATCATCGGCAGCGAGGTTTTCACGCCCTGACCGATCTCGGGATTCTTGGAGACGATGGTGACCGTCCCGTCGGGCGCAATGGAAACGAAGGCGGAGAGCTGTGCGGGTGCCGCGCTCTTTCCCTCCATCGCCTCCCACGCTTCAGCGGGGAGAGGTATCAACGCATCGAGCGCCAGGCCGCCGCCAGCCAGTAGTGAGGCCTTGAGTATGGCGCGCCGATCGAATGTGGCGACGCTGCCTTCACGCGACACGACCGCTCTCCTCTTCCTGCATGCCCGCGGCGATGCGGATCGCACTGCGAATGCGGTTGTAGCAACCGCAGCGGCAGATATTGCCGGCCATGGCCGAGTTGATCTGATCGTCACTGGGCTGAGCTGATGCGCCGAGCAGCGCACATGCCGACATGATCTGCCCCGCCTGACAGTAACCGCACTGCATGACATCGATCTTCAGCCAGGCTTGCTGCAAGCGCGCGCCGATCGCCGTGGCGCCGATATGCTCGATCGTCTGAATCTTCGCGTGGCCGACGCTGCTCACCGGCAGTTGGCAGGAGCGCTTTGCCGCGCCATCCACGTGGACAGTGCACGCTCCGCAGAGCCCCTTGCCGCATCCAAACTTGGTACCGACCAGTCCCAGCTCATCCCGCAGCACCCACAGCAGCGGCATTTCCGACGGCACGTCTACTTGCCGAGCCGTGCCATTGATATTGAGTCGATACCGCATACGTGCACCCCTCACGGAGCGTGAGGCGCGACTATATCCCTTTCGCTACGACCGGCAAGGAGTCGCTCACTCTGCAGGCCACACCGGGAGCGCGGCCGCAAGACCGCCGTCCGGTCTTTGAGCGCCGCAGAGAGCGACGGGCGCAGCGATAGCGACGGCGTGCACTGCGCAGTCTGCGCGCATCGCCCCGTCCGACCATCATCTTCAATGGTGCGAAGTCGACGCTGATACCGGGCGCAGGACCGGCGTGCCGTTCGCGATGTCGAACACGACGCTCGTCGTCCGCGACGGACAACACAGGGGATCCGACGCGGCGTAGCGCCGGTACTCGGCCGTCAGCCGACCATCACCATCGAGATGCACCTGATCGAGAGCGCCGTCGGTACGGCTGTCCATGACGTCGGGAGACAGCGTCCCGGCGAACACGCCGTGCACGAATACGAAGCCCTGGTACTGTCGCGGACGACACATCCCGTCGTAGCCGGCGGTCCCGATGATGATGCGAACCTGCCAGCCTCCCCGAAAATCGCCGACGAGGTCCCAGCCCCGCTCCTGCAGCCGCTTGTCCTCTTCGATCTCGGCAGGGCGCGTGAGCGCTCGGCACCGGGGGTCCGCGGCGTGCTCCTGCCCGGGAGCGGCTGGGATCTCCTGTGCGGGCTCGTTCCAGGATCGGGGCTTCGCTTGATCCAGCCAGGATGCCCCGGGGGCCTGAGAGCCGCCGATCGCAGGAATGATGACCATCACTGCACTGAACGCGCAGGCGATGCGCACCCGCCTGTGGGCGCGAATCGTGTCAGCAGCTCGCATCGCGGTCACCCCTGTGCAGCTAGAGTCAGGACCTGAGTTCGATCGTCCAGGTCACCGGCGCGTCGGCGATCAGGGACGAGCGCACGCTGCAGTACTTCGTAACCGAAAGCTCGACGGCCCGCGCAACCTTCTGCGACGTCGTGCCGGGCGCGTCGATCGCAAAGTGCAGAGTGGCCGAAGCCAGGTGTCGTGGGGTCGTCGCGACCCGTCGAGCTTCCACGCGCACATGCAGCGAGCTGACCGGTGTGCGCTGTTTCTGCAGTATCGTCACGATGTCGACGGATGCGCAGGTGGCAAGCGATGCAAGCAGCACATCGAATGGACTCGGTGCACGCTTGGCATCTGCGTCGATGCGTATCGTGGGGCCCCCGGCTCGGCCGGCCTCGAATTCGCTGCCGCCGCGCCACTCGACTTCAATAGACGGATGGAGTGAGCCTTGCGAGGGTGCCGTTGACATGTGATGGCCGCCCCCGGAGGTGCTTCAAGCGTGGGCGCGCACCCAGCGGACGATGTCCGACCTTCCCATCGCGCCCGCCTGGCGGGCAACCTCACGACCCGCGCGGAACAACATGAGTGTGGGAATGCTGCGAATGCCGAAACCGCTCGCGACGCCCGGCTCGGACTCGGTGTTGATCTTAGCGAGGCGCGCCGTCGGTTCCAGCTCGCCTGCGGCTGCGGCGTATTCCGGAGCCATCATCTGGCACGGGCCACACCACGGCGCCCAGAAGTCGACGACCAGGGGGATGTCATTGCGCTCGAGGTGCCTCTCGAAGGCGGCCGCGCTGAGCTCAAGCGGGTGGCCCGAGAAGAGGTTCTGGTGGCAGTGCCCGCACTTCGGAGCTTCCTCGAGACGTGTCGCTGGAATGCGGTTTACCTGTCCGCAAAGTGGACACACGATGTGCAGTGCTTCGGCCATTTTCGCGGATGTAAGGCGCGCTCGAGAGGATTTCAAGGTGTTGAGGACGCCGCTCCCAGGCGTGGGCGAACCCGATCAGAAACTCTCGCTCCACGGCCGCAGATCGAGTTCGAGCGTCCAGGCGCTGCGTTGCTGGTGGTGGAGGTCCCAGTAGGCCTCCGCGATGGCGTCGGGATTAAGCAACCCGTCCGGACCCCGCTCGTCCTTGAGCTGCGGCGCCCGCGACAGCAGCCGGTCACCCCCGATCCCGCCGTCCACCACCACGTGCCCGACATGAATGTTCTGCGGGCCATACTCGCGGGCGATACTCTGCGCCAGGTTGCGCAGTGCCGCCTTGGCTGAGGCAAACGGGGCGAACCGCGCCTTGCCGCGCAGACTCGCGGACGCCCCGGTGAAGAACAGCGAGCCGCCGCCGTGCTGCAGCAGGCGCGGTATTGCCGCCTGCGCCAGTTGAAATCCGCCGAGCGCGTGCTCGCGCCAGTGCCGCGTGAAGCGCTCCTCGCTCACCTCCAGGAACGGTGCGGGCTCGTTGCCACCGGCATTGTGCAAGGCGACCGCGAGTGGCGCGAGACGCTCCGCCGCGGCCACGAATCGGGCGGCATCTGCGGCCAGCGTCGCATCTCCGACTACGAACGAGGCGAGCGCACCGCTCTTTTTCAACTCGCGCGCGGTAGCCTCGAGCTTCTCGGGGTTGCGTCCGGCAATCGTCACCGGGTGGCCACCACTCGCGAAGCGCCTGGCAACGGCGGCACCCAACCCGTGCCATGCCCCTACCCCGACAACGAGCACGCTCGACTGCGCAGCGTCCCTCGACTTCTCGTTCATGACTTTCTCCACATGCTCGCAAGAATAGTCATCTTCAGAGGCCGATTACAGCAGCACAATGCCGAGTCTCAACCCCAACGCCACGGCCTCGGTTCGGGAGCTGACGCCGAGCTTCGTCAGGATCGAGGAGATGTGGAACTTGACCGTGTGAACCGAGATGGAGAGTCGCGCCGCAATGGTCTTGTTGCTGTCACCTGCGGCGAGCAGCCCGAGGATCTCGATCTCGCGCGGCGTGAGCGGCTCTGGCAGCTCGAGCGTCGACAAGGAATCGGCGCCGCGCAGGGCGCCTGCGGGCAGCACCGAGAGCCCGTGGAATGCGCCCGAGACCGCCGCGGCGATCTTCGCTGCGCTTGCGGCGCTGCCGACAATAGCGCGCGCTCCGGCGCGCAACGCCTGGAGTCCTTCCGCCTCCGCGTTAGGTAGCAGAGCGACCACCGGCAAGCCATTTGCGTGCGCGATGAGCTCGGGCAATTCCCCCACCCCTTCGTCGAGGCGCGCCACGACGACGGCCCGGCGGCCGCGAAGCGCGCTCTCGGCCACTCGTGCGAGGGACCGCGCCACATCCTGTAGCTCGATATCGGCCGCCGCCTGGACGAGCTCGGTAAGCTCACTCAGGCGGGCGGCGTCCGGGCAGTAGGCTATAACTCGAATGCGCGCAATAAGGTCACCCCGAGCTCGGGCGTTCACCCACCGTGAGGCGAAGCGTGATGAGGCCTCCCGCGCGCACGGCCGCGACCGTCAAGCTGGAGCCAACGCTCTCCGGTGCCAATGACCGCTGCACCTGGCGGTAATCGCGGACGGGCTCGCCGTTCCAGCCGACGATGACATCACCGAGCAGCATACCCCCGAGCGCCGCGCCGCTTTGCGGATCGACGCTCGATACCAGAAGGCCAACCCCTGTGTTGGCGAGCTTCTGCAGCCCCTCCGGCAACCGCACAGGCTGCAGGGCTATCCCGAGATAACCGCGGCTGATTCTTCCCTTTGCCACGAGTTGCTCAACGACGCGGCCGAGGGTCTCCGAGGGTATGGCGAGCAGCGCCCGGCGCGGACCGAGTACGGCCATGCCGATGAGACTGCCTTCAGGATCAAGGACTGCGCCACCCTCGGCCGCCCGCGACAGAGAGGCGTCCACGCGAACCAGGCGATCGATGCGTCCGCCGAGCTGGCTCTGCCACGCTCCTCCGACGACGGCAACGCCTCCGAAGGTAACGATTGCACCGTGTTGCGGAGAGCGTCCCACGGCGAGCGCAAGCTGACCGGGGCGCGGAGTCGCCGCTTGTCGGGCGGAGAGTCCCTCTCCGGTCACTGACACGACGCTCAATACCGCGACGTCCGTGCTGAGATCGCGGCCCAGAAGCTTTGCCTCGGATTCGCCGGCGTCGCCCGAGACCACGCGTAAAGAGGTCGGATCGTCATCGACTCGCTCGGCCGCGGTAACGACATACCCGGGACGCCAGACGATGCCACTGAGGGATCGACCGCCGCCCAGCCGGACCGCGACTATGTGCTGCGCGGAACTCGCGACCAGCTCGGCAAGCTCGTTGGAGAGATCGTTGAGTCGGGGTGCCGTGGATTCGCTCATGGTGTCAGTCCGCATCCGGGTGGTGATCGGCGCACTCTAGGAGTCGGCCATCCCACCGCCATCACCCGTTCGGCTAGGTGCTCTGATTGCCCGGATCACGATCCGCGGGGGCGCTGCCGCGCGATGACTATGAGATCAGCTCGATGCTGCTGCTGAGGAGTTCAGCGCGATCGGCACTCTGGCCAACGTGAATCTCAAACCGTCCGGGCTCGAGAACGCGATCGAAACGGGGACCCATGAAGGCGAGCTCCTGCGCCGGGAGGATCCAGCTCACCCGTTCGCGCTGACCCGGCTCGACGACGATCCTGCGTAAGCCCCTCAACTCCAGCACCGGGCGCGCGATGCTCGCGACCGGGTCGCGGAAAAAGAGAAAGAGCAGTGCCTGGCCGCGAACCGAGCTCTCGTTATGCACTGTCACCGACACTTCGAGGCATTGATCCGCCTCGAGCTGCTCCGGAGTGCAGCGCAGGTCGGATAACGTGAAGCGGCTGTAGGACAGACCGTGACCGAAGGGGAACTGCGGCGTTACGGGAACATCGAGATAAGAGCTGCTAAAGCGCTCGCCGGCCTTTGGCGGACGTCCCGATGGACGCTCGCCGTAAAACATCGGCAGCTGCCCACCGTGACGCGGCCAGGTCACCGGCAATCGACCGCTCGGATTGAATCTGCCCGTGAGAACGTCGGCGATGGCGTGACCGCTCTCCGAGCCCAGGAACCAGGTGGCAAGTACGGCGGCAGCGCGCTCGAACAGCCAGGGCAGGGTCAGTGGCCGGCCCGCGCACAGCAGCGCCACGACGGGCTTGCCGAGCTCGAGAGCCGCCTCGGCCAGCGCACGCTGACATCCCGGCAGCCCGAGATCCGCACGGCTCGCGGCTTCGCCGCTCATCTCGGCGCCTTCTCCCACACAGAGAATGATCAGCTCCGCAGCGCGGCAGCGCTCGATCGCAGCGGGGATGCCCCTTGTATCAGTTGCGCTGATCCCAACGCCCGGGAGAGTGTCGATGTTGCATCCCGGCAGGGCGTCTCTCAGTCCGGCGAGGATCGATACCGTCTTTCGACCCCGCCCCGCCGCGGCCCAGGGCCCGAGCATGTCGTCCTCCGCCGCAGCCAGCGGTCCGATGAGAGCAATGCGGCGCAGGTCGGGCGGGAGTGGCAAAACGCGCTCCCGGTGGGTCAGCAGCACGATGGCCCGCCGCGCCGCCTCACGTGCCAGCTCACGCATCGCCGCGCCTGGAGGCTCCAACGCGCCACGGCGATACGGATTATCGAAGAGGCCGAGACACTCCTTGAGTGTCAGGACGCGACGCACGCTGTCGTCGATGTCCGTCACGTTTATGAGCCCACGCTCGAGCGCCACCGGAAGCCCGCGCACGTACGCGCCGCTTGCCATGTCGACGTCAACTCCAGCGCCGAGGGCGAGAGCAGCGGCGTGGGCATCGTCCGCCGCTACCCCGTGATTGCGCAGCTCGGCGATTGCGTTGTAGTCGCTGATGACGACGCCGCGGAAGCCAAGCTCACCGCGCAGCCAGCCCTGTAACAGTGCCGCGTTGGCTGTCATCGGTACGCCCGCCACATCGGTCAAAGCAGGCATGATCGCGGCGACACCCGCCGCCACGGCGGCTGCAAACGGCGGCAGATACACCTCGTGCAGCGTGCGCTCTGCGACGTCGACCCCCGCATACTCGCGCCCAGCGGTGACTGCGCCGTAGGCGCACAGGTGCTTGGCCGTAGCGGCCACGCTCGCGGCGCAACTCAGATCTCGACCCTGGAAGCCGCGTGTCTTCGCCACCGCGTATTGCGACGCAACCCAGGGATCTTCCCCGGGACCCTCGACGATCCGCCCCCAGCGGGCGTCGCGCGCCACATCGATCATCGGCGCGAAGGTGAGCGTAATGCCGTCGTCCGCCGCCTCCGCCGCCGCGGCGCGCGCCGTGCGCTCCCACACGTCAGGATCGAACAGGCAGGCCTCGGCCAGCGGAACCGGGAAGATGGTGCGATGACCGTGTATCACGTCGAGTCCCAACAGCAACGGAATCCCGTGACGGGACTCTTCCACCGCGAGTCGCTGCAGAGCGCCCACCTCCTCGGCCCCCCAAAGGTTCAGCAGGCTCCCGATGCGTCCGGCACGAACGCCCTCTTCCACTGCGGTCGGTCCACCTGGACCGGTCACTACGCGTGTTGCCGCGGCCATGTTGAGCTGCCCGATCTTCTCCTCGAGCGACATCGCGGCGAGCAATCTTTCGATGCGTGTCATGCGGTTACCTTGCGGTAAGCTGCTCTCGGATCACCGCTGTCGGCGGCGACAGCCTGCGGCCGGTTGACGCGGAAGAAAGGATCGATATGGCGACCGAACCCTTGAGCGAACCTGCGCACCGCGCCGACGTCCCGGTCAAGGATAGCCTCTTCTCGGAAGTCCGGCGGCTGCACGCGGTTTTCTGGCGTTCGCGGGAGCGCAATCAGCTCTTGCTGCTGGGCGCGGGCCTGGTCGTGGTGGTTGCGGCAACGGCCTACATGCAGATCCAGCTCAATGCCTGGAATCGGCCGTTCTACGATGCACTGACGCACAAGGAAGTACCCGAGTTTCTCAGGCAGCTGGTGGTCTTCGCGGAGATCGCCGCGGTCCTCCTGGTACTCAACGTCGGCCAGGTGAGGCTCAATCAGACGCTGCGGGTCGTGCTGCGTCAGGGCCTGGTTCACGACCTGCTCGATGAGTGGCTCAAGCCGCTGCGCGCCTTTCGCCTGTCGCACGCAGGAGTGATCGGACAGAATCCCGATCAGCGTCTGGCTGCGGACGCGCAGCATCTCACTGATCTGGTGACCGATCTCTCCATCGGGTTGCTCCAGGCGACGCTGCTGCTGCTGTCCTTCGTCGGCGTGCTGTGGGTGCTTTCGGAGCACATGACACTTCCGCTCGGTGGCCGGCATGTGCGCGTGCACGGCTACATGGTGTGGTGTGCCCTGTTCTACGCGGCGACCGCCTCGTTCCTCAGCTGGTGGGTCGGTCGACCGCTGATTCCCCTCAACGCCGAGCGTTATGCACGCGAGGCGGAGCTGCGCTATGCCCTGGTGCGCGTCAACGAAGAGATCGAAGGGATCACGATTTACGGTGGCGAAGCTGACGAGAAGCAGATGCTCTACGGAGTGTTCGACACCGTCCTGCAGGTCTCACGGCGCATCGTCGCTGCCCTCACGCGCCTCACCTGGGTTACCGCCGGCTATGGCTGGTTCACGATCGTTGCGCCCATCCTGGTGGCTGCGCCAAGCTATCTGTCGGGAGACATGAGCTTCGGCGAACTCATGGTGGCTGTCGGTGCATTCAACCAGGTGCAATCCTCGCTGCGCTGGTTCGTGGACAATTTCTCCCAGCTCGCGGACTGGCGCGCCACGCGGCGGCGTGTTGCCACCTTCCACCGCGCAACCGCGACCATGGATGATCTCGGTGAGTCGGGCGATCGCATCGACCTCGAGATAACGCCGGGCGACTCGATCCGCATCGACGATCTGTGTATCGCCGCGCCGGACAGCTCGTTGCACCTGAGCGAGGAGCACGTGGAGCTCAAGCCCGGTGAGCACGCGCTGATCGCGGGGGAGCACGGGTCCACCAGGGCGCTGCTGCTGCGCGCTCTGATCGGTATCTGGCCGTGGGGGCGCGGGCGGATCGCGCGCCCGGCGCGTGATTCGATGATGTTTCTGCCCGAGCGTGCCTACGTGCCGCCGGGCACGCTGCGTGCCGCGCTCGCGTATCCGCACGCGCCGGGGACCTACGACGACGCGGCTATCACCCGCGCACTCGCCGCCGTGGGTCTTGAGCACCTGAGTCCGTCGCTCGATGTCACCGACCGCTGGGACCGCAGGCTCAATGAGGACGAGAAGCAAACGCTGGCTTTCGCGCGCGTAGTGCTGCAGCGGCCGAAGTGGCTGGTGGTGAACGGGGCGTTCGAGCAGCTCGATGCCTCCACGCGCAGCGTGGTCGAGGCGCTGTTCGCGGGTCCACTCGCCGACATTGGCCTGATCCGCATCAGCCAGGACGGTGAGAACCCGTTCTTCACACGCAAGTTGCGTCTCGTGACGGATCCACGCGGCCCGACCTTCAATCCGGCCGATCACTGCGCGATGCCTGCGACATAGGAAGGTTCTTCGATGTCAGATTCCGTCCGGTCCCGATCTCGTGTCGAAGTCCCCAGGCCCGGCCGCCGTCTCGCCGACGAGCAACTTCTCGAGCTGGTCCAGCACCAGACGTTTCGCTATTTCTGGGAGGGCGCGCACCCGGTGAGCGGTCTGGCGCTCGATCGTTGTCACCGACGCGCGGCGGACCTGGAGAGCCCGGTGGCCATCGGCGCTTCAGGCTTCGGCGCCATGGCCCTGGTCGTGGCCTGCGAGCGCGCGTGGGTGACGCGCGAGGAGGTCCTGGCGCGCTTCGCCCTGATGCTCGATTGCCTGGAAAAGGCCACCTGCTATCACGGCATGTATCCGCACTTCATGCGCGGCGACACGGGCGCCACGATCCCCTTCAGCCGCAAGGATGACGGCGCCGATCTGGTCGAGACGTCCCTTCTGTTTCAGGGACTCCTGTGTGCGCGTGCCTACTTCGACCGCGACGTGCCCGCGGAAGCGCGCTTGCGCGAGCGCATCACCTGGTTGTGGCGCGAGGCGGAGTGGAGCTGGTACACGCAGGGTGGCCGCAAGGTGCTCACCTGGCACTGGAGTCCGACCAACGGATTCGCACTCGCCCACGAGATCCGCGGCTGGAGTGAATGCCTCATCACCTACGTGCTCTCTGCCAGCTCGCCGCGCTATGCCGTGCCAGCCGAGGCTTATCACGAAGGCTGGGCGATGGGTCGCAATTTCATCAACCGTCGGACCTACGAGGGCATCGAGCTGCCCCTCGGACCGGCCTGGGGCGGCCCGCTGTTTTTCGCGCACTTTTCCTTCTGCGGTATCGATCCGCGCGGGCTGAGTGACGCGTACGCCGACTACTTGCAACAGAACCTGAGTCACACCCGCATCAACTATGCGTACTGCGTGCGCAATCCGCATGGCTATAAGGGCTATGGGCCCAACTGCTGGGGGCTCAGCGCCAGCGACAGCATCAGTGGCTATGTCGCGCATGCCCCCGATAACGATGTGGGCGTCATCACGCCCGCGGCCGCGTTGTCGAGCTTCGCCTATGCGCCGCAGGAGGCCATGGCGGCGCTGCGTCATTTCTACGAGGATCTGGGCGACAGGATCTGGGGACGCTTCGGCTTCGTCGAGGGCTTCAGCGAGCAGCATGAGTGGTATGCCGACACCTACGTCGGGATCAGCCAGGGATCGATCGTGGCCATGATCGAGAACTACCGCAGCGGGCTCCTGTGGAAGCTCTTCATGGGTATCCCGGAGATCCAGGCGGGGCTTAAGACACTCGGATTCCGCGGCCCGCATCTCGCAGCAGCGCATGTCCGCACTCGATGATTGGATTGCCGCAGAGGCCCAGTACGCAACGCAGACGATGTTGGGCGCAATCTCTGCGACCCATCTCGTCATGGAGCGCCCTGGCTTTGGACAGCGGGTGATTCCGCGACCGGGATCGATCCTCGCGTCCCCGGTGCCGGCCCACTACGATCCGGACCCCGACTACTTCTTTCACTGGTTCCGGGATTCGGCGATCGTGATCGAGGCACTGCGCGTGGCGCTCATCACGGGCTACACGGACCGTTCGGTGCTCACTCGGTTGCGGGAGTTCCTGCAGTTCAGCCGCGCGCTGCACTCTTTGAACGGCGCGGAGTTTCTCCGCCGCACCGACTTCAGGGCCCGCGTTCAGCCCGATTTCCTGCAGTATCTGCGGCCCGATGCCGAGATCGCCGCGCTGTCGGGAGCGGGCGTGCTGGCGGACGTGCGCGTGAACGCCGACGCCACGCTCGATTTCATCCGCTGGGGCCGCCCGCAGACTGACGGGCCGGCGCTGCGGGCGATCACGCTGCTGCGCTGGAGGCAGCAGTTCCCCGAACTCTGCCAGGATGCGACGCTCCGCGCCGACTTGAGCGAGGTCATCAGGGCTGACCTCGCCTTTGTACTCGCGTTCGTGCCAAGGCCATCGAACGACCTCTGGGAGGAAGAAAGCGCTTATCACTACTACACGCAACTCGTGCAGGCACAGGCACTGATCATGGGCGCCGCCTGGCTCGAGGAGACCGGACAACACGCGCGCGCCCAGCAAGGCCAGGCGGCGGCGGCCGAGGCGCTTTCACGACTCGACCTCTTCTGGAGCGACTCGAACGGGCTCTACCGCTCGCGCACCGCCCAAGAACCCGTCGCGGCGAGGAAGGATCCGGACATTGCGGTCGTGCTCGCGGTGCTGCACGCCGCGCGCGCCGGCGGCCGCCACAGCGTGCTCGACCCCAAAGCGCAGGCGACCCTCACGGCGCTCGAGGAGCTCTTCGAAGCGGAATTCGCCATCAATCGCGAACGCCCCGCAGGCCGTGGCCCCGCCCTGGGCCGCTACGCGAACGATCGCTACTACGGTGGCGGTGCGTGGTATCTCGCGACGCTCGCCGCTGCGGAATTCTATTTCAGGCTGGCGGCGGCGCTCGGTAGCGGCGCGAGGATGCCGGTCACGCCGGAGAATCTGCGCTTTCGCCAGCGCCTCGGGCCGGATGCACCCGTGGGCGGCGATGGGAGCCTGATGCGGCTCGCCCTGGAGCGCGGCGATGCGATCATGCGCACCGTGCAGGCGTTCACACCCGCGGACGGTGAGCTCTCGGAGCAGTTCGATCCGACGAGCGGCGCACAGACCTCGGCGAAGCACCTGTCATGGAGCTATGCCGCTTTCATCACCGCGGCGGCATGCCGGGCACAGGCCTGCCATTCCATGAAAGCTGCAGGCCGCGCAACGAATCCGGCAGGGTCGGCGTGACGATACGCGTGCCGAAGCGCCGGCGCACGCCGAGGGCGTGGCCGACGAGCACGTTCACGTAAACGCCGGGCCCGCTCGAGTAGATGCGCCAGCCGCCATCAACCGCAATCGTCCGCTCGCTGACCCGCGTCCACTCGGCGCTCGCCTGATAGCGGTCGCAAAAAGCGGCGTCGCTGCTGCTGAAGTAGGCATTGCACTGCCGCAATGACGCTTCGGGGAGGCGGTTCGCCAGCGCGACCGGGTTGACCCGCAGCAGGGCGTCCCACATGTCCGGCGCTTCACCGAGGACGGCCATCGCCTGCGCGTGGCGCAGATGGGCGTGCGTGTACATGAGCCCGATTTCGCGACCGAAGAATGCCGCTGATTCGGCGCGCTGAAACAGTACCTGCGGGCCACCGTGGTAGGCGATTGGCCGGTCCATCAGACGTACGCCATCGGGAAAGCGCAGATGTCTGCGGATGATTTCGAGGTGGTGCCGCGCCTGCTCCGGCGTGAAGAGCCCACCGAGCATGGCCTGCGTCATCGGCAACAGCGAATAGCGGACTCCCGTGCGACGGTCAGCCGGATGGAACAGAAGCTCGGGCAAACCGCCGGCGGGGGTAAACACGCCGTAGCCGGCCACCGTGCCATCACGGATCAGGAGACGATTGAAATCCTCGCGCATCGCCCTGGCGAGTCGCTCCTCGGCCGAGCCGTCGCTGCGTCGCGCGCGTCGCAGGACCTCGGCATATCGGCACAGCTGCTCGTAGAGCAGCGCGACGGTCCAGCTGCTCACCATCCAGTCGCGCTTCGCGGGGTCGACCGGCTGGAGCGAATCGTTCCAGTCACCGTTCCCGTAGCGAATCAGATGAGTGCCGGGAATGAAGCGCTCTCGCACCGTGGCGATCAGCTTCTCGACGTGGGCCGTAACGGGATCCGCCTCGGCGGTCTTTTCCAGGTCGTCCTCGCGCCGCCAGGGCACCCGCTCGCCCAGGAAGGCGAAGTCGCCGGTGGCCTCCACATAGTCGCAAAGCGCCTTGAGCGGCCAGACGATCACATCCCCGTGCGACTCACGGCTCTGGATCGCCGAGTACGGCTCGAGCATGAACCACTGTGGCCAGTCGCCGCGCTGCACGTACTGCTGGGCGAAAAGGATGCGCAGCAGCTCGCTCGCCGGCTGGTCGTGCTCCAGCGTCAGGAACAACTCGAGCGGCCCCTGGCAGACGTCACGCGTTCCCCAGGCGCCCCCGTTATATTGCTCGAGTCCGTGCGGCACGCTCACGTGCACCAGCGCGTCATGCACCAGCCAGGGGAGGATCGTGTTGACCGCGTTGACCTCTGCTGCAGCGGGCGAACTCTCGATGTCCGGCTTGCCGATGTCCGGCCCCGCGATGCGGATATCGCGCGTGACGTCGCGCCAGTGGCCCAGCGAGCCTGCCCGCAGAGTCGCCTCATCGACCCGAGCGGCAAACTTCGAGGCGAGTTGTTCCGCGCGCGCCGGATCGGTGAGCGATCCTACTACCGCAAACGTGAATTCCCGCGTCATCAGTGTCTGCAGCGCCGCGTAGGCGCCGCTGCGACGTTTACCATCGGCGTAGAGAAGCTCGTCAGCGCCGATTTTCTCGATGCTCTCGGGGGTACTGGTCACGAGGTGATAGACCGCGTGCGGATAGCGCCGGCTCCACAGGCCGTCCGGCTCCGGCCGGAAACTGAATCGCTTGCGCCTTGCATCGATCTGCCAGGGCGCCGCATGTGCGTACTCCTGCTCACCGAGGACTAGATGGCCGAAAACGAGAAACCGGCAGGGCGGGCCGTCGACGGCTACGCGCCACTGCACGGCGGACTCGTCGCCGGAAACCGCCACCGCCACCGTGACCGTCCGGGCAGCCAGCCGGTAGATCCAGCGGCAGTCGCTCAGCCCCATCTCGAAGGCAGAGGGCACGGTGAGCAATCGCCAGCCCGTACCGGCATCCACCAGCATGCGCAGCCCGCTGCCGCGGGTCATGTTGTAGGGATCGCGCGAGATGGAGAAGAGTCGGTGAAATGAGGTATTGCCGATCGTCAGCTGCGCGCCAAACACACCGTGCATCCAGCAGGTGAGGCACAGCGTCGTATCGTGGGGCAGCATCTCTTTGCCGCTCATCAGTATTGCGCCGTGACGGCGCAGCACGCTGCGCTCCTTCTCGCGCAAAACGATATGGCGGCTGCAGGCCTCCCCCGGTGCAAAGAAAGACAGCAGGCGGGCACCGGGCTTCTCACGATGCATCTGCTGCGGAAACCGCTCTCCTATGCTCTTCTCATCCAGCGGATCGGCCACCGCGCACGGTGCAGTCTGCAGAGCACTGCGTGTCGGCGACGCGAAGGAGATTGCGACGCGAGGCTGGGCGAGACCGTTTCCTGCGGCGCGGTCGATGAGCGCAAGATCAGCCTCACTGGACGCGGCCGGGTGATCGGCCTGGTAGATGCCGAAGAAGCTCCAGGATGTCGTCGCGCCAGGTGCCAGCGTCACCTGCGGCGACTGCAGCGCCGCGCAAGCCGTCTCGTACTGCATGCGGATCGACGGCAGGTTGGTCGCGAAGGGGATCGCGAAGTCATCGCCGTCGCGGTGCGCGGGTCCCATCACCTGCCGCAGGTCGGTCGCAAAGCCGACCGCCCCCTCGACACAGCCGTGCGCCACCCAGGGGTAGCGGCCACCTTGCGGCAAATTCTGCCGCGACAGGAGGACGTGGCCCATTCGGGGGTGGCCAGCAACGTATTGGTCGAGATACTGGCTCGCATAGGCCTCGTTATTCATGAGGAACCCGGGTTCACCCAGGCCGAGGTCCTGGATGAGGATCAGGTCGCACCGCACGGGGTCCGCGCGGGTGTTGTGCACATCCGTTCGCCACACCCAAATATTCTGCTCGGCGCGCAAGTGCAGGCTGACTTCATGGCGAAGTCCATCGCTGTCCCCGCGCCAGACGAAGCGGTCGTCCGTGACGCCGAGCTGGCAGCGCGCCCTCGCGCCAGCGACCGTCAGGTTCGTCGGTGAGCTGCCGCCAACGCGCAGGCACACACTTCCCATGCCGCCGGCGAGCGGTGAGCCGAGCACCTGGTTGATCATGATGCGGCGCTGTTCCTCGACGTGCTCGATCGCGAAGAGCGCGCCATTCGGCAGCAGGCTGATTGCAAGCCCGGAGACGTTGCCGATGCGCCTGAGATCGAGCTCGGCGCGGTGCGGCGTGGTCAGGTGCTGGCAGCGGTCGGAGGTTGGATCTTCAGCTCCCACGACGGGAGCCTAGTACCTCGGGTGGCCGGCGTAAATTGTCAAGACTGAAGTGA
>Ga0187782_10001881_pt1 | contig 15457 bp, 12 predicted proteins | sample 0715_SJ02_MP15_2_FD_132454 | JGI IMG/M metagenome (GOLD analysis project Ga0187782, IMG submission 132454) | Tropical peat soil microbial communities from peatlands in Department of Meta, Colombia - 0715_SJ02_MP15_20_MG | ecosystem: Environmental > Terrestrial > Soil > Wetlands > Peat | place...
CGCCTCCCAGCCCTGCGACAACGTTCCGCTGCCGTCGCCGGCCTCGATGATGATGGAGGCGTCAGCGATGAGCGCCATCGTCCGGTTGCGTCGCGGAAAGTTCCCGCGGCTGACGACGACGCCGGGAGCGAATTCGGAGACCACGAGGTGCTCGCGCGCGATGAAACGCTGCAGCGCCTCGTTCTGCCGCGGAAACACCTGGTCCAGCGGCGTGCCGAGGACGGCAATCGTCCGCCCGCCGAGCTCGATGGTTTGCGAGTGCGCCAGCGTGTCCACGCCTTGGGCGAGGCCGCTGACGACGACGACGCGCTGCTCGACGAGGGCCTTGACGAGCTTACGCGTTCGGCGTGCGCCATTCGGCGAGGGGTGACGCGTGCCGACCACCGCGACGCGAGGATGTCGCTGGAGCAGCGACGCGTCCCCCAACGCCCAGAGTCGCGGTGGGGCGAATTTCAGCTCGACGGCATTCAACGGGCCAAGCAGCTCGCTGGTCGGGGTTCCGCTCACGAGGCCGATAGTAGCCCGGCCGGGAGCATCGGACACGACGGAGTTCGCACCGCAAGGATCACTCGCCGTCCCCGCTCGAGAAGGCGCCGCTGGCCGAGATGACCCAGCACCTGGGCCAGGAGCAGACTCAGGCCAAGCTCGCCGGGACGATCAAACGACGCGACGGCGACCGATGCCCGTCCGTCGCTCGTGGTAGCGCCCGATGTCGCCCCGGCTCGCCGAGGCTTCGCTCAACGACCTCGTTCCGACCGAGTATCGGGCTGACGCCGTCGCATTGCTTGTCGACGGGAAGCCCGTCTTCGGGATCATCGTTGAAGCCCTTCTCGGCGCGGATGCGGAGAAGCGATTCACCTGGCCGATGTACGCTGGCTGTCAGCGCGCGAGCTCGATACCGATGCCCGTTCGTCGTGCTTGTCCTCACGCCCGACGCTGCCACGGCGCGATCAGCTGCCGAGCCAGTCGACCTCGGAGGCGGAAATGCGTGGCGGTCGCTGGTGGTCGGACCCGAAGGCATCCCAGTCGTCACGGACCTCGCGGTGGCAACGCGCGAGCCTCACCTCGCTGTGCTGTCAGTGATGGCGCACGGCCGCGACCCGGATGTCCCCACCGTGGTCGCCGTCGCCACCGCCGCCGCGGATGCTATGTTTTGCGCTGATACAGTCCTCCCTCGGCGCTGCCGCCAGAAAGAGCTTCGAGATGCTGCCGGAAAACGAGCGGCTCCTGACTAGGCTCTTGAAGGAGCAACAGAGCCGCTTCTTTGCGGAAGGCGAGGCGAAAGGCGAGGCGAAGGGCAAGGCCCAGGCCGTCCTTCAGGTTCTCGAGCGTCGAGGGATTGCCACCTCGGCTGAGCAGCGTGAACGGGTGCTCGCATGTTCCGATCTCGCGACCCTGGAGACCTGGCTGGATCGCGCCGCGGTCGCGAAGACCGCTCAAGAGGCCTTCGCGGACTGACGCCCAGAGCGTCTGCCTGCTCGAAGTGCATCGAGAGCCGTTCGAGTTTACGTCTGAGTACCAGCTGAAGGCGTCGGTCACCCCGGGGGCGAAGCACAACCCGAACCGGGGGCGCCATAAACGCGGCAGTTCCCCTCACCGTGTGCCGACCGGAGCCCGGTCCCTGCTGCCGGCGGTTGGTTCCGCCGCGATGGCCTGCTGCAAGGCGCCGAGCGCCGCCTCACACGCGAGCGTCACCTTGCGCCTCTCTTTCAATGACGTCGACAGCGAGCGGACGTCGGTGTTCTCGCGCGAGAGCGCGAGGATGTCCTTCCTCGTGTGGGTGAACTCGGCGTAACGGGCCCCGGCGATCGCGAGGTCGGGATCTCTGCGCAAGTTCTGCAGCGCGGCGAGGCCATCCAAGTTCTTGTGCACTTGAACGTCGTCCACCGCCATCGACGCCTCCAGCTCGTCCATCCCCTCGTCGCTCTCTTCCGCGATATGCGGAGGCAGCAAGGTTTCGAGATGAAGGGCGCTTTTCTGCGCGCCAAAGGCCAGGAGCATCACCTCCTTTGCGTCGGACGACTCGGCGTTCGAAACCACGAGACGGGCGAGTGCGGCGTTCGCCTCCTTGATCGCTGCGGCCGCGGGTCCGAAGGCCAAGTCGTTCGCCTTGATGTTGGTGTCCTTGACCGCAAAGCTCAGCAGATCGTCGTCGACGCGCTGAAACTCCGCCAAGACCGAGGTGACGTGCGCCAAGAAAAAGAGCTCTCGCTCGTGTTGGTTCCCCCCGTCGCCGTGAGTTCTTCGAGTTCACGGCGATACTGCTCGACCCTCGCCAACGCCGCGCGGGCGTGGTCGGCGAAGGTGCTCGCGTCTTGACCGGTCAGGGCGAGAACCGCGCTCTTTTCCGCTTCCGAGGCCGCAGCCAGGTCCGCCTGCATCCGCTCCACCAGCGCGACCCGCCGCGCTTTGAAAGCCGGTTGCGCATTGGGATCGTCATTCCCGCGAATCAGCGGCATGATCCGCATGAAGGCGAGCACCACGGCCGCGCCACCCGCCATCCATATCGCGTTCTTGAGCCCGGGCTTCATCTTTCATGATGGTTGGAATCGACGCGCACGAGAAAAGACGCTTGCCGGGGCCCTGCTGAAGCCGGGAAACGCGCGACAGGACCAAGCGTTGGCTCACCAACCGCCGCCACCGCCTCCCCCGCGGTCGACGGAGCAAGCGGCCAGCAGCGAAGCCAACAGAACCGCGGGCAGGACGAAGAGCCCAGCGGACACACCAGTTCGTCAGCTCCTCTCGGAAATGTTCGATTGAGTCAATTCGACCTCGGGAGTGGTCACCCCCTCCTCGCCTTCACTGGCAATCGTTTCTAACGAAAGCGTAATCGCCGTAGGCCCGAAGCGGACGCATCTCCGGCCGAAGCGCCAGCATCTAGGCGGCAAGCGCGCGGGGGTGGCCTTGGCCCCGACGTGCCTAAAAAGAATATTCTCCCTGGACTGCGAAAGCGTTCGCGCGTGCGAGAAGTTCGAGGTTGTTTGAAACGGTATCCGCGCGCAGCAGAATCGCGAACTCGCCATCATCGGCTTTGACGTCGATGTCCAGCCATGAACCCGGAAGCCAGAAGGGGTCACCCGGAATCCGCGGGGAGTCAATCTGCCCAAGGAGGGCTCTGGCGCTGTGGCACTGAAGCACTCGCGTCAATTCATTCGCGGACATGTCGGCCGGCGGAAGCACGTGAATCTTCACCCCGCCCACGCGATTTTCGGCATTGCTGTTCCCCGTCAGTATGTGAGCGTAAAGCGGCTCAACGCCCACCACCTGCATTGTTTCGAGCGGAACGACTTGTCGCTGTTCCGATTCAGAACGACCCGCTTCGCACTGGAGACGCTCGACCTGGGCCGCCGTCTTCGCCCACGGGGGCCCGGGCGAACATGTGAAGGAGATGAAGGCTCCGGCGAGCACGGAAAACACCGCGGCGCATCTTCTCGTCCTCATGCCGCCCGCCATTCGCATCGATTCGTACGCGTTACTCGCAAGCGGCGTACCCGCTCAATTGCGGATTCGAAGGATCGCATCGGCGCCGAGCGATCCGCCGAGTTCTCAGCGGGCGTCGTTCGGCACCATGGCTCATGAATCCGATGTCAACCGGGCGACGCCACGCCGTCGCGGAATTGAATTAACAGAAAAATAATGGTCGATTCATGAATCGCGATTCCAGTCTTACACGCGACGCTTCACCATCTCGTTATCCAGTTGGGTCTGCGCTCCACTCAGTTGGCGGACGAGAGGCTCGGGCCCATGCTCTCAATTAGAGATAATTAATGTGTAAATGACGGCCCGGCACTGGGCACTCGTTGCAAAACAGTCTGGGGCATCGAGGCCCGTCGACGGGGCAACCGTCGCGGCGCAGTGTCTCAGTAGGGAGAGCCTGGCGAAAGCATGATGCTTTCAGCTTCGTAATCCGCCTAGGTGCTTGGGTGGATACAGAAGCACACGCGACGCGAACTCGAAACATCATGAGCGAAATCTAAGGATTGAGCAGCTTGATGAACGCAAATTTAACAAGAGCGTAATGGGTCTGCGTTCAATCCGCGCACAGCTGCTGCAGTGGCACGGACGTCGCTTGCGGAGCGAGCCCGAGCGGGAGTCTGTTCTCATGATTCAACGAATCCTTGCATTCGCCCTCCGGTTCAAGGCGATCACCTTTTGCTGCACCGCCCTGCTCCTCCTGTGCGGCGTCTTCGCCTTTCACGAGCTCGACATCGAGGCGTACCCCAACCCGGCCCCGCCGCTCGTCATAACGATCGTTCAGCCGAACGGCTGGAGCGCGGAGGAGGTGCAGCGCTACGTCACGGTTCCCGTGGAGGTCAGCTTCGGCGGCATGCGACGGTTGACCGCGATCTCCTTGGTCAGACCGCCCTAGCTACTGACATCGATGACACCGTCGACCAGCCGCCACTGGTGTTCCATGATCCATTCCTCGGCCGTCTTCTTGTCCGCCAGAGAGTAGCCCTTGCCCCCCCAGGCGGCAGGATCTGCGCCTCGTTAATGAAATCGACTTTCTTGTAGATGCCCCGTAACGCGGGCCCGGTTTCTCCTCCGTATCTCACCAGGACACGCCATGATCGAAAAACTGGTTTCCTTTGGGCTCCGGTTCAAAGCCATCATCTTCTCGTGCACCGCGCTTTTGATCCTGGGCGGGATCTTCGCTTTCCACGAGCTCGACATCGAGGCGTACCCCAACCCCTGCCCTCCGCTGGTCGAGACCATCGTTCAGCCCAGTGGCTGGAGCGCCGAGGAGGTTGAACGCTACGTGACCATCCCCATGGAGGTCGGCTTCGGGGGCATGAAAGACCTAACCGCCATTCGCTCGATGAGCGTCTTCGGCCTGAGCGATATTAAATGTTACTTCACCTGGGGTTCGGACTACTGGGCCGACCGGCAAGAGACCATCAATCGGATGACGAGCTGGATCAACCTACCCAATGGTCTTCAGTCGCAAATTTCACCGTGGAACGCGATCGGGGAGGTATTCCGATACACGGTCGAGGGCGAGGGCTATACGCTTGCCGACAAGAAGACGGCCGAAGACTGGATTCTCGAGCATCAATGGCGCATGATCGACGGCGTCATCGACGTCTGCAGTTACGGCGGGCTGACCAAAGAATGTCACGTCGAGGTCGATCCCTACCGGCTGCGTGGCCATGGCGTCACCCTCGCTCAACTGAACGCAGCGATCGCGAACGCAAACACGAACGTAGGCGGCCAGCGACTCTTCAGCGGCGAACAATTCTTCGACGTCCGGGGCCTCGGCATGCTCGGAAACGGGGAGGTCAATGGGACGCCGCTGACGGACATCGGCAACATCGTTATCACTCAGAACGCGCTTAGCAGCGGCCTGAACACGGGGACGCCGGTCAGGGTCCAAGACGTGGCTGACGTGAACATTGGCTTCGCGCCCAGGCTCGGTCAAATCGCCCTCGATAATGACAACGACGTCGTTCAGGGCGTGGTGCTCATGAGATACGGCGGGCAGACTGACCCCACGCTGAAAGGCATCCACAAAAAGGTCGACTTCATCAATCAAAACCACGTGCTGCCGCCGGGCATGTACATCAAGCCGTATTATGAGCGCGGCGCCCTGGTGAAAGTCACCACGCACACGGTGACCGAGAACGTCGTCCTCGGGATGATCCTGGTCACGCTGGTTTTGATGCTGTTTCTCAACAGCTTCAAGGCTGCTCTGGTGGCAGCGCTCAACATCCCGTTGGGGCTGATCGTTTCGTTCATCGGCCTCGTGGCAACGAACACCTCGGCCAACCTCATTTCGCTCGGTGCGGTTGACTTCGGGATTGTCGTCGACTCGACCATCATCATGATGGAGAACATCTTTCGGCACCTTGGGAGTCATGGAAAGGGGCCAATCAATGAGCGGATCCTGGCGGCGGCGCGCGAGGTAGGCACGCCGATGACCTTCTCGACACTCATCATCGCCATCGCCTTCCTGCCGCTTTTCACTCTGACCGGCGTCGCGGGCGTCATCTTTGCGCCCATGGCGCGCACGTACGCGTTCGCCGTTACCGGTGGGATCATCCTCGCCCTTACGCTCACGCCGGCTTTGGCGTCCAAGGTGTTTCCACCCGAAGTCGAGGAGCGCGAGAGCGCGCTGATGAGGTGGCTGCACAAGATCTACAATCCGTTATTCGACGCGGCGCTTCGCAGGCCGAAGCAAGCCGTCGCGCTCCGTATGATTCCAATCATCGCGTGCGTCCTCCTTTTTCCGCTTCTGGGTCGCGACTTCATGCCGAAGCTCGAGGAGGGCAATCTTTGGATTCGCGGCGAAATGCACCCGTCGGCCAACGCCGAGGCGGCCCAGAAAGTCGCGAACAACGTGCGGCGTATCCTGCGCGGGTGTCCCAAGGACGAAAGCATCGAATGCACGGACGCGAACCGTACGCGCCCCTACGTCAAGTTCGCAACCTCCCAGATGGGCCGTCCGGACGACGGCACGGACGTCATCAGCTTCAACACGCTGGAGTTTTATGCGCCGCTCAAGCCATTCGATGAATGGCCGAGGGGAATGACCAAGGACAGCCTCGAGGCGGAGCTAAAAGCCGAGCTTCACTCGATCTACCCGGGCATCGACTGGAATTTCTCACAGTACATCGTCGACAACGTCGAGGAGGCGGTCACGGGTGTCAAGGGGGAGAATGCGGTCAAGGTCTTCGGGCCCGATTTACGCGCGGACCATGAGGTCGCAGAAAAGATCGTCAATGTGATGAAGGACATCCCCGGCGTGACCGACCTGGGCTTCCTTCCGACGCTGAACGAGCCTCAATACAAAATCACGCCCGATCGGGTGCAGCTGGCGCGCTACGGCTTGAACACCGGCGATATCGGAAACGTTATTACGGCCGCTATCGGCGGAACGCCGGTGACGCAAGTCTACGAGAACGAGAAATTTTTCAACCTCACCGTGCGCTGGAAAGGCCAGTATCGAGCGTCTCTTGACGCCGTGCGCGAAATCACTGTGTCCACGCCGAGCGGGCAGTACATTCCGCTCGGGCAGGTTGCCAAGGTCGAGTACAACGATGGCAACAAGCTGATCTTTCGTGACGGTATGATGCGCTATGCGCCAGTCAAGTTCTCCATCCGCGGGCGGGACCTGAGGGGCGCCATCGGCGAAGCGCAGGACAAGATCTCGAAGACCATCAAGCTCGATCCCATGCAGCATCTCGTCTGGGCCGGGTATATCGATCAGATGAACGAAGCGGAGGCCCGCCTGCAGGTGATCATTCCCGTAACGCTGCTCTTGATCACGTTCCTCGTCTACATCTGCGTCGGAAACTGGCTCGACACGGTCATCATCCTCATTGACATCCCGGTCGCATGCACGGGAGGTGTGCTCGCGCTTCTCATCACGGGAACTCACTTCTCGGTGTCCGCGGCGATGGGATTCGTTTCGGTCTTCGGCATCGCCGTTCAGGACGCGCTCTTGATGGTGACGTATTTCCAGCGCTTGCATTTCGGTCAGGGAATGTCCGTCGAACTTGCGGCGCGCGAGGCGGCCGAGAAACGCTTCCGTCCGGTGCTCATGACGACTCTCGTCGCGACGCTCGGGCTTTTGCCGGCTGCTCTTTCGACTGGGATAGGCTCACAGACGCAGAAGCCCCTGGCAATCGTTGTCATTGGAGGCTCTCTGGAGCTTGCCATCCTGACGCGCCTGCTCCAACCACCGCTTCGCGTGCTGGCCTATCGATGGCTCGAAGGCCGACGAGGTAGAAAAGGTGGGGGTACCCCGCCTGAGGGCTTGCCACAGCCCGTGTAAGGAGTCCGCCTCTTCGCTCGCTCCACTCCATGTATGGCTTCGAGGCGTTCGTGCAACCTGAGAAAAGGAGGATCGAATGGCGGAAGCAGCAAAGGTATCTCTGGTCACGGTAATTGCGGCGTTCGAGCTGAATAGCGAGCAGGGGCTCGAGAAGGAACTGAGAGCGCTTGGAATGAAGGGCTACAGCCTTGGCAAGGTCAACGGGTGGGGGATCCACGGCGAAACCCACGCTGGGTTAGTCGACTCGGCTAACGTTCGTATCGAAGCAGTTGTCCCGACATCTGTGGCCGACAAGGTTCTCGACCTCGTCGCAAAAAAGGGAGAAGAGTCGCCCATCGTGGCATTCGCGCATGATGTGAAGGCGGTGCCTCGGGACCGCTTTCGATGAGTCCTTTGGGGGGCCGAACCTGAGCCGGTCGGAGGGCCCCGCCGACTACAGCGTCTTGAGGAACGCAATTAGCGCTTTCTTGTCCGCGTCGGCGATCTGCGTGCCGAACAGGTGCCCCTTGTTGACCTCGAAGTCTGGGCACACATTCGCCTTGAGGAGCGCGCGAGCGATCTCCGCGATTTGCTTCCTCGACTCCGTCTCGTTCAGGTGCGCGATCTTGATCACGGCAAGCCTCTCGACCAGCTCGCCAACCGCAGCGACCAACTGCTCTTGCGTCACCTGCGAATCCGGCTCTCCTGCGGCCATGTCGATGTTCGAGAGCAAATTGACCGGCGTTCCCTTGGGGAGGGGGCCGATCTTGATGTCTTTGTCGCCCGCGGTGGCGAGGACGCGCCTGAGAAACTCGGGAAGGGCGTCCACCGAAAGGGTGAGATAACTTTCGGCGCTCGTTCGATAGATCCTTCCCGCATTGATGAAGTGATCCTTTTCGCGCTTCTCGGGCCAGAGGAGCTGTTCGATCGAGCTATTAAAGACTCGCATACGCGAGTCGACCGACGCCACGTCGTCCTTCAGAATCGCGCGCCCATTGGCGTCGTGCGCATAGTCGAGCCTTCCCAGCGTGTTCGAGACGAAGAAGGGGGCGAACGCCCAGAGGCTTACGAGGGATGGCGCTCGCAGATAGCCCCGCCCACCCCCTGGCATCGACCACATGTAGTGGTGCCCATCGATCGGATCGACGACGTCGATGTCCCCGACTGCGGGGAGGGTCTTGTATGTCTCGGACGAGAAGGCGTCCCAGATATGGCCGCGGATAGCGTTCGAGGCCGCCGACGCGCAAGCATTCGTGCCGATCAGTCTGATCGAGTAGCGCATGTCCGTCGAAAGTAGATTGTTTTCGAGAAAATTGGCCTTGAGGACTTCGGAGTGCATCCACTGCTTGTAGGCCACGCTCTGCGTCCACTTTTGGAACTTGTCGTCGAAGTATCCAGGGTTCGGAGGTGCCCCCGGTGGCTGCTTGCTCGAGTGGCAGGAAGCGCAGTTGTCGGCAAAGACGAGCTTTCCCTTCTCCACCACCGCGTCCGGCTCGCTCAGATAGGCCTTTCCGCCGGGCGCGTCCTTGAGAAGCAGCGGTTTGGCTGTCTTCAGCAAGAACGATGCGATGTTCGAGAGCCTCTCCGTCGTCGCGTTCCAGTACGGCGAGCTCTTGTTCGCGCTCTCAACGTCCATTGGCGTCTCTTTGCCGCCAAGGAGGTCGAAGTGCTTGCCCCACTCCTCGTTGTCTTCGCCGATGTTGAAGAACGCCCGCGCGAGGGCGCCGGCGAGGCCCACGGAATCCGCTCCGTCCTTGAGAACGTGCGCCGTGAGGAGCGTCCCCTCGGGCGTGAGGCCTTCTTGGATTCCAGGAACGCCGCTCTTCACGCCTGGGACCAGCAGAGAGGCGCCGATCACCTTCTCGTACGCGCCGAGCGTCTTGCTGACGCCCAACCGCGACTGCACATCGAAGACCGCGTTCATCGTTCGCGGGTTGTTGATGCAATCCGATGAAATAAGTGAACTGTCGAGTGTGCCGGGTGGATTGGACTCCATCAGCTGAAATACGAAGTTCTCGGGACGGAGATCCTTTGCGAAGATCCGGCTGGCCCAAAAATATTCCGCCCCGACGCTCGAAGAGAGGTTCTCGTACCTGGGGTTGGCCGGATCCGCCGGCGGCTTCAGCGGGTTGAAGCTGACGTGGCAAAAGCCGCACGACATGCCCACGGCGTACGGGCGCACGAGATTCGGGTCGCTCGCGTAAACGGGGTCGTTCATGTACTTCTGCGCGTCCCAGTGCGCCTTGGCCGTGTCGTCGAAATCGGGGTTGTCGAAAATGCGCAGGCCGACGACGCCCGAGGAGCGGCCGTAGATCTTCGGATCGGGTTGATCCGCGGGGGCCAAGTCCCAGACATCAAGCGTGAGGCCGTATTGATCCGCCTCGTCGGCCTGCTTCATGCCAGGTTCGTTGATAAGCCCGGCAATGCGAAAGCGCTCTGCGCGTGGAATCTGCAAGGTCTTGAGCAGATCGCCCGCCCCAAAACCGTGCCGCGCCAGGTAGTCCCAAAAGCGATGATTGCCGGCCGTCCACAAAACCCACGCGTTGCGTCCCGCACGCTCCGCGTCCGTGAGCGGTATGCCGTTGTCCATTCCATCGAGCAAATGGCTTGTGGTCTGAGGCAGATCGGCGGCGCTCGATGGCACCCAGGCCGTGGCTGGGACCTCGACCGGCGCCGCTTCGGAGGCCGTTTCGGACTTCGGCGACCGGTGGCATGCAGCCACGCAAGCGGCTGCGATCACGATCACAAGCAAACCCCGCGTGGGCCACTTTCTGACCAGCGCACGGCAAGCACGGTGGCTCACGAGCGACCCCTTCTCCGACCCGGAGAACGAACGCATGTGACAGTATCTCGGGGAAAATCTGCGTCAAGCGTCCTTGGGATCGGGTAGCGTTCCGAACTCGGACGACACAGCTGAAGCGATACCCGAAGCCGTCCATGAGGCCCTCTGCTCTTTTCGCCGGTGCGTGCGTTGCTGCTTCGTTTCTGGCTTGCAAGACTCCGCCCCCGCTGCCTGCGTCCGAAGGGCGACATTGGCAGCTGCTCGCGAGCGAGCTTCCTTCGGCCTTGATGTCGGTGGGCGGCCGGTCGCCCGACGACATTTACGCAGTCGGAGCCGACAAGGGCCATGGGCCCCTCGTCCTGCACTTCGACGGCAAATCGTGGAAGGAGCTGCACACCGGGCAGAGCGGCGATCTCTGGTGGGTTCACGCTCTGCCGAACGGTCCCGTCCTCATGGCGGGCGCCAGCGCTACAGTGCTGAGCTTCGATGGTCAGCGCTTCGAGCGCATCCGCACCCCCGGCCTTGCACGGCAGACTATTTTCGGCGTGTGGGGGACGCAAGCCGACGACTTTTACGCGGTCGGAAGCGCGGGCGGACGGGACGGTTTCGTCTGGCACTACCACGGTGGCGCTTTCGAGAGCGAGGCCTTGCCTGTCAATTTGCCGCGCGTGTCGGGCGGCGAGATGCCCGGATTCTTTAAGGTCTTCGGGGTCGACGACCAGGTATGGGTCGTTGGCGCGGGCGGGGCGATCTTGCATAGGACGGGCACCGCTCCGTTCACGGTCGTGCAGGCGACGACCAAGGACACCCTGTTCACGGTGCACGGCACGCGCGACCACTTGCTCACAGTGGGAGGTGCAGGGAACGGCGTCCTGCTCGAGGGCCTGGACGGCGTCTTCCGGGACGTCTCCCCTCCGGGCGCGGGGCTCATTCAGGGAGTTTATTCCGCTCCAGGAGGCGACTGGGCTAGTGGGGAGCGTGGCCTCATCTACACGCGCGCGCCCGGAGCCCATGGGGCGTTCACCGCAGTCGACCACGGTCTGAGTCTCTCCGGGGTTTCGTCGCTTCACTCGATCTTCGTCGACGCCGCGGGCGGTGTCTGGTCCGCAGGGGGCAACGTGCTTAGCCCCGCGCTCGATAACGGCACGCTCATCCACTACGGGGACAGAGTTCAGCCGGTGGTGATCGAAGCGGACGCTTCCCCGATCGATGCGGGGGCAACCGTCGCGTGCCCGGCGGACGTCGTGGCGTCGGGCCGGACGCGTTCGATCGCGCGACGTTGGAACGAACAGATCCTCGCGGCGATCCGCCTGGACCTTCCGCGGCCCACCGTCCACGCACGCAACCTGTTTCACCTGTCAGCCGCGATGTGGGACGCCTGGGCCGGCTACGCCACCGTGCCGAGCGGCGTCTTCGTCGCCGAGCGCCACACCGCCACCGACGTCGACTCCGCGCGTCGAGCCGCGATCAGCTACGCCGCCTTCGGCGTCCTCGCGCATCGCTACCGGTCCGCCGTCGGGGGCGCGAGGACGCTGGCATGCCTGCGGGCGGTGATGGCTGATCTCGGCTACGACCCGGATGACAGGCACGACGGCGGCGATGATCCGGTCGCCTTCGGCAACCGCATCGCACGCACCGTGATTGAGACGGCGGCCGACGATGGCGCGAACGAGGAGAACGACTACGCGGACCCCGCCGGCTTCGTGCCCGAGAACCCCCCTCTCGTTTTCGACAGCCCGGGCGCATCTCTTCGATCGCCGGAGACTTGGCAGGCGATCAACCTCTCGGTCGCCGCGACGCAGAACGGCATCATTCTGCCTGCGGGTGTTCAACAGTACATCGGCGCGCAATGGGGGAGCGTAAGGCCCTTTGCCATGAAGCGAGCCTCGCCCAAGGTTCCATGGCACGACCCCGGCCCCGCGCCCCACATGGGTCCCGCGATGAAGCGATGGGTCGTCGAGGTGATCCAAAAGACGGCCTGGCTCGACCCCTCCGACCCCACCACGCTCGACGTCTCTCCGGGCGCCTACGGGCAGAACCCCCTCGGGACCAATGACGGCAAAGGCTGGGCGAAAAACCCCGTGACCGGTGAGCCCTATGCTCCGCAAATCGTCAAAAGAGCCGACTTCTTTCGGGTCATGGCCGAATTCTGGGCCGACGGGCCCAAGTCGGAGACGCCGCCCGGTCACTGGAACGTCATCGCCAATGGCGTGAGCGACTCGCCGCTTCTTCAGCGCCGGCTCTTTGGCAAGGGCGAGCCGCTCGACCCGCTCGCCTGGGACGTGCACGTCTACCTCGCCCTGAACGGTGCCGAGCACGACGCCGCCATCTCGGCGTGGGACATCAAACGCCGCGCCTTGAGCGTTAGGCCGATATCGCTCGTTCGCTGGATGGGAGGCAAAGGCCAGTCGTCCGACCGGAAGGGCCCGTCGTACGATGCCGACGGCTTACCTCTCGTCCCAGGTCTCATCGAGGTCATCACGAAAGAAAGCAGCGCGCCCGGCCAGCGCCACGCCCACTTGGCGCCGTTCGTGGGTGAGGTCGCCGTGCTCAACTGGCGTGGCGAGCCGGGCGATCGCACCAGCCAAGTCTCGGGCGTCGGGTGGGTCCGCGCGGTCAACTGGGTCACCTACCAGAGGCGCACGTTCGTGACGCCCGCCTTCCCGGCCTTCATCTCGGGCCACAGCACGTTCAGCCGCGCAGGAGCCGAAGTTCTCGCGAGCCTCACGGGAAGCCCTTACTTTCCTGGAGGACTTGGCGAATACGTAGCTCGAAAGGATCACTTTCTCACGTTCGAGGAGGGTCCGAGCACCGACGTTAGGCTAGAGTGGGCTTCTTACTACGACGCGTCCGACCAAGCGGGCCAGTCGCGCTTGTGGGGTAGCATTCACATCGCGCCTGACGACTTCGGAGGCCGCCGCGTCGGCCACCAAGTGGGGCGCGACGCCGTGGGGATGGCTTCAAAATACTTCGACGGGAACTTGCGGGCGGGGCAGTAGAGTGCGAGCGCGCGAATGAAGCGCGTAGGAAAACGTAGCTGGGTGCCGAGGCTGGCCTTCTCGTACGGCGTCGTCGTGCTCGCGGTCGTCTCGGGCGTCGCTTCGCGCGAGTCACCGGCGTGGCGCGCGACGAGGCCGACGCCGTTTGGTAGGGATGGGTCGAGGGGCAGCGTACGAGCTGGGTGCCATTGGACCCATGAACTGATTGCAGGACGGCCGCGTTTTGTGCTAGTGGCAAGCAGTGGTGGTGGCCTTGTCCCACAGGCGCCGCGCCGCATGAACCCCCGCAGCACGGCACGAACGCGGACCCGCTTCGAACCAAAGATCTCGAGGCGCAAGTCAAGGGTCGATGCGACGATTGCGTGTGAGGACCTCGCGCCTCGGCGTTGCGGTCAGCTCGTCGACCGGTCCTCGTTCCAGCCGGCCCGCTTGAGATGGCTCTTCGCGATGAAGCGTCCGTTGATTTCGATCGCCATGCTCGCGTGTGCCTTGGGCGCTGGGTGCGGTCGTGGTCGTTCTTCCTCGGAGGGGCAGCCCGCGGCGTCTTCCAGCGTTCTGACCCTCCCGATCGGCGTCGCCCTCGGTGCGTGCGATGACGTCGCGGCTTGCGAGCGTGAATGCGACGCGGGTTCGGCCGACCGGTGTCGACGTCTCGCGGCCACGTATGGCTTTGGGCAGGGGGGGGTCAAGAAAGACGAGAGGATGGCGACGACCCTCTACGTTCGGGCCTGCGAAATGAAGGACCCTTCATCGTGCATGTTCGCTGGCCAAATGCACGAGTTTGCTCGCGGGGTCGCCAAGGACGACGCGAAAGCGGTCTCGTTCTACCGACGCGCGTGCGATCTCAACTGGGCGGCCGGCTGCTACAACCTGGCCATCATGCTCGAGCGCGGCACGGGCGTGCTGGCCGATCGAGAAAAGGCGGCCGAGCTATACCAGGTCGCGTGCAAGGCGGGTGCGAAGCTCGCATGCGACAAGGCCAAGGAGTTGTCCGCCTCCGTGCCCGCGTTTCTCGTCGAGGGAGGGTTGCTCCAGCCGGCGGGGTCAGGCGAGGGCGAGGGCGGTGCCGGGCTCGGTCAATGAATTCTCGGGCAAGTGGGCCCTGCAGACGTCCGAGCAGCGCTTCCCCCCGATGCTCATGACGACTGTCGTCGCGACCCTCGGCCTCTTGCCGGCCGCTTTCTCGCGAGGAATCGGATCTCAAACCCAGAAGCCCGCTCGCGATCGTCGTCATCGGCGACTCGCTCGAGCTTGCGATCCTCACGCGCCTGCTTCAGCCGCCGCTGCGTGTGCTTGCCTACCGCTGGCTCGAAGGACGCCGCGCGCGAAGGAGTGGCGGACCGCCTCCAACCATATTGTCGCCGGGAGTGCCGGGGGGCTCGCCCAGCCTCGCGTAGCCGATCGGCTGGCGCCCGCCGGAGCGCGATCCGAATGGCTAACTCCTCACCGATTGGGCCGAACCCGAGGGTGCGTGCCGCTATCCTCCGTTGCCCGCATGATCGCTCGCCTGCTGCTCTGGATCGGCATCTATGTCCTCGCCACGGCGACGTGCGTGGGCATCGGCGTGTGGCTGCTGATCGCGCCGGTGCGCGCGGGCGCGTTTCTGCACCAATACTTCGCCGCATTCCCGCCTCCGAGTAGCCCCCGTCGCGCCCTGGGATTTCGTTTGCTGGGGGTCGCGCTCCTTTTGTTCGGGCTCCTGTTTGGGATCCCGATGTCTCTTTCCGTCGTGCATCTCGCTCTGCCTCATCTGAGTTAGCCTGGCAGCGAACGGATTCACCGACGTGCGAGGTACCTAAACCTGGATTTCGGTGCGCCAGGGAAAGCCTGGGTGAGGAGGATGCCGTGTAGAGGACAGGGCTGAAACTTCGCGAAGGGACCCAGCGGGTTCGAATCCCGCCCGGCCAAGGAGGACCACCAGCC
>Ga0187782_10001882_pt1 | contig 15455 bp, 11 predicted proteins | sample 0715_SJ02_MP15_2_FD_132454 | JGI IMG/M metagenome (GOLD analysis project Ga0187782, IMG submission 132454) | Tropical peat soil microbial communities from peatlands in Department of Meta, Colombia - 0715_SJ02_MP15_20_MG | ecosystem: Environmental > Terrestrial > Soil > Wetlands > Peat | place...
AGGTTTCCATTCAATTATGGAACCCAACTTCAAGGCGCATCTGTTCCGGCAGCTTGGGTTTCTATGGCGATCCTGCCAGGCTTACGACGAAGGCTATATTGACGAGGCCGTACGCATTGCAACAGTAATTCGCGTTTTGATTCATGACACACAAGCCTCTACCTCCCTGCTGAAACATCTGGACGCGCAAAATATCCTACTCTCAAGCACAGTCGTTACCCACACGGATATAAAGCCGGTTTTTATGAGCGCGATGGGTCGAACGAGGATAACCAGCACAGAAACGACCCGAAAGCCGAACACTGACCCCACGGCGCTGCAAATTCAGTTAACCGTGCCGGAATGGTGGAGCCAAGTCGTTTACATCTACGGCCAGGTGCAGGCTACGCGGAAATCTTTGGTCTTAGGTGCGGCCAACAAGGACGGCGGCGCACATGTAGATACCAAATTGAACAAGGAATATGAGGCCCTAATGCTGGGTGGCATTCGGGGATGGTTCTACTACTCACCGACCAGTGACGATCACTTTCAACCGGTGATGAATGAGCATTTTCTCTATATCCGGCAGATGGGATTTGAAATCTTGAACAGCCCCGAATTGCTGGCACTATCCGCCTGACTTCTCCCAGGAACCTTTGGTCACGCAAGGGGATGTTCCGTGACAATTCGCGGAGTCGCCGACCGTGCAGTCCGACGCAAATAAAGGTTGGGATCGACTTTCGCTCGTAGCCATCCGATAATAGGTGTGGAGGCGAGGTTCCCATGACCATCCGAGTCGAACTCAACCCGGAGATGGAAAGGCAGCTTACCGCTGAAGCGTTGGCTCGCGGCATTGCGCTGGAGTTGTATGCGCAGCGGCTTCTTCAGGAAGCAATCGCTTCCAGAGGCAAGGGGCATGCGCGCGCAAGCCAGGAGGAATTTCGGGCCTTTCTGGATGCTCTTGCGAGCAAAGCGCCGAATGTTGCCCAACTGCGGACAGAGACCTTCTCGCGCGAAATGATCTATGGTGAGCACGCCTGATGCCCGGCTCGTCCTACTTGGTGGACACGAATATTCTGCTCCGCCTTGTACAGCCCGACAGCCCCGAATATGGAACGATCCGGCAATGCACGGATCGTCTTTGGGCACAGGGAGCGGACCTCTTCTACACATCGCAAAATCTGGCTGAATTCTGGAACGTCTGCACTCGACCGGCTGATCGGAACGGGTTCGGATTCTCGGTCGCAGAGACGGATGAACGTGCCGCCCTGATTGAGTCGAAATTCTCTTTTGCCGCCGACAGCGAAGCAACACATCAAGAGTGGCGGAGGATTGTAGTTGCGGCGGGAGTCTCCGGTATTCAGGTCCATGACGCGCGAATGGTGGCTGCTATGCGCGTGCATGGAATTGCGAATCTGCTGACGCTCAATGCGAAGGATTTTCGCCGGTTCAGCAGCATCACTGTTCTTTCGCCGGATGATGTGTTGTCCTCCTTCAGCTAGGAGGCCCGGTTCCGGGCCGGAGTGGGGCCGGTTCCGGCCCCAAAACCCTGCCAGGATGGTTCCATCCTGGCTCACTCGATATTTACGGTCATCAGAAAGCACAAAGTGCTGGTCTACGCTTCCTCGGCCAAACGGACGGCCTCGACTCGTCCGGGGCCTTTCTTCGGGACCGTCTTTTTCTTCGACCGTGGCTTCATGATGTTGATGGCGGAAGCATCGAGTTGCGTCTTCAAATGCGCCGCATAGTATTTCTCAATCATCTCCACGCTTGTCCGGCAGTTCTTGGCAATCTGATCGATGTCGGCACCTTCGAGGAGGCGAAGGCAAATGTAGGTATGGCGCAGGCTATACGCCGTTCGCGGCCTTCCGTCACGGTCGGTGCGAAGTTTTTCTTCCTCAAGGATTGCGTTGAACAACTCGCGCGGCCATTTCGGGAAGAGAAGATCGGTGGGTCCGGGCGCGTGCCACTCACCGTTAGCCATCGATGCGGTACGGCTGCCCGATCTTCCTGGCCCTCCATTTGGACGTGGGCGGGCTTTCAGCCGCTCAAAGGGATGCACGGCACCTGTTGTGCTCTTGCAATATCCAACGCCGCGCTTTCCTCGTACCTCGATCTCAAGGATCGTTTGGCCGCTCCCCTCGTCTTCAGTCACCGTGACATCGCGGAACTGTAGACGCCTCGCCTCGTCGGGGCGGAGTCCGGTATTGGCGGAGAACAGAACATAATCGTGAAGCTGTTCCGCCTCCCAACGAAAACGGGGCTGCTTCGGGTCCTGGGCGCGTTTCCGCGTTGCCTCGTAAAGCTGCTTGTACTCTTCCGGCGAGAACCATGCTCGATGGGAAATCTTGGCGGACGCGCGGTATGGCGCTGAAAAATCCGGGAGATGATCGACCCATCCGTGCCGCAAAGCCGTTTTGAAAATTTGCCGCAGCGTCACGATCTCTTGGTGCATGGTGCTCCGTGCTGGAGGCTTACCGCGCAAGGCTTTGCACTCTTCAAGTCGGTGGACGCGATATTCGTTGACCTTGCCCGCCGTGATCTCAGGTAGCACCATGCTGCCGAAGAACGGGATCAGATAGCCATTGGCACGCGCGTGCTGTCCGCTCGCATATTTCGCGCTGCGCTGTCCCTGCGTCATGATGTCAAACTCGCGCAGGTACAACTTCGCCGCTTCACGGAACAGCTTGCCGCTTTTCAACTGACCGTCTCGGAGCTTGCCGCGCAACTGCAAATACCAGTCTTCTGCGAACTCCTTCGCTTTCGAGAGGCTGTCTTCTTTGGTGGTGGTGCGCCGGTTCTTTCCGGCCAGATAGGTCGCGCATTGCCAACTGGAACTGTTCGGACGCTTGTAGACGTGAACTTTGCCGCCGAGGATGGTGTGATGCTCTGCCATGCGGCTGCACCTCCTGCTTCTCTATAAGAATCGCAAAAGTGTGCAAGAGTTGCGCAAGCCTTACGCCGTGATCGCCATCGCAGCAAGTAATTTATTTTCAGTTGTTTATGGAAATCTAATCGGATGGAAAGCCGATTTTGAGTCCGCTGCGTCTGCCAATTCCGCCATCCCGGCTTGGGATAGGACAATACCATCATAGCTGGAACAGCCACGAGAGGGGTCGAACAATCTCCGGCTGGAGGTGTCGCGATGGAGATGCGCGACTTGCATTGGTCGCATGCCGAAAAACAGTTGGCGCGCCGAGCGTTTCAGAAGGCTCTCGAGAACGAAAAGAACGCGCTCATTCTCAAGTTCAAGGATCGCGCAGCAAAGATCAAGAAAATAGAGGACCTCTGGAAGCTCGTGTACTGGGCGGAACAGCGTGGTAAGGAAATCAATGAGAAATACGACTACCGCTACTCGGTGCTCCCGATGGTATTTGGACGCCTCATCCGGGAGCACGATATCGAGTGGCAGGATCTGGCGGGCCTGGGCGAGGACAAGATGGAGTTCGTTCGCGCGTTCGCAGGGCTTTGACCAGGATCGGACTGCGATGGCGCCCTGCAGGCATCTCCTCCGGTTGCGCCCTCACTCAAGGGCCGGAGCGCGCTTGCCATTCATGCGACAATTTAGATAGCCGCCATGACCACTGCCTCCTCTGCAGTCGTTCCTGAGCCCACTACTGTTTCTCCGGAGTTGCTCGCCGCGCACAGCATCACCGCAGAGGAGTACGAACGCATCCTTGCCGCCCTCGGCCGTACGCCCTCGCTTACCGAACTCGGCATCTACAGCGTCATGTGGAGCGAGCACTGCTCTTACAAGTCGAGCCGCGTCCTCCTCAAGCGCCTGCCGACGAAGAGCGGCCGCGTAGTGCAGGGACCCGGCGAAAACGCCGGCATCATCGACGTGGGCGACGGCTGGGCCTGCGCCTTCAAGATCGAATCGCACAACCACCCCAGCTACATCGAGCCTTATCAGGGCGCGGCCACGGGCGTCGGCGGCATCCTGCGCGACATCTTCACCATGGGCGCGCGGCCCCTGGCCGTCATGGACTCCCTGCGCTTCGGCCCCATCGAGAATGGGCGCCCCACCTTCGGCGCGGATGCCGCCGAAGAATCCGCGGCTAAGATGGGAAGCGATGCCGATCGGCGCGCGATCATCCGCAAGAACCACTCCCTTCTCGAAGGCGTTGTCAGCGGCATCGCCGGTTACGGCAACTGCTTCGGCGTCCCCAACCTCGGCGGTGAAACCAAGTTCGAACCCTGCTACAGCGGCAATCCGCTTGTGAACGCCTTCGCCCTCGGCCTCGTCCGCAAAGATGAAATCTTCTACGCACGAGCCAGCGGCACGGGCAACCCCGTGATCTACGTCGGAGCAAAGACCGGCCGCGACGGCATCCACGGCGCCACCATGGCCAGCGAGGAGTTCAAGGAAGGTTCGGAACAAAAGAGACCGAACGTCCAAGTTGGCGACCCCTTCATGGAGAAGCTGCTGCTCGAAGCCTGCCTCGAAGCCATGCAAACCGGCGCGATCGTTGGCATTCAGGACATGGGCGCCGCCGGCCTCACCTGCTCCACCTGCGAGATGGGCGCGCGCGGAGGCGTGGGCCTCGACGTCGAGCTCGACCTCGTCCCGCAGCGCGAAACCGGCATGAGCGCCTACGAGATCATGCTCTCTGAAAGCCAGGAGCGCATGCTGCTCGTCGCCCAAAAAAGCCGCGAAGACGAAGTGCTCCGCGTCTTCTCGAAGTGGGGACTGGATGCCGTCATCATCGGCGGCGTTCAGCCCGAGCCGCGCCTGCGCATTCGCCATCATGGCGAGCTCGTCGCCGACATCCCCAACCGGTCGCTGACCGACGACGCTCCGCTCTACCGCCGCCCCATCGGCACGTGGAAAGCCCCTGTCTCGCTCGATCCTCCAGACGAAATCACCGCTGAGTTGTCGCGGCCGCGCGACTTCACTGCGGACCTCAAGCGTCTGCTCGCCAGCTCGAACGTCTGCTCCAAGCGCTGGGTCCACGAGCAATACGACTCGATGGTGCAGACAAATACTGTCATCGGCCCCGGCGGTGAAGCCGGGGTGATGAGGATCAAGGGTACAGGGAACAGGGAACAGGGAACAGGGACTACGGGACTAAGGACTAGGGATCCAGAAATCGGCACACCTCCTTGGGGAAAGCACGAAGTGTCAGGACAAGCGGCCGCCGTTCCCACCGGAATCATGTCGGCAAGGCACGAAGTGTCAGGGCACGACTTCAGTCGTGCCGAAAAGGCACGCTTGCAAAGGAAGGGGGCTTTAGCCCCTGGGGAAATGCGTCCCGAGCGCGGCCTCGCCATGGCGCTCGACGGCAACGGCCGCTGGTGTTATCTCGATTCCAAGCTCGGCGCCATGCACGCCGTGGCCGAGTGCGCGCGCAAAGTGGCCTGCACCGGCGCCACGCCCGTCGCCGCCACCAACTGCCTCAACTTCGGCAATCCCGAAAAGCCCGAGATCATGGCGCAGCTTTCCGCCGCCATCGACGGCATCGCCGAAGCCTGCACCGCTCTCGGCACGCCCATCACCGGCGGAAACGTATCCTTATATAACGAAACCAAAGGCGTCGGTATCTATCCCACACCGGTCCTCGGCATCGTCGGCATCCTCGACGACGTGACAAAAGCCGTGCCCGCCCATTTCCGGCGCGCCGGCGACGCCATCGTACTCCTCTGGCCCGTCCCGCGCGGCGAGAATCCCGATCCCACGCTCAAAGTTCCGCTCAATCCACCGCCCATCAGCCAATATCCGTTCCCTGCCCTCGAGCGCGAACCCCGTGCCCGCGAGGAGGCGGACGCGCCGGACGATGTGGCCGAAGAGAACCTGACTGAGTTTGGCTCTTCCGAGTTTGTGAAAGTCATTCTCCGCAGCCTGTGGGGCACTCCGCCGGCGCTCGATCTCGACGCCGAAGCCGACTTACACTCTCTGCTGCATGCGCTCGTCGATCGCAAGCTCATTTGCTCCGCGCGCGACATCTCCGATGGCGGCATCGCTGTCGCCGTCGCGCAGGCCGCTTTCCCCCTCATGATCGGCGCAACCATCGAGCAGGACGAGTCTTTGCTCGCGCACCCGCTCTTCGGCCTCTTCGCCGAGCCTGCCTCTACGGTCATCCTCACCACCGTGCACGAGAACGTCTCGACGATCGAAAGGCTCGCCGCCCAATACAACTTTCTCGCCGCGCGCATCGGCGTCACCGGCGGCAGCCGCCTGCGCATCAATGTAGACCGCGAACCGTTTATCGATGCTTCGCTGCAAGAATTGCGAAAAATCTGGGCCTCCGCCCTGGAGTCTGCCCTGCACAACGAGGCGACGGCATGACCCGCCGCCTCTATGAGGGCCTCCCCGGCATTGCCGGCGTCTCTGCAAATCTGCGCCCACACGCAGAGAACTGTCATCCTGAGCGAAGGTCGTCCGCCATGGTGAACGACCGAGCCGAAGGATCCGCGGTCGCTTTTCCCCTAGTCCCTAGTCCCTTAGTCCCTCAGTCCCTGCAAAGCATCGCCGACGGCGATGCTTTGCACGAAGAATGCGGCGTCGTAGCCATCCACAACCATCCCCACGCCGCCCACCAAGCCTATCTCGGCCTCTACGCGCTCCAGCATCGCGGGCAGGAATCGGCCGGCATCGCCACTTCCGACGGCCACCACCTCGCCAACATCAAGGGCATGGGCCTCGTCTTCGAGATCTTCACCGACGACGTCCTTGCCAAGCTGCCCGGCCACATGGCCATCGGCCACACGCGCTACTCCACGACCGGCGACTCCGCTCTCCTCAACGCACAGCCCATCCGCGTCGAATCTACCAAGGGCCTCATCGCCATCGCGCACAACGGCAACCTGGTCAACCTGGGCAACCTGCGCGCGCGCCTGGAGCGCGACGGCGCCTACTTCCAAACCACCTCCGACTCCGAAATCATCGTCCAGCTCATCGCCCACTCGCGCGCGGCCACACTGGTCGATTCCATCGCCGATTCGCTCTCGCAAGTCGAGGGCGCCTTCTCCATCGTCATGATGACGCGCGACCGGGTCTTCGCGGCCCGCGATCCGCGCGGCTTCCGCCCGCTCTCCATGGGCCGCATGAAAAATCCCGGCGGCGGCCCCGACACCGTCGTTTTCGCCTCCGAGTCCTGCGCCTTCGACCTGCTTCGCGCTGAGTTCGTCCGCGACGTGCTTCCCGGCGAGTTGGTCATGGTCTCCGAGGATGGCGCAACCAGCCGGCAGTACGCAACCGGCGTGCCGCAATCGAGCTGCATCTTCGAGCACGTCTACTTCGCGCGCCCCGATTCGCGCATCTTCGGCCGCTGGGTCCAGGAGTCGCGCGACCGCATGGGCCGCCAGCTCGCGCGTGAGTCCGGCGTCCCCGCCGACGTCGTCGTTCCCGTCCCCGACTCCGGCGTCACCGCTGCGCTTGGTTACGCGGAAGAGTCGCGCCTCCCCTTCCGTTTCGGCCTCATCCGCAATCACTACGTCGGCCGCACCTTCATCGAGCCCGAGCAGCGCGTCCGCGACTTCGGCGTCCGCCTCAAGCTCAACCCGGTCCACAATCTGCTCGCCGGCCGGCGCGTCGTCCTCATCGACGACTCCATCATTCGCGGCACCACCAGCCGCAAGATCGTCCGCATGGTGCGCGGCGCCGGCGCCGCCGAGGTCCACCTGCGCATCAGTTGCCCGCCCACCATCTCGCCCTGCTTCTACGGCGTGGACACGCCGCGCAAGCAGGACCTCATCGCCGCCAACCACTCCATCGAAGAGATTCGCCGCTTCATCGAGGCTGACTCACTCGCCTACCTCTCGCTCGAAGGCCTGCTGGCCTCCGTCCGCGACGAGAAGAACGTGGGCTACTGCACCGCCTGCTACACCGGCAACTACCCCACGCAATGGGTCGACGTGGAAGAGATTCTGCCTGCCGCCGCCGCGGTGATCTAAACCGGAGCCGACCCAACAGCCGCCGATCCCTACCAAAGAGGCCCGACCGGTGCCTCTTGGTAAATGGGAGCCGGTGCGCCTTTGTGGGATGCATTGATCGCCGCGAGATACGGCTTCGCCGCCGGATCGTAAACGATCGTGATCGTCCCATCCCGGCCAGGCGAACCATCGCTTCCCGGAAATCCGTCGCGCCCGTCCGATCCGCTCCTGCCGTTCGAGCCGCTCGGGCAGCCGAATCCGCCAGATCCACCGGCGCCGCCCCTGCCGCCTCTTCCGCCACGACCGCCGCTACCTCCTGCCCCTCCATTAGCCGTGATCGTGAGCGAACCGCCTTGCGGGTCAACCAGAAAATGCCGGTCCTTCCAATTCGGTGCGCTCGCAACGGCCTGCAATAGCGGGTGAGCTCCAATTCGCAGCGCGACCATGACCTTTACGGGAGGCGCATTCCCGCCGTTGCCCCCATCGCTGCCATCGCCCCCGTTGCTGCCATCCGTACCGTTGCCTCCGTCTCCTCCGGCAGAGCTGTTATTTGGATCGCATGATCCCATCGAGCCACTGGACCCCGACATGCCATCGGTTCCATTCATCCCGTCCATCCCGGGCATTCCATTGGCGCCGTCGAAATGGGACGCAAAAGGATAGTCGTAGCGCACAGGGACTGTCAGCGATGCGTGCAGTTCCGGGTGGCTCGGGACGGAAATCTCCACCTGTCCGGTCTTGCCGTCGCTCTTTCGCGGGTCATGCGCCAGACTGAGCACGCCCTTTTTGTTCACCGTCACCACGCTGGGTGTCACCGTCAAATCGGACCACAGAATCTTGCCTTTGCCCTTTCCCTCGGTAACCCACACCTTGCCGCTCGGCTCGGTAAAAGTCACAACCATAGGCGAGGTCTCTCCCGGCGCAATCGCCGGGCCATTCGGCAAGCTCGCTTCGATTGTCGTAACTGGCAGCTTGTCCAGATGCGCTCTCATGCCTAACCCCACCCTGATCGCGGTGCATCCCGCGAGTCCTGCCGCAGCCGCCAACCCAATTGTCCCAACGCCGACGCACCGCCAAATCTGCAACTGTCTCTCGCTCATCGATGCTCTCCGTTCGTGCGCATCGCGTTTCTGTGCATGAAACCAGGCGCGACACAGGTTTGGCCCGCGCGGCTCGAGGTGGAGCACGGCTCAGTGCATACCGTGGCCGCGCCGGCGCTCTTCATCCATGGAGGCAGTTCTTGCCGGGTTAGACGCCGAAACGCGTTTTCGAGTTGCCAGAACGCGCTCGAAGATCCTTGTCGGTTCCTCGCGAGGTCGAGGTTTCCGAGCGCGTCTTTCGGCCTCTAGACAGCCGAATGGGTCGACGTGGAAAAAATCCTACGGCGTGTCCGGCCCTCGCGACGCATGTTGCTTTGTCGCTAGGTCCCCGACCGCTTGATCTTGCACCTTCCTAGGGTGCCCCAGGTCCCGATTCTGGGACCTGGGATACCGAGGAGCAAAGGTGCGAATTCACGCGGTCAGACACCTCGGCTGGGGTCAGTCTCGCGCCGCTCCACTCCGCCCGCCACACGCACCGGCAAGCTGACCTCTAGAAGCTACCGGCTAGTAGCTACCGGCTTCCAGCTTTCTCCCCACTTCTCAATGATCCTGAATTCCCCGCTCGCGTGCATCAGGCTCATCAGATAGAGCATTCCGTTGTAGTACCTTTGCTCGCCCGACGGCGCCGGCATCTTCCACAGCGCATCCACAAACGCCGTCGCCGTGGGCCCGTCCGTCGCCGCTAAGCTGCCTACCGCCGCCGTGGCCGCCATGCCGGCAGAACGCGTCGTCGAAAGCGGCTTGCCGTCGACGGTATACCTGTCAACAAACTTGTCCATACCCTCGCTCGACAAGAACTTCTGCACCCGGTCGCTTAGCGCCGTCTCGCGCGCATCTTTCCGCCACCACGAATAATCCACACTCCAATTGCTCACACTGCGCCACGAGTCGGCGGCAAACGGCACCGGCCTTCCGTCGAAACCGATCAGCGGCGTCCCGTCGAAGTTGCTCCGGTCCGGCGTCAGCCCTGTCTCCGGCCCGGACACGCGATTGAAAAAGTCCCGGCCCACGTCCGCCGCCGTCGCCCAAAACACGCGATCCTCCACCGGCCCCCATCGCGACCACAGCTCATAAAACGCCGGCAGATGATACGACGCATCCGTCGTCCCGCCCGGCAGATTGGGCACAAACTTGATTAGGAAGTGGCTCTCGTCCACCATCGGCCCGATCGTCTCCTCGTGCGGCCCGCGCGGAAACCGGAATGCCGGCCACGGCCTCCCGTTCGCCTTGGCCTCTGCCTCCATCCTGCGATTGTTCGGGCTCGGCCAAGGCTGTTCCGGCGGCACGAACGGCGCGTCGCCGGGATGAATGCGGAACGGTCCCGTCTCCGTCAGCACCGGATGATGCCGCATACCGCGCAGAATCTTTTCCGCCTCCGCCTGGTAGTTGTAGATCCCCTTCCCATTTCCCCACCGGTGCGCCGCAAAATACAGCGCCATCGTGAAGTATTCTTCCCCGTCCGGCGCTGCGCCCGTTGAACGCGGCGTCCCATCCGTTCCCATCGACCACGCAAAGTAGCCCACCGACGGATTCTTCGCGTCCGTGATCAGCATGTAGGTGTGCGCCCAATTCCAAATCGCGTCGAACTCGCGCTTCTTGTCGAGCTCCACGCAGATCGTCATGCCGTAGCTCATGCCCTCGGTACGCACATCGTTGTTGGCCCAATCGGTGATGTACGCCAGCGTCCCGTTCTGGTTCGCTCCCGTCTCGAAATAGATGCGCTGTTCCTGTCCGTCCCCATGGAACAGTTGCTGGAACGCCTCCTCGATCTTTGCGCGGCTCTCTTCCGGCGGGTGTCCCTGCTCGGCGAACAAATCGCGATAATGATGTGTTTTGTAGGCCCCCTCGCCGTCTCCGGCAAATCGTTCGAATTTCCCCAGCGGCGCGATCTTATGCGGCGCCGGTACTACGAACCCCGCCGGGGCCTGCGGCGCGGCGCCGCCCCCCGTTGCAGGAGGTTGCGCTGCGCCTCCGCCCGCCGCCTGCGCTCGCGCTGCGACAGCGCTCATCAGTAAAATGCTGCAAACCAGGACGCAACTTCGCCGGCGTGCCTTCATAATCGGCGTCCTTTCTCTATAAACGCGCAACGCTTCAATCTACAATACGATATTGCACAGCTCCCCATGATGACCACCGCCGCAAACCTGACTCTAGCCGCGCACGTCCTCTGGGTTGCGCTCGTCGCCCTTGGCACCTTATGGACGCGCGGACGCCTGGTTTGGAGCACGCTCCATATTCTCGCCTTGATTTCCGGGATTGCCGCTCAACTGGGCGCCTTCATCTGCCCGCTCACCATCGCCGAACACTATTTCCGATCTCAGGCCGGCATGCCGCACTACCAGGGAAGGTTTCTTGTCCACTACGTCAACGCCTTACTAAGCACCCAGTTCCCCGCTTGGCCGATCACCGCCGTCGGCGTCGCCATCTGCCTCTTCAACCTCGGCATCTACGGCCGGCGTTACCGGAACTTTCAACTGCAGCGCCAAGCTTCCACCTAATGCCTCACCCTGTTCTCTAGCCCCTAGTCCCTAATCCCTGTTTTCTTGCTCCCTCATCCCCTTGTTCCCTGATCTCTGATCTCTGACCCCTGATCTCTGTGCATCCAGTCACAGGACGTTCACACTCTCGCTGTGATAGCATCCGTTTTTCGAGTTCGAAGGCGCCGGTTTCCGGGTGCCCCGGGTCCCTCGCATTTGGGGACCCGGGCGGTCATCTTCGCTCTTCCGCATCCCGTCCGCCCATTCGAGTCAAGGAGCGATCCATGAAAACCTACCAGGGAAGTGAGATCCGCAACGTCGCTGTAGTGGGGCATGCGCAAAGCGGCAAAACCACCCTCATTGCCGCGCTGCTGCATGCCGCCAAAATGACCCCCACGCAGGGCCGCGTCGCCGACGGCTCAGCCGTCACCGCCTACGACGAAGAGGAGTCCGCCCGCGGCCTCACCATGCAGAACGCCGTCGCCTTCGCCGAGTGGCAGGGCATAAAAATCAATCTCGTCGACACGCCCGGCTTCCACATGTTCTCCCACGAAGCCCGCGCCGCGCTCTTCCCCGTCGAATCCGCCATCGTCGTTGTCAACGCCCAGAACGGCGTGGAGCCCGTCACCGAGCGCGTGTGGCGCTATGCCGAAGAGGCCGCTGTTCCCCGTATTGTCGTCATCAATCAGATGGACCACCCCAAAGCCGGCGGCGGCTCGGGCCTCAACGCCCTCATCGACGACCTGCACGAGCGCTGGGGCCGCAATTGTGTCCCCGTCCAGTTGCCCATCTCCGACGCCAACGGCTTCCACGGCGTCGTCGATCTCGTCACCATGCAGGCCTACACCTACACGCCCGCCGGCGACGGCCGAGGCAAAGTCTCCGCAGAAATTCCTGCCGCGCTTGCGGCCGAAGCCAAGGCCCGCCACGAAGCCCTCGTCGAACTCGTCGCCGAAGGCAAAGACGAGCTGATGGAAGAGTTCTTCGACAAGGGCACCATCCCCGAAGATCACCTCATCGCCGCGCTCCACGAAGCCATCCGCGAAGACCGCATCTTCCCTGTCCTCTTTTCGAGCGGCCTGGCCAACATGGCCCTCGATCATCTCCTCGACTTCGTCAAGGATTACGCCCCCTCGCCGGTCGAGCGCGCGCCCATCGCCGCCAAACCGCCCGCGCCCGACGCCGAACCTACCAAGCGCAAGGTCTCCGACACCGAGCCCGTCGCCGCCGTCGTCTTCAAAACCATGTCCGACCCCTTCGCCGGCCGCATCAGCTTCTTCAAAGTCGTCAGCGGAATCGTGAAAAACGACGCCACGCTCGAGAACTACACCCGCCGCGGCCAGGAAAAGCTCTCCCACCTGAGCGTCATGCAGGGCCGCAAAGCGACCGAAGTCCCCGAGCTCCACGCCGGAGACCTCGGCGCCGTGGCCAAGCTGCGCGATACGCTCACTGGCGACACCCTCGGCCAAAAAGGCGCTGAGATCCAATTCGCCCTGCCCGTGCTGCCCGAGCCGGCCATGACCTACGCCATCGAGCCCAAGTCCCGCGCCGACGAAGACAAGCTCGCCCCCGCCATCCACAAGCTTATGGAAGAGGATCTCCTCATCCGCTTCTTCCGCGATCCGCAAACCAACGAGTTTCTCATCGCCGGCGCCGGCCAGCCGCACATCGAGGCCATCGTCAGCCGCCTCAAGAAGCGCTACCACGCCGAAGTCACGCTCAAGGCCCCCAAGGTCCCCTACCGCGAAACCATCCGCGGCAAGGCCGACGCGCAGGGCCGCCACAAAAAGCAGACCGGCGGCCACGGCCAGTTCGGCGACTGCAAGATCAAGATGGAGCCGCTCGCCCGCGGCGCCGGCTTCGAGTTCGAAAACGACATCTTCGGCGGAGCCATTCCCAAGGGCTTCATCCCCGCCGTCGAAAAGGGCATCGTCGAGTCGGCCGCGCGCGGCTTCCTCGCCGGCTACCCCGTCGTCGACTTCAAGGTCATCCTCTACGACGGCAGCTACCACGAAGTCGATTCCAACGAGCTCTCCTTCAAGATGGCCGGGCGCATCGCATTCAAAAAATGCATGGAGCAGGCCAAGCCCTGTCTCCTCGAGCCCATCATGAAGGTCGAAATCGAGTCGCCCGACGACTTCGCCGGAACCCTCATGGGCGATCTCAACTCCCGCCGCGGCCGCGTGCAGGGTATGGAGACCAAGGGCCGCACCACCGTCATCAACGCCGAAGTCCCCATGGCCGAAATGCTCAGCTACGGCACCCAGCTCACCTCCATGACCCAGGGCAAGGGCAGCTACCGCATGGAAGTCGACCACTACGACGTCGTCCCCCAGCCCGTCGCCGAAAAAATCCTCGCCAACGCCAAACGGCCAGTGGAGGAGGAGGAAGAGTAGCCACCGACGGTGGGGCAGCCACGCGTCCCGCGCCGTCAACTGCCTCGCCTCTGCTCCCATCATGCGGGCGCTCCTCACGGGCGCCCATTGTTTTTGCGTTCCGGAGGGAGCAGGGGCCTTCAGGCCCCTGAATCAGAAGCCTCAACTTCGTTTTGTCATCCTGAGCAAAGCGGGCCGCGCTTGGGCGCGGCCCGCGAAGTCGAAGGATCTGCGGTTGCCTTCGCGAATTCAGGCCAGAAACAACAATGGATGCCCATCTCTTCTGCGCCACCATGAAACCAGGAGCGCGCAATAGAGGCCAAAAACTTTTCCGAGCGACAATCAAGGCGTTTCGAAGAGCTTTCACCCGAAGAGCGCCAACGATCCGCCATGGAGACGGAGCGTTTTTTTGCCGAGCGTCGAGCGCGCGCCGACCGCGAAGCCTTTTGCCGCATCCTCAATCGCGAAGGCGGCCAGCCTCCCCGCCCCGAGGACTCCATCGACTAACACCCTCCGGGCAAGGGCAGCTACCGCATGGAAGTCGACCACTACGACGTCGTCCCCCAGCCCGTCGCCGAAAAAATCCTCGCCAACGCGAAGCGGCCCATCGAGGAAGAGGAGGAGTAGAGCGACGGTGGCAGCCATGTCCCATCCCGCCTTCCTTCACGCAGAAATGTACTTGCAATTCGTACAGATTCGCCTTATATTCTCCTAGAAGCAGCGCGCAATGAAGCATGACCAGTTTGTTTGTGAAATCCGATGTCCAGTTCACAGCTTCATTGGACTGACAGCTCTTGAACGGGCCATAGTCGATTCCCCTTCGTTTCAACGGCTTAGGAGAATCAAACAGCTTGCCTGGACCGACTATGTTTATCCCGGAACATCACACACAAGATTTGAGCACTCGCTGGGCGTGATGCACCTAGCTTCAAGGCTATACGAAGCAGTGGTCAGGACATCGGAAGACACCCTAAAGGAGGTCTTTGGTTACACGGAGGCAGGGCTGGCTCGTGATTGGCAAGTCGTCCGCCTCGCGGCGTTGCTTCACGATGTAGGGCACCCTCCCTTCTCACATGCCACCGAGTCACTTCTACCAATTCGAACTCCAGGGAGCAACCCGTTATTTCCCGGGGCCGCAGTGCCGGCCGAGAGATACGCGCACGAAGACTACTCGGTTGCAATCATCCAAACCCTTTTGAGGGATTTGATCGAAGAACATCCCCAGAATCGAAGGAACCAAAAGATCACCGTTGCCGAAGTATCGGCGCTAATTTCCAAGAGGGCCGCATCGGGCGTAAGCCTGTTCTGGAAGGACATTATCAGTGGTCAACTTGACGCCGACAGAATGGATTACTTGCTCCGGGATTCTTTGCATGCGGGAGTGTCTTACGGTAGATTCGACTTGGATCGCATAGTCTCGTCAGTTTGCGCCGTACGGCGGCCCGAAGAAGAGTCCGCGGAACCGAAGATCGCAATAATGAAGGGCGGCATCTACGCAGCCGAAGCGCTAATCATTGCAAGGTACTGGATGCACAAACAAGTCTATTTTCACAAAACGCGCTTGGCTTGCGACTGTCATCTGGGTAAGGCAGTTGCGGAGATATTGAATGAGGAGCGTCAATTTGGCAACGAGCAAGTTTACTACCCCGGGC
>Ga0187782_10001883_pt1 | contig 15454 bp, 13 predicted proteins | sample 0715_SJ02_MP15_2_FD_132454 | JGI IMG/M metagenome (GOLD analysis project Ga0187782, IMG submission 132454) | Tropical peat soil microbial communities from peatlands in Department of Meta, Colombia - 0715_SJ02_MP15_20_MG | ecosystem: Environmental > Terrestrial > Soil > Wetlands > Peat | place...
CGTCCTTGGAAAAATTGGGTATTGGCTCCCCGGCTTCATTTACAAGAAGGACGATCAAATTGACTACGACGGTAAGCAATATGTTGTGAAGGTGTATCAAGGAGATCGCGGCGAGGGAGGAAAAGGCACATTGTACTATGCGGGAGCATAAGACTGCTCCTCCTCTTCTTTTTTGTTTTTAAATCCATTTTTCTGTCAGCTGGCGCTTCTTCTTAACTAGCGGCATACGATAAGAGGTTAAAACTAATAGGGTCCCGCTTTAAGAATTGCGACGGTCCTATGAAAGAACACAATCGAATGGGTGTCCCGGTGCTCTAATCTGAGCGACGTCGTCAAGACGTCCGACTTCTTCTACCATTACGACGGCGTCTGCGCGATCCGGCATTTAGGAGCCAGTCGAACTTGAGAGATAATGTCAGCCTAACATCATCAATAATTTTGACAGCAACCAGAGAACGCTCAGTTGCTTGTAAAGTATCGTCTGCAGCGGCAGCGGACCGTCCGTAGGCCCGTTGATAGTTAGGTTCGCCTTGTTCTGCTACGGTCTGGCTCGCAAACTCTCTCCGTCGGCCTCTCGGATAGACGATACCTCGGCGTTTTCGATAGGCCCGAAAGCGGCGAGGAACATGTCCAGCGCCAAGTCAAACGAAGTTAATATTTTGAATTTCATCGCTATGGTTAAATGTGCACACGGACTATTGTAGCGCACTAGTATGAGAATCAGACCACGATTCAAACTGTGGTTCGTCGGCGAAGATGGGGAACTCGTGTTTGGCCTCGGCACTATGCGGCTTCTTGTCGAAATAGACAGACTTGGATCTGTCAGCGCCGCGGCGCGCGAGTTGGGGATGTCGTATCGCTATGCCCTGGAACGCATAACCGTCGTTGAAAAACGGCTCGGTCGCTCTCTCGTTGAGAGGACGCGAGGCGGAAAAGAAGGGGGCGGGGCCAAGCTGACTGCGTTCGGTTATGAGCTTCTAGGGGACTACCAAGGCATGGAAAGCTCACTGAACCAACTTACAAAATGGTACATCGACCTCTCTGACTAATATTTACGCTAGCCGCCTGAAACGGGCGGGAAAATGGCAACTTCGTCGCCGTCTGACAAAATCGTGGCGAGCGCTTCCATTTCGCGCATATTCTTGCCGTTTACGAGAATCGTGATGTATGAGCGAACCTCACCGTCGTCGCCACAGAGCACGGACCGCAAAGCTGGGTGCTCTGCCTGAAGTGTCGTGAGCACCTCTCGTATTGTACCTGCCTCTACAGCTACTTGGGCTTGCCCCACGATTTCGCGCAAATTTGCAAATAGACGGACGTTCACATGCCCCATTAGTAATTTACTCGCTTTAGTGCACTATAAATACTTTCTGTCGATTTGGTAAGACCATACATATATATGACTAAGGATATATAAAATAATACAAGCATTAGATCGTTGCCTACTGCTCAATACCGCGTTATTTCATTCAAGCAGAATGCGAAAGACACTTTGCGTTGTCCTCATAGGGATCCGCATTTTCACAAGCACCCAGTGGCTCAGCGATTTCTCTACGGCTGTGATGGGATGAGGTGGTATTATGAATACCGTGAACCGTACTCAACCGCGATGAGGGGTTCCATAAAATCAACGGTATTGTATTCGGCTTTTCATGTTGATTGCTAGGTTTGTTCCGAAGAACTGTGTAGCGTGTAGGACCTGCGAGCTTGCGTGCGCCCTGCGCCATAGTCAGTCAGGCGACATTAACACTGCGATGTCTGAACACCCTTCCCCGATCTCAAGACTCACCATCGGATACAAAGACGGCAAGCTACATCTCACACGATGTCTGCACTGTAAACGGCCGAAGTGTATCGAAGTGTGTGAAGCGGGTGCGATCGTAAAAAGTGAAGCGGGCGTGGTGACCATTGCCGACGAACGCTGCACCGGCTGCTTCGCGTGTATTGATGCGTGCCCGTTTGGGGCGGTATTGACGCGCGATCGCAAACCGGTGAAGTGCGATCTATGCGATGGCGCTCCCGAGTTGTCGTGCGTTCTTGCGTGCAAGTGTGGTGCATTGGTATATGGACAAGAGACGTAACAAAGGAAATACAAAAGCTGTAACTGTGGACCCTGCCGCGCTCGAGATGCTGCCACGTGCAGACCGGGACAATATGCAAACGATGTGGGACAGGGCCGATTCCATGCAGCCTCAGTGCGGGTTTGGCGAGTCCGGCCTATGCTGCCGGATCTGCTTGCAAGGACCATGCCGGATCAATCCTTTCGGAAAGGAACCACAAAGAGGAGTTTGTGGGGCGAAAGATTACACAATTGTAGCGCGTAATCTGATTCGGATGATGGCAGGGGGCTGTGCAGCCCATTCTGACCACGGACGACACTTGGCGAGTGCGCTTAAGGGGGTCGGCGAAGGCCAGGCGCCCGATTACCGCGTGAAAGATGAGCCGAAACTGCGCGCACTTGCTGCAAAGCTAGGTCTTGAGAACGAAAAGAGCGTGAGTGAACTCGCCGTGGCCGTAGCGAACGTCGCATTAGAGGATTTTTCAAGAAACGATGACCAAGCGTGTAGCTGGCTCAAAATCATGCTGCCCCCAAAGAGGATGGAACTCCTTGAGAGAAATGATGTAGTCGCGACCAACATCGATAGAGGGATCACAGAGGTGATGCACAGGACCCACATGGGGTGCGACGCTGATCCGGTTCCGTTAATATTTGGAGGGATCAAGTGCTCACTCGGCGATGTGACGGGCGAAAACATAAGCTCAAACCTCTCAGATGTCTTGTTTGGCGTCCCACAGATGGTGGTTTCAGAGGCTAATCTGGGAGCGTTAAAGCAGGACTGCGTTAACGTGTGTGTGCACGGACACAATCCCATTCTCAGCGAAGTCATCTGCGACGCCGCTGACGAGCTACAAGCTGAGGCCGTGGCTGCCGGAGCGAAGGGGATTAATATCGTTGGCATTTGCTGCACTGGTAATGAACTGTTGATGCGTCGAGGCATTCCGCTTGTCACGAATTTCGCAAGTCAAGAATTGGCGATAATGACGGGCGTCGTCGACGTGATGGTTATCGATTACCAATGTATCGCGCCATCGGTGGGATTTTGGACGCAGTGTTTCCACACCAAGTTGATATCAACGATGCCGATTACACGCATCCCTGGCGATACGCACATCGAATTCAACGAAGCGGCGGCGCGCGAAGGCGCCAAAGAGATCGTACGCGTCGCAATTGAAGCATACGGGAACCGAGATCCTACAAAAATATTTATTCCTGACATCTCGAGCAAGGTCGTTGCCGGCTTTAGTTTCGAGTATATAAAATCGTTACTGAGCAGCTTTAACGAAAAAGAACCGCTCCAGCATCTGGCCGAAAAGATTCGCAGCGGTGAGGTTCAAGGCATTGCACTTATCGCGGGGTGCAACAATCCTACGAAAGCTGAACACGACCTCGGTCACTTGACTATCGCCAAGGAACTGGTCAAAAATAACATACTGACACTCGTAACCGGTTGCGCGGCTCAATCCCTCGCGAAGCACGGTTTGTTGACACCAGAAGCAGTCGATGAGTACGCCGGCGAATCCCTCAAGGCGTTTCTCAAAGAAGTCGGGGAAAAGAGCATTGGCCAATCGTTGCCGCTCGTCCTTCATATGGGATCGTGCGTGGACAACTCCCGCGTGGAAAACTTCGTCAGCGAGCTTGCACAGGTTATGGGCGTTGATATGCAGGATCTCCCCATCGTCGCGAGCGCGCCCGAAGCCATGAGCGAAAAGGCGGTGGCGATCGGGACGTGGTGCGTGGCAACGGGGTGGCCCACACATGTCGGGGTTTATCCATTTATTAAGGGAAGCCCCCTTGCCGATGAAGTCGCTCAAGCCACGGCAAACGATGTCTATGGCGGTCACTTTATATTCGAGCCCGATCCTGCGGTCGCCGCGAAGACGCTCGTAAACACGGTTCAGTACCGTCGATGGAAGATGGATACCCACAGTGAACTAGATGGTGGCGTCACCTACTGGAACGGATCCACGCCGTCGGTGGAGGCACCTGCGCTTTCGAATGAAGATCTCTACAAAAAAGCGATTGACGGGGCCATCATCGCGACAGGGTATGCAGACCAGCTGCTGAACAAGGCGATACGTCAGTACGGTCGCGATAAGGAGATCGGGTACCCGAGCACCGGGTATTACCTCCCTTGTATAACCGCGTGGACCGGAGAACGAGTGACGAAACTCGCACAACTGCCGCGGCTCCTCGGAGAGGTAAGGGGGAAGATACGTGAGGAGTACACGTTTGACAACGCGGTGGCTTCGGGTGAAGCGACGATGATTGCCGCAGAGATCGTTGAAGCCCTCAAGTACATCGACAATCCTGACCCATACGCGGCCACTCCGTACACGGGGTTCGTCGCTGACGAGGTGCTGCGAAAGTTGGGGATTTCGTTCGTCGATGATACCATACCGGGAGTGCTCGTGTTGGTGGGGAAGGCGAGAGACCCAAAACTGCTTGCGAAGATTATCAGAGATTGTCAAAGCAAGGGCATGTTAGTGATTCCTACCTTTGATACGATACGGCAGATTAGCGAGGCCGGCATTGAGATTGGCGAACACAAGGGGCTTGATCGGCTGTTGTTTTGCGTAGGTGAATTCACGCAGGCAATTCACGGGTTGAGCTTTGCGATTCGCGCCGCGCTGACCTTCGGGAACGTTAAGCCAGGCGATAGGGAAGCTCTCTACGATTACCTGGCAAAAAGGCCGAAAGTCGTCGTCGTCCAGTTAGGCCCTATTGATGACATTAAGGCAGCGATTGAGTTCGCTGTGCTGTTCAATGGTTCACCGACGATCACTGATCAAGACGTGGAGGAAGTGCCAGGCAAATATGAGGTAGAGAAGGATTACAATCAGATCGTCGCACACGCGATAGAGATACGGAACATGAAGGTCACATTCGGCGAAGTTTCGTTGCCGGTCGCCTATGGGCTAGCCTTTGAGGGTGAAACGGTACGAAAGCCGCAGACCTACCTTGAATGTGGAGGGCCGACCAAGACAAAGGTCTTCGAACTTGTCAAGCTTCGCGATGCTGATGCAGTTAAGGACGGTCAGATCACGCTCATCGGCAAGGACGTTGACGAGATGGACGAAGGCAGTGTCTCCTCACTGGGGATTCTTGTTGAAGTGTATGGAAAGCACATGAAAAGCGAGTTTGAGCCGGTCGTTGAGCGGCGCATCCATCAGTTTATCAACTATGCGGAAGGCGCGTGGCATACTGGTCAGAGAAACCTGATCTGGGTGCGACTAAGCAAGAACAGCGTGGCCTACGGGCTCCGCCTCAAGCACTTCGGAGACATCCTTTACCACAAGATGAAAGAAGAACTCGGCGGTATTATCAGCCGGATACAAGTCACCATCTTGACGGACGAGAATGAGGTAGAGAAGCACCTGCCAGAGGCTATGGAAGCTTACGCAGAGCGGGATCGGCGGATCGCAGGGCTGACGGACGAGAGTGTCGATGCGTTCTATTCGTGCACGTTGTGTCAGAGCTTCGCCCCGAGCCACGTATGTATCATCTCTCCGGAACGCCTGGGGCTGTGTGGCGCATTGAACTGGCTAGATGCAGCGGCAGGGTATAGCATTGATCCAAATGGACCAAATAAGCCTGTGGAGAAGGGCGCCGCTATTGATGAGCAGAAAGGCCAATGGTTAAACGTAAACCAAGCGGTCCGCGAACTCACTCACGGCCACGTCGAGCGGATGAATCAGTACACCATGATGGAGGATCCGCAGACGTCGTGCGGATGCTTCGAGTGTATCGTGGCAATTAACAGTGATTTGCAAGGTGTAATCGTCGTCAACCGCGAGTACACGGGAATGACCCCGATCGGCATGAAGTTCTCGACGCTCGCCGGGTCTGTCGGCGGGGGCAACCAAACGCCGGGATTCATTGGAGTCGGCAGGCAGTTCATTACGAGTAAGAAGTTTATCCGCGCGGATGGTGGACTAGCACGCGTTGTTTGGATGCCGAAAGACCTGAAAGCCGCGCTACGAGAAGATCTTGAAAAAAGGGCAGAGGAACTGGGCTTGCCCGATTTGGTGGACAAGATCGCCGACGAAACTATTACGACGGATGCCGATGAACTAGCGGAGTACTTGGCGAAGGTCGATCACCCGGCGCTGCGCATGTCGCCGATGGGCATGTTCTAAACGCGCCGTTGTGAGCAGCTCGGTGGTTGCGACAATGGTAACAATTCCAAAGGAAAGTTGGAGTGGAAAGATAAGGGAGATTGCATTCGGGGCTACTGATGAGGAAGGCGGAACGAGGGACAGAAAGCTTCTTTTAGGCGGAGAGGCGACTCTTCCGTTTTTGGCGTTCGAGGGCAAGGTTTCGCGGCCGGCGATCGGAATGGAGGTGATCGATCGTGTTGGAGATGACTACCCCCACATCATCATGGATGAAATCGGCGATGTCATCAAGGATCCCGTTGCGTGGGCGCGTGCGTGCGTCGACGTCTACGGGGCAGACTTCATCTGTCTGAAGCTACTGAGCACGAATCCGGAGGAAGCAAACGTCAGCGCTGAAGATGCAGCCTCCCTCGTGTCAGCCGTGCTCGCGCAAGTGAAAGCACCGGTCATGATACAGGGCAGTGGCGACTATGACAAAGACGCCCGCGTGATGGAACTCTGCGGCGACGCCGCCAAAGGAGAACGCTGTTTGCTCGCCCGTGCGGAACAGGACGGTTACAAATCGATTGCCGTTGCGGCTACCGCTAATGGCCACGACGTCGTCGCGTTCTCAAACATCGACGTGAATATCGCTAAACAGCTCAATATTATGCTCACCGAGTTTGGCGTCCCAATCGACCAAATCGTAAGCGACCCACTTATGGCGGGAATTGGGTTTGGGATGGAATACGCTTACTCCGCGATGGAACGCATCAAACTAGCCGGTCTTGTTGGAGATAAGATGCTCCAATCTCCGATGATCGCCGATATAAGCGTAGCGTGGAGCGCGAAGGAAGCCTATCGCGTAGACGCGAAGCTGGGCGACGAGAGGGAACGTGCGATCTTTTGGGAGGTGGCGTCGGCGTTGGCGGCTTTAATGGCCGGCGCGAATGCGTTGATACTCCGACATCCGAAGTCTGTAGCGATCACGAGAAAAGTCGTCGATGAACTGATAGGATAACGACCATGCCGATGACAGCGCTCGATATATTCAAACTCCTCGCCAAAAAAAATTGCGGCGAATGCGGGGTTCCCACGTGCTTAGCGTTTGCTATGATGTTGGCAAACAAGCAGACCGAGCTCACGAAATGTCCTTACGTGTCGCCCGAAGTAGTGCAACAACTCGAGAGCTCTGCTTCGCCGCCTATGCGCACCGTGACGGTCGGTGACCTGGAAATCGGAGGTGAAACCGAGCTGTTCAGACACGAGAAGAAGTTTTTCAACCAGACGGCATATGCAGTGGTCATCGAAGACGACAGCGATAACGAAAGCATCGTGGAGCGTGCTAAGCAGCTCGATGCGATGAAATACGAGCGAATTGGCACGATCTCCGGCGTAGATGTGATCGCGGTCGAATCGAAAGCGGATGCACACCGGTTCTCTGAAGTGGTGACGCTCGTGAAGGAAAACAGCGGATTGCCACTCGTTTTGATGAGCGACGATCCGCAGGTCGTTGAAGCGGGGCTTAAGGTCGTATCGAAGGCTAAGCCGTTGATTTACGCCGGTAATGCGAACAACTGCGCCGCACTTGCAAAACTCGCACGGCAGCACGCGTGCCCGCTCGCGCTTTACTCAGACGACGTCGATGAGCTTGTGTCGCTATCTGAAATAGCAAAGGGCGAGGGCGCCGATGACATCGTATTAGATCTAAATCTCGGTGCTAAGCCACTGCGCGACGCACTGGGATGGCTCACCATCATGCGTCGGCTTAGTGTAAAAAAGCTCTTCCGGCCGCTGGGCTACCCTGTCATGTTAAACTTGCATAACGGGACTGACGTCGAAACGCAAGCGATAAGGGCCGCGATAGGAACGTTGAAATACGCCTCGCTGATTCTTTTTGGCGACCTCGATGCCGCGCGGTTATACCCCCTTACGACGCTCAGGACTAATATATTCACCGACCCACAGGCACTTATTCAGGTCAATCCAGGCCTCTATGATATAGGAAAGCCCGACCGGAACTCGCCAGTCTTTGTAACTTCTAATTTCTCCCTGACCTACTTCACGGTCGCAAGTGACATTGAAGCGAGCAAAGTCGCTGCCCGCCTTCTTGTGGTCGACACCGAAGGCCTGTCGGTAATGACCGCGTTCGCCGCTGACAAGCTGACGCCGGAGACAATCGCACAAGCGCTTAAGGAATATAAGGTCGCAGAAAAAGTGAATCACCGGAAGCTCATAATTCCCGGCATGATCGCGATGGTGAAGATGAAACTTGAGGAGCTTACGGGCTGGGAAGTCGTCGTCGGGGTCAAAGATTCGTCTGCACTGCCAAAGTATTTGAAAGAGCTTGCAAGTGAATAGCCGCGGTCACGGCGTTATCGAGTGCTCAGCAATTGTTCTAACTGCTTTAAACGCTGTCGAATCGCTAGAGAGCTCAAACAGAGATCTCCCTTCCAAAGCATACTCTTCAACTAAGGCGTCTTTTGGGATGGCGCCGATGAGGTTTAATTCCTGTTGCCGTATCTGGTCCTTGATACTTTGCGGTAGGGCGTTCTCGACTTCGTTCAACACCAAATATGTCTTTCCTACGACAAGATTGAGGCTCTCAGAGAGCTTCTTGATCCGACCCGCGGTGACTATGCCTAGCACAGTCACGTCGCTCATGATGAACAACACGTCAACATCTCTCGTCGTGCGTCGCGACAGGTGTTCCATACCCGCTTCGTTGTCGATGACAACGTAATCGTAATTGATGGAGAGCCTGTCGAGGACATCTCGCAAGACGTTGTTGATGTAGCAGTAGCATCCAGGCCCCTCAGGCCGTCCCATCGCGATAAGGTCAAATGTGTCTCCTTCAACGAGAGCCAAGCGAATCTGATACTCGATAAGTTCGCTCTTGGCAACCCCCGCGGGAAACGACTCCTTGAGCAGATCCTCTCGCAAGTCCCCAATCGTTTGGGCGACGTGCATTCCGAGTCGCGCGTCCAAATTTGAGTTCGGATCAGCATCGACAGCCAAAACGGTGACGGCTTGGGTGCTCAAGAATTTCACAAGGAGCGACGCAAAAGTCGTTTTGCCGGTTCCGCCTTTACCTGTTATCGCAATGGTTTGCACCCTGGTTCTCCGTAACGCTGTGTGCTGAAACTCGCACCGCCTATGCGTACGCTGCTCTTCTACTTAAATACAGGCCACTATTGCGATTTATATCATCACTGCGTGACCGGAAAGCGGTCGTCTCTTGCAGTCAGTGATCGAGGGTGGGCACTCGTCTTTCAAAGGGTCTTTCAGGCAAAGGATACCCTAACTACGTGTAGACTCGCGTGGCGATGTGGGGAAACTGATCAAGTTCTGTGTGCGGAATGAACAGGGCTGAGGTAAACTCTTTGAAGAACATGCTGCTGACGCTCAGCTCTATGTGTGTCATATTTTCGACGATCTCTGCTGCTTTGTCTTGCAGGTCCCGCGAGAGCAACACCATTCGCGCTCCTCCAAGGGCCCCATTGCCAATGAACTTGAACGTATCGAGGGGTAGGTCAGGAAGCAATCCAATCGTAATCGCTTTCTTTGTGTCAAGGTAGTTGCCGAAGCTCCCTGCAATGAAGACGTCGCTTAGGTCGCTAAATTTGTAGCCAAAGGTTTTGAGCAGCACACTGCAGCTCGCATAGACCGCGGCCTTTGTCCGCAATATATTTTGAATATCAACGTCGGTCATGACTATGTTCTTGTCAATGGCGGTGTTCTGTTTGTACGCCACAATAAACTGGTTGCCATTGCTTCCGACCTCGGTTCTGACGTTGTTCTTGTCTAGCTGAATCTTCCCCGTTCGGTCAATAACGCCACTACTGAAGAGCTCTGCGATGAGTTCAATGAGACCCGATCCGCAAATGCCCTTTGGCTTTTCGTTGCCGATGGTGGAGTACTCTACAAGACCGTCGTTGATCCAAACGCGCTCAATTGCGCCATTCATCGCTCGGACGCCGAACTCGACTTCTCCACCTTCAAAGGCCGGACCCGCTGAACACGAGCACGACACGAGGAACGTGTCGTTTCCCAACACTACCTCGCCGTTAGTGCCAACGTCGATTAGTAATGAGATGTCGGAATTGTCGCTCATCCCAGACGCTATGATGTCAGCTGTGACGTCGCCGCCCACGTAGCTGCTCCGGCACGGAAGCGCATAAATATAGGCGTTGGGGTTGACGCTCAGGTCGAGTTTTACCGCCTTCATCTGAGGGACGATGGACATTACCGGTATGTAAGGCTCGTGGCGTATGTACTTGGGATCCAGCCCATAAAAGAGGTGGATCATAACGGTATTGCCTGAAAGAACCACCCGACAAATTCCTTCATAGCGCACGTTGTTTTCAATAACGAGCTCTCGGATGAGGTCATTGATACCATACCTAATAGTACTTGTTAGTTTGCTGACGCCATCTTCATGCTCTTCGGTGTACATCACTCGGGAAAGGACATCTTCACCGTACACGACTTGCTTATTATAGTCAGATCGGGCGTCAATCACCCTGCCAGTCGTTAAATCCACTAACTCGACGACGATCGTCGTAGTACCTATGTCAACTGCGATTCCGATCAAATCGTTGTCTGAAGGAGCACCGATATCGATGATCTCTTTTCTATCCCAGAGATCCATCAGCGTGACGTTCACGTTCCATTGGTTCTCCCGAAGCACGCTGCTTAGTCTCTTCAATGTGGGCAGCCCGATCGTGACGTGCCCCATGTAGAGATTGCGCAGCGCGTGTGTGATTCTATCGAGGTCGCTCACGTAGTCGGCTAGTGAGGGGGGAGTGAGAGAAAGCGGGATCTTCAGCACGGGGGGGGCAATCGCTGGCAGGGGGGTAGTCACGCTTCTCATGAGTATTTGGTGTGACTCCACCCTGCTCTCTTTAGGCACGGTCACTTTCAAATTGCCTGCGACTCGCGCCAAACACGCCAAGAAGTAGCCCTTTGCTTTTTCTTCAGTGGTTAGAAGGTCAGTCTCGTCGCTCTGGACGTTCCCCTCGATGTGGACCTTGCACTTACCGCATTTGCCTCGGCCTCCGCAGATGCTATCGATGTAGATGTCTGAGCTCGTAGCTGTGTCAAGAACGGTCGTGCCTAGTTCAACCTTGACAGTTTTGTTGTCAGGTTTAAAAACAACCTTGAATTCCTTCTTCAAATTGCCCCAAAAGCCTCACATTGTGTTGAAAATTGACGTGTTTTTATATACTATATTTTTATATATAGCTTACGAGGTGGGTAGCGTCGCGCGAATGCGAAAGCGTTAAGGCGTTACGCACGTCTAGTCACCTATCTCTTTAGCAAGGAAGTTGTCCATGATAGTCATTGGCGGTAACATCAACGGCTACTCAAAGTCAGTCGAAGCGATTATCGATCGACGCGATGCAAAAGCCGTTCAGGAACTTGCAATTCGGCAAGTCGACGCCCGGGCGCAAATCATCGACCTCAACGCGGGGCTAGGCAGGAGTGATGCCGTTGACATGATGAGATGGTTGGTAGCGACTGTACAAGATGTTATTGACGTAACGCTTTCCATTGACACTCCTAAAATCGACGTGATGAAAGCGGGCATCGATGACGTCAAAGGAAAGTCGATGATCAATTCGATCCCTGCTGAGCAGGAGAAGATGGCCACGCTTTTTCCACTGGCCGCGGAGCACGATTCAGAAATTATATGCATGACGATGGACGAGAAGTTCATCCTTGGCGACGTCGACAAGCGAGTGGAACAGGCGGCGACGCTTGTCGCAAATGCGTGCGAGTACGGCATCGACGTCGACAAGCTGTACATCGACCCTGTTTGTTTGCCCGTGAGCACTGCGCAAGATCAAGCGCCGATCGTCGTCGAAGCGGTTCAAAAAATTGGCCTGCTCACGAGCCCCACGGCAGCGCTAAAGACGACCATCGGCCTAAATAACATCTCGCACGATACAAAGAATCCGCGATTAATCGAACGGACATTTCTAGCAATGCTGATGGGTGCAGGGTTATCATCAGCAATTATAAACACCGAGGATCAGAAGCTGTTGGAAACGATAAAAACGTGCGAGGTGCTGCTGAACAAAGATGTATATGCTGCCGACTATTTGAAAGCGTGAAGCTTCCGCGTCCTCCTTATTTTTTTGCTTCGATACGCGAGTCAGCGACGTTTGCTAAAGCTTAAATAGCATCCCTTTTCATTATACCGGATGGGCTTGGTCATATGAAGTCAGAGATATTATCAGAGATCAAAGCTGCGGAAGCGGAAGCTCAGCGAATGATCGATGAAGCTCAGACCCAAAAGGAAAGAACAATCGAGGATGCGAAAAAGAAGTCGTTTGAGATTATTGATGCGGCAGAGAAAGAAGCAAAAAAGATAGCAGAAGATTTAAATGCGGTCGCCGATCTCGAGATAAGCACTGCCAAGCAAGCAATCCATAAGGCTGGAGAAGCAGATATTTTGCGAGTCACAGAGCGCGCCGAGACAAAGCACGCTGAAGCTCTCTCTTTTTTGGTTGAGGAGTTTAAGAGGACGCATTATGTTTGAGCCGCAAGCGATGACTAAGGTCATCATTGCCGGATCGAAAGACTATATGGGTGTTGCGATAGATGCCCTGCACAATCATAACGTTGTGCACATTACCGACTTCGTTGATGAAGACGACGACTTCAAAATTGGGAAGCCGTACGCTAGCGCCACGAAGCTCTCACAGCGGGCTGTGTCCCTGCGCTCTATAGCGAGTTATCTCGGCATCACGGGCAAAGAAGACATTCCCAACACGTACCCGCAAGGTGCTATTGCCGATGAGGTCGACGAGAAAACGGAGCGCCTCAATTTTGAAGTTACGCAAGTGACCGATAAAATAAGCGATACAAATTCGCGTATAAAAGACATTAACGACAAAAAGCGGCTACTCGACCCTCTAAAGAGCTTTGATCTGCCACTCGAGTTATATAGCGGATATCGGTCGTTAGCGGTATTTGTTGGGACGCTGAAAGGGCCGCCGATGATCGGGGATATCACCCCCGACTATGAGCTCGAAACTGTGCCCTATGGGAAGGGGCACGCGATTGCTCTCTTTGTGCCTCGGGAATTTGAGGACGATGTTCTGAAACGCTTGCAGGACCAGAGCTATTCAGCGCTCTCGCTTCCCAAAATGGCGGGCACTCCGAAGGACTTGCTTGCTGATCTCGATTCGCAGCGTAGTGAACTAGAATTTGAAAAAGAAAAGAGTCAACAGGATCTAGAAGCGCTGCGGAAAAGATACATTGATTACATTCTTGCTTCAGATGAATACCTCTCGATAGCAACGCAAAAAGCCGAAGCCCCGCTACGATTCGCGACGACGAAGAACGCATTTATCATTGAGGGCTGGATCCCGACAAAGAAACTCGAAAACGTCCAATCTGATGTCGACCGTGCGACTGAGGGACACGTTATGGTCGCCACCGACGCATCAGAGGCCGTCAACGTCGAAAAAGTGCCGATAGCACTTGAGAACCCGATGCCCTCAGAACCTTTCGAGGTGCTTGTAAGGGCCTTTTCACTTCCGAGGTATAACGAGATCGACCCAACGACGTTTGTCGCTCTGATTTATCCTTTTCTCTTCGCACTGATGCTAGGTGATATTGGTTACGGCATCGTGATTATTGGGATAGGCCTGATAGTGCGACGAATGCTGAAATCGAAAGGCATTCGCGATTTAGCCGCAATCTTGGTCTATGCGGGAGTGATAACCCTCGTGTTCGGACTTATCTATAATGAGTTCTTTGGCGTCGCGCTCGTTGGGGCGGGTGGCTTAATCCTGCCAGCCTACGCTTACCCGACCGTTCCGCGTTTTGACAATGTTCTCACGCTACTTCTGGTTACCTTGGTTATTGGCATCCTGATGCTCACACTCGGATATGTGCTCGGATTTATTAACGAATATCGACAGCACGGGCTGAAGCACGCGGCGTTCGCGAAAATGAGCTGGCTTCTTATGCTGTACGGCGGCGTAGTTGTGATCATTGAGATTCTGCCCCCCCTCACAACGGGAACTGCGATTAGCATCTCTCCCGCACTGGTTGGTGGCGTAGTGTTACTTGTGATCGGACTGCTCTTTTTGCTGTTAGATGAAGGCATCCTCGGCATCGCCGAGCTTCCGTCGCTCCTGTCAAATGTGCTGTCGTATTCGCGATTGCTTTCGATCGGCATTGCTTCCGCTGGCATAGCTCTTGCAGTAAATAGGTTATCCTACGCGCTTTTCATTGACAGGGGCGGGGTTTGGATTATCTTTGGAGTGCTGATGCTAATCGTTGGCCACGCGGTGAATACTGCGTTGGGCATTTTGGATTCAGGCTTGCAATCTCTGAGATTGCATTATGTGGAGTTCTTCACGAAATTCTATCGCGGAGGCGGAATGAAATATAAACCGTTTGGTTATGAGAGAAGGTATACGGAGGAACAATAAATGGTAGATCCAATTGGAGGAGGAATGGTCGCGCTGGCCGCTGGCATAGCGGTCGGTGCTACGGGAATCGGGGCCGCTTTGGGCGAGCAAATGATAGGTTCGGCCGCTGTAGGAGCTATGGCCGAAGACGAAAGCTTTTTCGGGCGGGGGCTGGTCATGACAGTCATTCCCGAGTCTATTGTAATCTTTGGGCTCGTCGTGGCTTTGATATTGCTGTTCGTAACTATGCCAACAATCTGAGGACGTATGGGCTTGGAAGTCGTCGTCAAGGACGTCCTTGCGCGAGGAGAGGAGGAAGCCAACCGCATTAGGCAAGAAGGAATGGACGAAGCCAACGCCCTAATCGTAGGGGCAGAGAACACGGCACGGCAGATCCTCGAGGAGAGACGGGAGCAGGCATCCCTGCAAATCGAGCGTCGAAAGAACAGAGAAATATCCAGTGCAAATCTTGAAGTTAAGAGGTCTATCCTGAACACGAGGAAAGAACTGCTTGACAAAGTATATAACGAAGCCCTGGAGGCGTTAAGTGCGCTTTCTGAATCGGAACGAGAAGCCATCATTAAAAGGCTGCTCGAATCACACGCTGACTCGAAGCGCGTATTTTCAAACAGCAACGACGAATCGATTGTTAAACGAATCTCGAACTTAGAATATGCCGGCACGATACTCTGTGCAGGCGGGATAGTTTTGGAAAATGAGGATGGTACAGTCATACACGACTTGACCTTTAACACCCTTCTCGGAAGCGTGCGTGAGACGTCTCTGAAGCAGCTCCTAGAGATTTTGAATGTGTGAGCGCAATGTACGCGCAGCCAAAAAAGAGCAAAAACTCAGGATCTGCAGTCAAA
>Ga0187782_10001884_pt1 | contig 15444 bp, 14 predicted proteins | sample 0715_SJ02_MP15_2_FD_132454 | JGI IMG/M metagenome (GOLD analysis project Ga0187782, IMG submission 132454) | Tropical peat soil microbial communities from peatlands in Department of Meta, Colombia - 0715_SJ02_MP15_20_MG | ecosystem: Environmental > Terrestrial > Soil > Wetlands > Peat | place...
CCCCCTGCTCGTTTGCTCCTCGTTCCGGCCTGTGGCACAACGCCGCGTCGGGCACGAGCGAGGCTTAGGACATGGCTGCAGACGTGAGCTTTCCCGCAGCGGCGGCGGCGGGACTTCTATCTTTTCTGTCGCCCTGCGTGCTGCCGCTCGCGCCGCCCTATCTCGCCTTCATCGCCGGCGTGACGCTCGAGGATCTTTCGAGCGAGACCCGCGCCCAGGCGCGCCGCGACATCTTTCTCTCCGCCCTGCTCTTCGTGCTCGGCTTCAGCACGGTTTTCACCGCGCTCGGCGCGACCGCGAGCTTCTTCGGCCAGGCGCTGCGCCAGAACTTCCAGATCCTCTCCTACGCCGCGGGCTTCCTGATCATCGCCATGGGCCTGCACTTCATGGGGTTCTTGAAAATCTCGTTCCTCTATCGCGAGAAGCGCGCCAAGGTCGAGCAGCCGGTCGGCCTCATAGGCGCCTATGTGATCGGCCTCGCCTTCGCCTTCGGCTGGACGCCCTGCATCGGCCCGATCCTGACCACGATCCTCGCCATCGCCGGGACGCAAGAGACCGTCGGACGCGGCGCGCAGCTGCTCGCCGTCTACTCGCTCGGACTGGGCGTTCCATTTCTGCTCGCGGCGCTCGCGATCGAGTCGAGCCTCGGCTTTATCGCGCGCTTCAAGCGGCATTTCGTGTCGGTCGAGCGGATCATCGGCGCTCTGCTGGTTCTGACCGGCATCGCCTTTATCACGGGCGGCGTCCAGGAGGCGTCGGGATGGCTGCAGCAAACCTTCCCAAATCTTTGGACCGAGCTTTGAGCCGCAAATGAAAACGCCGGGCGTACATCCGGCCCGGCGCTCAAACCTTGAGGCCCGGCGTCGCCGCAGGCGCTAAAAGGCGATTATCCTGTAGCGCCTCACTATGTCGGCAAGATGACTCCGGCGAGAGACGCCATGCGCCAGGCCGCGACGATCCTTCAAATCGAGACCCGGGGCCGCGGCTTTTATCCGCTCACGGCTCAGGTTCGGGAGTTCGCCGGCGCGCAGCGGGTCCGGACCGGGCTTTTGACGCTGTTTTGTCGGCACACTTCCGCCTCGCTCGTCATTCAAGAGAACGCCGACCCCGCCGTCCTTGAGGATCTCGAGCGTTTCTTCGCGCGGATCGCGCCGGAAGGCTCAGGGCTTTACGCGCATGACGACGAAGGCCCCGACGACATGCCGGCGCATATTCGCGCGGCGCTGACGCAGACTCATCTCTCGACGCCGATCATCGACGGCGCGCTGACGCTCGGCGTCTGGCAAGGGATCTTTCTGTTCGAGCACCGGCGCCGCCCCCATCAGCGCGAAGTCGTGCTGCATCTCCTTGGAGAGTGAGCGGCGGTCGCCGCGGCGACCCTCTTCGGGGCTCCCTGCGCCAATTCGGCACGCCGCTTCCGGGGCGCGAGTAACCGCCAGGCAAGGCTAATCGGCGATAACCATGTTGCGGTCGCCGGCCGCGCGCCCCCACGCGAACCCGGCGCCCGCATCTGTCGTGACTGCGCCGGCCGCGCCGCAGTCGAGTCTTGCGCGTCGAGCTTGAGGTTTCGTTCATGCGTCGGAGTTCGCGTGCGGGTTGGGCGGTCGCGGCCATCGCGCCCTGGTGTCTGGCGGTCGGCGTGCTGGTCTCTTTCACGGCCTCGGCTGGACAGGATCCGGCAAGCGGCTGGAACAGAGCGCCGCGCGTCGCCGCTCTGGGCCCCTTCGACAGCGGCGAGCCGCCGTCACGCGCGCGCATCGAAACTGCGCGGCTGACGGAAACCGCGCCGCTCGAACTGCACGACCTCCCCGACGAGCGCGAGCCCCACGCCGACATCAAGCCGCGCGCGACGGCGTTTCCCGAGGTCGATCGCACGCGTCGCGGCGACCCCATTGTGGCGATCCGCCCGTCTCTCGACGGTCGATCCCGCTGGACGCCTTTCCTGCGCTATATCGAGTCTGAGGCGTTTTCTTACACTTTCGCGGACGGCGCCGCGCAAGTCTTCTGGTGGCGAGGCGACGCCGCGGCCGTTGCGCGCGACCCCGATTTCGCCAGCGCGCTTTCGCTTCTCCCGCCAACGGCGCGCCAAAGCGTCTCAGCGGCGACGCGGGAGCGCGCGGCGCATGGCGCGACGCCGGCGGTATCGCGCGCCGCAGCCCTGAGCTCCGCGACGCCGGCGCAGCCTGACGCGCTGCCGGTCGCCGTCGCGGCGATTCCGCGCGCCTTCTTCGCCAGCCATGGCGCGAGCCGCCCAGACTACGCCGCCCTGATCGATCGCGAAAAGATCGACAGCGAAAAGCGCTGCCTCGCGGAAGCGGTCTATTTCGAAGCGCGCAGCGAGCCGGAGGCGGGACAGGCGGCGGTCGCGCAGGTCGTGCTGAACCGCGTCTCGAGCGGGCTCTATCCCGACAACATCTGCGGCGTCGTTTACCAGAACCGCCACCACTACAAGGGCTGCCAGTTTTCCTTCGCCTGCGAGGGCAAGTCGCTGCGGATCGCCGAGAGAGACTCTTGGGCGACGGCGCTGCGTATCGCCGAATCCGTGCTCGCGGGTCGGACCTATAATTCCGACGTCGGTCCCGCCACGCATTATCACGCCAATTACGTCAGGCCGCGTTGGGCGCGCAGCCTCAAGCGCATGGACGTGATCGGCCGGCACGTTTTCTATCGGCTTTTCCCGGGTCAGACCTGAGCCTTCGTCCGCCGGTCCGGGCGTAGACAAGATGATGGACGCGCCTATTTTCCATGCGAGGTTGAAGGCGCGACCGACGTGTGGGAATCCCGACTAGGCCGTGCTAATGTGCGAGAGTTCGGGAGGACTGCGCCATGGTGCAAGCAAAACGCGCCCGGAAGGGTAAGCATGCGGTGAAGGCTACGTCCGTTCTGGGGGCGGCTGGAGTCACTCTGGCGGCGACGACGGGCGGAGCGCCGGCGGGCGCGCCGTTTCAAGAGGACGCGCCGTTTCCGTCGGCCAATTTCGATCGAAGCTTGGTCCTCGGCGAAGAGGACGTCACCGACGTCTCGCTGGCGACTTTCCACCTTTTCGACCGGGACGCGATTGGAGCGCAACCGTCCGTGATCCAGGTCGCGCGCGGTTGCGGCTGCGGTCGCGGCTGCGGAGGCTGCAGGGGCTGTAGAGGCTGCAGGGGCTGCGGCGGCTGCAGGGGCTGTAGAGGTTGCGGATGGGGCGGCTGCGGCGGCTGCGGCGGAGGCTGGGGCTACGGCTACGGCGGGTGCTGCCTGACCTGGGGCGGATGCTACCCCTGGTGCTGAGGCGGAACGCGCTCCCGTGACAATGATCGCAGCGGCCTTCGAACTCGGGGGCCGGGCATCTGTTCCAAAGGGCGCGTCTGCGCGTGCGGGATGGTTAGTCGCGCCGCGAGGCGTGATCGAACGTTCAAATTCCGCGAGACCGTTTGAGCGAAGCCGTTTCGCATCGCCGCAGCAGCGAGACTTGCGAGCGCGATGCGAGATTCAACATTGCGACTTGAGAGCGCAAGCACTGGCCTCATGAAAGACAATCGCAAGGTCGCTCCCGGTCGCCTCGACGGCGACGACGTACTCCAGTTTGCGCCCAACTACACTGTCTACGCCCTGCCTCCAGATACGCTGTGTCTGTATTCCGGGGACCGCAAGTTCCTGCTCCACGGAGAGCTCTACTTCGCGCTCGCGGGGCTCATCGCCAAGGGCGGCAAAAGCCTGGGAGAGATCGTCGCCGAGCTTTCCGAAGGTTTTCCGCCCGACATGGTCCGCGAAGCTCTCAAGCGGCTGAGCGATCGACGCTACGTCGTGCCCGCATCGGGGGAAAAAAACGGGGTCGCCGAGGCGTATTGGGCGACCCTCGGCCTCCCGCCCGAAACCGCGCGGAAAAATCTGGAAAACTGCCGCGTGCGGGTGCAGGCGATCGACGTCGACGGGGCGGCGGAGCTCTCCGAAGCGCTCGGCGCGCTCGGCGTCCGCGTCGTTAAGCGCGCCGGCGACTTCACCGTCACGCTGGCGAGCGACTATCTCGACGGCAGGCTGGAGGCGCTCAACCAGCAGCGTCTGACGGAGGGCGCGCCCTGGGCGCTCGCGGAGCCTTCCGGCGCCTTCCCGCTGGTCGGGCCGATCTTCCGACCCGGCAAGGGCGCGTGCTGGATGTGTCTCGCCGACCGCATGAGACGCAACCGTGAGGTCAAGGCCCTCCTTGAGCGCAGGGAGGCCAAGAAGCTCGCCGACTCGCCACTGGCGCACGGCCTTCTCGGACAGAGCGGCGTGCAGCTCGCGGCGATCGAGATCGCGAAGGCCATCGCCAGCGGCTTTCGCACCGAGCTCAACGATCACGTCATCAGCCTCGATCTCACGGGCGCGACGATCGTCAAGCACTACGTCGGCGCGCGACCGCAATGTCCGAGCTGCGGACGCAAGAAGCTGCGCGATCCGCGCCGCGTCCCGGCTCCAATCGAGCTGGGCGCGGGCGGCAAGGTCGTGATGACGAGCGGCGGATATCGCAGCGTCTCGCCGGCGGCCACCGTCGCGCGCTTCCGCAAGCATGTGAGTCCATTGACCGGCGTCGTCTCGCGACTGGAAAGGATCCAGGCCGATCTGCCTTTGAACACCAATTTTCAAGCCATGCACAACTTCTCCGGCCCCTCGGAGACCGTGCACGAGCTGCGCGCCGGCCTGGGGAACGGCAGTTTCGGGAAGGGCAGCACCGCCGAGCAAGGCGAGGCCAGCGCGCTCATGGAGGCGATCGAACGCTACTCCGGCATCTTCCAAGGCGACGAGATCCGCGCCAAGAAGCGGTTCGTGGACTTTGCTCCGGGCGACGCGATCGCGCCAAACGAGGTCCTGCTCTTCAGCGACGCGCAGCTGCAGCGCGGGCGGTCGCCGACGGCCGACACGGACTTCGAAGCGGTTCCCACGCTCTTTGACGAAACCGCCCGCATCGAGTGGTCCCCGGTGTGGTCTCTGCGCGACGCGCGCTTCAAGCATCTGCCGACGGGTCTGCTCTATTTCTTTTATCGGGGCCCCGGCGCCTTCTCGGCGGACTCGAACGGCTGCGCGGCGGGCAACACGCTCGAAGAGGCGATCGTTCAGGGGTTTCTCGAGCTCGTCGAGCGGGACGCTTACGCCATCTGGTGGTACAACCGCCTTCAGCGACCGGCCCTCGACCTCGGCGGCTTCGACGACTCCTATGTTCGCGACCTGCGCCGGCAGCTCGGTCTTGCGGGACGAAAGCTCTGGGTTCTCGACGTGACGAGCGACCTCGGCGTCCCGACCTATGTGGCGTTGACGCACTGGATGCAAAACGGCCAGCAGAACATCGAGTTCGGCTCCGGCGCGCATTTCGACCCTCGCATCGCGCTGCTGCGCGCGCTGACCGAGCTGAACCAGTTTCTCTCGCTCGGACTCATGAACGGCGGCAGCGGCGAGAAGTCGAGCCTCGACGGCCAGACGCCGCTGCGCCTCGACGACTACCCCTATCTGGTCCCCGACGGGGGCGCGCCGACGCAGCCGGAGCTGAATTCGACTTTTGGAGAGCGCGACACGCATGAGCAGGCCGAAGCCTGCGTGCGCCTGGCGGCGCAAGCCGGGCTCGACTTCCTCGTCCTCGATCAGACCCGACCCGACATCGAGACCCCGGTCGTGCGGGTCATCGTTCCGGGTTTGCGGCACTTCTACCGCCGTTTCGCGCCGGGCCGCCTCTATGACGTGCCGGTGAAGGCCGGTCTGCTCGACCGCCCCCGTCTGGAGAGCGAGCTCAATCCGATCCACCCGCACACCTGAAAGCGGAAACCACTTGCCCGCCGCAGAACCAAGGAAGGCTCGACGGGCCGCTGCTCCGACGCTCTCCGCGGCGCTCCCCCAACGAGTCGCGTTCGAAGCGCATGCGAATGGCGATGTTTTCGCCTGCTGCGCGGATTTCTCGGTCGGCTTGGGAAATTTTGGCCCGGAGGCCTTGGCTCAGGCGCGCCGCCTGCGCGAGGGCCTGCCGCTCGCCTCCTTCTCATCCGGCAAGCGCGGCGTCGACAGGGAGGTCGATCTGCTGGTCCGGCGCCTCTCGAGGCGCGGGCTGGTCGAGTTTTGTCTCAGCGACGGCTCCATCGCCATCGAGCCGCAGACCCCCAACTATTGGCCGCAGACGCCTCAGCTGCGCGACGCCGACACGCTCCAGCTGTCGCGCTTCGCATACTTCCACCGACGCGGCGACGCGTTGGCGCTGGAGTCCCCCCGCGCCGACGCGCTGTTCCGGTTGCGTGATCCGCGGATCGCCGGCGTCCTGGCCATGCTGACTGCGCCGCGACGGATCGAAGAGCTTCGGCGCGAGCCGAATTTCCCTGGTCTCACCCTGCTCGCGCTCCTTGCAGATTGCGGCATCCTGCTCAGAGCGCGCGGACGCCGACCGGAGGAAGACTTCGAGGGACTTGCGCTGTGGGAGTTCCACGACCTGCTGTTTCATGCGCGCTGCACCGCCGGCCGGCACGCCAACCCGGTCGGCGCCGTCTATGCGCACTCGGGCGTCGTCCAACCGCTTCCGGCCGCGCGCCCGAGTTGGCCGGGCGAGAAGATCGCGCTGAGTTCGTATTGCGAAGAAGATGCAGCGAAGGCCTCCGCCTTCGCAAAGCTCCTGCGGGACCGTCATTCGGCCCGCAGCTTCGACGCCGCGCGCCCGATCGCGCTCGCCGAGCTCGCGCGCTTCCTCGACGGCGCGGCGCGGCTGCTGTGGGCCTCAGAGGAGAAGAGCGGCTTCGATGACGGCGGCATGGCGGCCCGACCCTATCCGACGGCCGGCGCCGCCAATGAGCTGGAGCTTTATCTCGCCGTCGAGAACTGCGAAGGGCTCGCGCGGGGATTCTACCATTACGACTCTGCGCTTCACGCGCTCGCAGCGATCGACGCCCCGGCCGACGCCTTTGAGGCGCTGCTCTCCGGCGCCGTAGAGGCGATGGGCGCGGCGCATGCGCCCCAGATCCTCATCGTGATCGCGGCGCGCTTTGGACGCGTATCCTGGAAATATGGCTCGATCGCCTATTCGCTGATCCTGAAGGACGCCGGCGTGCTGACGCAGACGCTCTATCTCATGGCGACCGAGATGGGGCTCGGCGGCTGCGCCATCGGAATCTCAAACATCGAGCTCTTCGCCAAGCTGACCGGCGTCGCCGACCATTCAGAGGGCCCGGTCGCGCAGTTCGCGCTGGGTCGTCCCGCGGGCTGAGGCGCCGCCGCCTCGCGGCGCGCGCCTCTCGGGAACGCTGGTCACAAAGTAGCCGACGGGCTTGGCTCGGCGCCGTTCCAGAAGCGCGAACACCGCCCCTTGCGGGTCGGCGCAATGGGCGATCCAGGCGCCGCCTGGCGCCTCGATCGGCCCGTAATGCACATGCCCCCCTCCCGCCTCGACGCGTTCCGCCGCCGGCTCGATCGCCTCGACATTGAAGTAATAGAGCCAGAACGGAAAAGGCAGCTCGGGCGGCTTGTCGAACATGCCGCCGATCGTTTGGGCGCCGACCGCGAATTGCTGGTAGGCCCCCATGAAGCCCGTGTGGGCTGCCGCTTTTTTCCAACCGAACAGCGCGGAATAGAAGGCGAGGGCCGCCCGCCAGTCGGCGGTTAAAAGCTCGTGCCAGCCGACCCGACCCGGCTCGTCGAGGGCCCCCGCGCGCCCCGGCGGCGTCTTTCGCCCTTTGACCAGCGCAAGCGCTGCGCCTTGCGGATCGCCGACGACGGCAAAACGGCTGATCCCGGCGATGTCCGTCGGCGGCCGGTAGATCGCGCCGCCGAGCGCACGCGCCGTCTCGGCGGACTTATCCACATCGTCCACGCCGACGTAGCCGATCCAATGTGGCGCGCCGGCCGCAGGCCCGAGCCGCGTCGCGCCAGCGACCGGCTCCTCGCTCGCCGCGAAGATGACGTACCGGGTTTCGGGCGCCTCCCGCGCAGTCCAGGCGAGGGTGCGCCCGTAAAAGGCTTTCGCTGCATCGACGTCCGTGGTCATGAGCTCGTACCAGACAAAACGCCCGTGCGCCGCGACCATGCTGATGCTCCGTTCAACCGCCCGCGAAATCTCCTTGGCGGCTCGCTGCTTCCAACGAGGATAGGCCAGGCGAGGACAAAAGCTAAGAGCGCCGAGTCGGCAGTTGCGGCGCTCGGCGTTCGGCGCTAGGCAGTCGGAGACGGCGCGACGCCGAAACTGCGAGCGCCAGCGGAGCCTGGTCGTGATCACATTCCAGAATGTCGGTCTGCGATACGGGGCCGGGCCGGAAACATTGCGCGACCTGAATTTCTCGATCGAGCCCAAGTCTTTTCAGTTCCTGACCGGCCCCTCGGGCGCCGGCAAGACGACGCTGCTCAAGCTCTTCCTGCTGACGCTCAGGCCGACGCGCGGCAAGATCACGTCTTTTGGCGCGGATTCGGCGTCGCTCGACCAGGAAGGGATCACGCGCATCCGCCGCCGCATCGGCGTCGTGTTTCAGGATTTTCGACTGCTTGACCATCTCACGCTCTATGAGAACGTCGCGCTGCCGTTGCGCGTGCTGGGGCGCGACGAATCGAGTTACCGCGCCGAAGTGTTCGAGCTCCTGCGCTGGGTCGGACTGCACGAACGCCGTTTCGAGACGCCGCACGTGCTCTCAGGCGGCGAGAAGCAGCGCGCCGCGATCGCGCGGGCCGTCATAGCCAGACCGGAGCTGCTGCTCGCCGACGAGCCGACCGGCAATGTCGATCCGACGCTCGCACGCCGCCTCCTGCGACTGTTCATCGAGCTCAACAAGTCGGGAGCTTCCGTCGTCATCGCCACGCATGACTTGAACCTCATGGAACAATTCGACGGCGCGCGACGGCTCGTGCTCGCCGACGGCCGCCTGCACGAGTTCGAGTGAGGTCGATGGCGGGCTTCACCCTGCGCAGCTTCTTTTCGTCCACGGACGAGACCTCGGAAGAGGAGGAGACGCCGACGCGTCCGCAGCCGCTCGCGCCGAGGGACTCCGCTGCGGGGCGCTCCCTCGTCATCCTCATTGCGATCATGACCTTTCTCGCGTCGCTCGCGACCGGCGCGGCGCTCCTCGTCGCAGATGCGAGCTCCGGCTGGCGCGAGGACGCCTCGCGCGAGGTCAGCATCCAGGTGCGCCCGCTTCCCGGTCGCGACATTGACGCCGACGTGCGCACCGCCGCCGACATCGCGCGGGAAGCCGACGGCGTGCGCGAGGTCGTCGCCTACAGCAAGGCGGAGTCGGAAGCGCTGCTCGCGCCCTGGCTCGGCTCGGGCCTCGATCTCTCAGAGCTGCCCACACCGCGCATGATCGTCGTTCGCCTCAAGGGCGACATGCGCGTCGAGCGCGGCGCCAATCTTCAAGCCCTCAAGAACGAACTCGCCAGGAAAGCGCCTGCCGCGACGCTCGACGACCATCGCCTGTGGCTCGAGCGGCTCGGGGCGATGGCCAACGCCGTCGTGGCCCTCGCCGTTTTCATCTTCGCGCTGATCGTGGCGGCGATGGGCGTCGTCGTCGTCTCCGCGACGCGCGCGGCCGTCGCCACCAATCGCGAGATCGTCGAGGTGCTGCACATCGTCGGCGCCGCGGACGATTTCATCGCGCGGGAATTCCAGCGCCGCTTCTTCGAATTGGGCCTGCGCGGAGCGCTCGTCGGCGCCGGCGGCGCCGCGGCCTTCTTCGCCCTCGCGCAATATATGGAGAGAGGGCTCACCGCGACGCCGAGCGGCGATCAGATCGAGGGCATGTTCGGCGACGTCGCGCTCGGGGCCGGCGGCTATGCGGCGATCGGGTTGCTCGCCGCGGCCATCGCCGTTCTGACCGGGCGCGTGTCGCGCTTCATCGTGATGCGGCGGCTGCAGGAACTGGATTAGGGACTGGCGAATGGCGAGCCACGAGCGTGGGGCTCTGCTCGCCGCTTGTGCAAAGCGACTGGCGCCGTGACAAGGAGAGCACAGAACTTCCTGACGCTTGCGCTCAGCGCCAGCGCCTTTGCGCTGTCAGCCTTCGTCGCCGGCTTCTTCGCCTTTGCGCTGTCGCTGCCACGCGAGGAGAGGCGTATCGCGGAGGACGCCGAGGGCGTCGTCGCGCTCACGGGCGGGAGTGACCGCGTGCTGGAGGCGGCGGAGCTGCTGGCGCGCGGGCAGGCGCGCCGTCTACTGATCACGGGCGTCAATCCCGCCACGCGCGACGCGGACCTGGAGCGCATCCTGCCGATGTCGCGCGAGCTCTTCATCTGCTGTGTCGACCTCGGCTATCGTGCGCTCGACACTGCAGGAAACGCCGTCGAGACGCGCGAATGGGCCACGGCGCACGCTCTCAAGGGGCCGCTCATCGTCGTGACGTCGAACTATCACATGCCGCGCGCGCTCGTGGAGCTGTCTGCGGCCCTGCCGTCCGTAACCCTCTATCCCTATTCGGTCGTGAGCGAGCATGTGAACGTCGCCGACCTCTCGGATACGCGCGTCCTGCGGCTGCTCGCGCGCGAGTATCTAAAATATCTGCGCGCGATTTTGCGGACGCGCTGGGATAGGCTGAGGATCGCCGTAGCGGCCGATTTCGTCACGACGTCGACTGGGCCTTCGACCGTCGAGAACTCGTCTGCTCGGTCCGGCGGATGAAGACGGCGCGGACGGGCGGCGCGGCGTGCGCGCCCAAACTCTGCGCAGCGGTCACTTCGCCGCGCGCGCCGCGTCGAGAAGATTGGCGACCTGCCGCGTCGAGGCGATGTTGTGCTCGTTTTCCTCAAGCACGATCGCATCCGCGTCGGCAAGGCTCTGCGGCAGCAGCGCGAGATCCGAGGGCAGGCTCTCGCCATTGCCGACCTCGCCTGGCGCGGTGCGGAAGCGAAGCAAATTCGTCTCGCCGTCGCTGCGCACGTAGAACCAGTGCTCGATTACAGGCGGGCATTCCGCCTGCGAGGCGACGATGACGAGCTCGCGCATGAAACTGTCGCCGACGAAGAGGAGCCGCGGCGTGCGGGCGCAGGCCGCGGGCTCGGAAGCGCGACGGATCGCCGCCGTGGGGTAATGGTCGTCGGGCCAGAAGAGGTTGAGCAGGTCCAGAAGATCGCGATCCACGCCCTTGGCCTCGTCGTCCTCGCTCCATGAGAAATCGAAGGCGCCGATCGGCGAGCCGCCGGGCTGCGTCGCGAGGATCCTGGCCGTCTCGCGCATCGCCAGCGACGCGCCAAGCAGATTCCAGTGCACGCCGCCGCGCGGAAAGAGATCGATGGCGTAATGGCTGCGCGCGTCACGCAGCAACTGCGCCGAGTCGAGATGCGCGACGCCGCGCGCTTCCAAGGCGTCGTCATAAGGAACGAGCTTCTCCTGCGCGCGCCCGGTCGCAAGCGAGGGGCATCGCCGATCCGCCGGCAGATATTGCGGCGCATGCGCGGGCTTGGAGGGCGAGATGAGATAGACGAAGCCCTTGCCCAGAGACTCCGCTCGCTTCCCGATCTCGGCGACGTCATCGGCCCAGGCGTCGAGGCGCGCGGCGTCGGGCGTGGCGCCGCGACTGCAGAACTCCTCGACATATTCGATCGCGAAGAGCTCGCCTTCGCGCCCGATCAAAATGTTCGGCGCGCCGGAGACGCCAAAGAGCGAGTAGAGCAGCTGGTTCTTGAGGCGCACGGAAATCGGGAAGGCCGGCGACTGCCGCCCGACGTTCATCGAAACCACGCGCCGCGTCTCGCCGGCGAGGAAGGCGTCGAACGTCCAGGAAGCGGGGACGGGGCGCGCGACTCCGTTCAAGGGCTGCGAACTGCGGATGCGCAGCTTCGGCCAGTCGCGCTCGACCGCGAAGTTCCACAGATTGGCGAGGAACAGGAAGGCGATCACGCCCGCAGAAGCGAAGATCGGCGACCTTTCGAGAAAGCGCGGCGACATCGGCCTAGAACCTGAAGTAGATGAAGGGCTTGAACGGATCGGCGAGCGCCTTGGCGAGCGCCGCCAGGAACAGGATCGCGAGCAGCGCGTTGGCCGCGAAGGCGTGGCGCTTCGCGAGCGCTCCCCAGTCGAGCCACGCGATCGAGAGTTCGGCGCGCTGCGCGACGACGATGGCGGCGCCGACGACCGCCGCGATCCAGTAATAGGAGGGAAACGCGGGTTCTCCCGGCAACGACTTGAACGGCTGCGCCATCAGCGCGAGCATCCCGCCCGCCTGTTGCAGCGATGTGGCGCGAAAGATGGTCCAGCCGATCACGGTGACGAGAAAGGTCGCGAGATTGGCGACGAGCACAGGCGCCCGCGCCAGCGCCTTCGCCAGAAAGATCCGGTCCAGCGCCAGGAACGCGCCGTTATAGGCGCCCCAGAGCACATAGGTCCAGGCCGCGCCGTGCCACACGCCGGAAGCGAGGAAGCAGAGCCAGAGATTGAGATTGACCCGCCAGGGCGCCACGCGATTCCCGCCGAGCGGAAAATAGAGATATTCGCGGATCCAGCTCGTCAGCGACATGTGCCAGCGCCGCCAGAAGTCGGTCATCGTCGTCGCGACATAGGGCGAATTGAAATTCTCGAGCAGGCGGAAGCCAAACATGCGCGCGAGCCCGATCGCCATGTCGGAATAGCCCGAGAAGTCGAAGTAGATCTGAAAGGTGAAGAAGATCACGCCGGCCCAGGCGTCGAGCGATCCGAGCTGCGAGACGTCGCGCGCAAAAACGAGATCGGCGCCGCCGGCGAGGGCGTCGGCGAGCAGCACTTTCTTGACGACGCCGAGCATGAAGCGCGTGAAGCCCGCGACGAAATCATCGAGGCGCCCGGGCGGCGGCGCTTCGAACTGGCCGATGATGTCGTGATATTTGATGATCGGCCCGGCGAGCAGCTTGGGGAAGAACAGCACATAGAGCGCATAGAGCCCGGCGCTCCTCGCAGGCGCGGTCACGCCGCGATGGACGTCGACGAGATAGGTGATCTTCTCGAAGACGATGAACGACACGCCGACCGGCAGCGCGATTTCTGGGATGGCGAGCGCGGACGGGGCGGGCAGCAGCGCGTCGAGGTTCTGAACGATGAACCCCGCATATTTGTAGTAGACGAGCACGCCGAGATTGGCGCAGACGCCGAGCGCGAGCCAGCGCGTTTTGGCGCCCGCCTCCGCAGCACGCGCCACTTGCGCCGCGACGACGAGATCGGCCGCGATCGAAGCGCAGACGACAAGGATGAAGACCGGCTCGCTCCAGGCGTAGAACAGGAAGCTCGCGACGAGCAGCACGACGCCGCGCCGCGCCGCGCGCGCCCCGACGAGCTCGTAGAGGAGATAGACCGCCGGCGCGAAGACGAAGAGGAACAGCGGCTCGTAGAAAAGCATCGCGATTCCGGATGCGTCGTGTCAGCGCGCGAGGCGACCGCGCTTCGCCGCGCGTCGTCCCTCAGGCGTGAGGCTGGAGGTCGCGCCTCATAGCAGAGCCGAAGCCGGACCGGCAAGCGAAGGCCGCAAGGGCCGAGAAAGCAAGCGAGATCAGCGCGCTCCAGCCAGCCAGGCTCAGGCCGAGGATCACGAGCGCCGGCTCGTCGCAGCGCACGGGCTTCACGCGCCGCAGCGCCGCCAGGAAGTCCTCGGGCGAGAGGTCCTTCGTCAGGCTGCCCGTGCACTCTTTCGGACCTGGCCAGAACTTATATTCGACGCCCGCGTGATAGGCCGCGATCCCCACCCCCGCGAGAAAGACCAGCGCCAGCGCCGCGAAGCCGACGCGCGCGAGGCCATCGAAGCCGCGCCAGGCCGCGAGCGCCGTCGCGAGCGCGAGCGCTATGCCCACATAATAGGGAACCCGCCCGAGGAGGCAGAGCTCGCAAGGCTTGTAGCCCATGGCCTCGATGATCCAGGCGCCGCCGATCGCCGCGACGGCCGCCGCGAAAATCAGCAGCGCGACGACGCCTCTGGTCGCGAAGCGGCTCAAAACAGCTTCACGGCGACGACGAAGCCGCCGACCACGATGGCGGTCAGCGAACCGAGGAACAGGCCGAAATGCGTCTCGAGCTTGTCACGAATGTAGTCGCCGAAGTGGTTCAGCGCCGTCGCGAACAGGAAGAAGCGCACGCCGCGCGTGATCAGCGACAGCAGGATGAAGAGCCCGAGATTGTAGCCGAAGAGTCCGGAGCAGATGGTGACGAGCTTGAACGGGATCGGCGTGACGCCTTTGACCAGAATGAAGATCGCGCCCCATTGCTGGTAGAACGCGCGCATGGCGTCCATCTTCTCTTCATAGCCGTAGAGATGGATGACCCATTTGCCGATCGTGTCATAGGCGAGCGCGCCGAGCGCATAGCCGAGAATTCCGCCAAGGACCGAGGCGACGGTGCAGATGGCCGCGTAGCGCCATGATTTTTTGGGCTCGGCGAGCGACATCGGGACCAGGATCAGATCCGGCGGCATGGGAAAGAACGAGCTTTCCGCGAAGGCGACGAGCGCGAGCGCGAGCGTCGCGTGCCTGCTCGTCGAGAGCTGCATGGTCCAGTCGTAGAGGCGTTTGAACATCGACCACCGTTAGCACTCGCGCGCGACGGAGAAAAGCGCGCGCCGATCCGTCGCCCTCCCCCTGCGGGGAAGGCCGAGGGAGAGGGGGCGCTCGCGATTTACTATGCGCAAGAGCTTGACGGCGGGTTGACGGAGACGCGCCCACGGCTAATATCCGCGCCGCACGCCGCCCGAGAGGGTGAGCGACGCGCCCCTGTGGCGGAATTGGTAGACGCGCTCGACTCAAAATCGAGTTCCGCAAGGAGTGCTGGTTCGACTCCGGCCAGGGGCACCATTTGGCTCAAGAAATCCTTTCAAAAACATGTGCTTGTGAATAGAGCGCGCGTCTGATCCCGCACATCGCCAGCGCTTGAGGCTCTCACGCTGCTTCGCTCTCTCTCCTCTCAGCCCCGCCCCCATGCTCGCGAAAGTCGGGCGCACGTCATTTGGCCGCGAATCGCGTGCCAAACAGCAGAAATGCTAGCGCAGCGCGGGTCCGGTGACAGCATTTGCAAGATGACACGAACCGCCATTAAGAGTGCTCCAGCTGCGGACTCCGAAGATGATGAGCGCCCGTTCCACGGGATCGTGAGCGCGGATTCCACGCGATCATGAGCGCGGATTGTGGTCGATCGTGAGCGGCTGGCGCGTCGCCGTAGTCCTTAGGCTCTTCGCGTGTGTGAGCATGCGTCGATCACGTCGGCGGGGCGGCGCTCGCCTTTGAGGCCCGTGAGGCTTGTCGTTTTGCCCCCAGTTGAGCAGCCAGGCGTCCAAGATCGGATAGCTCTTCACAGCTCATCTTGAGATTGAAGAAGAAAGCGTTATACGCGTCCGCTTAATGGCCTTGCCGGTAAGGCCCGCTTGCCGGCAAGTGCGCTGGGGACTCCGCCTCGCGCTTCCGAAGCGTGCGTCGAAAAATCCGCGCCTTGCGCTTCTTCCACCAGATGTAGACGCCGGTGACGCAGAGCGCGGTGATCACGAGTCCCATGACGCAGACGAGAATCTGCATTGGCAGGCCGAAGAC
>Ga0187782_10001885_pt1 | contig 15441 bp, 15 predicted proteins | sample 0715_SJ02_MP15_2_FD_132454 | JGI IMG/M metagenome (GOLD analysis project Ga0187782, IMG submission 132454) | Tropical peat soil microbial communities from peatlands in Department of Meta, Colombia - 0715_SJ02_MP15_20_MG | ecosystem: Environmental > Terrestrial > Soil > Wetlands > Peat | place...
AAAAACCGAAAGCGCGGCTCGCCGCATCGCCGAAACCATCGCCACTTCTCCGCTGGTCAAGACCGCTTTCGCCGGCGGCGACCCCAACTGGGGCCGGGTATTTGCCGCCGCCGGCCGTGCCGGCGTAAGGTTCGATCCCGATCGCGTGGACATTCACATGGCCGGCATTCCGGTGTTACGCCGCGGTCAACCTGTCGACTTCAATGAGCGCGCCGCCAGTAATCGTTTGCTCGAGAAGGAGGTCCAAGTGACCGTGAACCTCCACGCCGGGCGTTCCACGGCGCGTTATTGGACCTGCGATTTCACCGCGGAATACGTGCGGATTAACGCCAGCTATCGCACCTGACTCGTTGTTGGTACACAAAAGCCTTTAGCTAGCGTAGGCGTTTGCTGTACTGGGAACGCACGTTCCGGGAGAGTGTACCTGGGGTCCCCCGGCAGACGGGTCAGTACCCGGCTATTGAGAATATTTGGTTGCAAAACCCCCCGTTTTTCGAGACCATTCACGGGACCACTGAGTCACCCCTGCCCACCTTGGCATGCCTTAGGTTTGCCTTCTGGCGCATAGAGGTTTCCTCAGTGCGCTCCGCAACTCGTGGTTTTAGGTTCCGGACAGAAGGAGTTCGCAGGTGAAGAAGCTTTACGTCGGTAATCTCCCCTTCAGCGCATCAGAAGAACAGTTACAGGATTGGTTCGGACAGCTCGGAATCAGTCCTTCGGCCATCAGTCTCATTCGTGATCGTTTCACTGGGCAATCGCGCGGGTTCGCTTTCATCGAGATCGCGAATGATGAAGAAGCTGACCGGGCGGTGACCAGCCTGAACGGCCAGAACTTTGGCGGCCGGAACCTTGTGGTTAATGAGGCGCGTCCGCAAACGGAACGCTCCGGCGGCGGTGGCCGTGGCGGTTATGGCGGAGGGCGCGGTGGCGATCGCGGCAACGACCGCGGCGGACGTGGCGGTGGACGCGGTGGTGATCGCGGAGATCGCAGCGACCGGGGCGACCGCGGCAATCGCTGGTAACCTGACTCCTCCTCTCTTTTGCACTTCGGATTGTCGGGCCGAAACGCGATTTTCATTCCGAGTTTCCAGTTCTGTTTTGGGTGTGCCCCTACCGTTCGTACTGATATTCACAGCCCGACGAAATTTCTCTGGCCATTCCCGGGGGTTGCGTGTACTATCCCGCCGAAACACAGTGAGAGGAGCCCTTTCCTAACGCGGCACCTTCCCCCCGCGGGCTCTTGGTTTCGGCACTTCGCTCCGAAACAAAACGTGCTCGAAACATCTCACCGGTTAACGTGTTTGAAACAGTAGGCGAAGAAATCCCTTCGCTCGCTCCAGTCGGGAGACTATAAGAGGTACTGTTTGCACCTGAATTTTGTGTAGGCAAGCACCTGAACCCGAAGCAGAGCGGCACTGGGCCTTCGGAAACTGAAAGGAACCTGGCCGCATCTAAGAGGACGAAGAAAACCGCGATGCACACTTGGCACAAACGCGATTGGAAACAATTTTACGAACTCGCGCGTCGTCCCTGGCAGCGCCATCGGCCGCCTCGGCCTGTTTATCCCGCTGGAACCAACCGAGTGCAACCGGCCGCCGGTTTCAGTCTCTCGGAACTCGATGACGCCGGTGTGGATCTGGATCTGGCCGAACGTCTCGGCCTGCCGGTTGATGCCGGGCGTATCGGCGCTTACGGGCCGAACGTTACGGTGCTGCGCGATTTTGTGCGCAGCTCGCGCCAGCCGCTTTAGTTCCATTTCCTCAGACTAGCTAGTTAGGTAACAGACGGTGATATCCCGCGCTCGTTCCGTTGCCGTACCATCGCGATCTGTCTGGTTTGAACCCGGCGGCCATACCCTCTAAAATAGAAGTTCGGCGTCGACCCATGGCTTCACCTTTCAACATCATCTCAAATCCCGGCGCACCGCCATTTGTGTCGGCGGCCGACGCCCATCCTCGCCCGGAGTGGCTCAAGGTTAAATTCTTTGGTGGTGAGCGCTATCAACATCTGAAGCGCACGATGCGTACGCTCGATTTGCACACGGTTTGCGAATCGGCGCGCTGTCCCAATATGGGCGAATGCTGGGAACACGGCACTGCCACATTCATGATTCTTGGCGACATCTGCACGCGAGCCTGCGGTTTTTGCGCCGTGCCTTCCGGCAAACCGGTCGGAGCGCCCGATGAAAACGAACCGTTGCGTGTTGCGGAAGCCGCTGCTCGCATGGGCTTGCGCTATGCCGTGGTCACCAGCGTCAATCGCGATGATCAGCCCGATGGCGGCGCCCGCATTTTTGCCCGCACCATCCAAGAAATTCGTCGGCGCCTTCCACACTGCAAAGTGGAAGTGCTGATTCCCGATTTTCGCGGCGACTGGGACGCCCTCGATACCGTGCTGGCCGAAAAGCCGGATATTCTCAACCACAACACGGAAACTGTTCCGCGCCTCTATCGCCAGGTTCGCAAAGGCGCCCTGTACGAGCGCTCCCTGGAACTGCTGCGCCGGGCCAAGCAAACTCATCCCGATGTGCCGACGAAAACCGGCATGATGCTCGGCTTGGGAGAACAAAAAGACGAAGTTCTGGCCACCATGCAGGACTTGGTAGCGCAAGGCGCCGACATTCTCACCTTAGGCCAATATCTGCAGCCTACCCGAGAACATCTGCCGGTAATTCGTTTTGTGCATCCTGACGAATTCGCCGAATTCAAACGGCTCGGCGAGATGATGGGATTCAAGCACGTTGAGTCCGGCCCGTTGGTCCGCTCCTCATACCACGCTTTCGACCAGGCTGAATCGGCGCTGCGCTGAAATTCCAGAATCTATATCCCTGCGGATTTCGCAATCATTTCAAACACACCCCTGCGCCCATTTCTGGCGCGTATTGCGGGGTTGTTTTACGGCAAAGACGGCGAGCGGCTTACTTGGCGACTGCGGCAGCGGCCCTCTTGGCGGCTTTGGCGGCGGTGGATGCTTTGCGGCGGCGCTTGGTCTTAGGCGGGGTGGCCGGCGCTTCGCCAATCATCTCGGCGGACAACATACTGGTGACGAACAACTTGAGCCCGTGATCGTCGAAATCGACGGTGGTGCGCTCCGCATCCGACGCGGTTACGATTCCCAAGCCGAACAGATCATGTTTGATTGTCTGACCTTCTTGCATTACTTGCACAACTTCCTCCTTGGAACCTCTGGCTACTTTGTCTGCTGTACCGCTTCTCTTTCTTCCTCACTGGAAGGTCCCCGACCCCTCGGGGACCTCCCGATTTTTTCACAGGCTAGAGGCTTGTGACGTTCTCCGCCTGAAGGCCCTTCGGGCCCTTCTTGACCTCGAACTCAACCGCCTGACCCTCATTCAGCGATTTATAACCGTCCATCTGAATGGCGGAGAAATGAACGAACACATCCTCCCCGGTCTGGCGCTGGATGAACCCGTAACCCTTCGAAGCATTGAACCACTTCACTGTTCCTTGTTCCTTCACTGCAGAACCTCGAAATTGAATTGCATTGCCCCTCTTGGACTCATCGCCCGGTTTCCCCGACCATGAGAATGCCTCTAGCCCCGACAAAAAAGGGCTGCGATTTGTTCTCGCAGCCCCCTGAACGAGTCAAAAGGTAGTTACAAGAGCAACAAACGCTTACCTAACACTATCACAGATAAGGGCTTATGTCCACAGCGGAGTGTCCGGGCGGTTAGCCGGGGTGGCAACGTACTTGCCTCATTTTAGGCAGGTTATCGGGGTTTTCGTGTACTTTTGCACACCCCGCCGCGGCCCTACTCGTCCAGCGATTCTGGTTGTAAACTCAGGCTTTGCCCGCCTTCTTGCTTCTTTTCCCAATACTTTTTCACCCAGGCTTCCCAACTCTTCCCAGCGGCCGTATCTCGTCCACTGAAAGCCAGCCCGGCAATGTCCGAGTAGGCGATTTTCACGCGCTGGTTCGCGCCTTTGGGCAACACCCGCACAAAAGAATCCGATAAATTCTTGCCAATAATCCTATCGAAAATATATCCCTCGATTTTTGAGCCGTCTTTGCGGGTGATCGACACATCTCCGCGATAATCAAAGGCCTTCTCCAGCGCCTCGCGGAGCTCGTCCTCACTGGCCAGCGGCGGCACCCACCCGTGCAAGCCCTCGTGCTGTATACCCGGGGCCACTTCTAACTCGTCTGGGTGCAACACATGCTCGGGCCGGTCGGCATGCCGTGGACCCGTCACGCCCGCGTCTCCTCAAATTTCCCGTTTTTTGGTTCGATTTGTACCAGGGGATTGTAGGAGTGCACCGGCGCGACTGGTTCATTCAACAGTTCCAGCGCGCCCTCGTCCGCGTGTTTGCTAAACAGTTCCGCCTTAGCCGTTGCCAAGAAGCCCTTCAAGGAACTGAATGTGTAATCCACTCCCGAAGCTTCGTATCCGCTGTGCACCATGCAATTGGCGCATTTCGGGTTGCCAGACTCGGTGCCGTAATTCGCCCATTCGGTGGTTGCCATCAGCTCACTAAACGTCTCGGCATAGCCGTCTTGCAGCAAATAGCAGGGCTTCTGCCACCCGAAAATGGAGTACGTAGGCATTCCCCACGGCGTGCATTTGAAATCGCGCTTACCCATCAGAAATTCCAGGAACAATCGCGACTGGTTGAACCGCCACGCCGGCTTGCGATTCGACAAAATCGCCCGGAACAGCCTGCGCGTTCGCGCGCGTCCCAAGAAGTGCTTCTGATCCGGTGCTTTATCGTAGGAATAGCCGGGCGAGAGCATCATGCCCTCCACGCCTAGCTCCATCATCTCGTCAAAGAACGCGCGCACGCTGTTAGGGTCCGCGCCATCAAACAACGTCGTGTTCGTGGTTACGCGAAACCCTCCTTTCAACGCCGCCCGAATCCCTTCCACCGCCAGATCGTAGCCGCCTTCGCGGCAAACCGAGAAATCGTGGTGTTCTCTCTGCCCATCCAGATGCACCGAGAAGGTCAGATACTTGCTGGGCTTAAACAGGTGCAGCTTCTCTTTGAGCAGCAGCGCGTTGGTACAGAGATATATGTATTTCTTGCGGGCTACCAGGCCTTCTACGATCTTTTCGATCTGCGAATGCATCAGCGGCTCGCCACCCGGAATCGATACCATCGGCGCCCCGCATTCTTCCACCGCCTGGAAGCACTCTTCCGGCGAGAGCTCGCGCTTCAGTACGTGCGCCGGATACTGAATTTTCCCGCAGCCCGCGCAGGCCAGGTTGCAGCGATATAGCGGCTCCAACATCAGCACCAGCGGATATTGCTTGCGGCCCTGGAATTTTTGTTTCAGGACGTAAGTCGCAACTGTCCATGCTTGGGATATAGGTACGGGCATTGCGTCCCCAGTCGAGCCTATCTTCGAAGTTAGATGCGAGAACTACCGCGACTGCTTACTGAAATCAGGTCGTTTATACCCTCTATAAACCCGCCCTGTCTTGAATCTCTAGTGTACCGGGAAAGCCTCCTGATCGGTACCCATTTCACCCGTGCTGAACCCCTGCTTCCTCCATGTAATGGCCAGCGGCATATACTTTTCCTGGCGTATCATCAACCCGGAGTATCGGGAGACGTTCTGAATCATGGCGCGTGCCAATCTGCTGTCTTTGTTCCATCTGTTCCTTCAGATCGGTCGCGACACCGCAGTGGTGCAAACGCAGGGTTATCGCCGCCAACGGCTGACTTACGCCGAACTGCGAAGCGATGCCCTCCACTGGAGCCGTGCGCTTGCTTCCTCCGGTATTCATCCCGGTGAACGCGTTCTCCTCTGGGGTCCCAACTCCGCCCAATGGATCGCCTGCTTCTGGGCCATTCTCCTTCGTGGTGCCGTTGCGGTGCCTATGGACGCGGCCGCCAGCCCGGAATTCGTCAGCCATGTCATCCGCGACTCGCAAGTAAAACTGATTCTCCGCGACTCGGCGCAGCCGGAGCCTCCGAATGGTGCACCAAGTCTGGTCTACGAGGGTCTGCGGCCAAACGCCGGGGAATCCGGCTTATCGCAAGACCTCACCGGCAATCCCGGCGACCATGCTGAGCGCAACGACATCGCCGAAATTCTATTCACCTCCGGCACCACCAGTGAGCCGCGCGGCGTTGTGCTCACTCACGGGAATTTCCTGGCGAATCTTGAGCCCATCGAAGAAGGCATTAATGAGCACCGTAGATACGCGCGCTGGTTTCACCCCGTAAGTTTCGTTTCTGCGGTTCCGTTGACCCACGTCTTCGGTCAGGTCATGGGTATATTCATCCCTCCTATGCTGGGCGCAACCGTGGTGTTCGAAAACTCCGCGATACCCAACGAAATTCTGCGTTCCATCAAACGGGAACGGGCCACCATCCTCATCGCAGTGCCGCGTATGCTCGATGCCGTACGCACCGCTGTCGAGCAGGAGATCGACTACCGCGGGTGGCGTCCCTGGTTCAACGCCGCCTACGCCGCAGCGGAAAAGGAATCCTTCCATCGCCGCGTCTGGCGCTTTCGCCGGCTGCATTCACGGCTGGGTTGGAAATTTTGGGCTTTCATTTGCGGAGGTGCGGCTCTTTCTCCGCAGACCGAAGAGTTCTTCAATCGAATTGGCTATGCGGTTGTTCAGGGTTACGGCATGACCGAAACTGCTTCGCTCATCAGTTTGAACCACCCCTTGCGCATTGCCGAAGGTTCCGTTGGGAAGATCCTTCCAGGCCGCGAGTTCCGCCTGGCCCCGGATGGGGAGATTCTGGTCCGCGGCGAAAATGTTTCCGCCGGTTACTGGGAAAAAGGCGCGCTTCGTTCCGCCAGCGAAAACGGCGGGTGGCTGCACACCGGTGATTTGGGCGAACTCGACGCCGAAGGCAACCTGCGCTTTCGTGGACGCAAGAAGAATGTGATCGTCACGCCCGCTGGTCTCAATGTCTATCCCGAGGACCTGGAATCCGCAATCCGCAAACAGCCCGGGGTCCGCGATGTCGTCGTCATCCCTCTGGAAATCGCGGGGAACGCCGAAGCCTGTGCCGTCTTACTTTTATCGAACGCCACTCTGACCGGCGAGGGGCGCGACTCGCCTCAAGACTACGCCCGCGCCATCATTGACGCCGCCAACGAGTCTTTGGCCGACTACCAGCGCATCCGCCGCTGGCTCGTGTGGCCGGAACCTGATTTCCCTCGCACTGCCACGGGCAAACCGCGCCTCCCCCTGGTCTCCTCACGAGCGGGTGAACTTCTTGGCGCGGCCGTTGATCATGCCCCCATACGTTCGAGTTCCCCCGATTCGTCGGAGGGCTCGCTGTTTTTGCCCTCCAATTTGAACGACCTGTCCTCGCTCGACCGCGTTGAGCTGCTTTCTTCCCTCGAGCATCGTTACAATGTCGAACTTAACGAAACGCAGTTCGCCAGCGCCAAATCCGCCACGGACATTCAACAACTCCTGTCGCAACCGTCGGCGCGCCGCTCCGATTTCGTCTATCCTAGTTGGACCCAACGTCTTCCCATCCATGTCATCCGCCTGCTGTTGTATTACCCGCTGAATTGGCCGATTACTTTTGTGCTTGCGCATCCTCGCGTGTATGGCCATCAGAACATCGCCAACCTGACAGGTCCGGCCTTATTCGTGTCCAATCACGTCACCCGCAAAGCCGACATCAACCTGATTCTGTATGCGCTGCCCGCGCGCATGAGCAATCGGCTGGCCACCGCTATGGGCGGCGAGAACCTGCGGAATTTCCGTCATCCGCCGCGCGAATGGTTCTTCGCCAAACGCTGGTTGTGGCAAATCGGCTATTTTCTGCTGGTAGCTCTTTTCAACGTATTCCCGCTTCCGCAGATGTCCGGTTTCCGAGAAAGTTTTCGTTTCGCGGGCGAATCGGCGGATCGCGGCTACAACATTCTGGTGTTTCCGGAAGGGATCGTAAACGAACGCGACACCGTGGATATGGCTTCTTTTCAGTCGGGCATCGGCCTGCTGGTCCAAAACCTGCGTCTGCCCGTGGTGCCGATACGCCTTGATGGACTCTGGAAAATGCGCAACGAAAAGCGCCATCTGGCCCGCCGCAACGAACTCACCGTACACATTGGCGCTCCCGTCAGCTTCCCACCCGAGACCCCGGCGGCCGAGATCGCCTCGCGCCTGCAATCCCTGGTGCAGTGCCTCTGATTTCGCCATTTCCATTGGGAGAACATTGAACTAAGCTGCCTGACCTCGCGTATCTCATTCGTCCATCAATTTGCCTTCAGGGGGTCTTATGCGCCACGGATTCGCACTGCTCATCCTGCTTGTTGGAATGCTCGCCACCGCTTTCGCCCAATCCGCGCAAGATCAAAACCCCCAATCAGGAGGTGCGCTCACCGGACGCTGGATTCTCACCGGCGACTATCTAGGCACCACACTGAACGCCACTATGGAACTCGAGCAGAAAGCCGACAAGCTCACCGGCAGTTTTGACGGCGACAAGCTCGAGGGCTCCCTCACCGGCAATTCCCTCCATTTCCTGGCCAAAGACGATCAGGGCGGTTCGGAAGACGGCACCGCGACTGTGCAAGGCGACACCATGACCGGAACAGTCACTTTCGTGGATGGCTCAAATCCGTCGCACCCCGTCACCATTCCCTTCAGCGCAAAACTCGGCACGCCCTATAAGCCCTCTGGAGCGCCCAAAACCCACGAATTCACTCCCACGGTCTTCTATCGCCAGTTCTCGCCTTTCAACAAACCGGTTCTGACGGTCAACCCCGGCGATAGCATTCACACCACCACCGTCGACGCTGGCGGAAACGACGAAAAAGGGGTCCCACGGGTCCTCGGCGGCAACCCTGAAACCGGGCCCTTTTACATCGAGTCGGCACAGCCCGGCGATACTCTGGTCGTCCACATCACCCGCCTACGTCTGAACCGTGATTGGGCCATGAGTGACGATGCCATCGTCCCCCGTGGGCTAGACAGCGATCTTGCGGCAAAAATGAAAGATGGGGGCAAAACGATCATCTGGCATCTGGATGTTGCTGGCGGCGCGGCTTCACCCGAAAAGCCCACCGAACACCTGACCCGTTACTCTGTGCCTCTCAAGCCGATGCTCGGCTGCGTTGCCGTCGCGACCGGATTAGCCAGTGCTCCGCCCAATACCGGCGACTCCGGCCACTACGGCGGGAACATGGATTTCAACGAGATCAGCGAAGGTAACACGCTCTACCTACCGGTGAACGTTCCTGGCGCAATGCTGTACGTTGGCGATGGCCACGCCGTTCAGGGTGATGGCGAGCTCAACGGCAATGCTCTCGAAACTTCCATGGACGTCACGTTCACCGTAGATGTGATTCATGGAAAGCGCGTGCGTGGTCCACGCATCGAATCGGCCACGCATATCATGGCTATGGGATTGGCCGGCTCACTGGACGACGCCTTCCGCGAGGCCACCGCGAATATGGCCGATTGGCTCACCAACGATTACAAGCTAACACCTTCGGAATTAGCCCAGGTCCTCGGCTCGTCGTCCGAATACAAGGTCAGCGAGGTTGCTGACCGCAACGCCGGCATCGTGATGAAGATCAACAAAGAACGTCTGCAGTCGCTCAGCCGGGCGAAATGAGCCGTCAGACCACCTAATCAGCGCCGACCTTCTTTCTCATGAAAAGCGCCGCTTGTGGGTTTTGGTTGTAGCGGTCGCAGTCCTCAAAACCCTTTCTGCGGTAAAACCGGGCCGCCGCCTTCATGTCCGCGGCCGTATCGAGATACAGCCACGCATATACACTTCTCCGCGCAAAATCCTCCAGCACGCTTAACAGCAAGTCCGAAACTCCAAGGCCTCTATAACTGGGATGCACGTACATTCGTTTGATTTCTGCGCAGCGAACCACTTCCGGAAGCCTTCTCAGCGCTACGCATCCGACCACCTCGCCGCCACTTTCCGCAAGCCGGATGCCCGCTCCATCCGCGAAGTACTCTCGTTCGAATTCATCCCGGTCTTCACGCACCTGAACCGAAGCCACCTCGTAGTATTCCGATACAATCCGGTAAGCTTGCGGAATCTGTGATACCCCCGCGCAATAAACCTTGAGACTCATCTTGCCCGATGCCCGACATAAGTCTCTCCACCGCGAAGCTCTGCAAAAGCTCCATATTGGCCATCTTGGCGACCGCTTTGTCGCGGTTTTCTTGCCGGCAAAGCCTCATTTTCTGTTCTATGGCAAAATAGTAGGTCTGTAGATACAAGCTATGTCGAATCGTGTGACACTCGCTCCTGAAAAGTCCGCGAAAGCCCCGCAAAAAGGACAACCCCGCAACGGCGCCGGACAAGCCGAACGCGACCGCATCTTTTACCTCTTCCGCCGCTGGGGCTTCTACGAAGCAGACCTCGACCCCTTGGGTCTTTTCACCCCGCTGAAATGCGCCGATCTGGAAGGACTCTCCGGTCAATATGCCGACGCGGCTCGCCGCATTTACTGCGGCAGCGTTGGCGTGGAGTTTCTGCACATTCCCGAGCTGGAGCGCCGCAATTGGGTCGCCGAGCGCATGGAAGGTTCCCAGCCCGAGGTCAATCAACGAAAAGTCCTGGAACGTCTGGTTCGGGCCGAGCTTTTCGAGCAAATTTTGCAGAGCCGTTATCTCGGCAGCAAGCGCTTCTCCCTGGAAGGCAACACCGCGCTCATTCCCTTACTTGATTCAATTCTGAACGCTGCCGGTGATCTGGGTGGCGTCGATTCGGTGATGGCCATGAGTCACCGTGGGCGCTTGAACGTTATGGCGCACATCGCGTGTAAGCCGATCCACGACGTGGTGGCTGGGTTCGAAGATGTAGATCCCCGCAGCGTCCTCGGCGCAGGGGACGTGAAGTATCACGTTGGCGCCACTGGCGCGTACACCACCGTGTCGGGCCAGAACCTGAACATTCACTTGGTTTCGAATCCCAGCCACCTGGAAGCGGTTGATCCTGTCGCTATGGGCCGCACTCGAGCCAAACAGACCCGTCATGGTGTGGATGGAGCGCATATCGACCGCTCGCCCAAAATTCTAAATAAAGTTTGGGGCATCGTGATGCACGGCGACGCGGCGTTTGCCGGTCAGGGTATCTGGGCGGAGACGCTCAACCTTGCCGATCTGGCGGCTTATACCGTTGGCGGATCGATCCACATCATCGTCAACAATCTCCTGGGCTTCACTACCGAGCCGGTCCAGGAACACTCTTCCCGTTACGCTTCGAGTATCGCGCGGCGCCAAAGCGTGCCCATCTTCCACGTCAACGGGGAAGATCCGGATGCGTTGGTGCGTGTCGGCCAGATCGCCGCTGAATATCGCGCCAAATTCGGTTCCGATGTGGTCATCGACCTGATCGGTTATCGCCGTCACGGCCACAGCGAGGTGGACGATCCCACCATCACCCAGCCGCGCCTGTACGAGCGCATTCGTCAGCACGCGCCGTTATGGAAGATCTACGCAGAACGCATTGGGGTTGACGCCGGGCCTATCGCCGAAACCGTAAAAAAGGAATACGAGGAAGAGCAGCGCAAAGCCGCCAAGCTCACCAAGATTCCAGCGCTCCGCAAACTGCCGGATTATTGGTCTCCCTACAACTACGGAAAATACAATCCGGCGTTCGAGGTCGATACCGGTCTCAGCCGGGAAAAGATCGCGGAAATCTCCGCCGGACTGGTGCGCACTCCCTCGGATTTCCACGTGCATCCCAAAATCGTGAAATTGCTGGAACAGCGCGCGGAAATGGGTCAGGGCAAGCGTCCCATCGACTATGGCTTCGCTGAACTTCTGGCCTATGGCTCGCTGGTCCTCGAAGGCAACCCGGTTCGCCTTACGGGCCAAGACTCGCAACGGGGCACGTTCAACCAGCGTCACGCCGTTTTGATCGACACGCAAACCGAACAGGACTATTTGCCTTTAGCGCATCTCTCGCCCGATCAAGCCTTCTGCGAAATCTACAACTCTTCGCTCTCCGAGGCCGCGTGCCTGGGCTTCGAATATGGTTTCTCACGCGACTATCCGGAAGGCCTGGTTCTTTGGGAAGCGCAGTTCGGGGACTTCGTGAATGGCGCGCAGGTCATCATCGACCAGTTCATCAGCGCCAGCGAAGACAAGTGGGGACTGCCCACCGGCCTGGTTCTACTGCTGCCTCATGGCTATGAAGGCCAGGGGCCCGAGCACTCCAGCGCCCGCATCGAACGCTTCATGCAGCTGGCCGCCGAAGGCAACATGAACATTTGCCAGCCCTCTTCCGCGGCTCAGTATTTCCATCTGTTACGCCGCCAAGCCCGCCGCCTGTGGCGCAAACCTCTGATCATCTTCACTCCCAAGAGCATGCTCAGGCATCCTGACGCCAGTTCTCCTATCGAAGACTTCGAGCGCCCACGGTTCCTGACTCTGGTTCCCGACCCCGAGATCACCGATGCGAAAGCGATTCTGCTGGCCAGCGGCAAAGTCGGGCACGAGCTGCGCGCCGAACGCCGCCGTCGCAAAGACAACAGCACCGCGGTATTTTTCCTCGACCAGCTTTATCCGCTTCCCAAAACGGAAATCGCCGCGGCCATCGAAGCTTATCCCAACGTCCGCGAAATTGTTTGGGTTCAAGAGGAACCCGCCAACATGGGCGCTCTTTTCTACGTCCTTCCGCGCCTGGAGCGCATTGCGCAGGCCAAAAACCTGAGTGTCCGCACGGTGAAGCGTTCGGCCAGCGCCAGCCCGGCTACGGGCTCCGCCAAAGCCCACGAATTGGAACAGAAAACCCTGCTCACCCTGGCTTTCGCTACCACGCCCAATTCCTGAGTTACATCCCGTCCGGGCTGCAACCCAACCACGGGTCGCGGGTCATGGTCCTGCAGAAGTTCTCCGGATTTCTCACTCAATCTTCTTCAGCTCCACCGATGGTGCGTGCCACGTCACCGGGTCCCCTTGCGCCCCACGACTGTAGTTCAGCACGTCCAGGTGCTCGGCCATCACCTTGATCAGCACGAGGTTCTTGAACCCAGGAAATGCCGTATCCCAGTAGGCGCGTTTGCGCCTGATCATCTCGGCTCGGTCGTCCACCAGAACTGCCCTGCCGGTAATCGCAACGTAGCCGGTGGCTTGGGCGTGGTTGGCATAATAGAGCGTTACGCGCGGATCACGCCGGATCTGCTGAACCTTTCGAGTCAGGGTGCTGGTCGCGATCCAGACGCTCATGTCTTCTTCTGGAGGAAACGGATTCACGGTTCTTACCTGCGAACGTCCCTCCTCGTCTTGCGTGATGAGCGCGCAGTATTGCTGGCCCGCCATGATTTCGCGCGCTGCTGCAATCAACTCGGTGCGGCTGAGCTGCGCCGGAGGTTTTTCCTGCGCAGTGTCGGTGGGAAGCAGTTCTGGGAAATTGGGAATGATCAGCCCAGCTGCAGCGCCCGTGACCGTCTTCTTCAGGAACTCTTTGCGATTCATCGCTTGCTCCTTCGCATATCGCCAACAAAGCCTTTTTCGTGTGAGTACTTGATGCTAGTGGCTGGGACAGGCGCTGCACAGTGTATTGATCACAAGCGCTCGTGATCTGTAGCGTGAGCGACCTTTGACCAGCGCGCATTTTGCGGAGCGATTAAGTCGTCCACATCGACGAGACCCAGACTCTACTCCCAAGATGGTGACCTTGGCTTACATCTTGATCAAAGCGTCAGTCGGAAACTGAGCCACTACCCAACCACGCGGCTCGTTGACATCGCACTTCCCCTGGCCTACCATGCCCCTGCTTCCCCGAGCGCTTCAGGCCAACCCAGGAGTACAACGATGGCGGACTGGATGTATGTGCAGGAGAATCCTGCCGAGCAGTTGGCGCAACTCCATTTCTTTTCTCTCGTCAAACACCAGGCGGGCGGCGACATTGCTTTTCGCATCACCATAAAAGAGTTTGCCTCTCCACCTCCCGGCCAGCGCCTGCGCTTTTTCGCGGAAGCGGACAAACCTGTGAATCAGAAGACCGCTTCGTTCATCCCGTGCGGGTGGGGCAACACGCTGTTCAATGCCCTCGGCGACTGCATGCGCTTGATCCGGCAATTCCCTTATGAAGAGGACGAGCAGTCGCAAACGCAGTCGCAATCTGCGTGACGGCCCCGAAATCTTCCACTGTAATCTCAAAACGGAGTCCCATCGTGATTCTCAATGTCCTCAAAACCACACCCAAACAGGGCGTAGCCATTCTGGAATTGAGAGGGAGTATCCATTCCGGCCCGGACTGCCGGCGCGTCGAGCAGGAAACCGAAACGCTGATCGGCTCCAAGGAAAAGTTCGTCATTTTCGATCTTTCCGGGGTTACTCACATCGACAGCGCGGCCATCGGCTCTTTTGTCCGCTGCTTCTCCCGGCTTAAGAGTTCTGGAGGTTATCTTCGCCTGGCGGGCTGTACCGGCATGATCGAGGCCAGCATAAAACTGACCCAGCTTCACAAAGTGCTGGAGCTTTACCCCAACACCGCCGCCGCCGCTGAAAACTATCCCTTCGGCGGCTAACCGCTATTTTGTTACTGTTTTACCGGCAAATTGGCGTGCACCAGTGCTGCCATGGCTTCCACGGTGTCCAATTGCCCTTTCTTGAACTCTCCGCTGCCGATGTGCACTCCGAACTTCTTTTCGAAAAACAGCAAAAGGTCCACGACGTCCATCGAATCAATCCGGCCAGTATTTAAAAGCGAGCAGGTGTCGCTGAATGGCGTGCGATCGTCCTTTTCTTCCAGAACCTCGGCTAAATGCGCGCGGATTTCCGCCTTGTAATCCATACGGTCCTCCCTAGCTCAGCAAGAACAAGTGTCCCAGAAAGCGCAAATGCTCGACCAGTGGATAGTTGCGATCAGTTGTCGAGAAAATGCCTAGTAAACAATAGAACAGCGACGTGAAAATCGCCGGCCGCAGCGTGCTTCGAAAAAATCCCTGGGATGGATCGGGCCGTCCGCGCCTCCGCGAGAGGGAAATCGCGGTAGCCAGCACCACGGTGTAGAAGAAGAACACCTGAAAGGTCTTGATGCTTTGCCACAAGCCGTGCGCCTGGATGTACCAGAGGTCGCGGGTGAAATGATAGTAGGCGTTGCCTAGGCACGCTGCGGCGAAAATCCCGATGGTCACGCGCCATTTGCCCAGGCGGGCCGGCAAGCGCAGAAATGTCGGAAAGAAGAAGAAATAGACCAACAATTCCTTGTAATAAAAATAGTAACGGTTGAAAAACTCCGCCACCGTCGTCGACGACAACGGCCGGTAGGTATTCCGCAAGGCGTCGAATCCCGCCATCCGGCAGCACGCTACGATTCGATGGCTCCATACCGAGATCACAATCAGCTTCTCGAAGTAGTAGAGGATCAACGCCGTCCAGCACACGTACCACGGCAATGGCGTATGCAACGCGCTTAGATACAGCGCCCTTTGAAAGGGCGGGATCCGCAGGTAATCGTGGCAGAACCAGTTGTAGGCACCCAGAAACAGCGACAGCAGTTCCGCCCAGAGCAGAAGTTTCAGCCCTTT
>Ga0187782_10001886_pt1 | contig 15422 bp, 11 predicted proteins | sample 0715_SJ02_MP15_2_FD_132454 | JGI IMG/M metagenome (GOLD analysis project Ga0187782, IMG submission 132454) | Tropical peat soil microbial communities from peatlands in Department of Meta, Colombia - 0715_SJ02_MP15_20_MG | ecosystem: Environmental > Terrestrial > Soil > Wetlands > Peat | place...
CGTGGATGGTCGCGTACACACAAACGGCCTTGAGAATTTCTGGTCGTTGCTCAAGCGCGGCATTTTGGGAACCTACGTTTCGGTTGAGCCGTTTCATCTTTTCCGCTACCTTGATGAGCAATCATTCCGTTACAACAACCGCAAAGACATGCATGACGGTCAACGCTTTGCGCTTGCCATGAGCCAAATGTTCGGCAAGCGTCTCACCTATGACCAACTCACGGGCAAGAGTGATTCGCCTCACCACGAAACGACAGGGGCGCGGGAAACACAAGTCCCGTTCTAGTCCTTGTCGGTACGCTTCGACTTCCGCGAATTAGCAGCCTTCTTGGGCTGATTTTTCGCTTTTAGCACGGCGCTCTTGGGAACTTTGAAGAGCGATATCATTCCGCGTTCAAAATTCTCTGCTGCTTTCGACCCTTCGACATATTCAGGCTGTTTCATGTGTGCATTGTATTCGGTAAAAAGCCAAATCTCGCCTTGTCGAATAGGAGTTTGAATTCTTGGGAGCGTTCTTCCTCGCCATCTTTATATCGAACCGTCAAGGTATATTCATCCTGCTCTGGCTCTGGACTCGTATCTTGGACGAAGTGTAAAAGAAGTTCACCCCACCCGAGATAGCCGTGAACCTTGGATTGATAACGATTGCTCTCATCCATTACTTCGTATGCCATCGATTTCTGTACGGGCGGATTCACATAAGGGAGAGAACCAAAACAGAGAAACCATTTACCTCGCTTTGATGGGATCGGATCAAAGCGCACATCGGTCGGAATTCTTCCGCTCAAGTGCTGCAACGAAAAATGAACGGGCGTATTTTTATTAGCCGCTTGTTCATTCCAATCTTTCATGCCAAAAAAACTCACAACGTTCAGTCCTATACGAGGATAATCGGCTGCATATTTCTGCAATTCTCCATCTAGCTTTTTCCATGCATCATATTGAGCCACAAACATGAGGAAAACGGTAGCCGCGCCTGTCACCCATGCTGTGCACACCACGAGCTTTGCCGCAAGTGACGGATCACTTTTCACCCACGCCGCCCCTACGACAGAGGCAATCGCAATCACCGCCAACACCGGCCCAGCTATATGGTCTCCCCAGAGCTTGAGCGTCATCGCCAGATACCTCTTAAGCGGACGCACACTAGGAGTAAGCATAACGACAGTATGCCGCAGAATTCACATGTGAGACAAGTATATATTTGCCCTAGTAAGGGCCGATGATGCCCCCGATCGCACGGCTGGCGGGCGAGGTCTCGTCCTGAGCCTGCGGAAGGGACATCCGCGCCGTATCGTGAGCGTCGAGCACGTCGAGATATTTGAGTCCGGACCCCGTATTGAACAAGACCACCGTATCTTCGAGGTCGAAGAATCCGCTGGCCAGCAGCTTCCTGTAGGCGGCCAGAGATGCCGCTCCCTCGGGCGCGGCAAAAATTCCCTCCTGCTTTGCCCAATGGCGTGTGCATTCCAGAATCTCCTCGTCGGTCACGGCCAGCGCCACTCCGCCACTTTGCTTGATGATGTCGAGAATCATATAGTCCCCGTAAGGCTTGGGGACGCGGAGGCCTGAGGCCAAAGTATCGGCATGGTCCCACATCTCGACCCCGGCCCGCCCTTCATCCCATGCTTTAACAATGGGGGCGCATCCGGCAGATTGTACGCTGATCATCTGCGGCCGCTCGGATCCGATCCAACCCAGTTTCTCCAGCTCGTCGAAAGCTTTCCACATGCCCAGCAGGCCAACCCCGCCACCGGTGGGGTAGATGATGCCTTGGGGAAGTTTCCACGCGAGCTGCTCGGCCAGTTCGTAGCCCATGGTTTTCTTGCCTTCGACGCGGTAGGGCTCTTTGGTAGTGGAAACGTCAAACCATCCTTCGCGCGCCCACTGCGGTTTCTCTTTCAGCTCGGCGATTTTGCGCGCGCAATCGGAGATCAGGCCCTCAACCAGCGTGACCTGCGCGCCGTAATACTGGCACTCGATGCGGTTGGCCATGGGCACATCTTGCGGCATGAAGATGTGGGCTTCCAGGTGGGCGGCGGCAGCGTAGGCCGCCAGTGCTCCCGCTGCATTTCCCGCCGAAGGGATGGCAAGCTTCTTCAATCCGAAGTGGCGGGCCATGGTGACGGCCACGGAGAGTCCGCGAGCTTTGAACGAGCCGGTGGGATTCAAGCCTTCGTCTTTGATGAAGGCGTTGGGATATTCGCGGCTCGCCAGCATGGGAGTGAATCCCTCGCCGAGCGTGACCGGCGCAGCATGCGGCAGAACTGCATCATATCGCCACATGGTGGGAGCCAGCGCCAGAAGCGATGCCGGCGTAAAGCTTTTCTTGATGGAGTCGAGGTCGTAGCGCGCGTAGAGAATACCACCGTCCTTGGGACAAACCGTTTGAGGGCGATCGGCAGGATAGTGCTCACCACAGCGCGTGCATTCGAGATGAATCAGGCGGGGCACGGAGAGAGTTTAGCACCCCGTAACGTGCAAGAGGACCCTTCCGGGTCCTCTTGCTTCGCCAGCATGACAGGAATTCTGCGACTTCTTACTTCGCGCTCTTCTTGGCTTGCTTCGAAGGCGGCACTACGCCCTTCTCAGGCCGTTCCTTCTCGATCGGATCGGAGAAGTGGTGCAGTGGTTTGTCTTTAGCCGAAGAGAACTGTGGCCCGGTTACTGCTATGGTCAGGTTCTGCGCGGTGTATATGGCCTCGTTGAACTTCGTGCCGGACTTCGCGTAGGCAACCGCGAAGACTCCATGCGGCACTCCGCTGTTGAAAGCCGTGGCAATGTAGTCGCCCACCATCAGGCCATTCTGCGAGTTGGGCAGCCAGCTGAGCTGCATCGGCCCGGCGAGCGTGGTAGGAGATCCCCAGGTCGATCCCCCGTTGCCAGACGAGATGTAACCGACGTACAGCTGGCAGGTTGCTTTCGTGCAGCTGGTGTTCGAGTAGTAGTAATAGTGGATCGCGACGTGCGCCCCTGAACCGGAGGTGGTGGGATCGATGCCGATTCCCGGGATGAAATGATCCACGGTGCTAGTGACCGGATCGATGGGTACGCGCGTCACGGCGGACCAAGTTGTGCCGTTGCTCGAGGTGCTGTAAACCAGATCGTTCGAATTGCACTTGCTGCGGAAGCGGCAGTCCTCCCACACCACCCAGACGGTTCCTGCGCCATCAATCGCAGCTGAAGGCAGCGGGCCGCTGCGAATGCCGCCCTCATCGATGTGATATTGAATGTTGGAAACTGTGACCGGTGCGTTCCAGGCCGCGCCGCCGTTGGCTGAGGTGTAAGCGGAGATTCCCGAAGTTTCAATCGGCACGACCACAGTCCCGTTGGGCTGTACCAACGGCTGGCCGCCGATGCCGATGGCGCGGTTGGTCAGGGCTTGCCCGGTACTCCAAGTGGTGCCCCCGTCGGTCGATGTGCTCATCATGATTTCGTCGCCGGCGTCGGGATTGTCCCATTCGACATAGCAGTTCCCATAGTAGGGGCTGGTAGAGCTGTTATCGCACACGATCCAGCTCTTATCGGAGCTGACCACATTCGGTCCGACTCCGACCGGATCATTCCAGGTGAAACCACCATCAGTCGAACGGCTCACGACCACAGCCGGAGTTTCAGCGCTGTAGGAGATCGGCAGTGTCTCGATCATCCACACGTTGTATTTGGCGCTGTAAGCCACGGCGGGATCGCTGGCCGCGGAATAGGGGCCGTTGCCATTGCCGACGGTCAGTCCGGGCAAGAACCCATTGGACCAGGTGGCGCCGCCATCGGTGGAAGTCGACCACCCGATTGCCGTCGCTCCGCCGGGAGCGATGCGGCCGGTCTGAAACGCCGAAACCAGCGTGGAACCCCATGCCAACACATGCGGCTCAACCTCGGTGGCATGCTGGCCGGGAGGCACCGTAAACGGATCGGAGCTGATCTGAGTTATGGTGACTTGCGCCGGCGCGGCTACGACCGCAAGGCAAAGGCCGAACGCCATCAGGCAGGCAACCAGCGAAAAAGAAGACAGGCTGCGGGAGACACGATTCATCGGACTTGTCCTCGAATGGGGAAAGTACTTTACTGAGATAATTCGCCGAATGGCAGGGCACTCACGTACGTCAACGACCTGGAAAAACGACCGGCGGTAGTTGTTACCGCGTTCGCGAAGATAGCGCGGAATCCAGTCGAATGTCAATGTGAACTGTCTTGCAACGTGGGCGTGCTTCGACGGCCACTGGCTTCGGACCGATGGCAGGGCGAACCCCGATGCATAGCTCCTTTGGCCCGCACAGAAAACGCGACCTCATAATGACAGGCTTCGAAGATTATTTCGTCGGCGAAATAGGGTGGTTTGGCACGAACGAGGTGGCGACCTCGTCGGTGTGAATTTCCTTCCAGCCGGCGCTCTGCCGGAGAATATTGGCCAATGCAGACTCCTTGGGAACAAGCACATATTGAGCCGGGTGCTGCTCCAGGAACTGCTGCCAGCCGGGCTCGACCCGAACCATCTTCAGATAAGACCTCAGGAATTGCTCACCGTAAAAATCGTGCCGGTCATCGACAACGACTTGCACTCGCGGATAGAGCGCGTAAATCAGATAGCCGCCCCAGGAATCAAGGCTGAGCACAGGACCCTGGGCATGTTCCTTTTCCAGATAGCTCACCGCCGCTACCGGAAAGCGCTGGGCGTCAAAATGGGTGTTCATCAGGGTTCTTCCGCCCAGTTGGATATTCGGTGCCGCAATCCAGACAACGAGCACTGTGGCTGTCACCGGCCAGAGATGTCCGCGTAGCTTTAACTCAATCGCCGTCATGCGCTGGAGAAAATTTGCCTGTTCCCCCGGCCGAGCGCTTCCCCACCCCGATCTGCCTGCATATTCTTCCATGGCGTGCGCGAGCCACGGACCAATAGTCAGAACCAGCAGGAGCGATGACACCGGGATATTCCGCGAGGCGTAAAGGCCTGAGCTGGCGGCGAACAGCACGATCAGTGGACCAGTCACGCCAGCTTGACGGCGTTTCGCCGCCAAGGCGAGCAGCGTAAGCAGCAACAATCCCGCAAAGCATTTCTGCGCCACGTAATGAAAGTTGGGAGATTGAAATTCGTCGATGTGATCCATCAAAAAGCGATTCGACAGATAGCGGTAGATGTGAACGTGGAGTCTGAACCCGTGAGGGTTCACCAGCGTCGCTGTGGCGCAAAGAAGAGCGGCCACTGTGAGGGCCCGCGCACGCTGGCCCGCGCGGATCTTCTGCAAAATATCAGCGAAGCGATCCGCGTCCGGCCGCCATCGCCGCCAGGCAGCGCAGACCCAATAAATCGCTAACAGGGCGAAGCCGGTCAGAAATCCACCATGCACATTCACCCATACCAGCATCAGCAGCGGCAGCAGCCACAACAGGCGTGTCTGAGGCGCAGGTTGCAAAGCCGGCTCCGGCTGCGGACTTAGCGAATTTTCTTCGCTACGCTCCAGAACGTAGAACCACGCGACCGTAAACAGCCAACTCACCACGTGTGGCCGCGCGAAAAAGTGGATCATCGAAGCCGACGCCGCCAACAAAACCAGAACCAACGCAACCAATACATTCGCGCCACGCCGCACCAGCAACCAGAAGGTCCAGGAAAACACGCCCGCGATAATGACTGCAGTCAATACGACCACTCCGTTCAGTCCAGCCACTCGCTCCAGCCCTCCCACCGCAACGTCATAGAGCCACTCCCAAGCGAACCAGGGCTGGCCGTGCATACTAGAGGAAAACGGATCGACCCGCGGGATGGCGCGATCCGCCAGGATGATCTGCCCAGTACGAATGTGCCAGCCGATCCCAGCATCGCCCAGCAAACGAACGGAAAGTGCGGTGAGCGTCAGCACCGCGAGCAGAGCGATGAAAATCAAATCGGCAGCCGATGGAATCACCCACCGCACCCATGCGGGATGCAAATCCGCAGCCGATCTTCTTGAGCCGATAGCCATCGCGCCTGAATCTTATAGAGGGAGACCATGAACAGCAAGGCTGGGGTTCAATCCGGACATCGCGTGCTCATCGTGGGAGCCGGATTTGGTGGGCTGAACGCCGCAGAAGCTCTTGCTGACACGCCGGTGCGCGTCACTGTAATCGACCGCCGTAATCATCACACGTTTCAGCCTCTGCTCTATCAAGTCGCCACCGCCGGACTTTCTCCCGGCGAAATCGCCGCGCCGATTCGCTCCATTCTGCGGCATCAAAGGAACATTGAAGTTCTGCTGGCGGAAGTCACCGGCTTCGACCTGGAACGGCGCCTGGTTCTGACAGCCACAGGGAATGAAGAGCAACAAGTTCCCTATGATTTCCTCATCGTGGCCGCAGGCGCTAGCCACGCTTATTTTGGCCATGACGAATGGGAATCACTCGCGCCCGGCCTCAAGACTATCGAGGATGCTCTGGAAATCCGGCGGCGCATTCTGCTGGCCTTCGAACTGGCGGAAAGGCAGGCTTTCGCGGGAGAATCGCCGGGGCCGTTGAATTTTGTGGTTGTGGGCGGGGGGCCAACGGGAGTTGAACTCGCCGGAACACTGGCCGAAATCTGCCGCCATGCGCTCGCCCATGATTTTCGTGCGATTGATCCGCGCCGCGCACGCATTCATCTGATCGAAGGCGGCCCGCGAGTGCTTCCCTCCTATCCTGAAGATCTGTCGCGAAGGGCGCTGGAACAACTGCAACGGCTGGGTGTGGAGGTTCTTACCTCGACAATGGTGACGAAAGTCGGCCCCGCCGCGATTTATATGGGCGAAACGCAGATGGAAGCGGCCGTCGTTCTCTGGGCCGCAGGTGTCGCAGCCTCTCCATTGGGAGGAAAGCTGGGCGTGCCAGTGGATCGGGCCGGACGCGTGCTGGTGCAGCCGGATCTCAGCCTTCCGGGACATCCAGAAGTCTTCGTCATCGGCGACCTCGCCGCCCTTAGAGATGAGTGTGGAAGATGGTTGCCGGGAGTCGCCCAGGTGGCCATCCAGCAAGGCAAATTTACCGCGAAGTTGATTCGCGCGCAGACAAGGATGGAGCGGCCCTCCGGTCGGAATGCTTTTCGCTATCACGACAAAGGTAGCCTGGCCACGATCGGCCGCGCCGCTGCGGTGGCAGAGTTCGGCAAGCTTCACATCTCGGGCTTCATCGCGTGGCTGACATGGCTATTTGTGCACATTTTCTTTCTGATCGGGTTCCGCAACCGCGTACTGGTCTTTGTTCAGTGGGCGTGGTCGTACTTCACTTATGAGCGGGGAGCGCGCCTGATCACCGGCAGCACCGATCTTCCCGGCTGGAGGAGCGCAGGCACGGGAAGGCAGACCGGCGCCCAGCAAGAAATCTCCGCTGCGGCCCACAAATAAGAGTGACAATATAGTTGTGTAACACCGGGATTCCGGCCTTACGGATGTTTTATGAAATGGCGCGCAATGCAGCGAATTCTTCTCGGCCTCATGGCAGTTCTGTTGTCCACCTCCGCCGGCTTCGCGGAAGTTCTGAAGATCGCGGTCAACGACACGATCCAGCCCATCAGCGAGGAATACATCGCCCGCGCCATCGACGAAGCCGCACGGCGCAATGCTCAGGCGGTTTTGATCGAGATCAACACGCCCGGAGGGCTGGTCGAGTCGACCCGGCACATCATCGAGAAGATCACGGCGTCGCAGGTACCGGTCATCATTTACGTTGCCCCCACGGGCAGCCGCGCGGGTTCGGCGGGAATCTTCATTCTGGAAGCCGGCGACGTGGCCGCCATGGCTCCCGGCACCAATGCCGGCGCAGCCCATCCTGTGCTGATTTTCGGGCCAACCTCAGTGAAGCCCGACGACGAGATGAAGCAGAAGATCGAAAATGACGCCGCGGCGCTGATGCGCTCGGTGGTTTCCCGGCGCGGCCGCAACGTGGAGCTGGCGGAAAGCGCCGTGCGCGAATCGAAGTCGTTCACCGACCAGGAAGCGCTCGCGCAGCATTTGATCGACTATGTGGCGTCCAGCGAGAGCGATCTTTTTCGCCAGCTCGAGGGAAAGACCATCAAGCGGTTCAACGGCCAGGAGGTCACGCTGCATCTTTCTGGCCAGCCCATCGTGCCGTTTGGCATGACGTTGAAGGAACAGATACTCAGCTATCTGATGGACCCGAACCTGGCCTTCATTCTGCTTGCTATCGGGGCGCTGGCGCTCTACGCCGAGTTCAATCATCCGGGAGCGGTGGTGCCGGGAACTGTGGGCGTAGTTTTCATTCTGGTAGCGGCGTTTGCCCTCAACCTGCTGCCCACACGATTTGCCGCGCTGATCCTCATTCTGGCTGCGTTTGCCCTTTTTGCCGCCGAAGCCAAGTTCGCGACGCACGGCGTACTTACCGTCGGCGGCATCGCTCTGCTCACGCTCGGAGGCCTGCTGTTGGTCGATTCGCCCATTCCCGAAATGCGCGTCCACCTGTTGACGGCGCTGGCGGTCAGCATTCCCCTCGGCCTGATCACGGCATTTCTGATGACCATTGCTCTCAAAGCGCGCCGGAATAAGCAGGTCTCGGGCGCGCAGGGGTTGATTGGAGAAACCGGCACCGCACAAACCACGCTGGCGCCGCGGGGGAAGATTTTCGTGCATGGTGAACTGTGGGATGCAGTCTCTTCGAGCGATGTGGCCGCCGGACTGACGGTGGTCGTGAGGCGGGTGGATGGGCTGGTGCTGACGGTTGAGCCTGTGACCGAGGCGAAACCTGCGTCGGCGCCCGCGATCTCCGGTTAATCCATTCAAAGCACTGACCACAGAGCACACCGGGGATCACAGATAGAATCTGCGTTTGCGCGGCGGTTGATCAGTACACCACCTCTCTTTGCGAATTCCGCTCTGCGTGCTTCCCGCTGCGTTACAATCCGCCATAGGAGCGATCTGCTTCGAGAGCGGAGGCGGATATGGAAAGTATTGGAATAGGATTTGGCGGGATTGTCGCCATCATCGTCGCTTTGTATGTGCTAAGTTCCATCAAGATTCTCGCCGAGTACGAACGAGGCGTCATCTTCCGGCTGGGGCATTTATTGAGCCGAGCCAAAGGTCCGGGCGTGATTCTGGTATTTGCGCCGATTGACCGCATGGTGCGGGTTTCGCTGCGGCAGGAGGCGCTCGAAGTTCCGCCGCAGGATATCATCACCCGCGACAACGTCACCCTGAAAGTCAATGCGGTTATTTTCCTGCGCGTGATCGAGCCCAACAAAGCCGTGGTCGAGGTCTCCAACTACGTCTATCAAACTTCGCAATTTGCCCAGACAACCCTGCGCTCGGTGCTGGGCGAGCAGGAGCTGGATGAGCTGCTTGCGCATCGCGACAAAATCAACCTGCGCCTGCAAACCATTCTTGACCAGCACACTTCCCCGTGGGGCGTGAAAGTGGTCAGCGTTGAGGTGAAGCAGGTCGATCTACCGGAATCGATGCTGCGCGCCATGGCCAAGCAGGCCGAAGCCGAGCGCGAAAAACGGTCGAAGATTATTCACGCCGAAGGCGAGTATTCAGCCGCGCAGCGCCTGGTTGACGCCGCGCACTTGCTGGCCACCGAGCCGGTCAGCGTGCAGCTGCGTTATTTGCAGACGCTGACCGAAATCGGCGTCGAGAAAAATACCACCGTCATTTTCCCAGTGCCGGTGGACTTTTTCTCAGGATTGCAAAAGTTGATGGCCAAGGCCGGAGAAGATGCGGCGCCGGGGGCAAAGCCGGCCTAGGAATTGATGCCGGGCTTCGAGCAGGAACTGTTAGTTCGGAGATTCGCTGCGAGCAAAACACTCGTCGGCAATAAGAGCCTGTAACTGACCGGGCCGCCGAGGATGCGCAAAGCTCGCAAAGAAACTGTCGTATTGGGGTGAGGTGCGCAGCGTTTATGGAAGCGTCGCAAGATACTGAAATCACGTTAGGCACAGCCAAACTGCTGGGTCTGTTTTTTGGCCTGGTGATGATCTGCGCCGTCTTCTTCTCGCTTGGCTACACCCTCGGCCGCAAGTCGGAACCGGGGTTGACCGCAACCGCCGGCACAACGACTCTGCCCGCAAGTCCAAAAGCTGCCAGCCCATCGGCTCAACCGGCAGTGCCCATGACCTTCTACAAATCGGTCGAGCAGAAAGACGCCAACCCACAGCTGACCCCGGTCGCAGACAGCAATTCCAGCCCTGACGCCACGACAGCGGCGTCTTCGCCCAGTGCATCTCCGGCGCAGTCATCGCCGAGCCCCAATCTTCCTGATCCGATGACGCTGCCGACCGCTAGCTATTTTGTGCAGGTCGCCGCCGTCAGCAAACCGGACGACGCCGACGCCCTAGTCGAGGCTCTGAAGAAAAAACAATATGCCGCCTTCGTCGCTGCCAATTCTTCCACCGACAAGCTGTTTCACGTGCAGGTTGGACCCTTCAGCGATATCAAGGAAGCCGAAGCCACACGCTCGCGCCTGATCAACGACGGCTACAACCCCATCCTTAAGAAGTGATGCGCGAAGCATGGTCATGACCACGCCGCCCCTGGATCAAAAACTTCATGCCATCGCCGATCCGACGCGGCGGCGCATTCTGGCGGTGCTCAAGCAAGGCCGCAATGGCGCAGTCCAGTCTGCAATCAATGCTCCGAATGCCGGGTTCTGCGGCGGCGATATCGAAGAGCGCGTCCGGCTTTCACAATCCACGATTTCTCATCACATGGCCATCCTGACCAAAGCCGGGTTGGTGGATGTCGTCAAGCGAGGCCAGTGGCGCTGGTACCAGCGGAACGAGAAGGCGCTCCGCCAGTTGGTCAAGGGGTTGCGGGCACAATTGTAAGGCAGCGGAGCACTTTCAGCGCCGCGTAAAGCCTGGAGACCTGCGGTTAGGATTGGGACCACTGCCGGAACGAGTCTAGCCTTCCGCCCCAGCTCCGGCCGCTTTCGCCTTTTGCAGCAGGCGCCGGGCCTGTGAGATCAGCTCGGCAACTTCGAAGGGTTTTGCCAGGCAGGGTACGTTGTTCTCGTGGAGAAATGCCCGGCGGTCGTCCTGCTCCACGCCATGAGAGAAGGTAAACAGCACATGCTTCTCCAAGTCGGAGCAATTTTGTTTGATCCAGATATAGGCTTGCTGGGCGTTCCAGTCCGCGGCCATTTGGCCGCTCATGATCACCGCATCGAACGGTTCGGATAGCAAACGCGTTCGCACCTCTTCACTGCTCTTAGCCGTCACTACTTCAGCCCCCGCGCCGCTCAGCACGTCTCGCTCGAACTCCAGCACCGCTTCTTCTTCCTCCACCAAGAGCACGCGGCCCTGGATGGCACCGTCGCGCTTGAGAGGAGAGACGGGGGCTGGCTCCGGCTGCACTCCTGCTGCCGTCACCCTCGGCAGCCGTACTTCGATGACCGCTCCACCTTCGGCGGCGTTGTGTGCGGTGATATCGCCGCCGTGCTCTTTCACGATGCCGTAACAGATGCTCAATCCCAGGCCGGTTCCTTTACCCACACCCTTGGTGGTGTAGAAGGGATCGAAAATCCGCTTGGGATCTTTGATTCCCGGCCCGTCATCGGCAAACTGGGTGCAAACATCCCCGCGCTCGCAGTGCACACGAATTCGTAATTTTCCCGACCGTCCCGTCTCCAGCACGGCGTCCAAAGCGTTGTTGATAATATTCAGAAAGACCTGCTCCAACTGGTGGGCATCGGCAACCACGATGGCGGGCTCCGGTCCCAGATCTTTCTCGATGGCGATGCTGTTGACCCGGAAATCGTAGTCGCGCAGGGCGAGGGTATCTTCAACCACCTTGCGGATATCCACCTCGCCGCGCTCCGGTTTTCGCTGGCGCGCAAAGGAAAGCAGATTCTGCACCACCCGGTGAGTGCGCTGCGCCTGCTTGAACATTTTGCCGACATAATCCCGCGCGCGCTCGTTTAATCCTTCACTTTCCAGCAATTGCGCGTATCCCAGAATGGCGGTCAGCGGATTATTCAGCTCATGGGCCACGCCGGCAATCAACTGACCCACCGCGGACATCTTTTCGCTCTGCAAAAGCTGTTCCTGGGTGCGCCGCAAGTCTTCGTAAGCCCGGCAGGTTTCTTCATACAGACGTACCTTCTCGATGGTCGTGGCCAACTGGCGACTGATGGCCACCATCAGGTTCTCTTCCCCCGCGGAATACTGGTAGTCGGGATGACTGCGCAATCCCATCATGCCGATGGGTTTGTCTTTGCCCCAGAAGAGCACCCACATCCAGGAACCGTTGCTGCCCGATCGAATGAACTCGGCGACGGCTCCTGTCAAATGAGGCAGATATTCCGCGGTGATCACCTCGGCGCGCGAGCGCATTACCAGATCGCCGAAGCCCTCGGCAAAGCTGACCTCCGCAGGGAGCGAGCGATCGCGGCTGCGCGGACCCCACGCCGCCCGCCGCCGGTAGGTCGGTGTATTCGAATCGGAAAGGTAGACCGCGCCGCTTTCTACGCCAAACAGCGAAACCACCTGCCGCAGGGTCAGGTTCAATATCTCATCCACATCGAAGGATTGCGTGGCCACGACGGCCATGGCGTTGAGCGCGTTCAGTTCGCGATTACGGCGGCGCATCTCGTCTTCGCTACGGCGCTTCTCCGTCACATCCAGAACGAAGCCCTGATGCCGCTCCACTCCCGCCGCATCCCGCGTGGCAAAGCTGCTTTCCGATGCCAGCAACAGCGTTTCGTTCTTGCGCCGCATGGTCACATCAAAGTTGCGCACGTAATGGTGCTGCTCGATGGTCTTGCGGAAGGCCTCGCGCTGCCCGGGATCGACCCGGATGTCATGGTTCAAGTTAAGGGCCAGCACCTCGTCTTTCTTTTCGTAGCCGAGCATGTGAACGAATGCCTGGTTGCAATCCAGCAGCTGCCCCGCCGGCGAAGCCACGTAGACACCTTCCTGCGCCTGATCGAACAGCAACTGGTACTTCTCCTCGGCCGAACGGCGCGCGGTGATGTCGCGGACAATGTGGATGGTTCCCTTCTTCTGGCTTCCCTGCTCGACGAAGGGTGAGGTCGAAACCGTGGAAAACCCTCCGAAGCACGGATCCGGGCCTTCACTGACTTTGTCACTGCCAAGTGCGCAGTAAGGGCAGCCGGTCCAATCCCCCGTGGAGTGCGGCAAAGCCGATTCGCAAGTGCGCCCAATCACCTCCGCCGACGAGAGTTGTAACCGCTCCAGCAGAATCTGGTTCGCCTTAAGGATGCGGAAACTGGCATCGTGCGCCAGGATGATGTCGTGTACCGTGTCGAAGGTGTTCCGCCACTGCCGTTGGGAGCGCAACGTCAGCTCCTGCAAACGGAAGTTTTCGAGCGCGATACCCAGGTGGCGGCCGCAGGTCGCGAGAAACTCCTGCTCCTCAACGGTCAGCTTTTGTGCTCGGGCGCTGCCCAGAACCAGCACCCCAAGCGGCGAATTCTTGCCCGGCACGGGCACCATCACGACCCAGTGAACTTTTTCCCGTTTGAGGGCGAGGAAATCTTCAAAACTGGCGGCCTTGCGGTACGCCATGAGTGGCATGCCCTGGGCCAGCGCCTGCGAGACCTCTTCGGTCAGGTCCGTGCATTCGGCGTCGCGCAGAAAATCTGGCGACACGCCAACCGCGTGGGTCGCCATCAGCTTTCCGCCTTCGATCGAGCGAAACCAAGCGGCCCGGCTGTAAGTCACGCGGCGCAGCTCTTTGAGAGCATCTTCCATCATGCTGCCCTGCGTTTGTGCCAGTACGATACTTTCCGTCAGGGTCTGGAGGGTTTTCACCCGCTGCCCCCGCGCGCGTACGGCATTCAAGGCAATGAGTAACATGCCGACTCCGAGCAAAACGTCGACCGCGACAAAACCTCCGGCAGGTATCTGAATCCCGTAAGGAGGCCAACTGGGGCGCTGCAAGACCAGGCTCAGGGCGAGCAACCAGGCGGAAATCTGCCCGCGGCCCCGCCGCGCACGCAGCAGCGCGCCGGCGGCAACGATTTGCAGAATGAGACAGGAAAACTCGAAAGCAACGCGCAGGGCCAGCCAATCCGGCCACACTACGGCGCGCACCACGGCGAAACCCGCGACGCTGGCGGCGATTGCGGCCACGGGCGCCAGCAGATTACGCGCGCGGATATGAACCAGGATTCCGCCGGCAAAAAATCCCAGGGCCAGCACGAACGCCCCTTGCTCCACCGCCGGAATGTACCGTTCTGGAATCCGCATGGCCGCGCCATGCAGACCAGCCAGCCGGGAGCCTGCCAGCAACAGCCATCCCCCAGTCCAGAGCAGGAGATATCGCTCGCGCAGGGTGCAGCATACCAGCAGCGACAACGCCAGCATGATCAGCAGTGCCCACTCTGCCCTGGTCAGTCCGGCAACAGCCGGTTGGACGGTGGCGCTCCAGATTGTCGAGAGGGAATCGATCATGTGCCGGCTTGGGCTGGCGCTTGGGGTGGTTCGCCAGACACAACAATGCCCTTGTTTTGAATATCATGCTCGCTCTCTTTATCCATGCGTTTTCCGGACCTGGATGGTTACTTTCGGTACCTGTTGCGGCGCGCTAAATTTGTCGAAAGTATACTGACGGTAATGCCGACCACGGCAGCTAACCTGCCGTAAACTCATGATGTTGTATTTTCTCCTATGCCCGACCGCATCCTTGTAGTGGACGACGAAGAAGCTATCCGCGAGATTGTTTGCGCCATCCTGTCGGCGGCCGGCTACAGCTGGAAACAGGCCAGCTCGGGGATGGAAGCGCTGGCCCTGCTCAACTCGGGAGAAGAATTCGAGCTTATGCTATCGGATCTGATGATGGCGGACCTCGACGGCATCGGCCTGCTGGAGCGCAGCAAAGAGAAATTCCCCGACATGCCGGTGGTGATGGTCACCGCCGTTCACGATATCTCGGTGGCTCTCGCGGCTATTCGCAATGGAGCCTACGATTACCTGCTCAAACCCTTCGAGCGCGAACAGTTGCTGAATGCCGTCGGTCGCGCCCTGGAGAACCGCCGCCTCAAGATTGAGAATCGCAATTATCAGACCAATTTGGAGTCGCTGGTGCAGGCGCGCACCGATCAACTGCAAGCCGCCATGTCGGACCTGGAGCGCTCCTACGACATCACCCTGCAAGCCCTGGGTGATGCGCTCGACTTAAAAGATGCGGAAACCGAAGGGCACTCGCGCCGCGTAACCGCCTTCACCATTGCCATCGCCCGCGCCATGGGCGTGCCACGCGAAGAGATCTTGGTGATCGCGCGCGGAGCTTTCCTGCACGACATCGGCAAGATGGCGATTCCCGACAGCATCCTGCGCAAACCGGGCAAGCTCGATGAGCGCGAGCGCTCCATCATGCGCGAGCACTGTTATCACGGCTACCAGATGCTCAAGAAGATTCCCTTCCTGACGGAAGCCTGTGACATTGTTTACTCCCACCAGGAACATTACGACGGCAGCGGCTATCCTCGCGGCCTCAAGGGCGCAG